>Ga0194121_10009562_pt1 | contig 11973 bp, 11 predicted proteins | sample TA2MahCa50mmetaG_FD_148609 | JGI IMG/M metagenome (GOLD analysis project Ga0194121, IMG submission 148609) | Freshwater microbial communities from Lake Tanganyika, Tanzania - TA2015020 Mahale Deep Cast 50m | ecosystem: Environmental > Aquatic > Freshwater > Lake | place: Tanzania: Lake...
CAACCTCGCGTACCTGCTCAATGATACGAACCGGGACGTGGCGGCTGCGGTAACCATCCCCTCGGCCCGCAACCTCTTCGATCGGGATTACAAACGCCTGCACGTGGACTTCAACTGGACTTACTGAGATTCAGTTTGCAGAGACTCGGTCTTGGTGCCCCAGACGATCTTATCGATGCCGACTGCGCCGAACTGGTTGCCGCTTTCCCAATTAGTCGGTATCGCAAACTCGTCGCGATCCGCTTACGCGCCTTGACGGGGTCGATCCAGTCTTCCGTATCACTATATTGAGTGATCTCGTCCGTACCACGGTAGTCAGCAGCATGAAGATCAGCCCCGCTTCGGATCACGGGAAGGACGAGAGCGCCAGATTTATTCGCGGCACGAGATGATGGGTGTAAAGGTCTCGGGCTTGAAGCGCATTCTGACGGGCCGGAGGTGGTAAAGCGCGCTCATCGGTAGGGTCCACGCCAAGGGACGAATGTCGCCGAGGATTTCGTAGCCTCCCTTGAGGCTTATCGTGGTCGATCCCGCAGCGTGACGTGACGCGGCTACCGATGCGACTGCATCGATGGAGAGGGAATAGATATTATAACCTAAGTCATTGATTTATAACGATTATCTACTTACACAAAACTGACACAAAAAATCTAAGTCGTTGATTTAGTTGAGGCAAGAAAATATAGTTGCACGAAAAGTTGCACATTGAAGCAGCTATTCAAAAACATAAACGCGGAGCTGCCATATGCCTCTCAAAAAACGCACCTTCGCAGACGATGAAGTCGCCATATTCGACGAAGCAGTCGTCTATCGGCGAGGCGACTATTGGCAGATGCGTATGTGGCTCACAAAGGAGCGCAAATACGCGCGCTTCAGCCTAAAGACAAGAAATCGCGACACAGCCATAGATAAGGCGAAGAAGCATTATCACGAGCTGATGGCGCAACAGCTTGCTGGCAAAACCTACTTCTCCAAAACAACCAAGCAAGGTGTCGATGAATACCTAAAGCAGCGCGAGCGCGATGCAGATAGTGGGCTAATTGTGCGCGGAAGGTATGGAACCATTAAGACGCATTTGGAACACTGGTTGAACTTTATTGGACGCGACACGAAGCTGAAGGAGTTAGAGCGAACAGACTGCGAAAATTATCTTCACAGCCGAACGAAGACCAAAAAAAATGTCAGCGTTAGCCAAACCACTGTCGCGAACGAGCAGAGCACTATTAACGCGATGATGGCTTGGCTGTACAAGCGAAATGAAACCTACATTGAGGCGTTTGACTTCAAGCCGTTAAAACGGATCGATAGGGGAGATGAGGCATTACGTAGGGCTTCATTTGATGAGGATGAGATTCGTCGAGTGCAGTCGACGCTAGAAAACTACGTGAAAGAAGCAAAGGCCAGCATAAACGAGCAAGGTAGTCTCACTAAACTGGTTACTGCGTATTACTTGCTGATTTCTAGCATTACAGGTCTTAGGCGCGGTGAGCAGCTGCAGCTGCGTTGGTCGGATGTCGAGTGGCTAGACAAAAACGTGAAGGGAGGCGGCGCAGACGACACCTATAGCTTGGTCAAGCTATCCATTCGCGCAGAGATCACTAAGGTTCGCAAGAGTCGTCGCTTTGTCATAAAAGACAGCGAGTACTTCGACAACCTATTTAAGGTGCTCTATTCGAGCTGGAAGCGATCGAAAGGCGCTGCGGCTGAAAAGGAGCACTTTGGAAATACGCTAATGTTTAGCGTAAACGGCGAGACGCCTATTACTGCCCGTGCAATCCAGTATCACTTCGACCAAGCGCTGGTGGATGCGGAGGTAAGGAACCTACAGCAACGTGACCTTGTACCCTACAGCTTCCGTCATGCGTTTATCACCAGCATGATCAATAAGGGTGCTACGCCCACACAAGTTGCTGAGATGTGCGGCACAAGCACGGTTCAGATTGAAAGGACCTACTACCACACGACTGAGGCAAAGATGATTACCAACGCTTTGCCCCAATTCGATTACAGAGATGGACTGTTGGTACCGAAGTAACCGATCTAGTGCTCCGATGCTAAATAAAGCAAGCAGAGGAGGTTTTATGGAACTACAAGAGGTCTACTGCTCGGAATCTGAGCTAGCTTGGTTGTTTAAGTTAAGGCAAAAAAAGCCAGCTTCTGCTCTGCGCCAATTACAAGCAGCAACGCTCAAGCCGCAAACGCTACCCAGTTACGCGCAAACGGAGTTTTGGGACGACGGCGATACCGATGCGGAAGCAGAACAAGAGGCGCAGCTATTGGACTATGAGCTGGTGAAAGCAAAGGCGCGGCTAGCGCATGTCGATAGTTGGGAAAAAACCGTGCAACGAAGTCGTCTCGCCCCTTCGCAACTGCACGATAAGCAGTCATCGACTCATGTGAGTGCGCTTGCACGACGAGGTAGGCGCTAATGAGCGAGAATTTCACCGAAATTACAGAAAATTATTTTTTTCCATTCTCCGAGTTGACTTCAACATGTTTCTCCGTCCATTCAACACGCTATCCGTCTCTTTCCGAGGCATTGTTTGGCTCCGTTGAAGCGATAGAGAAGGGGCTTACACGCAGTGAATTCAGTCGTCGTTATCTGCGCGCCGATCGAAACTACTTGAGTGTCTGTAGGAACCGAGAGCGTGAAATCAGTGCACACCGTCTGATTCTGTTGTGTCAGTCGCTTCGCCAGCGAGGTTCGCTATGGCGTTCGATTGACAGCGCAGATCGCCGAGTGCAGCAGCATTGCCAGGCCAAAGCAGCGGCATATGCAGAGCTCGCAGCGTATGTGCTGTCGTTACTGACTCAAATGGGAAGTCGCAAAACTTAAAAAGAGAGGTCGAGCGTTTACTCGACCTCTTTCTTTATCGTTTAAATCCCTTTTTAAGCTTCTCGCTCGCCGACGATATTGCCTCGTCTAACTCACCAGCGATAACTGCGTCTCTTACGAGCTGCAAGGTCGGAACTAGGTCAGCACTGCTGGCTAACTCGATCGCGTTCTTGCCTTTTGCAAGCTCGATCACTTTACTGCCGTAACGTACTGCGACATTTACTTTTCCACCCTCAGCAGTCCAAAACCATTCTTTCACCTTTCGTGTAGTGCTGATCGCTTCACGCAGCCCTTCACTGTTAGTGATCATTTTAGAGCGTGAGACCGTATGCACGCGGCCTTCGCCAGCTGCTTTTGCGACTTCGATTTGCTCGGCTAGCTTTCGCGCGAGCTTTATACGTCGTTGATGAATAGGGTTGTTGAGTACAGACTTTCTTGCGTTTACGAATTTAAGCGTGTTTAGAGCGGTCATCGTGTTGTTCCTTTCGTGGGTGTTCATTGCTCAGCTAATTTATTTTCAGAACATCAAAAGGACAACCGATCACAAAAACCGTCTTCTTTCCTTTGGTTTTCGCTAAATATAGTAATGAAACTACTGGAAATCAGAGATCGTACGCAATCTCACTATACGGCTGCCACATCAGCGAAAGACGCGTTATGCGGCTGGTTAAGTGGGCAAAGCACGCAATACCGCTATGCGCTCACGCTCACGCTCAAGCAGACCGTACGCACAACTAACTCGCTGGGTTCTTCAGCGCGAACACTCAAGCGCGAAGACTGCGTAAGGATCGCCAAGCGCTTCCAGCAGAAGCTGAACCGACAAGTGTTCGGAAAGCGTGCAGCTGAGGAGCATGGCAAAGGCTTAAGGTACTTAGTGGTGTTGGAAGGTGAGCGCAGTAGCAAGCATCTGCATTTACACCTCGCCATCGGCGGCATGCCGCGCCACGTCAACCCCAATCTTGTTCCCACTTACGTCAGCGCAGCTAAGCAGTTGGTCGCTGAGATCGACACGCAGTACAAGCTGGACATCGCTGACAGCGGCTGGCTTGAGTACATGTCAAAAGAAGCTACACGGAACGACACCGACAACGTGCTGTGGGAGCTGTGTAACTAGCACTACTGGCCTCGTTTGCCTTGTGCTACTCGTAATGGAGCTCGCGTGAGCTTCAATAGCGTAGCTTTGCCTAAATGCCTTCAAACTCAGTCATCACACTCAATGCCCCCATTGCTTCCTCACATTGAGCTCACTGATCTCACAACTGATACCGCAATACCACTCAGCACTCACACAGCTCTCTGACTGATCAGATGCTGCATCACAAGTGCACAGTGAGCTGCACAATCACTGATAAATACTGCTGTGAGAGAAATGCACAGCGCTGTACAACCCACGCACAGCACGCTTTTTAAGCGCTTACAGCGTGGCTGTGAGTACGCGAGCTGCGACCCCAGTATCAGCACGCTAATAGGGCGTTTACGTGCGTTTTAGCGCTCTGTGTCTAAAAGCCACACTTTATTGCCCGCAAAAACCAAAGCTAATAATAAAAAGCTTTGGTTTCGCTGCGGAGGGCGTGTAACCGCTTGAAATCGAATAGGAAAGATACGACCGCGTAGTTCCGCCTTTTTCGGTAGGAATCACAAAACTAAGAAAATACACTTTAAGCACATAAACGCTTTGATCTTTAAGGAGCCCAATGAGCAAGCAAGCCAAAACACTTACAGCAGCTGAGCTGCGACGAGCACTGGATTACGTGGCTACGCGACGACACGCAGCACGCAATAGAGCCATGTTACTGAGCATGTATCTTGCTGGGCTGCGAGTAGGCGAGTGCGCAGCACTCACTTATGGGGACGTAGTAGACAGTGAAGGGGCTGTGCGCGATGAAATACGCCTAACAGCAGAACAAACCAAAGGACGTCACGCGAGAGTTGTATTTGTCAGTGAGCGGCTACGCAAAGAGCTCGCTCTTTACGTGAAATCACACCCCAGCGCCGACCCCCTTCGTCGGCTCTTCTACACGCAAAAGCGTGGGGTGAGAGGGTTTACAGCCAACACGCTGTGTCAGCACTTCTTCTACCTATTTCGTCGTGCTGGCATTGAAGGGGCCACTAGTCACAGCCCTCGTCGTACGTTTATTACCAATCTCGCAGAACGAGGCGTGAGTGTGCGTGTGCTGCAGAGCTTGGCTGGACATCGCAACATCAGCACCACGCAAGCCTACATAGACGTTAACGACGCGATGAAGCGAAGGGCGGTAGAGCTGGTTTAGTCAAAAGCCTTAGCGCAACAGTTCTTAAATGCTTTGAAACAATTCGACCGTGCTTAACCGATAGAACATTTGGTCAATGAGCTCCTCCCGTCTCGACGCATCGGCTGATGAAAGCAGTTCTCTAAACTCCGTATCCTTTATTTCGTCAAGAAATCGCATTGCTGTTTTTGCTAGTTCTGCGTCTTTCGACCGTAATGCGCAGAAGGTAATAGCAGAACTCATGTCACTCGTTTGGTCGGCTAATCGTTTCCGATATTCATCATTTGACTCAATGTTGTCGTTGACTATACCCAAGAATTGATTTGCTTCTTTTATCTTAATCAACACGGGGTCAAGATTCGCCCCATCTGTGACAACGAAGCAGTAGCTAGGTTTGCGAACAACCTCAGTGATGATGCGAGCGATCTCAATGACGGCAGTCGTCGGCGAGCTCGACTCAAATGTCGCGCGCACGTTACGTTCCCAATTGTGATGTGAGCGATAAGTTGCGTTGTTCGTCAGTTCAACAAGAGCTTTCGCGTCTTCGAGCAGCAGCGTTCGAGCGAAGACAAGGATTGGCATGTTAACGTCTCCAAATAGCGAGCGTCAGTGGGTTTTAGCGCGGATGGTACATTTCTATTGACGTAGTCCGTCGTTGTTTATTACTCGTCTTGCTGGGTAAACGCCTTCATCGCAGCTCGGACGGTGGCTGGGATCTTGTCGTTGTATAGCTTGGGTTCGCTGGGCACTTTCGCCACCTTTCTACTGTGGAGTTGTAGGGCGCTGATTCCGCTTTTGTGACTCAATTTTTTAGCAAACCGCCTCGCCGCGCAACCATCTTTTGGTTTACAGTACGACAGACGTAGAAAAAACGTGCGCCCCAGCTATGCTGCCGCGCACCATCACCGTAGTCCGCACGCGAGATAGACCATGTATGAAGTCGCCTTCCGCAGCATCGATGACACACTATGGAAGGACGCTGGCTGCAGCAGCGAGCTCGACTACATAGAGCAGACTAGCCGTTGGACCTATCAGCAAATCGACGGAATTTATGTATGGACCTAATCAAATCTAAACAACGTGTCGCTGACCATGGCGAAGTGTTCACGCCAGAGTGGATAGTCGATGCAATGCTTGACTTAGTGAAAGATGAGTCAGAGAGACTTGATTCTCGTTTTTTAGAGCCAGCATGTGGAAGTGGTAATTTTCTGACAAAAATCCTAAAGCGTAAGCTTGCCACAGTAGAGCTCAAGTACTCAAAATCAGAATTTGATCGTAGAAACTACGCCATCTTAAGCTTGATGTGTATCTATGGGATTGAGCTACTCGAGGACAACATCAGCGAGTGTAAAAACAAAATTTTGGAGATTTTCTCTGACTACCTAAATCTCAATAAACAAGATGTTTTATATGCTTGCGGTGATTATGTCTTAACTCAAAACATCATTCACGGTGACGCACTAACTATGAAGGATATGAAGGGTAGTCCTATTGTCTTTGCTGAGTGGGGCTATTTAGGAAAAGGCAAGTTCCAACGGCGTGACTTTAGATTCGACGTATTGACTGGTTCGTCTGCATTTAGTGCGGAGGGTTCATTGTTTGCTGACTTAGGTAAGCATGAAATTTTTCAGCCCATTAAGAGCTATGAGCCTATGACTGCGGCTGAGATAGCATCACAATTAACCGTGAACTAAGGAAGCGATGATGACTGATCAAGCAAGCTTTACTTTACGTAATCGCAATCCAGATGTTCTGACTTGCATAGCCAATCTGTCTAACGACGAAGTTTTTACGCCTCCAGACTTGGCTAATCAGATGTTAGACATGCTTACTGAAGCATGGGCTAAAGATAATAACGGCGAGAATATTTGGGAGAACAAGGATGTCAAATTTCTCGACCCATGTACTAAGTCTGGCGTTTTCCTTAGAGAAATAACGTCAAGGCTGACAACAGGTTTAGAGAAGAAAATCCCGAATCTTGCGAGGCGCGTAGACCATATTTTAAGCAAGCAAGTCTACGGAATTGGGATTACTAAATTAACCAGCTTGTTAGCTAGAAGAAGTGTCTATTGTTCTAAGAATGCGAATGGAAAACATTCAATCGCTAAAAATCTAAAAAGTAAAGATGGGAATATTTGGTACGAACGTTTAGAGCATAGTTGGAACGACAATAAATGTAGTTTCTGTGGTGCACCTAAAACAGTAATTGATCGTGGCAATGATGTTGAGAACTATGCCTATTCATTCATTCATACAGACAACATCAAGAAGAGAATTAGTGAGTTTTTTGGAGAAGATATGCAATTTGATGTAATCATCGGCAATCCACCATATCAGATGAATGATGGTGGAGGTGCGGGTTCAAGCGCTTCACCTTTGTACAATCAATTCATTGAGCAAGCGAAGCAGTTGGAGCCAAGATACCTAACGATGATTATTCCATCTAAATGGTTTTCAGGTGGAAAGGGTTTGGATGATTTTAGGGAAACAATGCTTACCGACACGAGAATAAGAAAAATAACAGATTATCCTAACTCTCGTGATGCGTTTAATGGTGTTGATATAGCAGGTGGTGTCATGTACTTCCTGTGGAGTAGGGAGCATCCAGGAAACTGCATGGTGACAACTATTGAGGGCGAGAAAGTTATTTCTGCTGAGCGTAGTTTAAATGAGCATGAGGTATTTGTTAGGGACAACAGGGCGCGTGCGGTAGTAAATAAAGTAGGTAAATTCAAAGAAACTAGTTTTTCTTCGCTTGTCTCAGCAAGACGACCGTTCGGCATTGACGCTTCTCATGAAGGTGATAAGACCGGTGATTTGTATCTTTATGCTGCAAAAAGAGACGGGAGAATCGAACGAAAGAACGTGCCGAAAGGCAGTGAGTATATTGATAGTTGGAAAGTTCTTATTTCAAAAACCTCAAGTGAACACGCCGGACAAACTGACAAGTCTGGTAGAAAACGAGTCTTTTCGAGAATTGAGGTAATGCCGCCAAAAAGCGTTGCTACTGAATCATATTTAATCATTGGTCCTTTTGCTACTCAAGACGAGGCGACAAACGCGTCAAATTATTTACGTAGCAAATTCGTAAGGTTCCTTGTTTCTACAATTTTGCTTACGCAAAACATGACTAGAAGCTCATTTGTTTTTGTGCCGACGCAATCATTTTCGTCGTCGTGGACAGATGAAGAACTCTTCAAAAAATATGGGTTATCGGTTGAAGAAGTGGATCTTATTAATTTAACAATACGTCCAATGGATATTGTAGGAGATGATGCCAATGCCTAAAAGTATTGAGGAAATCCTCTCTCCTAGGCCACAAGTACGCCCGCAAATCTATGCCTATAGCATAGATGACAAAGCACATGCTGGGCTACTTAAGGTTGGGCAGACTACGCGTGATGTTAAGCAACGTGTCGCAGAACAGCTTAAGACGGCAGCCATCAAGAACTATCGCATTGAACTCGCAAGTGATGCCGTTAGGAATGATGGTTCGTTCTTTAGTGACCATGAAGTGCGAGCAAGACTTGTACAAAGGAAATTTCAAAAGGCCACGCTCGAATGGATTCGTTGTTCTGTTAAAGATGTCCAAACTGTTATCACAGAGCTACAAACTGGTCAAAGACTTACTGGTGATAGGCACGAACATTTTGGTATGCGAGAAGAACAAGCCAGTGCTGTAGACAAGACATACGATTATTTTCAGTCAATATGGAAAGAGGATAAGAACTCAGCGCCAAGATTCTTGTGGAACGCCAAGATGCGTTTTGGTAAGACTTTCGGCTCTTATCAACTGGCGAAAAAGCTTAATGCTAAGAGAGTTCTCGTTGTTACATTTAAGCCAGCCGTTGAGGATGCATGGCAAACAGATTTGGAGAGCCATGTTGACTTTGAGGGCTGGCAATATATGTCCAGAGCCGCTGGTAGTAATCCAAGTAAGGTAAAGAATTCAACGCCACTGGTGTATTTTGGATCTTTGCAAGACTTACTCGGCAAGGATAGCAACGGAAACATTAAAGCGAAGAACGAATGGTTACATACTATCAATTGGGACTTAGTGATATTTGATGAGTATCACTTTGGTGCTTGGCGTGAAACTGCTAAGGAGCTTTTTTCCTCTGACGAAGATAGGATACTTAAAGAGGAAAATCTTCAACAAGACTCAAAGAATTTCAAAGATAAAATTGCAGATTTAAGCGAGCCATTAGGTAAAGAAAGTGACTTCTTGCCAATAACAGCAAGAGCGTACTTGTATCTTTCTGGAACACCTTTTAAGGCACTTTCGTCTGGTGAGTTTATTGAAGAGCAAATTTGCAATTGGACATATACGGACGAACAGAAAGCTAAAGAGAGATTTGCTACACAGCGTCCTAAGGAGCGTAATCCTTACGCCGCACTACCACAAATGCGGTTGCTCACGTACCAAATGCCAGATGAGTTGTTGGCTGTAGCAAGTGGTGGTGAGTTCGATGAGTTTGACCTCAACTCTTTCTTTGAGGCAAGTGGTGAGGGTAAGTCAGCAAACTTTAAGCACAAGCAAGACGTCCAAAAGTGGCTAGATATCATTCGTGGCGGCTACTTACCGCAATCTGCCGAGATGCTTAAGATTGGTAAGCGTCCTCCGTTCCCATATTCTGACGTTAGGTTGTTGCCTTATCTTCAGCATTCGTTTTGGTTCATGCATAGCGTAAGCGCTTGCCACGCTATGGCAAACTTACTTACAGAGAGGCAAAATGTTTTTTGGCATGACTACAAAGTAGTTGTGGCCGCTGGTACATCTGCTGGTATTGGCTTAGAAGCTTTGCCGCCAGTCCGTGATGCTATTGGTAATGGCTTTGACACCAAGACTATTACTCTTTCATGTGGAAAGTTGACCACTGGTGTCACAGTCGCGCAGTGGTCTTCTATCTTGATGTTAAGGAATCTCAAATCACCAGAGACCTACTTCCAATCTGCTTTTCGTGTTCAATCTCCATGGTCTGTTAAGAATCCAAATGGAGATGACCCTAAGCAAGAGGAAATCCTAAAGCCAGTGTGTTTCGTGTTTGACTTTGCGCCAACTCGTGCCCTTAGACAGCTGTCTGAGTACGGTATTGGACTATCACCTAATGAAGCTAATCCAGAGAAAGCCGTAGAGGAACTAGTTTCGTTCTTGCCAGTGCTAGCTTATGACGGCGCTAACATGACGCAGATCGATGCTGGAGGTGTGCTCGATATAGCTATGGCTGGTACTTCAGCTACGCTTTTAGCTCGTAAATGGGAAAGTGCTTTGTTAGTCAATGTGGATAACGAAACACTGAGACGGGTTTTGGATAATCCAGAAGCCATGGCAGCTGTAGAGCGTATCGAGGGTTGGCGTTCGTTAGGGGACAATATCATTGAAACGATTATCAATAAGAGCGATAAAATTAAAGAAATAAAGGAAAAGAGCAAGAGTGGTGAGCTGAGTGCTAAAGAAAAGAAAATTCTCACTGAAGAAGAAAAAGAGTACAAGTCAAAGAGAAAGCTTGTTCAAGAAAAGCTGATTAAGTTCGCAACTCGTATTCCTGCATTCATGTATCTGACAGATTTTAGAGAGAACACGTTACAAGATGTTATTACCAAGCTTGAGCCAGATTTATTTCTTACTGTGACAGGTTTAACGGTGAAAGACTTTCATCTTCTCGTTCAACTTCGAGTGTTCAATACGGAACATATGAACCAAGCCGTTTTCGCATTTAGACGGTATGAAGATGCTTCATTGCGATATACGGGCATTGATAGTCATGAAGGTCTTTCGCGTTATGGCTTGTTCAATACAGTGGTTGCGATTGAGCAATGAACGAATGTTGTGATGGCGTAAAAATCAACTTGATGGTTTCAAATCTTGTTCCGTTATCTCTCAAAGAATTAGGTTTTCGGTGCAGGCCTTAGGTTGACAATGTTTCGTACGTCGATAACAGAGCTTCAATCAAAGCTCGCTAAGGTCTCGCAGTCGTCATCGCAGCTAACCGCAGAAGTAGCGAAAGATGCGCGAGAGCGGAAGGCTAAGCTGCGCGCAATCCTTCGCAAGCTCAAGCAAGGCGTTCATATTCAAAATCGCCAGCTTAAGACCTGGCTAACTGCCGATGAGTATGCGGAGTTCGAAAGGATGTGGGCTGAGCAGCGCGAGTTACGAGCCGAACTGAAGCGCAAGCCCTCGTCGCTTGTTGAGTATGAAGCGTTATTGAAGCGAGGGCTGTTTGCAGAGGCGAAGGCGGAAGGCTACAGACGAGGCAACGCAAAGGCAAAAGCGAAGGCGCGTAATGATGCACAGCGCCATTTTGAAGTCGCTATCGAGTTTCTACTAGAGCAGCTGAAGTTGGATGCCAGCTTGGCGCAGTGGATTGATCGCAACGTGAGCGATTTGGCAACGGATGCGACGGCGCTGTGCGGTAGTGCTATGCCACGCTGTGTAACATCACGCAGTACCGATAAAGAAACTGGTGGGCTGCAGTCGGCGCTACAGAGTAAGAACGAAGTGAAGATTGAGGTGGTTGTAAGAGCGTTAGAGCGGTGTGGTTAGGTTGGTTGGTTTGGTAAGGTTTGGTGCGGTAGCTACCTTGCACACCGTGTAACCACAGATTAGCTAACTGTTTGAATTCACTTAAATTTGTAAGCGTCTGAATTTCGTGCATCGTCATTGTATAGTTGCACAAAAGTTACACGTAGCACTTTAAAAGCTATAAGTCATTGAAAAATATAGAGATAAAAAAAGGGTGGTTATTGAGTGGGTATCGGGTCGCCCCCCGCCCGGACCGTCGCGCTCGATGTCCTGTGCGCCGAAGGGTCTGGCGATCTTGCGCGTGGTCACGGTGGGGGCGTGCGTCGATGCCTAACTGCCCATCGCAGGAGCGGAGCGAATCGAAA
>Ga0194121_10009565_pt1 | contig 11971 bp, 8 predicted proteins | sample TA2MahCa50mmetaG_FD_148609 | JGI IMG/M metagenome (GOLD analysis project Ga0194121, IMG submission 148609) | Freshwater microbial communities from Lake Tanganyika, Tanzania - TA2015020 Mahale Deep Cast 50m | ecosystem: Environmental > Aquatic > Freshwater > Lake | place: Tanzania: Lake...
ACTCGCGTCGTCCGCGTCCGCCCCGGCAGTTGGCCCCAAGTCCAGGTGCCCAGGGAGGAGTTCCTGCGTGACACCAGCGCCGAAGAACGCTTCCCGAGCCCGGCGATCTTTCCGAAATACTGATGGAGAAGAAACGCGCGGCTTTTCTCACGATCCTCCTTCTCGCGGTGCCCGGCCTTTTGCCGAACCTGGCCGCCGCCGGCCGTGTCGCGCTGCGGCGACTCAATCGAACGCAGCACGAAAACACGCCCAATGACCTGCTGGGGTCTCGATCAAGCTCGGCGCCGTGTTGCCGGACGACGGCTGCGTGGCGGGCTTCGACAATGTGAGCGAGGGGCTCGATGTTTCCTCCTCGCATCTGGTGCTGTATCAACAGGCCGCCGACTTGGCGCTCGATGCCGCGATCGCCACGCGGCCACCCGACGCTGAGAACAACTTTGTGTTGAAGCCTCCCGGCGACTCCACCACGCTGCCGCTGTGTCCAAGCCTGTCCTCGGCCGCGGTCTCGGCGAACTGATGCAGGGGCAACCTGTCGCCGGACGTCCCGCCGCGGGCGGGGCGACGCCGCAGGCGCAGGGGGAACTGAGCGAGGGTTTTCAACGGCTGGTCAATCCGCGCATTCCGGATGCGGACGCCGAGGCGCGGCTCTCGCGGGCGCACCAGAAACTCGCTCGACTCAAACCGGCGCTCCTCGTCGCGGACGTCGCGCTGTGCGCCGTTGCCGCGTGGTTCGCGTTCACGCGCGGCGGGAGCCTCGGCGTTGGGGATGTCGTTGTCTGCGTTGCCGCCGTGCTCACGGGCGCCGCCTTGGGCTGCGTCGGGCTCCTGCTGGACAACGAAGGGCATTGACGCCGCGGCGTGGTTCCGACTCGATGGGCGTGTGAACTTCAACCGATTCCGAATCCTCGCCGGGTTGCTCGTGGCACTCTCCGGGTTCCTCGACGCGGGCGCAGCGCCCGCGACCAGGACGCGCAACATCTTCTTCGTGATGACGGACGGTCTGCGATGGCAGGAAGTCTTCACCGGAGCGGAGGAGCAGTTGATCTCGAAGGAATTCGGCGGCGTGGCCAGGACCAACGAGCTGCGCAAGGACTTCTGGCGCGACACGCCCGGGGCGCGGCGCGAGGCGTTGATGCCGTTCTTCTGGACGGAAATCGCGAAGCGCGGGCAGGTCTTCGGCAACCAGCGCAAGGGCAGCGTGGCGCGCGTGACCAACGGGCAGAACTTCTCGTATCCGGGCTACAGCGAGATGCTCACGGGCTTCGCGGACGCGCGGATCGACAGCAACAAGAAAATCCCGAACGCGAACGTGACCGTGCTTGAGTGGCTTCACAACAAGCCGGCGTTTCGCGGGCGCGTCGCGGCCTTCGCGAACTGGGACGTCGTGCCTTTCGTCGTCAACACCCAGCGCAGCGGCATCCCGGTGTGGACGGGACTCGAGAAGGTCACCGACCCGAAGGTCAATCCGCGCCAGGCGCACCTCGAGGAACTCGTCGCGGAGATGACGTCGCTGTGGGGCGAGATGACGTTCGACGTGTTCATCCAGCAGGCGGCATTGCACCACATCCGCACCGCGAAGCCGCGTGTCATCTACATCACGTTCGACGAGACCGACGAGTGGGCACACGAGGGCCGCTACGACCTCTACTTGAAGTCCGCGCGCGGGGTGGACCGCTACCTCCGGCAGCTTTGGGAACTGGCGCAATCGCTTCCCGAGTATCGCGACACGACCACGATGATCATCACCACCGACCACGGGCGCGGGTCGGGCAACCTCTCGTGGAAGAATCACGGGAAGAACATCCCCGAAGCCTCGGGCATCTGGATTGCGGCGCTCGGCCCGGACACCGCGCCGCTCGGCGAACGCGAGAACGTGCCCCCCGTCACACAGTCCCAGATCGCCGCGACCGTGGCGAAGCTGCTCGGCGAGGACTACAATGCCGCGACCCCGCAAGCCGGCGAGCCGATCGCCGACTTGTTGTCGGGCCCGAAGTAGGTTGGCAGGACGCGCGCGACCGTCCCGAACCCGGCCGCGACCTTGACATGGTCCGGCAACACGTCCAGCGTCTCCGCAGACCCAGTTTCAAATTCGCCCCATGAAAGTGTCCATAATGGCCCGCCAAGGCCAACGCGCGTTCACGCTCATTGAATTGCTGGTTGTCATTGCGATCATCGCGATCCTCGCCGGGATGCTCCTGCCGGCCTTGTCGAAAGCCAAGTCCAAGGGCCACGCCATCTCGTGCATGAACAACATGAAGCAGATCGGGCTGGCCTCGACGATGTATTACGGGGACAACGACGACACGCTCGTGCAACTGGCGTATGACGTGACGCCGCCGAGCGCGCTGCCGCCGGGCATCCGCCTGCCGCTGATGCTCCCATGGCCCGTCGGTGGGCAGCAGGCGGTTACGTGGCCCGACTTGCTTGCAGGCCACATGACCAAGGTCGAGAAGAACTTCAATTGCGTGGCGATCAAGGATCCGTTCGTTCGTGGAAACTCGAACAACTGGGGCATCGGCATCAACTTCAACAGCCTCTCGCGCTATTTGAATAACCCTGCAGGCCGCAATGGGGTTCCGGCCAAGGTCCGCGTCATCGACATCAACCGACCTGACGACACAGTGCACTACGCGGACATTGCGCTCGTGCCCAATGCGAACACAGTCTTTCCGGACAACTGGGTCGAGTTCACACCGGCTCAAGCGGCTGCGGCCTCGCCCAGCACTCAGCCTTGGGACTACTTGCTGTTCAGGACTCCCGAGAACACTACCTCATGGGCAAACGCCAGTCTCCCTCTTCGTCCATTCAATCGTCACCTGAAGCGATGCAACATGGCGTTCGTGGACGGCCACGCGGAGAGCCAACCAGTGAGCTGGATGGGTTTGGGCGGGTCAGGCACGTGGGGCTCCTATTTCCCCGGTGTGGCTCCAGGCGGCGGGCCGGCCACTGGCAACTCAACGACCAGTCCAAACCCTGGGAACGGCCAATACGACCCAAAGTGGAAGTGGGACCGGATGTAGTTTAGGTGCCGTTCCTCGCTTGTCGCTCATGATGCCCTCAGTCCGAATCGGATTCTACTCAGTCCTGCTCACGGCATTCGTCGCTTGCGGTTGCAAGAAACCAGTGGCGACCCAGTCTGACCCAGTGCAAGCTCCGAGTCGCGCGGCACCACAAGCAGTCAAGCCTGCGGACCAAGCACTTTTCAAGTCGGCGACGGCGACTACGCCTCAACAGATGGCGCGCCTGCTGACTGACGCACTCACAACGTGGGAAGACCAGCGCGGTGGTGTGCCTCAATCGTTGGACCAATTGGTGCAAGCGAGGATCCTTGACCGTTTGCCCACGCCTCCGCCTGGATTCAAGTTTGCCATCGACGCGCAGAAGCACGAGGTGAAGCTCGTGCCGCAATGACGACAGGCAGCCGAGGTGGCCGAGGCGTTGGTTGCGGCGCGGGTTTCCCGCCTTGCTGCACCCGGAACACCTGCGGGCTTTGCTGCTTGGAGTATTCGAAATCCAGATTCCTGAAATCCCTGGGATTGAAGCAACCGGTCAGGTCATTCCGTGGCTCCCCAACTCCCCGGCCACACACACCTCGTTCTTGTTTGCGCACAGCCGCGTGAGGAACCACTCATCGCACAGTGCGGGCAGTTCCTGTTTCAGTTCGTTGAGCTTCGCGTAGTCTGAGGAGCCCTTGAACTTGATCGTCACCACGAAGCGCCGCATCCGGCGCTCCCGCAACCAGTCGAGCAGCACCCCGATGCTTCGCTCCGGCGCGGCAATCACGTCGCACAACAGCCAGTCCACAGGCGCAGCCGGCTCGAACTTGAAAGCGTCGCCGCGCTGGAACTCCAGCCGTGGCTCGCGCATCAGGTCGTCGCGGAGCGGCGAGCGGTCCACGGCGGTCACGCGCGCCCCGCGGCGCAGCGCCACGTAGCTCCAGCTTCCCGGCGACGCGCCGAGGTCCACGCACATTTCACCCGGTTCGATGCGCCGGCCGAGTCGCAGTTCCGCCTCGACGAGTTTGGCGAACGCCCGCGATGGCGCCGCCTTGTCGCTCGCGACCGGGACTTCCCCCAGCGGGAACGGCGACATCACCCGCCGGCACTCGAACGGAACCGGCGCCGCGGCTGCGGAAATCAGTCCGCGGTCAGGCGCGGTCAGCGCAAGTTGCACAAGCGAGTCCGCCGATGAAAACGGCGTCGCGGCATCAACCAGGGCCTTCAACCGACGTCGCTCGCTTCGCTTCAAGGCGGAACGCATCGCTTCGAGGATGAGTTCGCACCGATGGCTTCCCGCCGTCCCTTCGCCGTAGCAGGGCGCGACGTGAACGCGCCAGGGCATCCCGTCCGGCACTCGCGAACGAACCGCCCCGGCCAACAGCGTGCTCCACTCGCGCACGGAAGCCGCCGCACACGCGCGCGCCTCGACGAACACCTGCCGCGCGAACGCCAAGCCGTGACCGCACGCTTCCTCAAGCGGGGTGTCGCTCTCGACCCACCGTTCGTCCCGGAGTTTGTGGCGCGCGGAAGGTTGGGCCTGGCGAAGCTCCTCAATCAGAAGCGGTCCGCAGCCGGCCGCGGCAAGCAGGAGGTGCATCACGTTCGAAGGTTATCAGCCCTGGCGATGGGCCCCACCGCGGCGCCCGCAAGCCGTTGCCAGCAATACCAGAGCATGCGCGGCAGGTGGAACGGGCCTTTGTAAATCGTCCCCTTCGCGCGCGAGGAGATGCGGCCATCGCGGTGCAGGTAGCCGAACCACTCGCCGTGCTCGCGGTCGGGGAAGTGCGCGAAACTCCAGTGGTGAACCTGCTCGTGCATCCTGGCGAAGCGCGCCTCGCCGGTGAGTTGCCACGCGAGCAGCGTCGCGATGACGGCTTCATTGTGCGGCCACCAGAACTTCATGTCGTGCCAGTATTCCTGCACGGGCTTGCCGAAGAGGTCCGTGAAGTAGAGCAGGCCGCCGTGCTCGGTGTCCCAGCCGCGCGCCCACATCCAGTCGAGGATGGTCGCGCCGAGTTGGATGAGCCGCCGGTCTCCGCGCAGCGCGCCTTCGTGCATCACAAACCACGCGCACTCAATCGCGTGGCCGGGGTTGAGCGTGCGGCCATCGTGATGGTCAATCACGCTGCCGTCCGGCGCGACGCATTCCAGCAGCGCGCGGTGGTCCGGCTTGAGGAAGTCGCGCTCCATCTCGGCGATGCTGCGGTCAATCCACTCCGTGCAGGTGCGCCCGTTCACGGTCACGTCGCCGAGGTTCGCGCGCAGCTCCTGCGCCGTCGCGATGCCAATCAGGTGCGGGCCGATGCCTTTCATCGGGCGCGTGGCCTCGAACTTTGGCGGCATCACGCCCGGCGTGAAGCTGTGGTGCAGGTAGGTGGCGAAGAACTTCACCGCGTCCTCGGCGGCGCGGGCGTCGCCGGCGGCCTTGGCGAAGGCGGCATTCGCAATCGCGGCGAAGGATTCGCTGTAAACGTAGCGGCGCATCCGCAGCGGCGCGCCCTCGCGCGTGACGGTGAAGTAGAGCTTGCCGTCCGGCGCGGCGCAGTGCGCGCGGAGGAACTCAATGCAGGAACGCGACGCGGCAAGGAAGTCGGCGCGCTTCGGACTTCCCTCGCCCCCGTGGGGGGAGAGAACCAACGGCCCGCCAACTGCCGCGATTTCGGCCTCTGAACCCGGACGGACACCCCTCACCCCATCCCTCTCCCCCGGTGGGGGCGAGGGAGAAGAGGCCACAGTGTTCGCGAGCGTCGCAAACATCCACGCGGCGCGGCCTTGGAACCACACGCTTTTGTCCGTGTCGATGACACTGCCGTCGCGGTCAAGGCAGGTGAGGATGCCGCCGTGCTCGCGGTCGAGTCCGTGGCGCAGCCAGAACGGCATCACGTCGCCGAGCAGGGTGTCGCGGTAAAATGGCGCCAGTGCGACGCGGCCGTCGGGATCCGCAAGAGTAGATGATTCCGTCGCCATGCGAACGCCTTTAGCGTGACAGGCCTCAGGCTTGACGAAAAGCGCATCCCCTCGCATCTGGGTCTCTGGTAAGCCTCACAACCCAAAGGCCGTGCATGGCAACTTGAACCCGAACAGGCGAATTGCAGTTGCCGTGTCGCGGGAGAATTCATGGACGGCTACCATATGTCGCCGGCACAATTTCATAAACACAGTGTGAGTTAAGCCGCGACTGACCTGCGCGGGCGGCCCTGTCAGCCAAGGCTTGTCACTGCGTCACCGTTGGCTCAGGTCAAAATTGCCTTGGGCACTTGGCCATATACATCTGTGAGCCGGAAGTCGCGGCCGGCGTAGCGGTAGGTGAGCTTCTCGTGGTTCAGGCCGAGCAGGTGCAGGACCGTCGCGTGAAGGTCGTGGACGTGCATCTTGTCTTCGACGGCCTTCGCGCCGTAGTCGTCGGTGGAGCCGAAGGAGAAGCCGGGCTTCACCCCGCCGCCGGCGAGCCACATGGAGTAGCCTTTGGCGTTGTGACCGCGGCCGTCGGCGCTGCCGTTGGTGGGCGTGCGGCCAAACTCACCGCCCCAGATGACGAGGGTGTCCTTCAGCATGTCACGCTGCTTGAGGTCGGCGAGCAACGCAGCGATGGGTTGATCCACGGCAGCGCAACTGGAGGCGATGCGGTTCTTAAGACCGTTGTGATGATCCCAGCCTTGGTGGCAGACCTCGATGAAGCGCACGCCTGATTCAGCGAGGCGGCGGGCCATGAGGCATTGCTTGCCGAAGTTGTCCGTCGTGCCCTGACCGATGCCGTAGGCCTGCATGGTGGCGGCGGATTCCTTGCTGAGGTCCATGATCTTCGGCACTTCGCTCTGCATGCGGAAGGCGAGTTCGTAGCTCTCGATGATGCCTTCGACTTCGGCGTTCGCGCCGCCGTTGGCCAGCAGGTCGCGGTTCATGGACTGGACGAGGTCGAGCTGCGCGCGCTGGGCGGGGGCGGAGATTTCCGGGTTGTGCAGGTTGCCGATGCCTTGGCTGGTGCCGGTGTCGTTTTTGCGGGCCTTCTTGTCCACGGGGCCGGCGCTGGCGGGCGCATCCATGCGCGTGCCTTGGAAGGACGCGGGCAGGAAGGCGCTGCCATAATTCTGCGCGCCGCCGAGCGCGATGGGCGCGGCGATGGTGAGGTAGCCGGGCAGGTTCTGGTTCTCGGTGCCGAGGCCGTAGAGCGTCCACGCGCCGAGCGACGGGCGCACGAAACGCGCGCTGCCGGTGTGGAGCTGCACGAAGGCCTGCGGGTGGTTCGGGATGTCCGTGTGCATGCCGCGCAGGAGGCAGAGGTCGTCGGCGTGCGCAGCGACTTTCGGGAAGGCATCGGAAATCCACAGGCCGCTTTGGCCGCGTTGTTTGAACTCGGCGACGGGCGCGACGAGCTTGCCCTTGTCGCCCGCTTTCCCGGCGTCGGCGCCGAGCCTGGGCTTGTAGTCAAAAGTATCGAGGTGCGACGGCCCGCCCTGCATGGCGAGGAAGATGACGCGCTTGGCCCGCGCCGGGAAATGCGGGGCCTTCGGCAGCGTGGGGCTCTGGTAGCCGGCGGCTTGCGCGCTGAGGCCGGCGAAGGCGAGGTAGCCGAAGCCAGCCGAGACGGATTTCAACATGTCGCGGCGCGTGAGCGCGAGCGGCTGGAGGTTGCGGCAGTCGAAGGGGCGGTTGGTGTTCATAGGTTTACTTGATGTAACGGAACTCGGCGGAAGCAAACAGGGCTTGGCAGAAAGTGGTCAACGCGGCTTCGGGTGAATTGCCGCGTCCGGAGGCGTGAGTGTTCAGATAGCTTTCCGCACGCGTGAGCTCGGCGGCCGTCGGCGGACGCGAGAAGGCGAGTTGGTAGGCGGCGGTGATGCGTTCGCGCGGGTCGGCGCTGGTGCCTTGGAAACGCTTGGCGAAGGCCGCCGCGTTCTCGCGGATGAACGGGCTGTTCAACATGTAGAGCGCTTGCGATGGCACGGTGGTCACTTCGCGCGCCGCCACGACGAGGCTCGGCTCTGCGAAGTCGAAGAGGCCCAGCGCCTCCGGCAGCATCTCGCGCACGATGGGCAGATACACGCTGCGATGGCGTGAGTCGGACTTGAGTCCGGTGCGTGCGGCGCGCCCCAAGTCCGTGTCCGCCATGTTGCTGACGGCGGAGCCGGTGGCGGGCCGGGCATCCAGCCGGCCACTGACAGCGAGGATGCTGTCGCGAATGGATTCCGCATCGAGGCGGCGCTGGTTGGCACGCCAGAGCAGGTTGTTTTCCGGGTCAGCGGCGAAATTCTTCGCGTCCATCGCGCTCGCGAGCCGGTAAGTGCGGCTCAGGGCGACTTCGCGAATCAACTGCTTCACGGACCAGCCACTGGCGACCAATCGCGCGGCCAGGAAATCGAGCAGCTCGGGATGCGTGGGCCGCTCGCCGGTTGCGCCGAAGTTGTCCGAGGTGCTGACGAGGCCGTCACCGAAGAGATGCTGCCAGACGCGGTTGGCCATGACGCGGGCGGTTAGCGGGTTGGCGGGGTCGGTGAGCCAGTTCGCGAGTTCGAGGCGGCCGCTTTGGCCGGCGGCAATTTTCGCCGGGCCATCCGCGCCGAGCACGGTCACGAAGCCGCGCGGGATGACTGGCCCCTTCTCCTCCAACTCGCCGCGCACATAAATGGGGCAGTCGGCGGGTTTGCCGTCGAGCACGGCCATCGCGAACTCGCCGTTTGGCTCGCCCCCGGCCTTTGGTGCGGCGGGAGTTTCCGGATACTTGTCCGGCTTCTTGGCGGCTTTGGCGGGCTTGGGGGCGTTGCCTCCGCCCGCGCCGACGAAGCGTTCGTAGGCGGCGATCTTTTCCGCCTCGGTCATGTTTTTCAGGCGCGTGGCAGCTTTCGGGTTCTTTTCGGCGAACCGCTTAAGCGCCGCTTCCATCGCGGGGGTCAGTTTGGCGGGCGAAGTTTTCTCCGGCGTCTCGCTCTTAGCAGGGGCAGATGCGGCAAGCGCGGGCGCGGGCGAATACGACTTCACCAGCGAGACATGCGTGGAGGGTTGGCGGTTCTTGCCGTTGCCCGCGATGCCAAAGTGCGTCTCGGTGCTCTTGAAGATGCCGGCGACGGCGTAATAATCGCGCTGAGTGACCGGGTCGAACTTGTGGTCGTGGCAGCGCGCGCAGCTCACGGTCACCGCCATCACCGCGCGCGTGGTCACGTCAATCTGCTCGTCCACCTGCTCCATGATAAAGGCCTCGCGGTTGCGCTCGTTGAGGCCTTTGGGGCCAATGGCGAGGAAGCCAGTGGCGATGAGCAATTCGTTCCGCTGCGCCGCATCCTTCGCCGGCAAAAGGTCGCCCGCAACCTGTTCGCGGATGAAGCGGTCGTAGGGCTTGTCAGAGTTGAAGGCCGCGATGACGTAGTCGCGGTAACGCCACGCTTCGGGGAAGGCGAAATTGCGCTCCTTGCCGCTCGACTCCGCGTAGCGCGCCACGTCCAGCCAATGCCGGCCCCAGCGCTCGCCGAAGTGGGGGGAGGCGAGCAGTTTGTCTACGAGTCGGGCGATTGCCAATTGCCGATGGCCAGAAGCTGATTCGTAATCTTTCACAAACGCCGCGACCTCCTCTGGCGTGGGCGGGAGGCCGATGAGGTCGAAGTAAAGGCGTCGCGCCAAGGTGGCCGCGTCGGCGTCTCCAACGGGCTTGAGCTGCTTCTCCTCCAGCTTGCGGAGGATGAAGCGGTCCACATCTGTGGCGCTCCATTTCGCGTCCTTCGGCTGCGGGAAGCCAACGGGCTTCACGGGCTGGAACGACCAGAAATTCTTTCCCTCGGCAAGGGTGGGCTTGGTCGTGACCTTGGCCTTGCTGTCGCGCGGGTCGGGCGCGCCCATGAGCACCCACTTCTCAAAGTCGGCGATCACCTCGGGAGACAGCCGCTCCTTCGGTGGCATCATTTGGTCCTTCTTGTCGCTGCGCAAAGCGGCGATCAGCAGGCTGCCGCTGAGATTGCCGGGTTCGATCGCGTGCCCCGACGAGCCGCCCGCGCGCAAACCCTCGCGCGTGTCCAGCAGCAGGCCGCCCTTGACCTTCTCGGCCTCGGCGGAGTGGCACTGGTAGCACTTGGCCACGAGCACGGGGCGGATTTTCTTTTCGAAGAACGCGAGCTGGTCCGGAGAAATCTTCTCCAGCGGTTTGTCAGCGGCGGAGCCGACGACGGCGAGAGCAAGCAGGCCGGCAGAAAAAAGTCGTTGCAACATGGTTTCGACACTCCGCCACGGGCGACGCGAGGATGTCGTATAGACGTAGGCCCTGGTGGAGAAGGTTACCAGCAGACCCAAAATACGCTTGTTCTCGTTCATCTGAGGGATGATGGAGTTGGTAAGAAAAGGATGCCTATTCCCAAGGCGCTAGCGCCGCAGCTTGCGGTCAATCAACGCTTCGCCGGTGGGTGGGAAGATGGGTATCTGCAATCCGCCGGACGCGCCGAGTTCTGCGAAGAGTTGGGCCCGCAGCTTCTCCACGTGTGTGGCGAAGGCGGGCACATTAATCAGGTTGTGCCGTTCGTGCGGATCGGTCTGCAAGTCGTGGAGGCTGTCGTGGTCCCAGATGCCTTGATAGGCGATGTATTTCCAGCGGTCCGTGCGGATCGCGAGGGTGGTGGGCGTTGCTGGGAAATTCCATTCCCAGTAATACTCGTAAAGGATGTGGTCGCGCCACGGCGTGGCACGGCCTTGCAGCAGCGGCCAGAAGGAGCGGCCGTCCATGCGGGGAGCGTCGGCTGGCGCGCTCACGCCCGCGGCCTCGAGCAGCGAGGGCGCGAGGTCAAGGTTCTGCACCATCTGCGTGACGACAATGCCGGACTTGATCGCGCCGGGCGCCCACGCCAGCAGCGGCACGCGGATGCTCGTCTCAAATGCGTCGCGCTTGTCGTAGAAGCCGTGCTCGCCGAGGGCGAAGCCATTGTCCCCCATGTAAACCACCAGTGTGCTTTCCTTTAGCCCGGCAGCCTCGACGGCCTTCAGCACGCGCCCGACATTCTCGTCCACGGTGTGCACGGCTTCGGCATAACGCCGGTAGAGATTCTCGAAGGACGGCACGGGATCGTTGTCGAAGCGGCCCGTCTCCATGTGATCCACGCCATGGATGCCGTAACGGCGCTCGCGGACCCATCGGGGTTGCGTGGCGTAGTTGGCCTCAGTGTTCGCCATCGTCGCCGGATAAGGCACGGGGAACTTGTCGTAGCGGCCCTTGTGCCGGGGCGCGGGCTCGAAGGGGTAATGCGGAGCCTTGAGCGAGAGGTAGAGGAAAAAGCGTTGGTGGCGCTGTTGCTCGAGCCACTCCAGTGCGAGGTCGGTGAGGACGTCCGTGCTGTAGCCCTTGAAGTTCCGGCGCGTGCCGTTCACGTTCAGCGTCGGGTCGAAGTAGTCACCCTGCCCGCGAAATGCCGCCCAGTGCTCGAAGCCCGGCCGGGGCGCATCGCTGTCGTGGCCCATGTGCCATTTGCCGAAAAATGCGGTCCGGTAGCCTGCTGCCCGCAGATACTCGGGGAAGAAGCGGATGCCCGGTGGCTCGGGCCGTTGGTTGTCCACCACCCGATGCCGGTGCATATATTGGCCGGTAAGAATCGAGGCGCGGCTCGGCGAGCAAAGCGACGTGCTGACGAAGGCGTTGCGCAGGTGCGCGCCCTCCTGTGCCAGGCGGTTCAGATGCGGTGTCTCGAGGAAACGCGGAGCCTCGGGCATGAAGCCCAGGAAATCCCAGCGATGATCATCGCTCAGAATGAAGATGATGTTTCGCGGGGCGGCAAACGCGCCTGCTGTCGTGAGCAGCGCGAGGGCGAAGGAAAGCAGTGTTTTCATGGCCTTGGCGGCGATCCTAGCGCGGCGGGTGAGACAAGTCACCACGCGATGGACAAGTCCACGCTCATTGCGCCGCCTTCGCCTTCGCGTCGAGTTCGGCGAGCTTGAGCCGGACGCTGACGATGTAGGGAGCTTCGTTCGTGGTCCAGTGGCCGTAGGTCGTCGTCACGATGGTC
>Ga0194121_10009567_pt1 | contig 11967 bp, 13 predicted proteins | sample TA2MahCa50mmetaG_FD_148609 | JGI IMG/M metagenome (GOLD analysis project Ga0194121, IMG submission 148609) | Freshwater microbial communities from Lake Tanganyika, Tanzania - TA2015020 Mahale Deep Cast 50m | ecosystem: Environmental > Aquatic > Freshwater > Lake | place: Tanzania: Lake...
CACTCCAGCGCCTCGGCGGCGCCCGCGGCCCGGCCGCGCTCCCGGACAGCCTGAAGGCGTTCGGGATCCGCGGGCCGAACCGCCGCGGCCTCGCCCGTCTCTTCATGTCGCACCCGCCGATCGAGGAGCGCATCGCGGCACTCCGGAACCTCGCGTAGCTGGCTACCGCTCGCGTGGCGAGTACAGGAAGCGCAGCAGGTCGGAGTCCGGCCGCAGCACGACCGTCGTCTCCGGGGAGAAGATCCGCTCGTAGCTCTCCAGGCGCCGGACGAACCCGTAGAACGCGGGGTCCTGGCCGAACGCCAGTCCCGTGACCGCCGTGGCCTGGGCATCCCCGGCGCCGCGCAGGCTCTGGCTCTCCTGGTACGCCTTCGCCATGATGATCTCGCGCTCCTTGTCGGCGCGGGCCCGGATCTCGCGGCCTTTCTCCTCGCCCTCCGCGCGGTAGCGCAGCGCGATCCGCTGCCGCTCCGCCTGCATGCGTGCGAACACGCTCGCCTGGACTTCGGTGGGAAGGTCGGCGCGCTTGACCCGCACGTCCAGGACCTGGATGCCGAACGGCGCCGAGAGCGTACGCGCCTCCCGGGTCACCGTGTCCATGATCTCATCGCGCTTCTCGCGGATGATCTCCTTGAACGACTCCTTCGCGACTTCCTGGCGCAGCCGCGCGGTGATGATGTCGTCCAGCCGCGCCATCGCGCCGACCTCGTTGCGGACGGTGCGGAAGTATTGCAGCGGGTCCTCGATGCGCCAGCGCGAGATGTGGTCGATGAGCAGGCGCTTCTTGTCGAGGGTGAGGTACTCCGCGCCGCCGGTGTCCGCGGCGAGCACCCGCTTGTCGAAGACCGTCACGGTCTGGAGCAGCGGGACCTTCCAGTAGAGTCCCGGCTCGCGCACGGTGCGGATCGGCTGCCCGAACTGCGTCACGATGGCCTGCTGCCACTCCGGGATGACGTAGGTGGAGGTGCTGAGCACGACCACGAGGAGCACGGCCGGAATGATGCGCCATATCATGGGCTATCGCCCTCCCGACGCGGGCGTCGTCGCCGCCGGCGTCGCCTGTGAAGTCGTCCGGCCAGGGTAGAAGTCGCGGAGGGGGAGGAGCGGAACGACGCCGCTGCCCTCCGGACGCCCGTCCACGACCACGGTCCGCGTCTTCGGCAGGACCCGGTCGACCATCTCGAGGTAGAGGCGGTCGCGGGTCACCGCCTGGGCCTTCTTGTACTCGCCGAGCACGCGGACGAACCGGTCCGCGTCGCCCCGTGCGCGGATCAGGCGCTGCTCGCGGTAGGCCTCGGCGGCCTGGAGCATCTGCACCGCCTCGCCGCGCGCCTTCGGCACGACGCCTTCCGCATAGCCCTCGGCTTCCTTGATGAGCCGCTCGCGGTCCTCCCACGCGCGCACGACGTCGTGGAAGGCCTCCTTCACTTCCTTCGGCGGATCGACGACGAGCAGCCGTGCCTCGGTGACGAGCAGGCCGGTGCCGTAGAGGTCGAGCAGCGCCTGGAGCTGGTCCTTGACGCGGTCCTGCACCTCCACGCGTCCCTCGGTCATCGTGTAGTCGATGGTGTTCTGCCCGACGGCGGCGCGCAGCGCGACCTCCGTCGCGGAGTGCAGCGCGACCTCCGGCTGCCGCGCCCCGAACAGGAACTTCACGGGATCGCGCACCAGGTACTGCACGAAGATCTGGACGTCGACGATGTTCTCGTCGCCGGTCAGCATCAGCGACTCGCTCGGGATCGCGCGGCCGCCGCCTCGCTCGGCCCGGAACCCGATCTCCGCGCGGCGAACGCTGGCGATGTCCACCACGCGGTGCTCCTGCACGGGCGCCGGCAGGCGGTAGCGCAGCCCGGACTCGGTCTCGTCGACGACGCGTCCGAAGAGCAAGACGACGCCGCGCTCGCCGGGACCGACGACGTACAGCCCGGAGGCCAGCCAGAGCAGGGCCACGGCCGCGACCGCGACGATGGCGATGCGCCGGCGGCCCCAGCGCTGGAGGAGGTCGAACACGGGCTGAAGCGTCTGCTCGAGATCGGGAAGGTTCTGTCGTGGGGGCCAGCTGCTCATGATGCGCCCTTCCTTTCGTATCCGTGGTGTGGGGAGCCCGAGGGTCGGAGAGCCCGCGCCGCGGGAGGCGCGAGGGCGGCGATCAGGCGTCTTCGGAGGGGGAGCTGGAACCGGAGGGGGCCGGCTGACACTGCCGCAGACACGTCTGCCAGACACGCGAGACGTCGCGCGAGGGCTGGCGCATCCGCACGAACTGCGGCTCGGCGGCCTGCGGCGCGACGGGAGTCGGCAGCGGCGGCGGCGTGCCGTCGACGCCACGGGGTCGCTCGCCTTGCCGCGCCTCCACCGATTCGCCGTCGCCGAACGTGACGGCGCCCGGCATCAGCGGATTCGAGAAATCGAGCGAGAGATAGACGGCGAACACGAGCGCGAAGGACAGCAGCGTCATCGGCGCATTCTAGCGCGTCGGCTTGCCGTCGCGCGCGGCCGATGGTCGCCCCCAGGATGCCGCGGCCGGAACTTCGACTGCCATGTCGTCGATGTCCGCCCTTGGAGTAATATCGCGGACGTTTGCGCAGTCATCCCCGCTTTCGAGGAGGCTCGATGAAGGCAACGGTCCGCGCCGTTCTTCGTGCAGTGGTGGTTCTCGCGCTCGTCGCCGCCGCCGGCCCCGCCGCGGCCCAGACGCGCGAGCTGTTCGAGCGCCAGGTCCGCGTCAACTGTGACCGCGGCGACACCATCGGCAACGCCCTCAACGCCATCGGCACCGTGCTCGTCATCGACGTGGTCGGCACCTGCCTGGAGAACGTCGACATCGTGCGCGACAAGGTCACCCTGCGCGCCGGCGCGCCCGGCGCGCGCGTGCAAGGCGCCGCGACGGACGACACGATCAGCGTCGGCGGCGCCCGCATCCGGATCGAAGGCCTCGAGATCCGCGGAGGCCGCACCGGCGTGTCCGGCCAGGGCGCGCGCAATCTCGTGCTTCGCAACGTGATCGTGTCCGGCAACCAGACCGGCGTGCGCGCGGCCGCCGGGTCGAACGTCAGCATCGAAGGCACGTCCACGATCACAGGCAACAGCGTGGATGGCGTCACCGCCAACGTCGGCGGCGTGCTCACGGTGAGCGGCGCGACCATCTCGTCGAACGGCCGCTTCGGCGTGCTGGTCGCCGACGGCGCCGTCGCGATCCTCGGCCCGCTCGGCCTGTCCGGCAACACGATCACGCAGAACGGCGGGATCGGGGTCAACGTGATCCGCGGCAAGGCGCTCGTGCGCGGGAACACGATCGCCGGCAACGGCGGCGGCATCACCGTCTACCAGGGCGCCGCGGACCTCCTCGGCAACACCGTTGAGAACAACGGCGGCTTCGGCGTCGCGGTCTTCGGCGGCCAGGCGCGGCTGGGCGACGGCAGCGGCCCCGGCGCGAACTTCGTCCGCGGCAACCAGGGTGGGGGCGTGCAGGCGTCCCAGAGCGCGGCGGTGGACGTCCGGTCGGCGACGATCACCGGCAACCAGGGCGACGGCGTGCAGGCGGCGTTGAACGCCGCCGTGGACGTGCGCAACACGACGATCGCGAACAACGCGGGCCGTGGCGTGAACGCCAGCTTCAACGCCACCGCGATGCTGACGGGCGGCTCCATCAGCGGCAACGGCGCCGGGGGTGTGCGCCTGCACGCGGCCGGCGTGGCCTTCTTCGGCGCGGGCGGTCCCGCGCCCAGCGTCCTGACCGCGAGCGGGTTCGGGCTCGAGTGCGACGACTTCAAGTCGCAGTACGGCGGCAACGTGTCCGGCATCACCGTGAACCGGCAGCGCTGCGCCACCGCGCTGGAGCTGCTGCCGCCCGAGACGCCGACCGGTGAGCTCGCGCATCACTTCCGGTGGGACATTCCATTCGTCACCGTGGACGGCTTCGCGCAGCATCTGCAGTTCTGAGGGGCGGCCCGTCGGGCGGCGCGCCGCGCGCCGCCCGACGGGCGCGTTCCGGCGTTCCACATTCGATAGGTCCCGCGGGCGTCACCACCCACCTGCCTCCCGTCCCTTGCACGACGTCGCCGGATCTTCTGTCGCCGCGACGGTTTGTCGCGCGCGCGACATTCTGCCTTCGCTCCCAACCTGACCGAGCGCGGCGTCGGGTGCGAGAACGCGCCGGCACACCGGGTCCGGGGCACGATCCGGGGTGGCATTCCGGTTGCCACGTACGCCGGTGGTTGTCACCTACGCCGTTGGCGGTGAGGTACCTATGGCGGACCCTCGCGCGAGCAGCCCCCTCGTCGTCCTCGCCTCCGTGGCGTCGTTCGTGCTTGTGCTCGCGGCGTGCGACGGCGCGCCGGAGGTGGCGCACGAGGCGAGGGCCTCGACATCGACGGGCGCGGTGTGCGATCGGCTGGCCGCGGACCCGGACGATCCACGGAAGCAAGACCGCGGCGTGCCCATCGATGCACTGGAGCTGGAGGAAGCGATCGAGGCGTGCGTCGCGGCGGTCGAAGCCGATCCGGGCGACGCGCGGCTCCGGTTCCAGCTCGGACGTGTGCTGGTCGCCGCCGACCACGTCGACGACGCCTTGCCGTTCCTTCGGGCAGCGGCGGACGCCGGCTACCCCGCCGCGCAGGGGTACATGGGACTCCTCCAGGACACCGACGAGGCGGCGAAACCGTTCTTCGAGCGTGCCGCCAGGCACGACTACGCGCCCGCCGTCCAGGCGCTCGCGGAGATCGAGGCGGCCGACAAGGCCGCCGCGGCCGAGCGAGCCGCGGCGCTCACGCCGCCCGCCTCGCGCCGGGACGGCGGCTACTACTTCGGCGGGCTCATCGAGCGCGTGTCGCGCGGCGAGCTCGGCCTCGTGCCCGACGATCCGCTGACGCGGGCGCTGCTGCTCTCCATGTGGCCCGTCTTCAACGCCCACTGCGGCGAGCGCAATCCCTTCCTCGCGCTCAACATGATGGCGTACGGCGGGTTCAGCGTGGGGCTGAGCTCGCTCGGCCTCATGGCGGCGGATCCCGCGCGGAGCGACTTCCCCAGCGTCGAGGAAGGCCTCCGCACGCAGCGCGCGACACTCTTCCGGGAGCCCGGTGAGGATGCCGTGCGCCTCGTCGAGCACGGGTGCGGCAGCGCGGAGCTGCGACGCTTCATCGGGAACTTCGACCGCATCATCGCCTCGCGCAGCGACCGCAAGCCCGCGCGCTTCGACGAGACCGCCTTCAGCGAGCTCATGAGCGAGACGTTCCGGCGGCGCCTCGGGCTGCGCGACCCCGCGGTGGCCCGCAAGGACGCGCGACTGCAGCGAGCCGCGAGCGCGGCGAGCACGAGCTGCCTCCGCCGCTATGCCGACCCGCGATTCTGCGCCTGCATGGTGGAGCGCCTGCGGCCCATGGAGCTGGACGAGCGGGAATGGCGCGCGGTCGGCGGCGATTTCGCGGCCGTGGCGAAGCTCGCCTCGACGCACGGTGACGTCGCCAGGGCGCTCGGCGCATGCAACCAGTGATGACGCGGCCCGCGGTCGCGGGGCTCATCGCGGCGCTCACCGTCGGCCTCACGTCCCTCGTACCGACGTCCGCGTCGGCGGTGACCCCAGGCGTTCCCGAGCCGGGCCTCACCGGCTCGTGGCTCGGCTACGTGACGTGCACGGACGCCGCGGCCGCGCGACGGCGCGCGGCGCCGCGCGCCATCCCCGCCCTGCTCGACGTGCGGGACGACGGCGGGCTGACGGCCGACCTCTACGTGATCGAGATGTATGCCCCGGCCGTGCGCATGACCGGCAGTTACGACGCGCAGGCGCGCCGGCTCGCGCTCCGCGCCACCGAATGGATCTACAAGTCACGCACGGTCACCGCCGCGCCGGCCATCACCGCCACGATGGACGCCTCGGGGCTTCGGCTGGAGGGCGACATCGCGCTGCGGCCCGGGCTCGCGCAGTGCGCGACGTGGCGGGCGTTCAAGTTCGCGCGCGACCGGCGGCCCGACAACCCGCAGGGCCTGCTCGCCGCGTTTCCCGACGCGCGTCAGGCCGCCCGCGCCCCCGATGCGGCGCTCTGTACGCGGGTCCTCACCTGGGCCGCCGACGGCTCGATGGTCGAGGCGCAGGGCGAGTCGATCCCGTCGCAGCTCGTCGACGGCGACTCGTTCTACGAGGTGGTCGGCAAGCCGTACGACCGCTGGACCGACGCCGACCAGCGGATCGTTCAGGCCTTCCTCGGCGGCTGCCGGGCGGCGCTCCGGCAGAGCGCCCGCATCGCGGACACGGATCTCGCGGCGAAGCAGTCGCAGGCGCGGCAGATCGCGCTCTTTCTGAACCCCGGCGCGCCCGAGCGGCCGAGCGAGAGCCGGCACTTCATGTACCTCACGCGCTACGCCGCGGTGGTCGCGGCGCGGACCGCGCGGCGGCACGCGGAGTCCGCGGTCGCCGACGCCAGGGCGTCGCAGGCCACGCCCGCGGATCGCGAGCGGATCGCCGCGACGGCGAACGCGCTCACCCGGGGGAGCGGGATCTTCGGCGCGCTCGACCGGGCCGCGGCGGCGCGGTACGCCGCACTGCTGGACGAGCAGCAGCAGCGAATCGTCGGAGCGCTCGACAAGGACGCGCGTGCGGTGGCCGAGCGCGAGGTCTCGCGGCTGGAAGCGATCCCGGCGGACGACCCGTCGGCGCTCCCGCGCATCGAGGCGGTCGCGAAAACGCTCGAGCCGACGCTCGCGCGGCTCGCGGGCGGGCGGGACGCTCCCTATCGGCGCCGGATCGCGCAGAAGCGCGAGGGGACGCTGACGACGCTCATCGGGGCCCGCCTCGCCTCGCTGGACGGCCACCCCCCGGGTAAGGCCGGGCTCGCGCAGAGCGCGCAGTGGGCCGCCGACGTGCGGGCGGACTTCGGCGCGTACGAAAGCACCGACGCGTTCCGGCGCGCCATGGCGCGGTTCCGCGAGGCGCGCAATCGGCTGCTGCGCGCCTCGTTGCCGGAGTTCGAGGCGGCGGTGAAGCGCAACGGCGCCGACGTCGCGGCGCTGCGCCGTCAATATCTGTCGTGGGAAGGCGATGCCGGTCTGGCGTCCGCGCTGCAGTACGACGCGGCTGCGCTGGGAGCCGGGAGGTGACCATGCCCCTCCGTGGATCCGCGATCCTCCTACCGCTGACGATGTTCGCCACCGCGCTCGCGCTCGGGGCGCCGCCGATCCCGGGTGCCTCTGCGCGCGGCTACAGGCCGCCGCCACCACCGCCGCCACCGGTTTTCCGGCCGCCCGTCGTCAGGCCGCCCGCCCAGCGGCCGCCGGTGTACCAGCCGCCGCGATCGCGCGGGCCCTCCGTTCCCCCCGCGGCCAGATCACCCTACGGGCCGCGCAGGCAGGAACAGCTCCAGCAGTCGCGGCAGGCGGAGCAGCACGCGGCCGCGGCGCGCCTGCAGCGGCAACGGGCGGCCGAAGAGCAGCGGAGGGTAAGCGAGCGGCGGACGCGGCTGCGTCAGCAGCGTTCGCACGAACGGCAGCGCGCCGAGGTCAGGAAGAACGCGGCCGACGCGAGAAGCGCGCGCGATGCGGGGACCGTGGCCGTGCTGAGCGGCGTAGCTCCGACCACGCTGTCGCCCGAGCTTCGGACCAGGCTGAACGCCCTGAAGACAGGCACGCCCGGCACCGGCATGTCGGGGGCGGCGGCCAACATGCCGCATGACTTCAAACGCGGGGCGGCGAAGCCCGGGACGGACGCGGCCACACACCGCTTGCCCTACGACAGTGGGCGAAGGGCGAGAGAGATCGTCGTCACGAAGCCGACGCGATTCGTTCGCGTGCATGCGGAAGGCAATCAGGCGCGTCCCTGGATCATGCGCCCCGAGGACCTGAAGGATCGGAATGGACGGCCGCTCACGCCCAGACAGATCCAGGACAAGTTCGCCATACCGTACGTGCCCAAGTACATATCGGACGTCCACGTGCCAGCCAATACGCGGCTTCGCGTCGGCGGGACGGCGCCGCAGCAGGGCTGGGGGGCGGGCGCGGGAACGCAATACGAGCTCAAGGACCGCCTCCCCGACAGCGCGTTCAGGAACAAGCGGCCGTTGGAGTGAAGCGCACGGACTCGACGGACTCTCCCTCCGGTCAGCGTGTCGTTCGTCCGACGGCGTGTCGCACGAACGCCCCGCGCCGGGAGAGAGCGCGACGCGCGCTAACGCGGCCTCTCGTCCGAGAACTCGATCGTCGTGTGCTCGTCGTCGACACACGTCACCGTGACGCGGACTTTCGCGCCCAGCCCCATTGCGCTCACGGCCGGCTCGCACGTCGGCGGCAGGGCGAACCGCCGGCGCAGATCGTGGTCCCCCGCGCGCTGCAGCTCGACGAACTCCGCGAGCGAGACATCCACCGTCGCCGTGAGCGCGACGAGACCGACGAGGAGCTGAGAGCGCCAGTCCATGGACGCGCGTGCGCCTCGTATCCCGACGCGCTATTTCCCTGCCACGGTCAGGAGTTGGGCGGCACAGACCTCGGCGACGTCCACATCCGCGTCGGCCGCGCCGACGGTCGCCCAGCCGCTCTTCACGACCATGTCGCGCTGCTCCCAGGACGACGTCATCGCGCGCAGGTCGGCGAGCTTCCGCGCGCTATTCGGATCGTGCTTCGACTTATCGAGACACACGGAGACGAGCGCCGCGGTCCTGGCCTCGGCGGCGCGCTGGAGAGCGAGGCGCTCGGCAGTTCCGCCCGTCACCCAGCCGCCCCACGCGAAGCCGATCACCATCGTCATGACGCTGCCGGCGACCACGGCCCAAATCGTCGGTTTCCACGAAACCATGTGCCCTCCGTAGGCGGTCGGATCGACTCGATCCTTGGGACCATTGCAATTGGAGGCCCGAAGTCTCAACTGCGGAGAGAACGTCTTGACGGCGCGACATTACGAGCGATTGCCCGGTGCTCGACGCGGCACGCCGCCTCCTGGCTGCGACAACATGTCGCGGGTGGCGGGGTGACCGCAGCCCGCGTCAACTCCTGCACACTCGATGTCAGCGAGCGTCGCGCGCGTTGACGCTGTAACTCCTCGCCTCGGCGCGCGCATGCACGCCAACTCCTCGACGGCACGCACCATGCGTTCGTTCCGCCCGGCGCGACCGTGGAACGTCCCTTGCTCTGGCGTCCGCGGCCCGCTCCCGATTCGGGCGGGCACGCGGAACGTGCGCGTGTCGCGTCAGCCTTTTCGTGGTGACCAGCGTCCCGACGCCCGTCGTCTCCGCCCGAGGAGGAACGACCGGTGTCGCTCATACGCCAGGTGCTCACGCTCGCGATCGCGGCATCACTCGCGCTGCCCGGCCATGCCGCGGCGGCGGTCACCGACAGCGGCACGCATCCGCCGCCCACGAGCGGCCCGTACGCGTACTACGCCACGCACGGCGCGTTCGCGCCGACGATCAACGGCTTCCCCGGCGTGGGCGGCAGCTTCGTCGATCCGGTGTTCGGCAGCACGATCCGCCGCCTCACCAACGAGGTCGGCCAGCAGTCGGACGCCGAGATCTATTCGCGCAAGGGCTGGTTCAACGCCGACAGCACGCTCGTCCATCACCGCGCGCCGAACGGGCGCCGGTTCATCGACACCGGGTCGGGGCAGGTCGTGCGCAGCGGCGTGCCGGGCAACGTGGACAGCTCGTTCGCGGCCGACGATGCCGACACCTGGTACGACTGGTCCTACGGCAGTCCGAACCTCATGAAGTACTCCGTGAGCAGCGGGCGGAGCAGCGTGGTGAAGACGTTCCCCGGCGCGTTCGGCGAGCTGGGCGGCTCCGTCGACTGGCAGGACCGCTCGGGGCGGTACATGGTGCTCAACGTCGCGGGCGCCATCCGCGTGTGGGACCGGCAGGCCGACGTGCTGTACGCGGGCGGCATTCCCGACAGCTTCGGCGGCGGCTGGGCCAGCATCTCGCCCGACGGCAACTACGTGCTGATGAGCGTGTCGGGCTCGCCGTCGCTCTCGCAATCGTTCCGCATCGTCACGGCAGCCGGTCGGTGAACACCTCGCCGGTGACGTTCTGGACGCTGTGCGGCGGCCACGCGGACGCGGTGAGCGCCTCCAACGGCAAGACGTACTGGGTGAGCCTCGACTGCCACTCGACCGGCGCGCTCTACGCCGTCGACGTCACGATCCCCCAGAGCGCGGGCAACGTGGCGAAGCAGCTCGCCGACAACCGCCGGCTCGTGAGCCTCACCTGGTCGGACGACGTCCACGTCTCGCGGATCTCGCGCGGCAGCATGCAGGACTGGGTGGTCGTGAGCGTGGAGAGCGGCGGCGACGGCTTCACCGCCGGCGTGGCCGGGTGGTATCCGTTCAAGCAGGAGCTCTTCATGGTGAACGTGCTGAGCGGCGCGGTGCAGCGGCTCGCGCACCACCGGTCGCGCGGGGACCTCGGCGCGAACTACTTCTGGCAGCCGCGCGTCTCCGCGAGCTGGGACGGCTCCTACATCGCGTGGACCTCGAACTTCGGCTTCAGCCAGAGCGGCTACGCCGATCTGTACGTGATCGACACCGACATCCCGGCCGCGAGCGTGCCCGCGTCGACGCCGTCGACATCCACGTCGACGTCGACATCCCCGTCGACGTCGACGTCGACATCCCCGTCGACGTCGACGTCGACATCCCCGTCGACGTCGACGTCCACGGGGAGCCTGAGCGAGGCGCAGCTGAACCAGATCGCCTACGCGCGCAACTGGAACGGCACGTACGGCGGTGGCGGCATCTCGGCCGAGCTCTTCTACCAGCAACGGTTCGGCGGCGGCTCGTCGGGCGGCTCGTCGTCGTCGAGCGGCTCGACGTCCGCGGCGCCGTCGTCGCTGAGCGCCGCGCAGCTCGCGCAAATCGAGTTCGCCCGGAACTGGGACGGCAGCTACCCGGGCGGGCTTTCGGCGGCGGCGTACTACCAGGCCCGCTTCGGCGGCGGCGGCTCGTCGAGCGCGTCGTCGGGCGGCGCGAGCAGCGCGTCGAGCGCGCCGGGCGGGCTCAGCGAGGCGCAGCTGAACCAGATCGCGTTCGCGCGCAACTGGGACGGCAGCTACGGCCCCGGCATGTCGGCCTCGGCGTTCTACGAGCTGCAGAAGAACGCGGGGAAGTTCTAGCGCGATACACTGTCGGCATGCCGATCAGGATCACCAAGCTGCTGCACGCCGGCGTCCGCGTCGGACCCGGCGACGACAACGTGAAGAAGGCGCTCGACTTCTACGAAGGGTTGCTCGGGCTCGAGCGCGACCAGTACCGCCCGCACGTCCCCGGCGTGCCCGGTCACTGGATGAACATCACGGAGGGCGACCGGAGCCTGCAGGTGCACCTCTTCGGCGCGGAGGGCGTCTCGCCGCTGGGGCGCAGCACGACGGAGGACCCGACGCGGCATCACACCGCGTACGCGGTCGAGGATCTCGCGGAAGCCGAGCGCGAGCTGAAGGCCCGCGGCATCTACTACTGGACCTTCGACAGCGTGGTGAGCGACGCCTCCCGGCAGGTGTTCTTCGAGGATCCGTTCGGCAACATGATCGAGCTGCAGCAGCAGGGCCGGGCGCACGACGCACCGCCGCGGTAAGCGCCGTGGATTGCGCCCTCTGTAAGCGCGGCCGCGTCGAGCGCGGGACGACGACGGCGACGTTCGACGCCGAAGGCACGACCGTCGTGATCCGCAACGTCCCCGCCGAGCTCTGCGACACGTGCGGCGAAGGGTCGTTCGACGAGCGCACCAGCGAGCGGCTCGTCGAGCTCGCCGCCGATGCGGCGACGTGGTCGGGCGCGCCCGTGCAGATCTGCGACTACACCGAGGCGTGAGCCGCCACTCGGTCGCCTGGAGCCACCGTCCCGTCGACACCTGACGTCAGCGACCGCCACGATTCCGACGCTGTAACAACTCGCCTCACCGACCGCCGCGCGCCCAAGTGCGCGTGACCACGACGCGATTCCCCCGCGCGACGCCGCGCGCCAGGTCTGGAACGTCCCTTGCCCTGCGCCCCGCGGAACGC
>Ga0194121_10009570_pt1 | contig 11965 bp, 14 predicted proteins | sample TA2MahCa50mmetaG_FD_148609 | JGI IMG/M metagenome (GOLD analysis project Ga0194121, IMG submission 148609) | Freshwater microbial communities from Lake Tanganyika, Tanzania - TA2015020 Mahale Deep Cast 50m | ecosystem: Environmental > Aquatic > Freshwater > Lake | place: Tanzania: Lake...
TGTAATATGGAGAGGCTGTTCGCTGGGACAGCCATGAGGAGCTATTGGTATGTCGCATGCCGTCACACCGCGCATTCTGGTTACAGGCGCTACTGGGTACATCGGTGGTCGGCTGCTCAAAGCGCTGGAGAAAACGACCTACCGTCTGCGCTGCCTGGCACGGCGACCGCAGTTTCTCTTACCCCGTGTGGCCTCCTCGACCGAGGTGGTCTATGGGGATGTGCGCGAGCCTGCGAGTTTGAGGGAGGCCATGCACGGCGTCCATACGGCCTATTATCTGGTGTATTCCATGAGCTCGCCGGTCGCCTTTGCGGACGCCGACCGGCAGGCGGCGCAATCTTTTGCCACCGCCGCTCAGCAGGCGGGGGTACAGCGCCTGATCTACCTGGTAGGTCTCGGTGACAGTCAGAGCCAGCTCTCGCCGTACCCGCGTAGTCGCCAGGAAGTCGGGGAAATCCTGCGAGCCTCAGGTGTGCCAGTGATCGAGTTTCGCTCGTCGATTGTCATTGGCTCCGGCAGCATCTCGTTCGAAATCATCCGGGCTCTGGTGGAACGCTTGCCGGTGATGATCACGCCGCGCTGGGTATCGATGCGCACCCAGCCGATCGCCATTGAGGACGTTGTGGCGTATCTCCTCGCCGCCTTAGACCTCCCCCCCCGGGCAGCACAGCCAGATCTTCGAGATTGGTGGCGCCGACCAGGTATGCTATGGCGATATCATGCGAGCCTATGCCCGTCAGCGCGGGCTGCGGCGCTGCATGATCCCCGTTCCGGTCCTGACCCCGCGGCTCTCCAGTCTCTGGCTCGGCCTGGTCACGCCGGTCTATGCTCGTATTGGGCGCCCGCTCATCGACAGCATCCGGCATGCGACCGTGGTGCAGGACGACACGTCCCGGCGCGTGTTTGCGCTGCAGCCCATGGGGGTCGAGCAGGCCATTGCCCGCGCCCTGCGTCACGAGGACCAGGCCTTTGCCGAGACGCACTGGTCCGACGCGTTGTCAACGGCCGGACCGCAGCCGACCTGGGGTGGGTACACTTTGGTACCCGGGTGATGGATTCGCGTGTGGCGCATGCGCCCAGACCACCGGTCCTGGCATTCAGGCCGATTCGTCAGATCGGCGGCACCCGGGGCTGATATTATGCCAACTGGCTCTGGCAACTGCGCGGCTGGCTTGACCTCCTGCTGGGTGGGGTGGGGCTGCGGCGCGGCCGGCGCGATCCGGCCTCGCTGGTGGTCGGTGATACGGTGGATTTCTGGCGCGTGGAAGCGTTTGAGCCTGATTGTCGCCTGCGTTTACTGGCCGAAATGCGCCTGCCAGGGAGAGCCTGGCTGGAATTTGCGGTAGCAGGCGATGCGACCTCGTCGCGCATCCGCCAGACGGCCATTTTTGATCCGATTGGCGTCGGGGGACGGCTCTACTGGTACGCCCTCTACCCGCTGCGCCGGCTGCTCTTTGCCGGCATGCTGCGCGGCATTGTGCGTGCCAGCACGGACGAGTCAGTCAGCCAGCCACAGACCCCGATACGAGGTGTTGTATGAATGCCGAGACGTTGAGTTACCGTTCGCATCTTGCTGTGCCGGCTGCCGATGTTTTTCGCTGGCACGCCCGGCCAGGGGCTCTGGAGCGTCTGACCCCGCCCTGGGAACCTGTGCAGGTCCTGGAACGCACAGGTGACGGCATTACGGACGGCACCCGCGTGACCCTGGGGATACGCCTGGGTCCGCTGCGCTGTCGCTGGGTGTCTGAGCACCGGGCGTATTGCCAGGATGCCCAGTTTTGTGATGTCCAGATTGCCGGCCCGTTTGCCCGCTGGGAACACACCCATCGCTTTATCCCTGACGGCGCCTCGGCGTCTTACCTGGAAGACCACATTACCTACGCCCTACCGCTCGGAGTGGTGACCCAGCTGGGCGCCAGAGCCCTGGTGCGGCGTAAGCTTGACCGCCTGTTTGCCTATCGTCATCGGGTTACCAAGCACGACCTCACCATCCACAGGGCCTACCGGGAGAACAAACCTCTGCACGTGCTGGTGACTGGCGCCAGCGGCCTGCTGGGTGCCGCCCTGGTGCCGTTCCTGACCACGGGTGGGCATCGCGTCACCCGTCTGGTGCGCTCCGCGCCGCGTCCTGGCCAGGCGGAGATCGCCTGGCAGCCGGAGACTGGTACCATCGCCACGTCGGCCCTCGCAGGCGTCGAGGCGGTCGTGCATCTGGCCGGTGAGAACATCGCTACGGGACGCTGGACCGCCGAGAAAAAAGCCCGCATTCGCGCCAGTCGCGTGGAGGGGACACGCCTGCTGTGCCAGGCCCTGGCCCAGCTCGAGCACCCGCCGCACGTCCTGGTGAGCGCCTCAGCCATCGGCTATTATGGGAACCGCGGGGCAGAGGTCCTGCACGAAGACAGTGCGCCAGGCAGCGGTTTTCTGGCCGAGGTCTGCCAGGCTTGGGAAGCCGCCACCGCCCCGGCGCTGCAGCGCGGCATACGGGTGGTGCCGCTGCGCTTCGGCATGGTCCTCAGCCCGGCCGGTGGGGCCCTGGCGCAGATGCTGTTGCCGTTCAAGCTCGGTGCGGGCGGGGTGATCGGCAGCGGGCAGCAGTCCATGAGCTGGATTGCCCTCGATGACGCCATTGGCGCCATTCTGCACGCCATCATGACGCCGTCCGTGCAGGGGCCAGTCAACGCTGTGGCGCCCCAGGCGCTGACCAACCGCGAGTTTACTACTTGGCTCGGGCACGTCCTCAGACGGCCGACGTGGTTGCCGCTGCCTGCCGCTGCCGTGCGCCTCGCCTTTGGGGAAATCGCCGAGGCCCTGTTGCTGGCCAGCGCCCGGGTGGAACCGCGCCGGCTGTTAGACACCGGCTATGTTTTTGGTTATCCAGACCTCGACAGCACCTTACGGCATCTCCTGGGCAAACCTCATGTGGCCTGAGCGTGCTGTCAACGGCAGTGCCCTACGGCAGCACTGGTGCAGTCTGAGCGTGTTGCTGGTGGTCTGTCTGGCGGTCATGGCCCTGGGAGCCCTGGTAACCCGGCCTGCCATTGCCGGGTGGTATGCGCAACTGGCCAAGCCTGCCTGGACCCCACCCAAGGAGATATTTGGGCCTGTATGGACTTTGCTGTATCTTGGCATGGCCATTGCGGCGTGGTTGGTATGGTGCCAACGCCACACGTGCGCCATAGCCTGGCCACTTGGCCTGTTTACCGTACAACTGGTGTTGAACGGGGCGTGGTCATACTGCTTTTTTGGACAGCACAACCTTTTGGCGGCGCTGGTCGATATTGTGTTGCTGTGGTGCAGCATTGTGGCAACACTGCTGGCGTTCTGGCGCGTGCGCCCCCTGGCCGGCTGGCTGCTCGTGCCCTATCTGCTCTGGGTGACCTATGCCGTTGCCCTGAATGCGGCGATCTGGCGGCTGAACGTTTGACGCTCCTGCGAAGGTAAGACGAGAGGAAGGCCCCAAGATGACCACCTGGTCTACAACCATCTCCTCCCCTGTTCGTATTGGCATCTCGTCCTGTCTCCTGGGTGAGCAGGTGCGCTTTGACGGCGGGCACAAGCGCGACGCTTATATTGTCAGTACCCTGGGCACATTTTTTGACTGGGTACCGGTATGCCCTGAAATGGAGCTAGGTCTCGGTACACCGCGGGAAAGTCTGCGTTTGATTGGTACCGCTGATGCCCCTTGCCTGGTGACGACTCGTGCGCAGCACGACCACACCGAGGCGATGCAGCGGTATGCTGCAGAGCGGCTGCGTGCTCTCGCCCAGCTCGACTTGCACGGGTACATTCTGAAGAAGGATTCGCCTGCCTGCGGTATGGAGCGCGTCCGCGTGTACAGCCAGGATGGCATGGCTCAAAGCCAGGGTCGTGGACTCTTTGCTGCAGCGCTCATGCAGCATTTGCCCCTCCTGCCTGTGGAAGAAGAGGGATGGCTGCAGGACATGCGTTTGCGCGAAAATTTTATTACGCGCGTATTTGCATATCAGCGCTGGCGCGCCTTCATCGCCGGACAACCCACTCCACCGGATCTGGTGCGCTTTCATACACGGCACAAATTGACCCTCCTGGCGCACAGCCGCCCGCACTACCAGGCCCTCGGGCGCCTCGTCGCCCAGGCTGGGAACCTGCCCATGCCTGAACTCCTGCCGGCCTATGGAACGCAGTTCATGGACGGCCTCAAAGTCAAGGCCACCCCACGCAAACATGCCAATGTACTGTATCATCTGCTGGGGCACTTAAAAAAAAACAGCTCAGTGCCGACGATAAGGCTGAAATGGTGTCCCACGTCGAGGTCTATCGTCAGGGCTTGGTGCCCCTGGTGGTGCCACTCACCATGTTAAAGCATTATTTTTGCCTTTACCCCCTGCCCTGGGTGCTGGAGCAGACGTATTTACAACCGTATCCAGCGGAACTGATGCTACAGAACCACGTCTAGATGTCCATTTCATAAATCCTATACCAGTATCTTTATGGTGAGCCAGGGTATAAAATGATCAGCATAGTTGTGTGAAATTGTGACGTGCCCGCTGTCAGAGAAGGACATGCCCAATGCCCGTGCCTCTTGCGCACCCAGTATCCCTGAGCGCTGACGAACACGCCCGGTTGGTGTCGCTGGTACGCGCCCATGCTACACCCCAGGCCTTAGCCTTCCGCTGTCAGCTCATTCTCCGGACTGCCGCGCCCGACCAACCCTCGCATGTGCAGGTGGCCACCGCGATGGACTGCGAGCGTCACACCGTCGGCCGGTGGCGTCAGCGCTATGTGACACACGGCCTCCAGGGGCTCCACGATGCGCCGCGCTCGGGTCGCCCGCGGCGCTTTTCCCCCCTCTGAGCGTGTGGATGTCCTGTCGATGGCCACCCGCAAACCGGTCACCGCTCACTGTCCCGCCACCCGGTGGAGCCTCGATGATCTCGTCGCGGCTTTCCAGCAGCAGCCTGGGTCTCGGCCTCCGAGTCGCTCGAGCCTCTGGCGTATCCTGGAGGAAGCGGATCTCAAGCCCCATCGGAGCGTGTGCTGGCTTAATAGCCACGATCCCGATTTCGAGGCCAAGGCGCATACCATCTGTCAGCTCTACATCAAGGCCTTGCGTTTCTTCCAAGAGGGACGCTTAGTCATCTGTGCCGACGAAAAGACCGGGATGCAGATTCTCCAACGGGCATATCCGACCCAACCCGTGCAACCAAGCAAACCAGAAAAACGCGAGGACGAATATATTCGCCATGGCGTGCGGGCATTACTGGCCTCGTTTGTGGTGCCAACGGGCCAACTCGTCTGGAATCTCGGCCAGACCCGCACCAGTGCAGATTGGGCCGCCCATCTGACCACCGTCGTTCAGCAACTGCCTGTGATGCAGCGCTACGATTGGGTCGTCGATAATCTCCATACCCACTGGAGCCTCGGCAATCTCCACCCCAGCGGGCCGCCGCACGGCATGTTATAATGCCACCTGGCACACGCGATGTCGTCATTTAACCGCACCGTCAGGATGCCAAGGAGACACCGGGCATGAGCGCATTCAAGGCCGCCATTCAGAGCGGGCTCGACGAATACCTACAGGAACTCCACCGCGCCCTGGACGGCCTGTCCCCGGTGGAGCTGCGCTGGCAACCGACGCTGCACACCAACCCCATCGCCTGGCTGGTGTGGCACATGGCCCGCGTGGAGGATCGCTGGATCAACCGCGTCTTACAGGGCAGCGCAGAGGTGTGGATGGCCCAGGGCTGGGCCGCGCGCTTTGGCATGGACCCGACGAGTACCGGCAACGGGCAGAGCATCGACGAGGTGCGCGCCATGCCAGCGCTGCCCCTCGCCGACCTGCTGGCGTACTTTGACGCCGTCCGCGTGGCAACGCGCCAGTACCTCGACCAGGCGACCGACGCCGACCTGACGCGCGCCTATCCGCACCCGCGTGCGGGGACGCGCACCGGGACCTGGATTGTCGGGCACCTCCTGGTCGAAATCAGCCAACACGTCGGGCAAGTGGCGCTCATTCGGGGCCTGATCCGGGGCCTGGCAGGGTAAGCGGCCTGCCCATGCCCACGGACCTGACCACCATTGCCGTGCTTGCCCCTATTGCCTTTCTGGGCGCGTTTGTCTATGACTTTGCGGGCTTTGGCGCGGGTGTGCTCACCGTCCCACTGGCGTCGCATGTGTACGCCATGCCGTTCGTCCTGGCGGTGTTTGCCTTGCTGGATAGCGTCAACGCCATCCGCGGCTGCCTGGGCACACAGCACACCAAAAACAGCCTATCCCCCTCGCGTCATTTTTGCCATGCTCCCTGGCGATTAGACATCTATGCGGTAGGCCTTGACCGCCGTGTCATGGAACATCGCTGCGCGCTCGACAGGCGAGTAGGCGCTGGAGAGCCGTTTGAAGGCGTTGTACATCACGTTATAGGAAAAGGAGACTTTGTCCGGCGGAAAGTTGCTTTCAAACATACAACGCTGCGGACTGAATTGCTCAATACAGTGGTGCATCCAAGGCGCCATGTCAGCGGCCAATTCTTCTGAGCCGATGGGCACCGCCCTGGTGTGCCAGTCGAACCCCATGCGCGGCATGCCCATACCGCCGAGTTTGAGCGTGATATTGGGACAGGCCGCCACTGCCGCAATCCCGGCGCGCCAGGCGGCTCGCACCTCGTCCTCCCGGTTGGCATACATGCCCACCCGATTGAGCGCACCGATGTGGTTCAGAACGATGGGCAGATCTGGCACGGCCCTGGCGAAGTCGGCCACTTCCGGCATCTGGGGAAACGAAATCATGATATCCAGGGCGAACCCCTTTTGACACAAGACCTTTGCCCCTTCGCGAAAGGTTGCATTGGCCAGGATGCCCTCACTCTCCCGGTTGTCCACCGCCGGGTCTGGACTCCAGGTCACGTTGTGCCGTATGCCCCGAAACCGGTTGGGGCTGGCTGCCTGTAACGCGTCCAGGACCCGCGCCACGTTGGCCCCCAGCTTCAAATCAGCATGGCCGATGATGGCAGCGGCCGCTCGGCTGGGACCGTAGATCCCACTGGCACTCGCCGCCGCCAGACCCTGCACGAATTCCACCTCCCCAACGGGCCGCATTTCGATTGGTCCGTCTGGACGGTACATCGAGCGCGCCTCGAGGAAGACCGTCGACCGGACGTTGTGCCCGCTATAGATGTCGGCATGTAAGTCATCAAGGAGATAGCGCTGGTAGGGCAGACTCTGCATCCGTCGGTCCCAAAAATGGTGATGCGGGTCGCAGATCGGGAGCTCGGGTTCGAGCGTCGGTTCCTGGGTTAACGCGAGCCAGTCATTGCCGCCGTATGGCATAATCACGCCTCCGTTATCATGTTGCAATGGGCGGGAACGTCACGTCAGTCGCACCGACCAAACTGGTGCAGCAGGTATTGTAGCGCCGGAACCTCGTGTACACAACCGTGATAAAAAGGCTCGCTACTTCCAGAGACCGTTGAGCCACCACCCCTCACAGACGGCGAGCAGCCAGGGAGAGCGTGTGGCATGGCCCCTACTCGTTGTGGAGATTATGGACAGCCAGGCCCAGCTAGCACCTGTGCCAGAGCGTGACAGGCATTGACCAGGCCCATAGGCGCAGGGGCAGGGCTGACAGAGCGGCTGAGCGGCTGCGAGGCGGTCCGCAGGATCGTCTGGAGATGTGCAGGCGTGAGCGTCGGATCGCGCTCAAGCAAAAGGGCGGCCAGGCCAGATACATGGGCGGCGGCGAGCGAGCTGCCGGAGAGAAAATCATAAGCGTCTGGCGGGACTGTCGTGACGATCTCATCACCTGGGGCTTGCAGTGGCGTGGTCTGGCGGCCCCCGACGAGGCGAGAGAGCAGGGGTCTTCCATAGACCGCAACCGCAATCACCGGTTCCATGGACGCGGGGAAGCCCCACGTCTGATCGGCCTCTCGCACTGCCGCAATCACCACAATCCGTTCGGCCACCGCGCGGTGAATGAGCCGGGCAAGCAAGCGATCCGGAGGACCGGTGAGGCTGAGATTCACCACGTGCAGCTGCTGGATGATAACATAATCCAGCGCTTTGGCGAGGCTCCAGCTACTACAGGAGGCTTCCCGGGCGGCTGGAGTCGGATGCCAGCAAGCCTTCACCGCCACCAGGTCGGCCTCTGGTGCAATGCCAACAATCCCGGTGGCATTATGCGCGCTGGCCCCAATCACACCGGCCACTGCGGTGCCGTGGTGGTCCTGCGCAAAGGTTTGCTCGCCGCCATCGACAAAGTTCACCGTACGGACAATGCGCCCACGCAGGTCAGGATGCTCCGTATCTACGCCAGTATCGACCACCGCGACGGCGATACCCTTGCCCGTGGCCCAGCGGTGGGCGGCATCCATCTGCATCGCCTGGGCACCGTGCTGTAAGGAGGCATAGGGATCATTGCGGGTGGTCGTGAGCCCTTGAAACACCTGATTATGCTGCACGGATTCGACGCGTGGATCGGCGGCAAGGCGTTGCAGTGTCTCTGCTATGGAGCGCTCTGGAGGAATCTGCAGGACAATGCACTGCACGCCAAGAGACAGCAGCGGAAACGCTCCCGTCTGCGCTAAGCCATACGTGTCCATCAAGTGTCCCGCAATGCTGGCCCACTGGGGCTGCAACGCTGCCGCCAGGGTCACCAGGACCTGGCGCTCCTGCAATTGCTTGGGCACAGCGGGGCTGGCAGGAGATGGGACCGAGGTGGGTGGTGGTACGGCAGCACAGCCATACATCATGAAGCAAACGCTGAGAAGTACGCCAGCAGCACGTCGCATGTTGCTCACCGGAGAGGGAGAGGTTCAGCCAGCCGCACCCTGGGGTGGGCACGCATGGTTGCCACGCCAGCGTGTACCGTCGCAGCGGTGTCGTTCGTTGTGGTAAAACCGATCGTGTAGACCCCCTGGGGCGACGGACCGTGCACAATGGTACCGCCAATACGTTGTAGGAGAGCCTGTAACTCCTGGGTCGTCATCTCCTCAGCAAAGACTGCGCGGAGAGCGCCCTGGGCTGGGGGCTGCGCGCGCTGGTCTACGCTGTCAGACAACGTACGATACGACCCTGGGGCTGTCCATGGCGCTTGCCAGCCCAGGAGACCGAGCAAGAGGAGCGCCAGAGCCTCCTGGGCGGCCAGCATCCACCGCACGGCAAACGGTGTGCTGTGCCACGTCTGTAAGCAAGCACGTCCCCAGGCCCTCACGGCCTCCCAAGAGGCACGCAGACGAGTACGGTGGGCCTCAGTGGCCTCAATACGCGCCAGCAAGCGGGTGAGCCGGGCTGGAGAGGGTGACCACGCGGGTGCCTCCGCCGTCCGCATGACGTCAGCCAGCCTATGGCATTGGGCGAGTTCCGCCTGGCAGGCAGGGCAGACGGCCAGGTGTAGCTCGACGACGTGCAACTCTGCACCTTGCAGCGTGCCATTGGCGTACCACGGCAGCAGGGCCGAGACCTCCTGATGTGTACGCGCCTGCTCTCCGTCCTCCTGTCGTCGTCTCATGGTGCGGTCTTCCCTTCCCCGGCAGCCCGACGTGGTCCCCATGCTGCAAGCACCTGGGCCAGGCGCTGACGGGCGTGCAACATGCGCGTCTTGACGGTGTTGACCGGACAGCCGGTCATGACCGCAATCTCTTGATACGAATGTTCATGGTAAAACGCCAGCTCGACGATTGCCCGGTGTTGCGGCGAGAGCGTGTCAAGCGCCCGGACCACCGTTGCACGGAGCTCGTGGCGGGTCATGGCGCCCTCTGGACTTTCCTGTGGCTCCTCCGCCGGCACTGTTGGCGGAGTGTGTCCTGCCCGAGCCCGTGCTTTGAGGGCTTTATGATAGGCAATACCAAAAATCCAGGTCGAGAGCCGTGACGTATGGTCAAACCGGGCTGCTTGCTGCCAGACGACAAACATCACATCGTCCACTACTTCTTCAATCACTTCTGGCTGCGTGAGCAATTTGGCGAGATAGCCATACAAACGCCGGGCATAGCGATAGTACAGCGTTTCGAATGCCTGGCGATCTTTTGCGACAATACGGTGGAGCAACGTCAGATCGTCATCGTCGTGCATGGGCCTGCTCGCCATGAAGAGCTGTTGTTTGCCTCAAGCCCTGCCTTTCGATGAGGCAAGGCCGGCTGGGTAGAGTGCTATCGGGCTTTACTCAGACTCAGTGTCTCGGCTCCGACATGCCACTGGGGAAATACCCCACCAGTGGGAGCCGGGGAAAGGTTGGCACTGAGCGTCACATTGGCCTGGGCGTCGACCGTGACCGCAAACGCATCGCAGCAACGGCCAATATAGGCCTTTAATGCTGGAATGGCATCCGCTAACGGCTTCAGGATGGCATCTACGTCAATGCGAAAGCCTAAATCCACACCAGGCCAGGCCTGCCGGACCTCTTCCTCCACACCATCGTCATCCCACGAACCAGTCGAGCGCACTTTTGGGTTGGCGTCCGTGATGGTGACATCAATCGGTTGCCCAAAGGCTGTCTGACTCAGGGCAAAGACGAGGTCAAAGGTAATAGTGATATTGGCATCCGGAAAGATGCCAGCGTCACCCCCGACACGGACCGTGACGTGTATCGCATTCCCCTGGGTAGGATGGGGAGCCACTTCGACCCCCTGCCCTGTTTCGTGCCAGTATAACGCTGTCCCGTGGATGGCGTTGCCGACCATACCCTCGATACGCTCCCGGAGCTCACCAGCGCTGAGCTGGAAGGAACCGGTGTGGCCTTGCGCGGTCTTCTGCAGCGCTGGCAGAGGCGCTTGATATTTCGCCCAATCCTGATGCGCATGGAGCTGCGCCGTGGTAATGGTATGCGTCAGTTTGGCACCACCTTCGTTGTCCAGCCACAGACATCCGCCTGGTTTGCCAGTAAAACTCTGACGAAACATACTGCGACCATTGACCAGGAGTTTGAGGGCTTTGACGCACCAGCCGTCGGTGCCCGTTTTGCCCAGCGTCACCTGGCGGATATCTGCAGTGTCACCGACCAGTGTCAGATCATAACGACGGCTAGCCCCGCGGGTAAAATCGTCAATGTCATGATCCAGATAGGTGCGATGGCCGCCCGCATCCACGAAGACAGCATCGTCAGTGCCAGCGTCGGCGATGTCCGCTGTCGTCAGGAGGATTTCGAGACGCGTGATGGCCTGCCCAGCCAGGGTATTGCTACAGCCTTTGCTCGAACGCCGTATCCCAAAGCCAGGTTCGTCGACCTCTGCCTGGTAGCAGTAGACGGTGTCCTTGAGCAAGCCGGTGTCCTGCACGATCAGCGTGGTTACTGGGGCCTTCCCTGAGGCCAGCACGATGGGGTTCCCAGGGCTGACGCGGAGGAGACGATAAGGCTTACCCGCCTTGTCACGACCATTCCAACGGACCTCCAGGGACGTCGTGGTTCTAGCACTGATGGTGGGGCGTTTGGGGAGCGTTGGCCCCTGATTCTCCGGGGGCTGCTGCGCGCCACTGGACAGCGCGTACAGTGGTGCAGCCACCAGTAACGTCAATCCAACGACACTGACCAACCCTGTTATGCGTGTTCCACCACTCATACGGCACCTCCATAGGATCAGAGTACTGCGCCTGTGCTACGACATGTGTCATAGGCGTGAATCCTGTTGGAAGCCCGTATGGTTTTGTGATTTCCGTCACAGGGTTACCAGCGTTTGCCCCAGACGGGCAGTTTCCCGTGCCCTGCCAGCACCTCGGCCAGGAGCTTGCCGACACGACTCGCCAGCGCCACCCCGTGGCCGCGATACCCGGTGGCCACGAGGACGCGGCCGTCTGGATCAATGGATGCCAGAATGGGTTTGCTATCCTCGGTGGAGCACAGAGGGCCCATCCAGCGATGCGTAATCTGTACCTGGTGTAACGCCGGGTGTAGCCCACGGATGCGTTGCGCCAGGCTCTCGAAGAGCTGCACGGCGTCGGGTGCATCAATGCGGGCGTTGTCGACATCCCCGCGTCCGGTCGTGCCGGCGCCAATC
>Ga0194121_10009582_pt1 | contig 11954 bp, 14 predicted proteins | sample TA2MahCa50mmetaG_FD_148609 | JGI IMG/M metagenome (GOLD analysis project Ga0194121, IMG submission 148609) | Freshwater microbial communities from Lake Tanganyika, Tanzania - TA2015020 Mahale Deep Cast 50m | ecosystem: Environmental > Aquatic > Freshwater > Lake | place: Tanzania: Lake...
CTACACCGGCCTGTTCGCGCCGGCCAAGCTGCCGCCCGACATCCTGGCCAAGCTCAACGCCGCCATGGTGGCGACGCTCGGCGATCCCGCCATCATCAAGCGCTTCGCCGACCTCACGGCGGAAACCAAAGCCAGCACGCCGCAGGAGCTGGCGGCGATGCTCGATCGCGAGGAGAAGCTGGTGGTGCCGCTGATCAGGAAGCTCGGGATCAAGGCCGAATAGGGAGGTTCGAGACCAATGACCTGGCTGCCCCCGGCCGTCGCGCCGATCGTCCTGCTGCTGATCTCCAACGTGTTCATGACCTTCGCGTGGTACGGGCATCTCAAGTTCACCGACCGGCCGCTGTGGCTGGTGGTGCTGGCGAGCTGGGGCATCGCGTTCGTCGAGTACTGCTTCGCCGTGCCGGCCAACCGCTGGGGGCACGCGGTCTATTCGACGGCCGAGCTCAAGACCATGCAGGAGGTGATCACGCTCACCGTCTTCGCGCTGTTCTCGGTGCTCTATCTCGGCGAACGCATCACGCTCAACCACATCGTGGGCTTCGCCCTGATCTGCGCCGGCGCCTTCTTCGTGTTCCGCGGGCCGTTGCCGGCGTGATCTTGCCAGCCGGGCGCCGGCGACCTAGGTTACATGTATCCAACGGTCACCGACCATGCCGAAGTCCGCCGTCCGCAAATCGTCCCGCGACAAGGTCCGGGCGCATCGCGCCCGCTTGCGCGCCGAGGGCCTGCGTCCGATCCAGATCTGGATTCCCGACATGGACTCCCCGCAATTCATCAAGGAGGCGCGGCGGCAGTCGCGGTTGATCGCCAGAACTCCGACGGAAGCGGAGGACCAGGCGTTCGTCGATTCGATCTCTGAAGTGAAGTTCTGATGAAGCGAGGAGAGGTCTGGACCGTTGCCGGCGGTTCGGACTATTCGGGCAAGCCTCGTCCGGCCGTGATCGTGCAGGACGATTTGTTCTCCGACACAGCCTCGGCGACGATCTGTGTGATGACCACGACGATACTCGCCGCCTCGTTGACACGCATCACCATCGAGCCGTCGTCCGCCAATGGTCTACAAGCTCGCTCACAGGTCATGGCAGACAAGATCTCGACGGTTCCGCGTGCCAGGCTCGGCTACAGAATCGAAGTCTTGAGCGCCGCCGACATGAACCGCGTGAACAGGGCCCTGCTCATCTTCCTCGGGCTCGCCCGTCGCTGAGCCTATTGCCATGCCGTCAGCCAGCCTTTCCGCCAGACGACGAAGCGAGTGGGCAGCGCTTGCCGTCGTGCTGGCGATTGCCGCCGTCCTGCGCCTGGCGCGGCTGGACGACAACGGCTTCGGCCCCTACTACTACGCCGCGGGCGTGCGCAGCATGCTGCAAAGCCCTTGGCTGTTGTTCTACAACGCCTTCGATCCGGCGGGCTTCGTCTCGCTCGACAAGCCGCCCATCGCCTTTTGGATCCAGACCGGCTTTGCCGCTGTGCTGGGCTATAGCGGCTGGACGATCCATCTGCCGCAGGCCCTGGCCGGCATCGCCTCGGTCGGCCTGCTCTACCGCCTGGTGCGGCCGCTCGGCGCGCCAGCAGCACTCGTCGCGGCGCTGCTGCTCGCCGTCATGCCGATCGCCGTTGCAGTCGACCGCTCCAACAACACCGATCCCTGGCTGATCCTGTTCCTGCTGCTGGCGGCGAGCGTGGCGCTGCGCGGACGCGGCCTGTCGCTGCTTGCGGCGATGATCCTGCTCGGCCTCGCCTTCAACACCAAGATGCTGGCGGCCCTGGTCGCCGGCCCGGCGCTGCTGGCGGCCTGGCTGCTTACGAGCCCGCTCGACTGGTGGCAGCGCGTCAAATGGATGGCGGCGGCCGGCGTCGCCCTGGTCATGGTGTCGCTCTCCTGGTCGGTCGCGTTCGACCTCACGCCCAAAGCGAGCCGTCCCTACGCCGGCAGCAGCAACGACAATTCCATGCTCGAGCTTGCCGTCGTGCACAACGGGCTGGAACGCTTCGTGCGGCCGTCGACGGTGCCCGCGCCGCCGCCACCACCCGCCACCAGCCAGGGCCCGCGCCTCGTCGCCTATGATGCGGTGCCGGTCGGACCGCTGCGCCTCGCCGAGCCCGCGCTCGCCATGCAGTTCGCCTGGACCGTGCCGCTCGCCGTGCTCGGCGCGCTGCTCGCCTGGCGGCGCCGCCGCGCCATCGTCGCACTGTGGAGCCTGTGGGCGCTCGCCTACGGTGCGGTCTACAGCCTCGCCGGCGGCATCTTCCACGCCTACTACCTCGCCACGCTGGGGCCGCCGCTGGCAGCGCTGGCCGGCATCGGCTGCTTCGAGCTGTGGCGACGCGGCTCGACGCACCTCGCCTGGGGGCTCGGCCTCACGGCACTTTGGCAGGCCTATCTCGCCGGCGCGCTGCTCGGCTGGGAGTCGGTTTGGCTCGGCTTTCCCGCGGTGGCGCTGCTGGCCGGTATCGCCGCGCTATGGCGCGCCAAACGCCCGCCGGCGGTGATCGGCGGCGTGGCGCTGCTGGCGCTGCCTGCCGCCACGGCGCTCAGCGCCTTGTTCGCGCCGGGCAATCTCACCCTGCCGTCGGCCAGCCTGCCGCGCCTGCTCGGCATCGACGACGGCCGCGGGCCGATCCTGTCGCGCAACTGGTCGGCGCTGACCGAGGATCCCAAGCTGCTCGCCTTCCTGCAGGAGCGCCGCGGCCGCGCGCGCTTCGTGGTGGCGGCACCCAACGCCCTGCTGGCCGCACCGGTGATCGTGCGCACCGGCCAGCCGGCCCTGGCGTTCGGCGGCTTCCTGGGCAACGACCCGGCGATGAGCATCGATGCCTTCGCCAAGGCGGTCGAGCGCGGCGAGGTGCGCTACGCTGTGCTGTCGACCAACCGCCGTCCGCGCGACTTCGACCGCTGGGTACAGGCCAAGGGCAAGCTCGTCGACCCCGCCGAATGGCGGTCGCTGCCGCCCGAGCCACGGCGCGGCATCGCGCTGTACGACCTCGCGCCGCGCTGACTGTCAGCCCGTGGATCGGGCCGCGCAAGCCACTGCGCCTCGCGCAATGTTATGATTGGCGCGGATGCCTCTTCGGGTGATTCGTAATAGCATCCGGCGTTCGGCTTCGCGGCTGAGAGGGGGAATGCATGGCAACGATCGTCCTTGCGCATGGCGCCTGGTCCGCCGCCTGGGCATGGAAGAAGATGCGGCCGCTGCTCGCCGCCGCCGGGCACGAGTTCTTCTCGCCGACCTATACCGGCTTGGGCGAGCGCAGCCATCTCGCGAATCACGAGGTCGACCTCACGACGCACATCAACGACGTGGCCGCCGTGCTCGATTGCGAGGACCTGAAGGACGTGACGCTGATCGGCCATTCCTACGGCGGCATGGTGGCGACCGGCGTGACCGACAAAGCCCGCCGACGCGTCGCACGCGTCATCTACCTCGACGCCTTCGTGCCGCGCGACGGCGAAAGCCTGTTCGACCTGGTCGGCCCGCAGGCGGCCGAAACCATGCGCGGCAAGGCGATGGGTGAAGGCGCCGGCTGGCGTATCCCGCCCAGCACCATGCCGCCGGACACCGCGCCGCAGGACGTGACCTGGGCGACGCCGCGGCGACGCTCGCAGCCGATCCGCACCTTCGAGCAGAAGCTTCGGCTCGCCTCGCGCGAGCCGCCGCCGCCGCGCGCCTATATCTACGCAAAGCGCAGCGGGCCGGGCGACGTGTTCCGCCAATTCGCCGACCGCGCCAAGGGCGAGGCCGGCTGGAAATGCTACGAGATCGACGCCAGCCACAATCCGCACATCACCTGTCCGCAGGATCTGATGGCGCTGCTCGGCAAGATCATGGCCGAGACGTGAGCGACGGTCTTTCGCACGCCATCCTGGCCGAGCTCGGTCGCGCCCGGCGATCCGACGATTCCCTGGCGATCACCGGCAGTGACGATCCGATCCTGATCACGCCATGGCGCGTCGGCCATGCCGGCGCCGCGGCGCTGGGCGCGGTCGGCCTCGCGGTGAGCGATCTGTGGCGGCTCAAGACCGGCCGGTCGCAGGCGGTGGCGATCGACCGTGCCGCCGCGACGGCCTCGCTGCGTTCCAACACTTATGTCCTGCAGAACGGCCAGAAGCCGGTGTCGTGGGATGCGCTGGCCGGCCACTACCCGACGCGCGATGGCCGCGTCATGTTCCTCCACACCAACCACCCGCATCATCGTGCCGGCGCGCTCCGCATCGCCGGCGCCGCGGCTGAAACGCGCGAGGCGCTGGCTGCTACCGTCGCCCGATGGGACGGGCTTGCCATCGAGCGGGCGATCGCCGACGGCGGCTGCGTCGGCGGCCTGGTGCGCAGCCGCGACGAATGGAACGCCCATCCGCACGGCCGGGCGGTCGCCGAGCTGCCGTTGATCGACATCGTCAGGATCGGCGAGGCGCCGCCCTGCGACCTGCCGCCAGGCCCACGGCCGTTGAGCGGCGTGCGCGCACTCGACCTCACGCGCGTGCTGGCCGGGCCGACCAGCGGCCGCGTGCTGGCCGAGAACGGCGCCGACGTGTTGCACGTCGCCGCCCCTCATCTGCCCTATCAGACCGAGATCCTGATGGACACCGGCCACGGCAAGCGCTGCGCCTGGGTCGATCTCACCCGGCCCTCGGGCGTCGAGACCATGGCGGCGTTGCTCAAAGACGCCGATATCTTCACCCAGGGCTACCGTCCCGGCGCCGTCGCGGCGCGCGGCTTCTCGCCCGAACGCGTGGCGGCGCTGCGGCCCGGCATCGTCTGCGTCGACATCTGCGCCTACGGCCATGCCGGCCCGTGGGCCGATCGCCGCGGCTTCGATTCGATCGTGCAGAACGTCACCGGGCTCTCGACCGTGCAAGGCTCGCTCGACAAGCCGCGCAACCTGCCGGTCCAGGCGCTGGACTATATCGCGGGCTATCTCGGCGCCTTGGGCGCCATGGTCGGCTTGGCCCGCCGCGTCGAGCAAGGCGGCTCGTGGCTGGTGCGGGTGTCTCTGGTCCAGGTCGCGCATTGGCTGGCAGACCTCGGCACAGTCGAGGCGAGCAAGGGCCTGGCCGAGTTGCCCGAGTCCGACCTCGCGCGCTGGCTGATGGAAAGCGACGGTCCGTTCGGCCATCTCCGCCACCTGAAGCCGGTCGTGCAGCTCAGCGAGACGCCACCCCGTTTCGCCAAGCCGCCCGAGCCGCTCGGCACCTCGCCGGCGCGTTGGGCTTGAGTTAGCTAACTTCCTTAGCTAAATTTGGCCGCATGCCGACCTATACGATCCACGCCGCCAAGACCAACCTTTCGAAGCTCGTCGCCCGCGCCGAGGCCGGTGAAGAGATCGTGCTCGCGCGCGGCAAGGAGGCTGTCGCGAAGATCGTTGCGGTACGTGCAAAGGCCAAGCTCAACCGAAAGTTCGGGGCCTTGAAGGGCAAGATCAAGGTCGGACCCGAGTTCTTCGAGCCGCTGCCGGAGGAAGAGCTGAAGCTCTGGGAGTAGCGTATGCGATTACTCCTCGACACTCATGCTTTCTTGTGGTGGTTGGCGGGCCACTCCTCACTTTCGAAGCGCGCCCGCGCGGCCATCGACGGGACCGGCCCGGATGTGTTCGTAAGCGCGGCATCAGCGTGGGAGATCGCGACCAAGCATCGCTTGGGCAAGCTGCCCGAAGCCGAGCTCGTCGCCATGGACATAGTGGCGATCATCGACAGTCAGCGGTTCACACCTCTGCCCATCTCCGTCGAGCACGGTCAGACGGCTGGTGCGCTTCCCGGCATGCTTCGAGATCCTTTCGACAGAATGCTGATTGCGCAAGCGATGATCGAGGATCTCGCCCTTGTCTCCAACGAACGCGCCTTCGATGTCTATGGCGTCAAACGCCTCTGGTGAGCCAGCCATGACGCATGCCATCACCACCATCGCCGAACTCGAGGCGATCTACGGCCGGCCGGTCGAGGCCGCCACGATCAAGGAGGTCGGCCGCATTACGCCGCACTACCGCACCTACATCGAGGCCTCGCCGTTCGTGTCGCTGGCCACGGCCGGCCCCGAGGGGCTCGACTGCTCGCCGCGCGGCGACAGACCGGGCTTCGTACGCGTGCACGACGAGAAGACCCTGATGCTGCCCGACCGGCGCGGCAACAATCGCGTCGATTCACTGCGCAACATCGTGCGCGACCCGCGCGTGGCGCTGCTGTTCCTGATCCCGGGCGTCGGCAACACCTTGCGCGTCAACGGCCGCGCCCATCTCAGCGTGGCACCCGACCTGCTCGCCTCGTTCGCCGTCGACGACAAGCCGCCGCGCTCGGTGATGGTGGTCGAAGTCGACGCGGTCTACTTCCAGTGCGCACGCGCCCTCATCCGCTCGGAACTGTGGAACGCCGGCCGCCACCACGATCCCGAGAGCCTGCCCAGCGCCGGCCAGATTCTCGCCGCCTTGAGCCAGGATCGCGTCGGCGGCGAGGCCTACGATCGCGAATGGCCGGGCCGCGCCGCCAAGACGATGTGGTGACGACTCCCTGGCAGACCCGCCCGGTCTAAGCCGCCACTGCCCGCGGTGCCTGCGCGGCAAGTGCATCCATGAAGCGACGGCAGTAGGCGGCCGCGCTGGTGCGGAAGACCTTGGCCTTGAGCACGGCTTGCCGTTCGCGACGTTCCTCGACCGGCATGGTGAGCGCGGCGTGCATGGCATCGGCAATGGCGTCGGGATCGAACGGATTGACGATCAGCGCCTCGCTGAGCTCGCGGGCGGCGCCGGCGAACCGCGAGAGCACCAGCACGCCCGGATCGTCGTCGGGTTGAGCGGCGACGAACTCCTTGGCCACCAGGTTCATGCCGTCGCGCAAGGGCGTCACGAGGCCGATGCGGCCGATGCGGTACAGCCCGGCCAGGGTCGCGCGCGGGGCGGCGCGCGTCGAGTAACGCAGCGGCGTCCAGTCGAACTCCGAGAAGCGGCCATTGATGCGACCGGTCAGCCGGTCGAGCTCGACGCGCAGCTTGCGATAGGCATCGACCTCCTCGCGCGAGCGCGGACAGATCTGCAGGAAGTGGATACGCCGGCGATGCGCGGGATGGCGCTCGAGCAGCCGCCCATAGGCCTCGAAGCGATTGGGCAGACCCTTGGAGTAGTCCATGCGGTCGACGCCGATCGCCAAGGCGCGGCCGGACAGGCTGTCGGCGACGCGCTGCACCAGCTTGTCGTGGACGGCGCGCGCCGCCTCGCCGGCAAAGGCCCGGGCGTCGATCCCGATCGGGTCGGCGAAAGCACGCAGGCGGCGGCCGTTCAGCCACAGCCATTCGCCGTCGACCACGGCGCCCAGGAGACGCTGGGCGCAGTCGCGGAAGTCGCGGGCATGCTCCTCGGTCTGGAAGCCGACCACGTCATAGGCGCAGAGGTCGGCCACCAGCTCGCGCGCCACCGGGATCGCCTCGAGCACCGACGGCGGCACGAACGGCACATGCAGGAAGAAGCCGAGCGGTCCACCGAACCCTTGCCGGCGCAGCAGTCGGCCCAGCGGCAACAAGTGATAGTCGTGCGCCCACACCGTGTCGTCGGCGCGCAGCATCTGGCGCAGCGAGGAGGCGAAGGTGTGGTTGACGGCGAGGTAGCCCAGCCAATCCTCGCGGCGATAGTGCATGAGGCCGAGGCGGAAATGCAGCACCGGCCACAGCGCGCCGTTGGCAAAGCCGACATACAAGGCGCGATGGGCGTCGGCCGCGAGGTCGATCGTGGCATAGGTGACGCCGCGCGCCTCGACCAGCGCCGGCTGCGGCGCGGGATCGGCGGCGAGGCGTCCACTCCAGCCGAACCACAACGTGCCCGGCACCAGGAGATCGCGCAGCGCCACCGCAAGTCCGCCGGCCACGGCGACGCGCGCCTTGGGAATCGGCACTCGGTTGGAGACGATCACGATGCGTGCCATAGCCCCTCCTCCCAACTGCGCGACAGACGCATGGCCGACAAGATCAGCCCGACCTGCGAGTAGGTCTGCGGAAAGTTGCCCCACAGTTCGCCGCTCGCCGGATCGATGTCCTCCGACAACAGGCCAAGATGGTTGCGCCGCGCCAGCAAGTTGCCGAACAGCTCCAGCGCCTCGGCACGGCGACCGACGCTCGCCAGGGCGTCGACGTACCAGAAAGTGCACAGCAGGAACGCGTTGCTCGGCTCGCCGAAATCGTCGGCCTCGCGGTAGCGCATCACGAAGCCGTTCTTCATCAGCCGCCGGCCGGCGATCTCGACCGTGGCGGCAAACCGCGGATCGTCGGACTGCAGCAGGCCGATGTCGGGCAGCACCAGGCACGAGGCGTCGAGCATGTCGCGGTCGAGCACGCCCGACAGCCAGCCCTCCTGGGTGGTGCCGCGCTGCAACGTCTCCTGGCGCAGCACGCCGGCTCGCGCCAACCATTCGCGCGATTCCGAATCGACACCGACCCGCCTGGCGATCAATCCCAGCCGATGCAGCGCCGCCCAGCACATCGCGGCGGAGAACGTGTGCACGTCCTGCCGGCCGCGATACTCCCAGAGGCCGGCATCGGGCGTCAGCGCGGCGCGATGAGCCTCGTCGCCGACGGCGCAAAGCTGGCGGTACAGGCCGACATCGCCATGCCTCGGCAGGCGCTCGTCCCAGAACATCTGGGCGGCCGTCAGCACCAGCGAACCGTAGGTGTCGTTCTGGCGTTGCGTGGCCGCCGCGTTGCCGACGCGCACCGGACCATGCCCGCGGTAGCCCGGCAGCGAGTCGACCAGACGCTCGGTCGTATCGACGCCAGGCGCGATGGCGAACAGCGGGGCGAGCGCATGGCCGTTGCCCTTGGCGCTGCCCGCCTCGGCGATGTCGACGATGAAGCGCACATAGCCTTCCATGGTGCGGGTCGCCGACAGCCGGTTGAGCGCCGTCACGGTGAAGAACGCATCGCGCAGCCAGGTGAAGCGGTAGTCCCAGGTCCGCGGCGTGCCGGCAGCCTCCGGTACCGAGGTGGTGAGGGCGGCCAGCACCGCGCCGGTATCGTCGTAGCTGCAGAGCTTCAGGGTGATCGCCGCACGGATCACCGCCTGCTGCCAGTCGAACGGGATGTTGAGGTCACGCACCCAGCTCTGCCAGTAGGCCTCGGTCTCGGCCCAGAAGGTCCGCGTCAGCGTGTCCGGATTGTCGGGTACGGTCTCGTCGGCGCCGACGATCAGGTTGATCGGCCGATCGAGCGAGAATTCGGCCTCGTGCAGGACGTAGTTGATCGAGGCGTCGGTGGTGAGCCGCAGCGCCGCGCCGTCGCTCACGAAGCGGACATGATTGCTGCCCGACGTCACCTCGGCCTTGCGGGCGCCATAGTCGAAGGTCGGCCGCAGCCGGACGGTCACGCGCGGCCGGCCCGCCACCGGTTCCAGGCGCCGCAGCAGCATCGGCGGACGGAAGGTACGGCCGAAACGTCGGAAGCGCGGCGCGAAGTCGATCAGCCGCACCGTGCCGCCCGCACCTTCGATCGTCGTCTCGAGGATCGCCGTATTGTGCAGGTAGCGCTGGCGGCTCGCCTTGGCGTCCGCGACCTGAACATCCATGAACCCGGCCGTAGGATCGTTGCCGCCGAGCAGCGCGTTGAACACCGGATCGCCGTCCGGCCGGCCGAGCCCGTGCCAGACATGCCGGCCGTGGCGGTCGATCAAGCTTGCGACGGCGCAATTGCCGACGACGCCGAGGTCGAGGCTGCTCATGGGCCACTTGCCGGCGCGAGGTCGGGCGGTGGACGCCTGGCCAGCACCTCGACGCCGCGCGCCAGCCAAGCGCGCACCGCCGCCGGTTCGCCATCGAAGGCTTCGGCTACAAGCAGGCCTTCGCCTCCCAACGCGCGCGCAGCCGCCATGCCGGCTTCATCGGTCTCGTCGTCTCCGATGAAGAGCGGCCGTCGGCCATGAAACGGCGGATCGGCCATCAGCCGCTCGACGGCCCGGCCTTTGGACGCCGCTCGAGGCCCGATCTCGACCGCTGCATGGGCCTCGAACAGGCGAAACCGGCGATGATCGGGTCGCACCAGCGCCCGCACCGCCCGTTGCACATCGCCGCCGCGCTGCGGCGCCAGACGATAGTGCACGGCGACGCCGTGCGGCTTTCGTTCGACCAATACACCAGGCCAATGTTCGGCACCGACGCGCAGCGACTCGCGCCACAGAAGTGGAACGCTGCGCGCTCCGACCGTATCCTCGACCCTGCCGTCGTAGTGACGCAGCACTGCACCGTGCTCGCCGGCGACGCTGCCGACAAAGGGCGTGAGCAATGCGTCGACCGCCTCGACCGAACGGCCGGTGACGATCGCCAGCGCGCCGCCCAGCAGCAGATGGAGCCCGCCCAGCAGCCGCGGCAAATCGGACGGCACCACCACCGAATCCGGTGTCGCCGCGATCTCCAGCAACGTGCCGTCGAGGTCGAGGAACAGCGTGCAGGCGCGATCGAGCTGCGACGGTGTCATCCGGCCTTCCCCCTCCGCTGTGACGAACTCTCGCCATCCGACCACGGCGGGTCGTTGTGGCGAATATGAGGCGGCAGGGTCCGACGAAGCCCTTGTCACGGCGATGACACACGGATTTCGATCAACGTTCCGCGCCATCGCGCTTGCACGACGGCGCGGAACGTCGAGGCGCTTCAGCGCAACGCACCAAGCGGTCGCCAAAACGGCTTGCTCGCCTCGTAGGCGGCCGCCGCCGGCGAAATGCCCGCATCGCGCAGGCTGCGGGCATCCAACGCCGCCAGGTAGCGCCGCGTCGCGATGCGCTCGCGCCACAGGTCGCGCGTCATCAGGAGGCGCCGCCACAGCGATCGCCGCGGCGATGCCGGCGTCAACAGCACGACAAACTGATCGGCGAGGCGCTGTCGGGATTGAAAACTCATTTTAACCCTCCTCGGCTGTCGATGAGCCGAAGGTGGGCGCGGACCGCCACGCTCTCAATTACATCGAAGGTAATAACGCGGCGCGCAGCGCATCCAGCCCGTCGGTCAACGCCGCAGGGCCGGGCTGCAGGATGAGCGGCGACTTGATCTCGACGATGCGGCCGCGGGCGACGGCGGGAAGCGTCGCCCAGCCCGGACGCTCGGCGATCTGGCGCGGCACGACCTTGCGGCCGCACCACGAGGCCAGGATCACCTCGGGCTCGGCTGCGATCACGTCGGTCGACGATACGATCCGCTCGCTCGCCGTGGCGCCGCCGCGCAGATGGGCGAAGACGTCTTGGCCGCCCGCCACCTCGATCAGCTCGGAGACCCAGCCGATGGCCGAGATCATCGGATCGTTCCATTCCTCGAAGTAGACACGCGGTCGCGGCACGCCGTTGGCCGCCCGTGCGACCTCGGCAACCCGCGTCTCGAGCGAGCGCGCCAACGCCTCGGCTTTGTCGCTCTCGCCGATCAGGGCGCCGACGGTGCGGATCATGGCGAAGATGCCGGCAAGGTCGCGCTGGTTGAACAGATGAACCGCGACCCCGGCCTTGGCCAGCGCGCCCACGATGTCGGCCTGCAGGTCGGAAAAGGCGAGCACGAGGTCCGGGCGCAGGGCCATGATCTTGTCGATGCGGGCCGAGGTGAAGGCGCTGACGCGCGGCTTGGACCGCACCTCAGGCGGCCGCACGGCGTAGCCCGAGACACCGACAATGCGGTCCTGCTCGCCCAGGAGATAGAGCGTCTCGACCGTCTCCTCGGTCAGGCAGATCAGGCGTCGCGGCGGGAATTGGCGCATGCCGGCAGTCTAGAACACAGTCCGCCCAGCTGGAATCAGCTGGGCGGACTGTGCCCGGTGCAACAAGCATCGCCCGAGCGCATGAATCCGATCAGATTGAACCGCACGCGGTTCAACCTGGTCGGATTCCGCTCTAGCCGCCCACCGGTGTTGCCGACCCGCGAAGAATGAAACGGCCCGGGGGCTGGAGTAGCATGGTGGTGCGTCGCCGGCACAGAGGTCGGTTTGTCCTTGGTGCCATCGAACCCGTGCTCT
>Ga0194121_10009585_pt1 | contig 11953 bp, 9 predicted proteins | sample TA2MahCa50mmetaG_FD_148609 | JGI IMG/M metagenome (GOLD analysis project Ga0194121, IMG submission 148609) | Freshwater microbial communities from Lake Tanganyika, Tanzania - TA2015020 Mahale Deep Cast 50m | ecosystem: Environmental > Aquatic > Freshwater > Lake | place: Tanzania: Lake...
ATACCCAGGTCCGACTTCTGGATGGCCTTCTCGATGGCGCTCATCAGCGACCTGTCAAAGGGCTGCAATTGCAGCATGCGCGGCTCCGGCACGGAGACAGTGGCCACCTGGTTGATGGGCATGGAGGAGCCGTAGGCGTCCACGTGGATGCGGTCGAGGAGCGCCGGACTGGCGCGCCCGGTGCGAATGGTGGTGAAGTCCTTCTTCAGGTGATCGAAGGCTTTCTTCATACGCTCTTCGGTATCGGTGAATACGGATTGGTCTACCATCGCACGAGCCTCCTTCTTACTATCTACTATCGCGATTGCGCCCGGCGGCCTCGGAACGCACGACGGTCCCGATGTTCTCGCCGAGCACGATTTTCTTGATGTTGCCGTAAACCTCGCTGTTGAACACGAGAATGGGCAGGTTGTGATCCCAGCACAGGGAAACCGCGGTGGAATCCATCACCTTCAGGCCTTTCTGGATGACCTCGCCATATGAGATCTCCGGAAACTTGATGGCATCCGGATACTTCTTGGGATCCTTGTCGTACACGCCGTCCACCTTGGTGGCCTTGAAAATGGCGTGCGCGTTGATTTCCAGCGCGCGCAGCGCGGCGGTGGTGTCGGTGGTGAAGAACGGGTTGCCGGTGCCCGCCGCGAAAATGACCACGCGGCCCTTCTCCATGTGGCGCACCGCGCGGCGCCGCAGGAAGGGCTCCGCGACCTGCTGCATGACAATCGCGGTGAGCACGCGGGTCTGCACCCCGATGTGCTCCAGCGCGTCCTGCAGGGCCAGGGCGTTCATGACGGTGGCAAGCATCCCCATATAGTCGGCGGTGGCGCGGTCCATGTTCGGTGCAATGCGGCCGCGCCAGATATTTCCGCCGCCCACCACCACCGCCACCTCGACGCCGATGTCGCGCAATTCAAGAACTTCGCGAGCGTAGCGCTCGACGACCGTCATCTCGATGCCGAAGGGCTTTTCACCAGAAAACGTCTCACCGCTCAGCTTGAGCAGGATGCGCCGATACTTGATGCCATCGGATGGGGCGGAGTCAGGCATGGAACTTCCTCAGACGGCGCCCGCGCGGCCCCTGAAAAGGCCGCGCGGGCACGCGGGGATTTTTACAGGTCGGGTTCCAGGTGGAGTCTAGGCCTCGCCCAGCACGAAGCGGGTAAAGCGGCGCACGACGATGTTCTCGCCGAGCTTGCCGATGGACTCCTTGACGTGCTCGCCGACGGTCTTCTTGCCATCCTCGGCGCGGACGTAGACCTGGTCTAAAAGGCAGACCTTTTCGAAGTACTTGGCGACTTTGCCTTCCGCGATCTTGTCCACGAACTCGGGCTTCTTGCCTTCCTCAATGGCGATCTGGCGGTAGCCTTCCTTCTCCTTCTCCAGGGCCTCGGGCGGGATCTCGCTGGCCGAGACGAAGGTGGGCGACATCGCCGCGACGTGCATGGCCAGCTCCCGGGCGAGCGCCTTGAAGCCGTCGGTCTTGGCGACGAAGTCGGTCTCGCAGTTGAGCTCGAGCAGCACGCCAATCTTGCCGCCGGTGTGGATGTAGGCCTCGATGAGACCCTGCGAGGTCACGCGGTCCTTCTTTTTGTCGGCGGACGCGATGCCTTTCTGACGCAGGAAGTCCATCGCCTTCTGGACGTCGCCTTCGTTGTTCGCGAGGGCGTCGCGACAGGCCATCATGCCCGCGCCGGTCTTCTCGCGCAGTTCCTTGATCATGGTCGTGGTGATTTCCACTTCAGGTTTCCTCCGTGTGCTCTGGGGGGTCGGGGGGGCGCCGAAGGCGACTCCCCCTGGATCCGATCCGATTTTGGGGGCGCCGAAGGCGACTCCCGTTGTTGAAAATTGTGAAAAAGCCCGGCCGGCTCGCTACGGTTGAAATCCGCCGAACCGACCAGGCTTGCAGCCCGGAATTAAGCCGGGGTCTCGGTCTCGGCGGCGGCGGGGGCCGCTTCGAAGTACTCCGGCGCGTAGGTTGCCTCGGCCGGCACATAGGTCTCGGCGAGGTACTCGCCCTCGGCGTATTCGGCCACGGCGGGCTGCGCGGCGGGCTCGCTGAGATCCCGCTCCTCGTCGGCGGTGACGATGGCCAGCGTCACGCCGCCCTCGTCCTCTTCCATGGCGATGCGCGCCTCTTCAGGCATCTCCGCTTCCAGCTCCGCCTTCGCTTCGAGGACGGCGTCCGCCATCTTGCCGGTCAGCAGGCGGACGGCGCGGATGGCGTCGTCGTTCCCCGGAATCGGATAGTCGATGAGGTCCGGATCGCAGTTGGTGTCGACGATCGCGACCACCGGCACGCCCAGCTTGCGGGCTTCCAGGATGGCGATGTGCTCCTTGCGCGGATCGATCACGTAGATCGCCCCCGGCAGATCCGGCATGTTCTTGATGCCGCCCAGGTAGCGGTTCAGCTTGGTGAGCTCGTCGGTGAGACGCTTGATTTCCTTCTTGGGAAGGTAGTCCATCTCGCCGGAGTCACGCATGCGCTCGAGCTTCTTGAGCCGCTCGATGCGCTTGGAGATGGTCTTGAAGTTGGTCAGCATGCCGCCCAGCCAGCGCTGGTTGACGAAGTACTCGCCGCAACGCTCGGCGTCTTCCTGGACGGCCTCCATGGCCTGCTTCTTGGTGCCGATGAACAGGATCGGCTTGCGGCTCTTCACAACTTCCTTCACGAAGTTGTAGGCCTCTTTGACCTTCACCACCGTCTTCTGGAGATCGATGATGTAGATGCCGTTGCGCTCGGTGAAGATGTAGCGCGCCATCTTGGGATTCCAGCGCCGGGTCTGGTGCCCGAAGTGAACCCCTGCTTCGAGAAGCTGCTTCATCGAAACAATAGCCATAGTAATACCACCTTTCGGGTTGCTTAGAGTTCCGCCGCCCTTTCAAACCTGCCATCAACCCCACGAGGGGCGACCCGGGCAGGAATCCCAGGCGTGTGTAATGGCGTCGTGACCCGCGTTTGACGCATCTTGACGGGGGCGCCGGAAAAGCGCCCAAAGGAGTATAGCATGGGGCCCCACGCAGCGCAAGCAGGAATTCCCGCCCCCCGCTTACCCGTCCCCCCGCTTACCCGTCCCCCCGCTTACCCTCCAACAGGGAGAACGCGCTCCGCCGGGAAACACTCCGCCATCTCAGACCACACGATCGGAGTCGTCGTGAAGCGCCTAGTTCTCCTGGTAAGCCTTGTCCTCAGCCTTGCGTGCGCGGCGGTCGCAGAGACCGGCTCGCCCCTCATCCCTCGCATCGACGAGCTGACCGGGCTGGTGCCTCGCGTCTCGTCGTCAGTGCTGGTGGCGAACGGGCCATTCCCCCTGCCCGCCCTTGCCGCTTCTCAGGTGCCGCTGAAGGGGGTCCCCAAGGAGGCGCAGTTTCGCGCGCTGGCGGTCGGCCTCGCCCCCGACGTCCTGGAGATGCTGCGCGCCCAGACGGCACTGGGACGCGTGCAGCAGGCGGTGGCCGCGCACGACCCCATCCCCGAAGCGCCCGGGATCTACAACGGCACCCACGTCATCATGTTCGAGGGCGAGCTGCCCGGGCCCAACGTGACGGCGCTGCTCACGCTCATCGCGCAGGAGCCGGTCAACACGAATTTCCCCTACCCCGTGGTCATGCGCCGCATCGTGACGGCGGACGGCTCGTTTCCCATGTACTACGCAATGCCGCGCACCAACGTGTTCGTGGCCTGCAGCGGCCTGGGCGCCATCCAGGAAGTGCTGGTGCGCTCTCTGACCGGCTCCAGCGGCGTGAACGTCCCCGATTCGTTGCAGCCTTACGTCGACAAGGTGAACACCGCGTCGCTCGTGTGGGGGATGCACCTGATCGAGCCGCTCGACTACCTGTGGAAGAACGCGCCCCGCGACCAGTGGCCGCTGGCCACGCTGTTCGAGTGGAAGAAGAACGGCGCGCGCGGCCGCCTCACCTTCTACGGGAACTACGCGAAGCTCGGCGACCGCACGCGCCAGCAGTTTCAGCGCTTTCCGCTGCGCATCAGCGAGCCCGAGTTCGGAATCGTGCACGCGCTGCAGCGCAACGGAATGGAAGACAACGAGTTCGTCGCGCTCCTGATGGAGGGTCTGGGATACGGCCTGAGCAGCGCCCAGCTCGCGGAGTTCGAGCGCATTTAAGAGATTCCGATCCCGCACGGAAAGAAAAAAGCGGCCCGGCGGACCGCCTTCGCAGCGCGTGCTACTTCGTCGCCTCGGTGGTCGGCTGCGTGGTGGTCGGGCTCGCGGGCTGCTCGGTGGACGTGGTCGGCGCCTTCGTCTTGCAGCAGTCCGGCTTCTGGGCCGGCGGGGTGGCCGACTGGCCGTCCGCGGTGGCCTGAGTCTTCGCCTGACAGCAGGCAGGCTTGCCCTGCTGCGCGCTGGTCGTGGTCGCAGTGGTCGTCGTCGCAGTGGTCGCCGTCGCAGTCGTGGTCTGGGTCTTCGCGCCGCTCTTGCAGCACGCGTTGCCGCTCGGCTTTGCGGCGGTGGCCGGCTGCGCGGTCTGCGCCTTCGCGCCGCTCTTGCAGCAGCCGCTCTGCTTCTGGGCCTGCGCCTGGGTCTGTGTCGTGGTCTGCGTCTTGCCCTTACAACAGGCCGGCGTCGGGGTGGCGGACTGGGTTGTGGTCGGCGTGGTCGGGGTCGCCGGTTCCGCGGCCTGGGCGCCACTCGCGGTGAAGAGCCCGAAGGCCGCCACCAGGGTAACAATCATCTTCTTCATTGAAAATCTCCTTGACTGAATTACAGCCGTGAAGACTGCAACATCACACGGAAAGTTCCTTCAACGCGCCCAGCCGGTCAGAAACTTTCATGCGGTGCGCCGCCAGCTCTTCAAGCCGGGCCCGCTCGCGCTCCACCACCTCGGGTTTGGCGCGCTCCACGAAGTCAGGCTTGGAGAGCTTGGTGCGGGTCCGCTCGATGTTCTGCGCGACGTCCTGCAGCTCTTTCTCCAGGCGCGCGATCTCCTTGCCGAGGTCGATCGCGCCGGCCAGCGGCATGAACAGCTCGCCGCCCCCGACCCGCGCGCTGAGCGCCGCCTTCGGCTTATCCTCCAGGCTGTCGATGATGGTGATGGGCGTGGCCCCGGCCAACCGGCGGATGGCGTCCTCATTTTCGGCCAGCACCTCGCGCGGCGCGAGATCGTGGAAGACCACGGTCACCGCGACGTCGTCTTTTGGCGGGATGCTCACCTCGGCGCGCATGTTGCGGATGCCCCGAATGACCTCTTGCAGCAGCGCGAAATTCTGCTCCACGCGCCCTTCCCGCAGGGCGTCAAACGGCTGCGGCCAGGCTGCCACCATGATGAAGCCGCGATCGCCCGGCATGGCGTGCCAGATTTCCTCGGTGATAAATGGCATGATGGGGTGCAGCAGCCGCAAGAACGTGCTGAACACGTAGTCGAGAATGATTCCCGTCTTCTGCTGCTCATGGATGTCCTTACGCTCGTAGAACACCGGCTTGACCAGCTCCAGGTACCAGTCGCAGAAGTCGTCCCAGAAAAACTCGTACAATTCGCGCGCGGCCTCGTCGAACGCGTAGCGCGCGATGGCTTCGGTCACCGTGGTGATGGAGCGCTGCAGCCGGTCGAGAATCCAGGCGTCTTCCAGGCGCCAGAGCTCGCGCTCCCCGGGAATATCCTGGAAATGTTTCTCCGGCAAGAACTTCTGGATCAAGCGGAACGCGTTCCAGATCTTGTTCGCGAAATTCCGGCTCATTTCGATGCGCTCTTCGGAGTAGCGGATGTCCTGGCCCTGGCCGGTCATCCAGGCGAGCCCGAAACGCGTCGCGTCCGTGCCGAACTTGTCGAACAGCTCGAGCGGATCCACGCCGGTGCCCAGCGACTTGGACATGCGCCGCCCGTCCCTGGCAAGCACGGTGGCGTGCACGTACACGTCGCGATAGGGGATCTCGTGCTTGAATTCGAGCCCCATCATGATCATGCGCGCAACCCACAGATAAAGGATATCGCGCGCCGTGCTCAGCACCGAGGTGGGATAGAAATAGGCCAGATCCGGCGTGTCGGCCGGCCAGCCCAGCGTGGAGAGCGGCCACAGCGCGGACGAGAACCAGGTATCGAGCACGTCGGTTTCCTGATGATATTCCACGCTGTCACATTTGGGACAGCGCTCCGGCAGATCCACGTGCGCGTCCTGGTGCCCGCAATTGCCGCAGGTCCAGACCGGCACCCGGTGGCCCCACCAGAGTTGACGAGAAATGCACCAGTCGCGCAGGTTTTCCATCCAGTTGATATACAGGCCCTTGAAGCGCTCCGGATAGAAGTCGATTTTCCCATCCTTGACCACGTCCAGCGCCGGCTTGCCGAGTTTTTCCATGTTCACGTACCACTGATCCGACAGGTACGGCTCCAGCACGGTGTCGCAGCGGTAGCAGCGGGCCAGCGCGACTTCGTAGTCCTCTTCCTTTTCCACCGCGTCCGCCGCGCGCAGATCCTCCATGATTTTCTTGCGGCACTCGAAGCGCTCAAGACCCTGGTAGGCCCCGACCAGATCGTTGATAATCCCGTGCAGGTCCATGCAGACCAGCGATTCCAGCCCGTGACGCTGGCCGATCTCGTAGTCGTTGGCGTCGTGCGCCGGAGTCACTTTCAGCGCGCCGGTCCCGAACTCGCGCTCCACGATGGGATCCGCGATAATCTTTAGCTTGCGCTCCACCAGCGGCAAGATGGCGTTGGTGCCGACCAGCGCCTTGTAGCGCTCGTCCTCGGGGTGCACCGCGATCGCCACGTCGGCCAGAATGGTTTCCGGCCGGGTCGTTGCGATGACCACGTGGCCGCCACTCTCCAGGCCGTAGCGCAAGTGGTAGATTTTCCCGTTCTTGTCCTGGGTGTGCTCGACTTCCAGATCGGAGAGCGCGGTGAGGCAGCGCGTGCACCAGTTCACGATGCGCTTGCCGCGATAGATGTAGCCCTTTCGGAAGAGATGCCCAAAGGCGACGCGCACCGCGAGCGTGCACTCTGGATCCATGGTGAACCGCTCGCGCGACCAGTCGCACGACGCACCCAGCCGTTTCAGCTGCCCCACAATGGTGCGGCCGGACTCCTCGCGCCAGGCCCACACGCGCTCGAGGAAAGCGTCGCGGCCGAGCTGGTGCCGCGTCTTGCCTTCCTTCTTGAGCTCCTTTTCCACGACCGCTTGCGTGGCGATGCCGGCGTGATCCGTGCCGGGCAGCCAGAGGGTTTCGAAGCCCCGCATGCGGTGCGTGCGAATGAGAATATCCTGGATCGTGTTATTGAGCGCGTGCCCCATGTGCAGCGAGCCGGTGATATTCGGCGGGGGAATCACGATGCAATACGGCTTCTTGTCCGGATTGACGTCCGCGCGGAACAATCCGCTGTTCTCCCAGAGCGGATACCACTTCGCCTCCACTTCGGCGGGCTGGTACACTTTCGGCAGCTCGGTCACGTTCACGGTCATCTCCTTTGTCTTACCGCCTTCTGAGTCCGTCAGGGAGGGGCAACAGGGCTCGGGGATTCGTCGGCCTCGCGAGGCCCCCCTGTCGTTGAAAACAGAAGGCCCCGCGCTCGCTGGGAGCCCGGGGCCTCTGCGTGGGTGGACGCCGCTTCTAGGATGCGGCCTTCTTCTCGTCCTCCACGTAGATGAGCGTGGGCTCCTGGCACTTCTCGATTACCTCGGGGGTTACGATGCACTTGCGTACGTTCGACAGCGAGGGGATCTCGTACATGATGTTGAGCATCACCTCTTCGATGATCGAGCGCAGCGCGCGCGCGCCGGTCTTGCGGGTCTGGGCCTCGGTCGCGATCGAGAAAACCGCTTCTTTGGTGACCACCAGATCCACGCCGTCCATCTGGAAGATCTTCTGGTACTGCTTGATGAGCGCGTTGCGCGGCTCGGTGAGGATGCGGCGCAGCGCTTCCTCGTCGAGCGCGTCCAGCGTCACCACGATGGGCAGTCGGCCGACGAACTCGGGAATCAGGCCATATTTCAACAAGTCTTCGGGCATCACCTGAGCCAGCGTGTCACCGATGTTGCGCTGCTTCTTGCTCTCGATGTTGGCGCGGAAGCCCAGGCTCTGCTCGCGCGTGCGGGTCTCGATCATCTTGTCGAGTCCCTCGAAGGCGCCGCCGCAAATGAACAGCACGTTGGTGGTGTCGATCTGGATGAACTCCTGGTGGGGATGCTTGCGCCCACCCTGGGGCGGCACGTTGGCCACGGTGCCCTCCAGGATCTTGAGCAGCGCCTGCTGCACGCCCTCGCCCGACACGTCGCGGGTGATGGACGGATTCTCCGACTTGCGCGCGATCTTGTCGATCTCGTCGATGTACACGATGCCCTGCTGGGCGCGCTTCACGTCGTAGTCCGCCGCCTGGATGAGCTTGAGGAGGATGTTCTCGACGTCCTCACCCACGTAGCCGGCCTCGGTGATCGAAGTGGCGTCGGCCAGCGCCAGCGGCACGTTGAGGATCTTGGCCAGCGTCTGGGCCAGGTACGTCTTGCCGCAGCCGGTCGGCCCGATGAGCAGGATGTTGCTCTTCTGCAGCTCGACCTCGTCGGTCCCAGACGGCCCCTGCGCATGGTGAATGCGCTTGTAGTGGTTGTACACCGCCACGGAGAGAATGCGCTTGGCCTTGTCCTGCCCGATGACGTACTGGTTTAAGATGTTGTTGATTTCCTTGGGCTTGGGCAGGTTGCGGAAGCGCTGCAGGTCTTCGGTGTGACGCGACAGCTCTTCCTCAATGATCTCGTTGCACAGCTCGATGCACTCGTCGCAGATGTAGACCCCAGGCCCCGCGATGAGCTTGCGCACCTGCTCCTGGTTCTTTCCGCAAAAAGAACACTTCAGCTGCCCGCGTTGATCTCCAAAGTGAAACATTGCCTATCCTCCGTGCGGTCGCTATTGACCGTGCCTTCCGTGGCTACCGAGATTCTCTGGTGATGACCTTGTCGATGATGCCGTACTCGACACCCTCGTCCGCGGACATGTAGTAGTCGCGATCGGTGTCCCGCTCGATGCGCTCAAGCGGTTGCCCGGTGTGCTCTTGCAAAATCTTGTTGATGGTGGCGCGGGTGTGGATGATCTCCCGGGCGTGGATGTCGACGTCGGTGGCCTGGCCGCCGATGGACTTGATCCACGGCTGGTGGATGAGGATTCTCGAATAAGGCAGCGCGAACCGCTTGCCTTTCGCGCCACCAGCCAGCAGCAGCGCCGCCGCGCTGGCCGCCATCCCCATGCAGATGGTGGAGACGTCCGGCTTGATCAGCTGCATGCAGTCGTACATCGCCAGACCGGCGGTCACCGAGCCGCCCGGGCTGTTGATGTAGATGTCCACGTCCTTGTCAGGGTCTTCCTGCTCCAGGTACAGCAGTTGCGCGATCACCAGATTGGAGACGGCGTCGTCAATGGCGTCGCCCACGAAGACGATGCGGTTCTTCAGCAGCCGCGAGTAGATGTCGTAAGCACGCTCGCCGCGGGCGGTCTGCTCCACAACCATCGGTACCAGATGCTGGGCTCGGATCACGGACTGTTGCATGGGGGCTCGCGTGCACCTCTACTTACGTTCGTAGCGACGACGAATCGCCGCACCGTGGGTCCCCGCCGACCAGCGGTCTCGGACCGGTCTCTGGGAACGGCTTTCCGAGCCCAGGGGGCTTCTCGGGGGACTTTGATTTCTCTCCCGAAGATGGGGGATCCTCCCCCGACGCGCCCGCGTGAGGCCTTCCGCGCCCGTGATTTCGGGCGGGGTCGAACCTGGAAGATCGGGTAGTGGGGACGTGGTCCGATGTCAGCGGGTTCCCAATATGGAAAACGAGCCGGAAGACTCCGGCTCGCTTGTCTGGTCAGGGGCCGGCACAGCCGACGCCACCAACGTTTGACGGCCTGCTTCGCGGTCTGTTTCCAGCGTTTGACCGTCTGTTGGGTCTGTTGGTCAACAGGCTCTACGCCTCTGCCTCGGCCTTCTTCTTCGCGCGCGACGGCTTCTTTTCGGCAGCCTCGCGATTCGCGTCGTCCCCCTGGGCAGTTTCCTCGGCGGGCGTATCGGCAGCCTCAGCCTTCTTCTTGGACTTCTTGGGCGGCGCGGCTTCCTCGGCCGGAGCCTCCTCGCTCTCTGCCGCTTCGGCCTTCTTCAGCACCGGCTTTGACTTCTCCGCCAGCAGCAGAACGACGCGGCGCCTCAGCAGGTCCTTGCGAAAGGTCTCGCGCTCGTTGCGCTCGTCCACCGCTTTGCGGACCGCGTCGTAGTCCTGCCCGGTCTGCTCGGCGAACTTGCGCAGCTCGTCGTCCACCTCGTCGTCGGAGATGTTGAGACTCTCCTTCTCGATGATGGCGTCGCTGATCATCTCGGCTCTGGCAAGCTGCTCGGCCTGCGGACGGAGCTCGGCGACGAAGCGCTCGACGGTCATGTTGCGGGAAGCCAGGAACTGCTCCAGGGGAATCCCGATCTGGGCCATCTGGCGGGCCTGCGACTCAGCCATGTATTGCACCATCTGGGTCACGAACGCGCGCGGCACGAGCAGCGACTTGTCGCGGGCCAGCTTTTCCATGGCGCGGTTGCCGATCTCGTTGCGCAGGTTGTTCTCCAGGCGCTCGCGGACATTGGCCTTCAGCTCGTCTGTCGTAGCGAACTTGGAGGCCTCCTTGGCGAAATCGTCATCCAGCTCGGGCAGTTCCCGTTTCTTGATGGAGCGCAGGTGGAAGTCGAAGGTGACGTCCTTGCCGGCCAGGTTCTTGTTGCCGTAACTCTCCGGGAACTCCACATTGAAGGTCTTCTTCTCGTCGACCTTCAGCCCGATCAAGTTGTCAGCAAAGCCGGGCACGAACGCGTGGTCGTCGATGTCCATGCTGAAGTTTTCCGCGGTGCCGTTTTCCACCGGCTCGTCGCCCACCCGGCTGGTGAAGTCCACCACCGCGACGTCGCCCTTCTCCAGGCCGCGCGCCTCTTCCACGGCGACGGTGCGCTCGTGCTTCCTGCGCAGGTCGTCAAGAACCCTTGAGATGTCGTCGTCGCCCACCGACACGTGCTCCAGCTCGACCTCGAGCCCGTTGTACTCTTCCGGCTCGATCTCGACCGTCGGGCGGATCTCGAAGGTGGCCTTGAAGACGAGGTCCTTGCCACGCTCAAACTGCACCAGCTGCAAAGAAGGCTCGCCCACCGGGTCGAACTTCTGCTGCTGGAGCGCGTCCTGGTAGGCGGGCACGCCGATCTCCTGGAACACCGTCCGCTTGAGGTGCTCGGGATCGGCGTAGCGCTCGACGATCTTGTTCGGCGCCTTCCCCTTGCGAAAGCCCGGGATGTTGATCCCGCGCGCGAACTGATTCAACTGCTTCTGGAACGACTGATCGACGCGCTGCGCCTCGACGCTGACCTCAACGCTCCACTCGATGGGCGAAACCTCGCTGACCACAACTTTCATCTGACGTGTCCTCCGGAGAATAGAGGCGAACGAATACGCGCAATCGCGCCAAACCCCTTCCACGACGCCTGTAAAAGGTGCACGGAAACACGAAGGGCCCATTTCAGGGCCCTTCGGTTCGATGGAGCGGAAGACGAGATTTGAACTCGCGACCCCCGCCTTGGCAAGGCGATGCTCTACCGCTGAGCTACTTCCGCATTTCCACCCGGACGGTACCGGCACCGTTTTCCGCCTGTTTTTTGGATGTGCAGGCGGGGAGACTCGAACTCCCACGACATCTCTGCCGCCAGATCCTAAGTCTGGTGCGTCTACCAATTCCGCCACACCTGCTCGAAGCCCCTGCTTGCGCGGGTGACCGCGAAAGATCAGGGCGTGGGTTTTCGTCGCGGGTCAGGCGACGAATGTCTGGTGGGCCACTAGGGACTCGAACCCCAGACCCGCTGATTAAGAGTCAGCTGCTCTACCGACTGAGCTAGTGGCCCAGGTGGTTGCTTCGAGACGCGACCCAGGGGCCGACGTACGGTGCGCTGGTGGAGCCTCATTCTAATACAGCCCCATGCCGGTTGTCAATACCAGTTGAGGGAG
>Ga0194121_10009586_pt1 | contig 11951 bp, 11 predicted proteins | sample TA2MahCa50mmetaG_FD_148609 | JGI IMG/M metagenome (GOLD analysis project Ga0194121, IMG submission 148609) | Freshwater microbial communities from Lake Tanganyika, Tanzania - TA2015020 Mahale Deep Cast 50m | ecosystem: Environmental > Aquatic > Freshwater > Lake | place: Tanzania: Lake...
GCTCGCGACGATGGCCCCGTCGGCCGCGCCGCGGAGCGCCCGCACGTGCTCGGGCCGGCTGATCCCGAAGCCGACCACGAGCGGCAGCGACGTGTGGCGCCGTACGCGCTCCACCAGCGGGCGGGCCTCCTCCGATAGGCCGCTGCGCGCGCCGGTCACGCCGGTGAGCGAGACGCAGTACACGAATCCGCGCGCGGCGGGCAGCAGCGCGGCGAGGCGCGCGTCCGGCGTCGTCGGCGCGCAGAGGTCGATCCGCACGACGTCGGCGGGTCGTAGGACGGTGTCCACCTCGGCGCTCTCCTCCGCGGGCAGGTCGGGCACGATCACGCCGGCGATCCCCGATCGCACGCAGTCGGCCGCGAACCGCTCGATCCCGTAGCGGAGGAACGGGTTCAGATAGCCCATCAGCACGACGGTCGCGTCGCGGTCGCGCACGAGCGACGCTCCCTCGGCGATGCAGTCGGCGAGCGTGACCCCGTGACGGAGCGCGGCCTCGTTCGCGCGCTGGATCGTCGTGCCGTCGGCCATCGGGTCGCTGAACGGCACGCCGAGCTCGATGAGGTCGGCGCCGGCGTCGAGCGCTGCGCGCAGAAGGGTCGGTGTCGCCGCGGGGTCGGGGAACCCCACCGTGAGGTAGATGACGATGGCCATCCGACGCTCCTCGCGCGCGCGCCCGAACGCGCGCCCGATGCGGTCGACGCCGGAGAGGGCCGTGCCCGTCATGACGCCCGAAGCACCGTGTCGAGATCCTTGTCGCCGCGGCCGGAGAGGCAGACGAGGACGTCGACGTCGCGGCCGTGCGCCCGCGCGACGTGCGCCAGGTCGGCGATGGCGTGGGCCGGCTCGAGCGCGGGGATGATCCCCTCGGTGCGGCACAGGAGGCGGAAGCCGTCGAGCGCCTCGGCGTCGGTGCGCGCGACGTAGGTCACGCGCCCGCTGTCATGCAGCGCGGCGTGCTCAGGCCCGACCCCGGGGTAGTCGAGACCCGCGGAGATCGAGTGCGTCTCGCGCACCTGACCCGCGGCGTCCTGCAGCACGTACGTCTTCGTCCCGTGCAGCACCCCGACGGTGCCACCGCTGATCGATGCCGCGTGCTCGCCGGTCGCGACGCCCCTCCCGCCGGCCTCGACCCCGCGCAGCGCGACGCCGCGGTCGCCCAGGAACGCCGCGAACATGCCGATGGCGTTCGACCCGCCGCCGACGCACGCGCTGACGACGTCCGGCAGCCGGCCGAGGAGCTCGAGCGCCTGGGCCCGCGCCTCGCGCCCGATGACCGACTGGAGCTCGCGCACGATCGTGGGGTACGGGTGCATGCCGATCGCGGACCCGAGGAGGTAATAGGTGCCCCGCACGTTCGTCACCCAGTCGCGGATGGCCTCGTTCACCGCGTCCTTCAGCGTGCGCGAGCCCGCGTCCACGGCGCGCACGTCCGCGCCGAGCAGCCGCATGCGGAACACGTTCGGCTCCTGGCGCTCCATGTCGAGCGTCCCCATGTACACGACGCACTCGAGTCCGAGGAGCGCGCACGCCGTGGCGCTCGCGACGCCGTGTTGGCCCGCGCCCGTCTCGGCGATGACCCGCCGCTTCCCCATCCGCTTCGCGAGGAGCGCCTGGCCGAGCGCGCTGTTGATCTTGTGCGCGCCCGTGTGCGTGAGGTCCTCGCGCTTCAGGAGGACGCGCCGCAGCCCGACGGCCGCGGCCAGGCGGGAGGCGTCGGTGAGCGGCGTCGGCCGGCCGACGTACGTGCGCAGCAGGCGGTCGAGCTCGCCGCGGAACGCCGCGTCGGCCCACGCCTCCTCGAACGCGGCCTCGAGCTCGATGACCGCGGGCATGAGCGTCTCGGGCACGTATCGCCCGCCGTGGATCCCGAATCTCCCTCTCGGCGAGGTCTGCGCCGCCATCAGGCGTACGCCCGCGGCGTGACCTTCACGGCGGCGAGCTGGCGCAGGAGCGCCGCCGGGTCATCGGCGCGCACGAGCGCCGTGCCGACGAGGATCGCGTCCACACGCGCCGGGAGGGCGCGCGCGCCCTCGGCGGACGCGATGCCCGACTCCGCGACGAGGATCTGCCGCTCGTGCGCGAAGCCATGGAGGAGGCGGACGCGATCGGGCCGGATCTCCTTCGGGGAGCGCAGGTCCCGCGCGTTCACGCCGACGACGCGCGCCCCGCTGCGTACCGCGCGCTCGAACGCCTCCGTCTCGTGCGCTTCGACGAGGACGCCCACTCCGAGGCCCTGTGCGCGTTCGATGAGCCGCCGGAGCGTCGTGTCGTCGAGCGCCTCGGCGATGAGCAGCACCGCGTGCGCTCCCGCGGCCCACGCCTCGACGATCTGACGCTCGTCGACGATGACGTCCTTGCACAGCACGGGGATGCCGACGGCGCTCCGCACAGCCTCGAGATCCGCGAGCGATCCGCCCCAGTGCCGCGGCTCGCACAGGACGGAGATCGCGGCCGCGCCGGCCTTCTCGTAGGCGCGCGCGAGCCGGCGGACGTCCACATCCGCGCGCAGGACCCCGAGCGCCGGCGAGACGCGCTTCACCTCGGCGATGACGGCGAGCTCGCCGGCGACCTGCTTCGACAGGAGCGCGTGCGTGAACGCGTCTCCCATCGGGCCGGACATCGCGATCGGGGTGCGGCCCCGGAGCACGCCCTCTTCGTACACCGCTGCCTCCGTGCGCTCGCGCTTCGCCGCCTCGGCGTCGGCACGCCGCTCCGCGACCACCCGCTCGAGGAAGTCCGTCACGACGGGACCTGCGCCGCGCTGCCGAGGCGCTGGCTCGTGGCGACGAAGCGCTCGAGCGTGGCCGTCGCTTCGCCGCTGTCGATCGCCGCCGCGGCCAGGCGGACGCCTTCGCGGAGGTCCTGCGCCATCCCGTTCACGTACAGCGCCGCGCCGCCGTTCAGGACCACGGCGCTGCGGCGCGGACCCCGCTCCCCGCGGAGGATCGACCGCGCCGCCGCCGCGTTCGCCGCGGCGTCGCCGCTCTCGATGTCGAGGACGGTGCCGCCCGGCAGGCCATAGGCCGCGGGCTCGATCCTGCCCGTCGTCACGGCGCCGCCGCGCAGCTCCCACGTGCGCGTCGGCCCCGTCGGGCTGATGTCGTCGAGGCCCTCCTCGCCGTGGACCACGAGGACGTGGTCGGCGCCGAGCTCGCCGAGGGCGCGCGCGATCGTCTCCCCCACCTGGGGCGTGGCCACGCCGAGCACCATGTGCCGGACGCGCGCGGGGTTGGAGATCGGTCCGAGCACGTTGAAGACCGTGCGGATGCGGATCTCGCGCCGCACCGGGCTCGCGTGCCGCATCGCGGGGTGGTAGCGCGGCGCGAAGAGGAAGGCCATCCCGACCTCGTCCACGCAGCGCGCCGCATCCTCCGGGCCGAGGTCGATGCGCACGCCGAGCGCCTCGAGCACGTCCGCGCTCCCGCAGCGGCCGGTCGCGGCGCGGTTCCCGTGCTTCGCCACGCGCGCGCCCGCCGCGGCGGCGACGACGCTCGACACGGTCGAGATGTTGAACGGGTCGACGCGCGACCCGCCGGTGCCGACGATGTCCACCGCCGCGGATGAGAGCGGGACGTGCACGGCCGCCTCGCGCATGGCCTCGGCGAAGCCCACGATCTCGTCCACGGTCTCGCCGCGCAGGTGGAGCGTGGCGAGGAGCGCGCCGAGCTGCGCGGCGGTCGCCTCGCCGGCCATGACGGAGCGCATCGTCTCGCGCGCCTCGCCGCGCGTGAGCGTGCGCCCCGCGATGATCGCGGCGATGGCGCTGCTCGCGTCCATCAGACGGTCACCGCTCGGCGCGCGAAGAGACGCTCGATGACGTTGCGGACGATCCGCGCGCCGGTCTCCTCCTTCAGGGTGAGGATCGACTCGGGGTGGAACTGGACCGCCGCGACGGGCAGCGTCTCGTGCTCGATCGCCATGATCACGCCGTCGTCGGCGACGGCGGTGATGCGCAGCTCGCGCGGCAGCGTCTCGCGCACCGCGTGGAGCGAGTGGTACCGCCCGGCGCGGAAGGCGCGCGGCAGCCCCGCGAAGAGCTCGCCGCCGAGCACGGTGATCACGGAGGCCTTCCCGTGCACGGGGTACGCGAGCACGCCGAGCTCGCCCCCGAAACGCTCGACGATGCCCTGGAGGCCAAGGCAGACGCCGAAGAGCGGGATGCCCGCGGCGCGCGCCGCGTCGACCGCGCCGGCGACGTCGAAGTCCGAGGGCCGCCCCGGGCCGGGCGAGAGGACGATGCCGTCGGGCGCGTAGGAGGCGATCGCCTCGTCGAGGAGCGCGCGCGAGGTCGCGCGCACCGTGAGCACCTCGGCGCCGGTCTGCCGGATGTAGTTCGCGAGGGTGTGGACGAAGGAGTCCTCGTGGTCGATGAGGAGGACGCGCTTGCCGGTCCCGGGACGGAGCTGCGTGCCGGCGTCGGGCTGCGCGCGCGCCGCGCGCGGCCTGCGGAGCGCGTCGAGGAAGGCCGACGCCTTCAGGTCGATCTCGCGCTCCTCGGCCAGCGGGTCCGAATCGATGAGGAGGGTCGCGCCCGCGCGCACCTGCGCGACGCCATCCTTCACCTGGATCGTGCGCAGCGTCAGCCCCGTGTTCATGTTCCCGTCGAACCCGATGAAGCCGATCGCGCCGCCGTACCACCCGCGCGGCGAGCGCTCGTGCTCCTCGATGAAGCGCATCGCCCACACCTTCGGCGCGCCAGTCACCGTGACCGCCCAGGCGTGCGTGAGGAACGCGTCGATGGCGTCGAAGCCGTCGCGGAGGATCCCCTCGACGTGGTCGACGGTGTGGATGACGCGCGAGTACATCTCGATCTGGCGGCGGCCGATGACGCGCACGCTCCCGGGGACGCAGACCCTGGACTTGTCGTTGCGGTCGACGTCGGTGCACATCGTCAGCTCGGCATCGTCCTTCTCCGAGTTCAGGAGCGTGACGATCGCCTCGGCGTCGCCCATGACGTCGCTGCCGCGCGCGATCGTGCCCGAGATCGGGCACGTCTCCACACGGGTGCCCTCCACGCGGACGTACATCTCCGGCGACGCGCTGACGAGATGCTCGCCCTCGCCGAGATTCATGAGGGCCCCGTATGGGGCGGGATTGCGCTCGCGCAGCCGGCGGAAGAGCTCAGAGGGCGGGACCGGGCACGGCTCGAAGAACGTGCGGCCGGGCACGACCTCGAAGAGGTCCCCGCGGCGGAACGCCTCCTTCGCCACCCGCACGACCTCCGCGTAGGCCCCCGCTACGAGGTCGCTCGCGCTCGGTACGGCGCTCGCCGCGCGGAACGGCGAGCGCGGCCCGGTGCGCGCCAGCCCCCGCGTCGACCGCCCGTCGGCCGCGAGCTCGTATTCGTGCCGCACCGCCACGCCCCGGGCGTGGTCGACGACGACGAGCTCGTCGGGGATGAAGAGGACGAGATCGCGCTTGTCGGCCGCCCGTGGCAGGCGGCAGGCGATCGGCTCGAACTGGAACGCGAGGTCGTACCCGAACGCGCCGTACAGCCCGAGGTGCGGATCCTCGGACGACCCGAACAGCTCGATGAGCGCGCGGAGCACGGAGAAGCACGAGCGCTGCTTGCTGCGCTCCTCTTCGGCGAAGCGGCGCTCGGGCTCGCGCACCCGCGCGCCGACCGCGTCGGCGCTCGCGGTCACGCCCTCCACCGCGTCGAGCGCGCGCAGCGCCGGGGCGATGGCCGGCAGGATGAGCCGCCCACGGTCGTTCAGCGCGGTGACGAGGATGTCGCGCGCGCGCGCGACGAGCTGGAGCGGCGGATCGACGAAGCCGATGTCCCAGCGCGTGTATCGCCCCGGGTACTCGTAGCTCGAGGCGAGCAGCACCCCGAGGCGCTCGTCGAGCGCGTCGACGACCGGCTCGATCGCGCCGGCGAGCGGGAGCGGCACCGTGAGGCGCTGCACCTCGATCCCGCCGCGCGTGCGGTATCGCAGTGACCGCATGCCCGCCGCCGCTATGACCGCCATCCCTTCGACCTCCGGAAAAACGAACGACCCTCGCCCCGGGATCGGGACGAGGGCTCGTGGTGCCACCCGAACGCGCCCGCGACTCGCGCCGCGGACCTTGGTCCGACCGTTGGTCGGGCGGAGCCCTCCCTCCGGCCCGGGTGCTCGACCTCGGTCTGCGGACCTCGGTCTGCGCGCCCGGGGAACGGGCACGGTCGCTGTCCCCGCTAACGGAGGGCCTCCGGCCGCCCCTACTCGCTCGCGCTTTCGGGCCGGCGTCTCGCGGGACCCATTCACGCCGCCTCGCCGTCCCCCTTCGCAGCATCCGGGGTTCTCTGTCCGGCTCCGGCGTCGCTACTCGCTCCCGCTCGAGCGACGTTGCGGTGAGAGTACCGCATGCCCCCGTTTTCGGGCCGTTCCCGCCTGTCAAGTGGCGGCCAGGCGACCCGGCCGCAGCCACCAGGAACGAGCGCGCCAGGCGCGTCCGTACATTGGCTCCATGGCCGTCGCCCCGGTCAGACAAGGTCCCGGTCGCCCGCTCGGTCCCATGGCCGTGCGGTCCACCCTGCGCACCCACGACGCCGAGAAGGTGCGCGAGGTCCTGCGCGGCCTGCCCATGGCGACGGGGTACCGCCTCACGGCGAAGCCCCTGCGCTACCGGACCCGCCCGCACCTCCAGGCGTTCACCTTCTGGGACAGCCCGGAGATGCTCATCCAGGTCCCGGAGCCCTTCGTCCCCTTCGCCGAGGTCGTCGACCTCGGCTCGTGGGGCCGCCCGCTCGTGCAGTTCCGCACGCGGCGGGACGTCATCCGGTTCCTCTACCTCCACGAGTTCTGCCACTACTGGCTGTACCTCGTGCACGGCTGGGGGACGGCCGCGGAGGTGCAGTGCGACCGCTACGCCTTCGCGAACTACCGCCGCCGCGGGGTCGTGCTGCCGCCGCGGATCCGGCGGCGCGGGCAGCGCCTCGCGGTGGCCACGTTCGCGCTCAGCGCGCGGGGGCGCGCCTCCGCCTAGGGCTCACGCCGCGACGTTCACGCGGGCGCGGTCGACGAGGTAGCGCGCGAACCGAGCGTGCGGGTCGAAGCCGACGACGTTCACCGCGTCGGTGACGAAGTTCGAGAGCGCGTTCACGTCGTAGACGTACGGCAGGCCGTCGCGCGCGGCGACGAGGTACTCGACCCCGCCGACGTCGAGCCGTCCCTCGCGCGCGATCCGCAGCACCGCGTCGATCATGTCGCCCGGGGCGTCGAAGGGCTCGATGCGCATCGGCTTCTTCGCGGCCGCCAGCTCGTTCACCGCGCCGGTCACGATGCCGGCGGCGGGGACCTGGCAGATGTCCGCGGGGCACAGGTTGAAGTCGCCGGTCCTGTCCGCCCAGATGCGGATCGCGTACAGGTAGCGCCCGTCGAGGACCTCGACGCGCGCGATGGTGCCGTCGGCCGGCTCGAGGTACTCCTGCACGATCCCGGTCCCGTCGGGTCCGAGGTCGATGGACGGGGCCGCGGCGTGGATCTCGTCGACGCTCTCGAAGCGCCGCGCGAGCGCGCCCGAGCCGCCGATGTTCGGCTGACCGCACCATCACGCCAGCACCCGACGACCCGGACGCGGTCATCCTCGAGGACCGCGAGCGCGGCGCGTACCTTCGCCTCGACCGGCAGGCCCTCGCCATCTACCAGGACCTCGACGGCGAGCACACGATGCGCGACCTCGCCCTGCGCCACTTCGAGCGGACCGGGACGCTCGATCCCGACGCCGTCTTCGCGACGGTCGCCGCGCTCCAGGTCGCGGGCTTCGCCACGAGCCCGCGCGTGGCGAAGGACGCGCTCGACGGCCGCCTCCTCCGGGCGCTCGACGCCGTCCTGGCGCCGCGCTTCGAGATCGGGCATCCCGACGGGATCTTCGCGGCGCTCTACTCGCGGCTGCGGCCGCTCCACACCGTCCCGGCCGCGGCGGCGGCGGCTGTCGTCGGCCTCGGCGGGCTCGTCGCCGCCGTCCCCGTCCTGCGCACCGCGTCGCCGTTCGACTTCGGCGCCGGCGGCATCCTCGTCGCGTTCGTCGCGCTCCTCCTCTCGGGCATCGGGCACGAGACGGCCCACGCGCTCGCGGCGAAGGCCGAGGGGGCGCGGCTCGGGCGCGCCGGGATCGGCCTCTTCTGGTTCACGCCGGTCGTGTACTTGGACACGTCCGCGACGTGGGCGATCCCCCGCTGGGGCCGGATCCGCGTGAACGCCGCGGGGCCGCTGTTCAACCTGCTCCTCGCCGGCATCTTCGCCGCGTCGCGCGCATCTCGAGCGGGACCGCGCAGGACGTCCTCGTCTGGCTCGCGCTCACGAACGTTCTCCTGCTCGTGTTCAACCTGTCCCCGCTCCTCGAGTTCGACGGCTACTACGTGCTCGCCGACCTCACCGGCACGAACGCCCTGCGCCGCAAGGCCATGCGCTCGGTGTTCAGCGCGTTCGGCCGGCCACGCCTGCCGCGCTCGCGCTTCGAGGCGGGCGCGCTCGCGTACGTGCTCGCCGCGGTCGTGTACGTGCTCGCGATGTGCGCCATCGCGATCGCCGGGCTGCCGCCGCTCGCGCGCGCGGTGCTCCCCACGACGATGGACGTCGACGCGAGGACGAACATCGCGCTCGCGGTCGCGCTCGCCGTCGCGGCGTCGCTCATCCTGCCCCTCGTCATCGACGCCATCGACGCGCGACGCCGGCCGATCCCCACGACGGCCACGACGAGCGGTACGGTCGAGGTCCTCGAGCCGCGGGTCTCCCGGAGCGACCTCTCCGCGGCCATCGGGGTGAAGACCGGGACCATCGACATCCGCCCGCCTTCGCAGACGATCGGCTCGGGCTAGCGCCTCACCGCGCGGGACCGACGAGAGCGGCCTCGCCGCGCGAGCGATAGCGCGGGCCGCCGCGCCCGAGGGCGCTCTCCAGGACGTGCACGGCTCCGGCCCGGAAGCGCAGGTCCGGGAGCCGCGCCGAGGCGACGGCCGCCGCGACCGCGGCGGCCTCGTCGGCGCTCGCCCCCTCGCGCACCCGCGCGAGCGTCACGTGCGCGCGCAGCGGCTTCGGGTCGAACGGGATGCCGTGGCGCAGGAGCTCCGCGCGCACCGCGGAGCCGCAGCGGACGACCTGGTCGGCGGCGCGGCCGTCGACGCCCGCCCAGATCGTGCGGGCCGCGCCGTGGCCGGGGAAGCGCCCGACCCCGGTGAGGGCGACGTCGAATGGCGCGCTGCCGACCGCGGCGGCGCCAGCCGCCTCGAGCACGCGCTCGACCTGATCCTCCCCCACCTGGCCGAGGAAGGCGAGGGTCACGTGCATGAGGTCGGGCGCGACCCGGCGCAGCGCGGGAAGGTCGGGGAGCGCGCGCGAGAGCTCGCGCGCGACATCGGGCGGGACGGGAAGCGCGGCGAAGATGCGGGGCGTGCGCGGAGACTAGAACGTGGCGGCCGAGACGGTGTCGGAGATCAGGAGGAGGGTGAGAGCGACGCCGAGCGCCGCCGTCCACAGCCCGAGGATCGCGACGCGCCCGCGGTCGACCGGCTCGGCGGCGTCGGTGTCGTCCACGCCCATCCCCTGAGGCGATCCGCGTGCCGGGCCCGCTCGCGCGCCGGGCGGGCAACGCTGCCGTGACGGGGGCGCATCGGAGCGGTCGTGACGGGGGTCCTACGCCGGGGACGGCGCCGGTGCGGGCCCCTTCCCCTTGCGGCGGTCGTCGCCGCCGGTCGTCCCGGTCGGGGTGCCCGCCGACGGCTGGCCGGAGGCGGCCGCGGCGGGGACGGTGTCGTCGTCCTCGAAGATCTTGTCGAACTCCTCGCTCGAGAGCGTCTCGTCGGTGATGAGCCGGCGGACGACGGCGTCGAGCTTGTCCTTGTGCGAGGTGAGGACGTCGTACGCCTTCTGGCGCGCGGCGTCGACGATCTCCTTGACCTCGCTGTCGATGGTCTTCGCCACGTCCTCGGAGTAGTTCCGCTCCTCCTGGATCTGGCGGCCGAGGAAGATGAGCTCGTCGGTCTTCCCGTACTGCAGCGGTCCGAGCTTCTCGCTCATCCCGTACTTCGTGACCATCTGGCGGGCCATGTGCGACGCCTTCTCGATGTCGTTCGAGGCGCCCGTGGTCATGTCGCCGCCGAGGTGGATCTGCTCCGCCACCCAGCCGCCGAGCGCCGCGGCGATGTCGTCCTCGAACTCCTTCTTCGTGCGGAAGTAGCGGTCCTCCTCGGGGAGCGACCACGTGACGCCCATGGCCATGCCGCGCGACACCACGGTGATCTTGTGGACCGGATTCGTGTGCTTCAGGAGCTTGAAGCAGAGGGCGTGGCCCGCCTCGTGGTAGGCCACGATCATCTTCTCCTTCTCGGTGATGACGCGCGAGCGCCGCTCGGGGCCGAGCGCGACCTTCTCGAGGGCCTCCTCGAACTCGCTCTGCCCGATCGTCTTCCTGTTGCGACGCGCCGCCAGGATGGCCGCCTCGTTCACCACGTTCGCGAGGTCGGCGCCCGAGAAGCCGGGGGAGATCTTCGCGATCTTCATCAGCTCGACGCCCTTGTCGAGCGGCTTGCCGCGGACGTGCACGTCGAGGATGGCCTTGCGCCCGCGGATGTCCGGCCGGTCGAGCACGACCTGGCGGTCGAAGCGGCCCGGGCGCAGGAGCGCCGGGTCGAGGACGTCGGGACGGTTCGTCGACGCGAGCACGATGACGTTCGTGCCGGTGTCGAACCCGTCCATCTCGACGAGGATCTGGTTCAGCGTCTGCTCGCGCTCGTCGTGCGATCCGCCGAGGCCGGCGCCGCGCTGGCGGCCGACCGCGTCGATCTCGTCGATGAACACGATGCACGGCGCGTTGCGCTTCGCCTGGTCGAACAGGTCGCGCACGCGTGACGCCCCGACGCCGACGAACATCTCGACGAACTCGGAGCCCGAGATCGAGAAGAACGGCACGCCGGCCTCGCCGGCGACGGCCCGCGCGAGGAGCGTCTTGCCCGTACCGGGCGGGCCCACGAGGAGCACGCCGCGCGGGATGCGCGCGCCGACCGTCGAGAACTTCTCGGGGTACTTGAGGAACTCGACGACCTCCTGCAGCTCCTGCTTCGACTCGTCCACGCCCGCGACGTCGTCGAAGGTCACCGTCGGCTTGTTGCCCACGAACATGCGGGCCCGGCTCTTCCCGAACGAGAGCGCTTGGTTGTTCGTGCCCTGCGCCTGGCGCATCATGTAGATGAAGAAGCCGCCGATCAGCAGGACCGGCAGCAGGCTGAGCAGCACCGAGCCGATGAGGCCGAACGTCGCGCTCTCCGGCTCGATGTTCACGTCGAACTGCCGCTGCGGGTTCGCCACGTCGTAGTCGAGCGCGCGCTTCACGAAGACCTCGTCCCGGTCGGGGAGGTTGACCTGGTACTTCGCCCCGCCGTCGGCCATTTCGAGCGTCGCCTTGTTGCCGGTGACGGTCACCACCCTGACCTGCCCGGACTCGATCCTCTGGATGGCGTCGCTCAGCGGCAGGGGCTTCGACTGGGGCGTCTGGGCGCGGTAGGCGTAGAGGAGCGCCACCCCCATCACGACGAGGAGGAGGGTGAGGATGCCGTTCTTGAAGATCCGGTTGTTCAGGTCCAGCTCGCCTCTCCCATCTGCCTGCCGCTGACGATGCTAACCGTCGGATGCGCCTGCTCGTGCGGGCAACGACCGTGCCCGCGGGGCGCTACGACCAGTAGGCGCCAGGCTGAAGCGCCGTGCGTGAGGGCCCGCTAGGAAGGGGTCCCGGCGCGCTCGACACGGACCGAGCGGCGCTCGCGGATGAGCCGTCCGCCGGGGAGGTCGAGGGAGCCGTGGCCGTCCGCCCGCGCGGCCTGCGCCGCGACGGCGTCGCGGTGCCGCGCGGTCAGCACGCGCCCCGTCGCGCGCTCCCACGCCATCGCGAGCGCCTCCTCGCGCAGCGCCGCGTCGGCGCCGAGCGCGTCGAGGTCGATCGAGCCGTCGCGCTGCGCCGCGTCGAGCAGCGCG
>Ga0194121_10009588_pt1 | contig 11949 bp, 7 predicted proteins | sample TA2MahCa50mmetaG_FD_148609 | JGI IMG/M metagenome (GOLD analysis project Ga0194121, IMG submission 148609) | Freshwater microbial communities from Lake Tanganyika, Tanzania - TA2015020 Mahale Deep Cast 50m | ecosystem: Environmental > Aquatic > Freshwater > Lake | place: Tanzania: Lake...
CCGATCACGATGTGCGACGACGAGGCGATCGGGCGCATCGATTGGTCATCGACGAGCGGCAACTACGCGTGGCCGCGCACCGTGAACGAAGGCAGCGTCGCGTTCCAGGAGATTCCCGCGCGCGTCTACGCCGACACCGACCAGGCTGAGCTCGCGACCGCGTTCATCCTGAAGCACCGCGCCGCGGGCACGCCGTGGATGTGCTCGCTCTCGTTCACTGGCGATCACGATCCCTGGCAGCAGCCGCCGGCGGACCTGCTGCCGCCGGGCACGCAGTGGCCGAAGAACCTGCCGTATGCGTGCGACGTCGAGCCGGGCATCGACAGCGCGGGCCTGCAGCAGCGGCTGCTCTCGGACTGGACCATCGAGTCGATGGATCAGCAGATCAGGCGCGTGCTCTTGGCGACGGGCCTGGCTGCACTTGGCCCGACCGGCCTGACCATCACCGCGCCCGACACGCTGATCGTGGTCATCGGCGACAACGGATCGTTCCTGACCACGGTGAAGGCGCCGTTCAATCCCGTGCGCGCGAAGGCGACGGCCTACCAGAGCGGCATCATGGTGCCGCTGGTGATCGCGGGCGGCCCCGTGATCGCGCCCGGCCGCGCGGTCGATGCGATGGTGAACATCGTGGATCTCTTCGAACTCTGGGGCGAAGCGGCGGGAATCGATGTCGATGATGCGATGCCGGGCACGCGCCAACTCGATTCGTTCCCGATGATGCCCTACCTGCACAACCCGGTGCAGGAACCGCTGCGGACATTCAACTTCTCGGAGTACCGCGAGCCCTACCAGTCCGAGCCGTGCTACCCCTGCCTGATCGCTTCGCCCAGCGGTGCCACCTGCACCGACACGATCCTGACGACCGAGCAACTCTGCGAAAGCCAGGGCGGCGTCTGGTACGGACCCGGCGGCGTCGTCACCGGCGCACCGCAGGACACCTGCTGCGAGCTCTACCAGGCGCTCGATGAACCCAGCGGTTTCGCGGTCGTGTACGGCACGCAGCAGGCGATCACCAACGGTCGGTACAAGCTGATCGCCAACACGCTCGAGACCTGCGCGGTCTCGATCCCGGGAACATCTGCGTACGAGTTCTACGACCTCTTCCAGTGCCCCTTTGCCGGTGTGCTCTTCGGCCGCGGCATCGACAACGCTGGTTACAACCTGCTTGCAAGCGGCACGCCGCTGAACGCTGAGCAGACGGCGGCCTACAACGGCCTGATGGCAGCGCTCAATGCACTCAACGCCGACATGGCGCCGTGTGTGGGTGACATCAACATGAACGGTGCCGTTGGCGGGGCCGACCTTGCAGCGATGCTCTCGTTCTGGGGCGGGCCGAGCGTGGCCGACCTGAACAACGACGCGCTCACCGATAGCGCCGACCTGACGATCCTGCTCAGTTCGTGGGGGCCGTGCAGCGCGGATTGAGTGACTCGATCTCGACGGCCCCGCCAGTCAGTTCGACTTCCGCCCGACCGCCGAAGCGGCTGGGGCCTTGGGAGCGAAAGCCATCGTGCGTCGAGGCCGCCATGGAACCGAAGCACTCCGACGGTCGCGGGCACCCGGCGTGTGTGGATCCATCACCGCCCCTCGCGGATGACCTCGACTGACAGCACGCCGTCGATCGCGCCCAGGCGCTGGATCAGGGCACCGGCATTCTCCTCACCCGCCAAGCCGATCTGATAGGTGCGCTTGCTCGCGGTGCCCCCGCGCGAGGACTCAATGCCCAAGAGCTCGCGCGAGCGGCTTGCCGACGAGATCTCGCGCTGCAAGGCATCGAGCTGTGCGAAGTCCGGAGTCACGCGGACCACGAGGCGATACGCCACCACGAGTGCGCCATCGCCGCCGCGAGGGTTTGAACCAAAGGACTTGGCGGCCACCGCGATCACCACCAGCGCCAAGGCCGGGATGATCAGATACCCCGCGCCGACCGCGAGTCCCATCGCCACGGCACAGATGACGAAGGCCGTATCGCGCGTGTCCTCGACGACCGTCCGGAAGCGCACGATCGACAGCGCGCCCACGATGCTGAAGGCGCGCGCGACATTGTTGCCGATCACGATGGTGGTCACCGCCAAGAGCACCGTCAGCAGCACCAGCGTGGCGACGAACCGACGATCGGTGCCGGCCCCTCGGGTCCATCGATGGATCAGGGCGACGCCGCACCCCATGGCCAGCGCCGCGACAAGACGGACAGCGGCATCACCGAGGGCGATGTCGGCGTCGCTGGAGAAGGCATGCGTGAGCCAGTCGGGCATGATCACCTCTCAATCGGCAGACGGCTTCCACGCCAGCAGAAACGCCGAGCGCTTCTCCAGAAAGTTGCGCAGGCCACCTTGGACCGAACTGCTGCCGGTATCGCGCAGGAACGACTCGGTCGTATAGGTCTTGCGCGTGTCGCGCTCGACGAACGGCTTGATGAGGTCACGGCGTGACTCAAGCACGGGGCCAAGCGCCTTCCACCGCATCTGCGTCGCGATCTCCTTGACGAAGCGGATGTAGCGCTCGCGCAACGCCGGCACCTGCAACAGCCGGCTGCGCAGCGGCTTGGTCGCGTCGTCGAGGCCGGTCAATGGATCAAGCTCGATCATCGAACGACTGCTCGGCCCACCCTGGCCGCCCGGGCCGCGTGCACCATCCGGCGGACCGGAGCCACCGGGTTCGCCAGGACGACGCGGAGCATCGGGCGGCGCCGAACTGCGTGAGTCGCCAGAGCTGCGTGAGTCGCCCGGGCCGCGTGCACCATCCGGCGGACCGGAGCCACCGGGTTCGCCAAGTCCACGGGAACCGTCCGTCGGGCCATCGCCACCGCCAGGTCGGCGACCGCGGGGGCCGCCGGGACCGCCCGGTCCGCCTCGGCCACCGGGTCCGCCCATCGAGGACTTGAACGCCTCGTTCATGTCGTGCGGGATCACATGGAAGATGCCCTTCGGATCGCGGTAGAGCGAGTAGTCGCTCGCACGCGTCCAGTAGCCGTCGCTGTTCGCAGTCGCGATGTCGAGCGCGAGGAACCAGAGCACGCCATCGAGATCGAGCATCGGCTCGAGCTTCGCCTGCAGTTCGTCGATGGGCGTGTTCGACAGCGTGCGGCAGAGCGTGATGAGCGCGTCCCAGTCCTCCTCGCGGTCCTTCGTCTTGAGGTCGTAGCGCTCGCGATAGGGAGCAAGCTCCGTGCCGCGATCATCGAGGCCGCTGGTCGCACCCGGCGCGCCCGAGACCTTCCACCGCGCACCATCGCCCTTGAAGTCGGGCCAGCAGCGCGTGACGAAGACCTTGTTGAACTGCTCCACATTCACATAGACGCCCCAGCACTCGCCATTGACGACGACCTGCACATGGTTCGCGCGCGGCACGGCCAGGTGCGACGCGGCCAAGGACGAGTACAGGACCGTCGACATCATCGAGGCGTCGCCGTTGGAGTTGAGGAGGTTGAGCGTGTTCTGCCCGCCAAGGCGAGCCTCGGGATCGGTGTGATCGACCGAGATGTTCAGCGACCTCTTGGTCCCCCGCGGCGCGCCGAAGTAACTGCTCGCACCGCGGAAATGCACGCCGACGCCGGGGATGGTGACGCCGTCGACGGTCATCGTCGCGGGTACATCGGCATCGGTGTTGTGGAAGAGCTCGAGTTCCTCTTCCCAGTTGGGTACATCGAAGTCGAGGAAGATCGTGCGCACGATGGTCGGATCGAAGAGCGGCGCATCGGGGTACGCGGTCACATCCTTCGGCGTGAGCTTCGGTCCGGGCGAGGTTGTCGCGCGACCGGGACCGCCGGGGCCACCTGGACCGCCCGGACCGCCGGGGCCACCTGGACCGCCCGGGCCGCCGGGGCCACCTGGACCGCCCGGGCCGCCGGGACCATCGGGACCGTCTGGACCGCCTTGACCATCCGGACCATCAGGCGGTCGATCGGGTGGGCCATCAGGCGGGCCATCGGGGCCGCCGGCCCCTCGACCACGACCGCCTCGCCCACCCGGACCACCCGGACCACCGGGTCGCCTGCCTTGTGTCGATGGCGTCTTCTTCAATTCCTCGCGCGCTGCATCGCGCTCGGCACCCTCGAGTCGCCCGTTGCCGTCGGCATCGAATTGCTTCAGGATCTTGCGCTCAGGCGCATGCGGCCCCCCCTGCGGCCCACCCTGCGGCCCACCCTGCTGACCCATGGGGGGTTGGGCAGCGACCCGCGCAGTGAATCCGACAGGCCCAAGGGCGACCACCACCGTCGTGAAGATGGCGGCGACTCTGAACGGGTCAGCATGTCTCGTCTGGTGCATGTGGCTCCTTGGGCAGATGCATTGTCACACGGAGTCGATGTCGGGACAAGAACCTCCCTACCCCACCACCCCGCTCACCACGCGTCCGGCGATGTCGGTGAGCCGGTAGTGGCGGCCTTGGTAGAACCAGGTCAGGCGTTCGTGATCGATGCCCAGCAGGTAAAGCATCGTCGCGTGCAGATCATGCACATGCACCGCGCCATCGACGATGTTCGAGCCGAACTCATCCGTGCTGCCATGCACATGGCCAGCCTTCACGCCGCCACCGGCCATCCACACGCTGAAGCACCGCGGATGGTGATCGCGACCGTAGTCCTCTGCGGTCATGCGCCCCTGGCAATAGGCGGTGCGGCCGAACTCGCCGCCCCAGACCACGAGCGTGTCCTCGAGCAGACCGCGACGCTTGAGGTCCATCACGAGCGCGGCACTGGCCTGATCGGTCTGACGGCACTGATGCGAGATGCCACCCGGCAATCCACCATGCTGGTCCCACCCTTGGTGGAAGAGCTGCACGAAGCGCACGCCACGCTCGACGAGCCGCCGCGCCAGCAAGCAGTTGGCCGCGAAGGTCCCGGGATCGCGCGAGCCCGGCCCGTAGAGATCGAATGTGGCATCGGACTCACCCGACAGATCCGTCGCCTCGGGCACGCTCGTCTGCATGCGGAAGGCGAGCTCTGCTTGCGCGAGCCGTGCCTCGACCTCGGGGTCCGACTCGCGAGCGACGGCAGCCCGCGTGAGCCCGCCGAGCGCATCGAGCATGGCACGACGCGCATGCGGCGACACGCCCTCGGGATTCGAGAGCGCCAGCACCGGCTCCGATCCCGCACGGAACTGCACGCCCTGATGCTCGCTCGGCAGGAACCCGCTGCCCCACAGCCGCGCATAGAGCGGCTGGTCGCGGTTGGCATCCTTCGAGACGAGCACGATGAACGACGGCAGATCGCGATTCATGCTGCCAAGGCCGTAACTCAGCCACGCGCCCATCGACGGCCGGCCCGCGATCTGGTGCCCCGAGGCAAAGAAGGTGATCGCCGGATCGTGGTTGATCGCCTCGGTGTGCATGGACCGGATGACGCAGAGTTCATCGACGACCTTGGCCGTGTGCGGCAACAGGTCCGACAGCTCGATGCCCGACGCCCCATGCCTGGTCGCGCCCACGAAACTCGACGCGATCGGCAGGCTCGCCTGATAGCCGCTCATCCCCGTGAGCCGCTGCGCTCCGAGCACGCTCGCCGGCAGCGGCTGCCCATGCAGTGCACGAAGGCCCGGCTTGGGATCGAGCGTCTCGAACTGCGACGGCCCGCCCGACTGGAAGAGGTAGATGACGCGCTTGGCACGCGGTGCGAAGGACGGTCCCTGCGGCGCGGGCGCGGTCGCGAGCACATCGCCCATCGCGAGCGCACCCAAGCCCAGTGCCGACGCACCGAGGAAGTGCCGCCGTGAGGCGCGCATCAGGTCGTCATAGCTCGGTGGTCGGTGGCTCATGGTCATCGCACCATCACGAAGGCATCGCTGGCCATCACCGTCGATGCCGCCAGGACAAGCGCGGCCTGCTCGGGATCGTCGCTGCCCGAGACTGAGCGTGCGGCTGCTAGATCCGTGGCGAACGCTTCGGCCTGGCCCGCCACCAGCACCGTGAGCGGTGCCAGTTCATCGTCGTATGGCGCGCGCCCGGCCAAGAGACGGAAGACACGAGCGGTGCGCGCGGCTCGCGTGGGCGCATCGCGCATGGCTCGCGCCGCGATCGCTTGGGCGCACTCGACGAAGATGGGGTCGTTGAGGAGCGCCATCGCCTGCATCGGCGTGGTCGTGCTGGATCGGCGTGGTTGGCACGCTTCGCGCGTGCCGGCATCGAAGGTCAGCATGCTCGGGGGCGGCACGGTGCGCTTGCGGAAGGTGTACAGGCTGCGGCGGTGAGCGCCCTCGCCCGTGTCGGGCTGGTAGCCATCGGACTGGCCGGCCTGCGCTGCGATCCCGGGCTGCTGGTAGGGCCGCACGCTGGGACCGCCCAAGCGCTCCGCGAGCAGGCCACCGGCCAAGAGCGCACCATCGCGAGCTTGTTCGGCCGTCAAGCGCACACCGGGGCCACGGGCCAGCAGCGTGTTCGCCGGATCCTGTGCACGCGCCGCTGCCGGCACCGAACTCGACTGGCGGAAGGTGGCGCTGAGCATGATGCGCCGCAGCATGGCCTTGCGATCCCACGCCGCCGGACCATGCACGAAGTCGTATGCCAGGAGGTCCAGCACATCCGGGTGCACGGGAGCGCTGCCCTGCGTGCCGAAGTTCTCCAGCGTCTCCACGAGTCCGTTGCCGAAACACTGCGCCCACAGGCGATTGACCTCGACCCGAGCGAGCAGTGGATGACGCGGATCCGCCAGCCACTCCGCCAAGTCCAGGCGATTGGCACCCGCACTGGAGGCAAACGGCAGCACCGCGGCGAGGGCACCGGGCTGCACCGGGCGGGTCGGATCCGGATGGTCATAGGCCCCGCGCGTGAGCACCATGGCGGCGCGTGCGTAGGGCGAATCCTGCATGCATGGCATGCGCGGGATGGCGTCGAGGTGCGCGTCAAGTGCTGCACGCGCCGCACGCGCCGCATCGCGCTGGGACCCGGTCGCATGCCACCCCGCATGGGCAGCGAGCTCCGAAGCCGTGGGCTCACGGCCCGCCAGCACCGCAAGCTCGGCATCGGTCAGCGACTGCCGCCAGAACTTGAGGTCATCGATCGCACCCGAGCGGAATCCCGCATCGCGCGAGCGCGAACCGACTTCGATGGGCGCCGCGGCGATGGGCCCATCCAGATGATCGCGCACGATCTCGGTGCCTGCACGGACTCCATCGATCCAGATGGTGAGCCCCGTCGTCCGGCCCATGCCATCCCAGCGCACGATCACCTGCGTCCACCGATCAAGCGGGAGCGGCTCGGTGGTCTGGATGCTCGCCGCACTGCCGGGCCAGAGATGGATCACGCTCCAACGCAGCCGACCGTGCTCAAGCAGGAGCTCGATGCCCGAACCATCGGCATCATTGGTGTAGAAGCCGCTGGTGTGGAGGATGGCGGCGCGCGCGTTGCGCTCCCCGGGCCGCAGCCAGAGTGAGATCGTGAGCGGATCATGCCGAGTGAGGCCGCCGGTCCCCTGCAGCGACACGCCACCGTCACCATCGCAGGCGAGGGCTTGACCCAGGTGTCCGGCCGTCAGCGACGCCACACCCAGTTGCTCGGCTCGACCTCGATCCGTGGTGGCTGGCTTCGATGGATCGATCGTGTTGGGACTCTGGCCATCGGCGAGTGCATCGAAGGGCCAGTGACCGATGGGTGCAGGAAGGTCGATGGTTCGCACCCCAGCGGACGCAGCGACGGCACCCTCGGCCGATGGATCGATCGAAGGCGCAGGCGTGGTGGTCGCACCGTGCGTCGCGCCGGCGGTGCTCGCCTCGAGCGCGGCACTCCACGCAGCCCGCGTGGCCAGGGCCGCTGCGGTGAGCGTCGTCGTGGTGGCATCCTGCTCAGGCGTCGAGAGGCGCACCGTCGGCGGCGGCTGGAAGCCACCGTGTGCAAACGACTTCAGGCCGTTCTCATCGATGCCGCCGAACATCGCCGCCAGCCCATAGAACTCCGCGGTGGGAATCGGGTCGTACTTGTGGTCGTGGCAGCGCGCGCACTCAAGCGTCAGCCCAAGGAAGGTTGCACCGAAGGTGTTCACGCGGTCGGCGATGCCCTCCTGCCGGAACTCCTCCGAGATCGAGCCGCCTTCCTCGGTCATGCGATGCAGTCGATGAAACGCCGTCGCCACGCGGGTCTGCGTGGTGGCATCGGGCAGGAGGTCGCCCGCGATGATCGCGCGCACGAAGCGGTCGTAGGGCTCGTTGCGATGCAGGGACTGCAGCAGCCAGTCCCGCCACGGCCAGGTGAATGACCCACCATCGGACTGATAGCCATGGGTGTCGGCGAAGCGTGCCAAGTCGAGCCAGGTCGTCGCCATGTGCTCGGCGGCGCGCTGGCTGGCGAGCAACGCATCGATGCGGCGCTCGTAGGCACCCGGCGCCTGATCGGCGACGAAGGCATCGATCTCTTCTGGAGTGGGCGGCAGACCCGTGAGCGCCAACGACGCGCGACGCAGCAGCGTGACGCGGTCGGCTTCGGGTGCAGGCTGAAGACCACGCCCTGCCAACCGTGCGCGGATCAGTCGATCGATCGGATCGCGCGTACCAGCGTCACCCGGACCAGCAACCATGGTGCGCGGCTCGCGCGGTGCGACGAACGCCCAGTGCTGATCGACCTGCGCGCCATCTTCGATCCACTGCACCAGGATCGACCGCTCGGCATCGCTCAAGGGGCGCTTGAGTTTCGGCGGAGGCATGACGAAGTCCGGATCGGTGCTGTGGATGCGCGCGGTGAGTTCGCTGTGCTTGGGATCTCCCGCCACGACCGCGGCACGCCCAGAGGTGAGCAGTGCCAACGCCCCCTCACGCGTGTCCAGCCGCAGCCCTGCCTTGCGCGCAGCAGCATCCGGACCATGGCAGGCGAAGCATCGATCAGAGAGGATCGGCCGGACATCGCGGTTGTAGTCGACGCCACCGAGGGCGACGCTGGCGAGCATGATCGCGGTCATCGGCACGGGGCGAGTGTACGCCCCCGCACGCGGATTCCCTACGATGCGGCGATGCCTCCCGTCGTGCCGATCGCGCAGATCAACGACCTCCTCGCCAAGCGTGCATTCGGGCAGGCGATCCCGCTGGCCGAGTCAGCCACGAAGGCCGAGCCTCGCAACGCTGCGGCGTGGTTTGCACTGGCGCGCGCGACCTTTGGGCTCGGTCGATGCGCGACTGCCGATCTGGCCATGGACAAGGCCATGAAGCTCGGAGCAGGCGGGCCCGATGTCGACTTCCTTCGCGCGCTCATCGATCATCGGCTCGGGCGCAGCGATCGCGCGCTCGGGCGCCTGCGGCCGCTGGTCGCTGCCGGCGGCCAGCATGCGGTGCAGGCTTCGTTCGCCCTGGCTGAAGTGCTGCATCGGTCTAATCGCCTCGATGAGCTCGCGGCCTTCGTGGCTGCGGGCGGTCCGTGGCTGAACGATCCCCGATCGGTGCTCGCCCGTGCGCGCGTGATGAAGTCCTCGGACCCCGCCGCGGCGATGGACATGCTCGAAGAGAACGCCCGCGGCAGCGCCCCGCCACTGGAGCGGCGCGTGTCGGGCTTCGAAGCCGTGCGCATGCTCGATGCCGCCGGGCTCCATCGGCGCGCCTTCGACCTGGCCACGCACCTGCACGCGACCACCGGAACGGGCTTCGATCTCGAGGGCCTGCTCGCCGATGCGCGCAAGCAGGTTGAACTGCTCAAGGGCACCCCGGGATGGTGCAAGCCCGTCACGCCGCCCGTTCGTGGCGTGGCCATGGTGGTCGGCATGCCGCGCAGCGGCACCACGCTGCTCGAACAGATGCTCGATCGGCATCCGGCGGTCGGTGGCATCGGCGAGTTCGAAGGCGTGCAGGCGGTCGGTCACGGCATCATGGCCGAGGGATGCTGGCCCGATCGCATCGCCTCGCTTGCACCTGCCAAGGCGCGCGAGCTGCAGCGCGACTACCTCAACGGTGCGGCCTCGTTGCGGCGCCCGGGCGCCAAGGTGAGCTTCGACAAGACGCTGCATGCGTGGCGGTGGCTGCCGGCGATCGGGGCGGTGCTGCCGGGCGCGGTCTGCCTGCGCATCGAGCGCGATCCGCGCGATACCGCGACCAGCCTCTTCCTGTCGAACTTCCATCCGCAGGCCTTCGGATGGACGGGATCCCTCGACTCGATCCGCCAAGTCATCGCTGCCGAGCGCGAGCTCGCACCGCTCGCCCTGCGCACGCTGGGCATTCCGCACGAGGACATCCGATACGAGGACATGGTCGAGGATCCGCGCGGTCACATGGAGCGCGTGCTCGCACGACTCGGCCTGCCGATGGATGAGCGCGTGCTCGCGCCGCAGGAGAACGCGCGCACCGTGCTGACGCTGAGCCATGAGCAGGTGCGCAAGTCGATCAATCGCAGTTCAATCGGCCGCTGGCGCAACTATGAGTTCGCGTTCGGGCCGGAGTGGGGAGCGTGATGACACCGCACGCGGGCAGGAAGCGATTGGTCCACGGCGCCAGCCGGCTTGGTTCGATCACGAACGCCGCCTGCCGCGGCATGGCCCTGCCGATCACGCTCGCGCTCTCCATGCTCGTTGCCGCGTGCTCGGATCCCACAGCGCAACCTGCCGACATGGTGTGGATCCCCGGTGGCGAGTTCACGATGGGCAGCGATGCGCCCGATGCGCGACCCGATGAACGGCCTGCCCATCGCGTGCGCGTGAACGGCTTCTGGATCGATCGGCACGAAGTGACCAACGATGAGTTTGCGGCCTTCGTCGAGGCGACGAAGTATGTGACCGTGGCTGAACGCCCAGTCGACTGGGATGTGCTGAAGCTGCAGGTCCCGCCGGGTACCCCCAAGCCCGCGGACGAGATGCTGCAGCCAGGATCGCTTGTCTTTACCCCCACGACCGAAGCGGTGCCGACCGATGATGCCAGCCAGTGGTGGCGGTGGACGAGCGATGCCAACTGGCGACATCCTGAAGGCCCCGGTTCATCGATCGATGGCAAGGGAAATCACCCCGTGGTGCAGGTGGCGTTCGAGGATGCGCAGGCCTACGCAGCGTGGGCCGGCAAGCGACTGCCGACCGAAGCCGAGTGGGAGTACGCGGCGCGGGGTGGACTCGATGGCGCACCGTTCACATGGGGACACGAACCACTCGACGCCACGCGGTGCAATGTCTGGCAGGGCGAGTTCCCCTACCGCAACACGCGCGAGGATGGCTTCGTCACCACGGCACCGGTTGGCTCGTACCCACCGAACGGCTACGGCTTGGCCGACATGGCTGGCAATGTCTGGGAGTGGTGCAGCGATCAGTACGCACCCGACGAATACGCCCAACGCGTGCAGACTGCGGGAGGCTCGGGCGTGGTCTCGTGCCCGAGCGGCCCGAGCACGACGCGCGATCCGCGCAATCCCTTCTCAAGCGAGAGCCGGGTGCATCGCGGCGGATCGTTCCTCTGCAATCCGTCCTACTGCTCGAGCTACAGGCCGAGCGCGCGGATGGCCTGCACCGCCGACTCGTCGCTGCAGCACCTTGGGTTCCGTTGCGTGAGGGACGACCCCGCGCGGTGAGGTCAACCACACTCCCGGCGCGGCCTGAGCCACCACCAGTCCCGCGGGCCTCGATCTACACTCGCCTCATGATCCAACGCCTTGGCATCGTTGCATGTGCGCTCGCCTTCGCCGCCGGGTGCGAACGATCGAACCGGATCGCGGTGATCTTCGACGAGACCGGTTCGCAGGCCGCGCTGGGCACGCCCGCGTGGAAGGGTGCGCAACTCGCGCTGCAGTCATCCCCGCCGGCGTGGATCCTGGAGCAGGACATCGCGTGGGCGCCGGACGATCCAGCGAGCCGCAGCATGAGCAAGGACTGGTCGACCTCGAGCAACCGTGGCGCCGCCCGCGTCCTCAGCCGATGGCAGTCGGCAGGAGTCGATCGCGCTGACTCGCGCTCCAGCACCTCCGCCGCAGCGGTCGTGGGTGAGCGGCTGCGCCGCGAGGGAGCCTCGATCGCCCTTGGGTTCACCGACGCGGACATCGCTGCTGCCGGCATGCGCGCGT
>Ga0194121_10009589_pt1 | contig 11948 bp, 10 predicted proteins | sample TA2MahCa50mmetaG_FD_148609 | JGI IMG/M metagenome (GOLD analysis project Ga0194121, IMG submission 148609) | Freshwater microbial communities from Lake Tanganyika, Tanzania - TA2015020 Mahale Deep Cast 50m | ecosystem: Environmental > Aquatic > Freshwater > Lake | place: Tanzania: Lake...
GTGAAAGCCCAACCACCAGCTGGGGCAGTGGCGGCAAAACCAAATATCATTTATTATGCAGGTGGAAGCTGCAAATTTTATGATATCAATGACAACTTACTACTTTCAGTAGATGCTGCCGAAGCCGGATGGTCAGCCACTCCTGCAAAAACAGCGTGGGCTGTTGTTACACCAAGCAATGGCGGATACTATGAATTTCCGAACTATAGCAACAACGCACCTACCCATAATATGGGACAATACTTGCAACCATTTTGGAAATCAGATACTATATACAACGAGCTGGTGCTTTTAAATGGGGTAAATACCACGGCAAAACTCATGTTTAAACCCTCCAAAATTATTTCGGTTACCAATTATAATTTTTCTCAATCATTTATTCAAAATACTGATTTTTCTGTTACGGGGAATGTAATTAAACAATTAACAGCAAAAGTGTCTGCTTCGGTTTCAATAGTAGCAGGGAAAAAGGGAAATGGACAGCCTAATGGCTTGATGAATACCAAAGCTACCTCCTGGACTTGTGTGACGTACATTCCAGACAGAAGCGATTGGAATGGTTCTTCATTGCTAGGATACAAAGGCGATAAATTACCTAAAACCATGACTAAATTAAAAGCAGGTCAACCTGTTAAAATTCAGGCTTATGGTATGAGTATTACGGCTGGACTTAATGTAAGTGGCTTTGCCGGAGATGATAAAAATTTTACTCCAACTGCACCTTATATGCATAGTTACGTAGATTTATTGGAAAATGCTTTGGAAGCAAGATTTGGTTCCGATATTACCATGATTAACGGTTCTTGTGGAGGTAAAATGGTTGCGTGGATAGATCAATATTGCGAGAGTATGGTTGTACCAAATGTTCCTGATTTGGTGATATTAGACATGGGAATGAATGACATTTGGGGAACAACTACTAATGCAGCTTTTAAAGCAAGTATGCAATCGTGTATCAATAAAATCAAAAATGCTAACCCCAATACGGAGTTTATTTTAATTGGCAATATGTTACCAGATGTGAATTCACAAGGCTCTCCTTCCAATGGTGATGTGTTGATGTATGGATTTTTAACACAGTTGAAAAGCATTGAAACCACAGGCATTGCAGTTTTTGACATGACCACATTAAGCGATACGATTTATAAAAGGAAAGGAACTACACATTGTCATTCCAATTCACTGCATCCGAACGATTATTTAGCCAGATGGTACGCACAAGGCTTGGCTGAATTATTTAACGATGGAAGCGCAATAAATAAAACGGCTAAGAAATATTATGTAAATACAACAGGCAACAATACAGATGGATTGAGTTTAGCGAATGCATGGACAAGTTTAGATAAAATCAATACGAAGAGTTTCAATGCTGGAGATACCATTGTTTTTGAAGGAGGAAAAACATTTGCAGGTAACCTTGAATTTGATAACAATGATGGAAATTCAGCTATAAAGCCAATGATATTAACGACTTATGGGTCTGGACAAGCCACCATAAACACAAATTTAACAACAAAATGTGGATTTAAAGCCACCAATACACAAGGTTTCCATATCAGTAATATTAAATTTATTGGACCTGGAAATGGAACCCAAAAAGACATTGATGGCATGTTGTTTTTTACAACCAATCAAACTGGATATTTAAGCAATATTCAAATAAAAAACTGTGAAGTAAGTGGTTTTGGATATTGCGGAATACGTTTCTATTCCAATTGGGATGCTAATGTAAAAGCAGGTTATAAAGATGTCATTATAGATCAATGCAAAGTTCACGATTGTAGAGAAAACGGCATAGTATCATTTGGTTACGATGTTCAAACTACTAATTTTTACCACCACAAAAAGTTCACTATAAAAAATACAGAGGTGTATAACATAACAGGGTATGCCTCTTCAACACATAAAGGAAGTGGAATAGTTTTATCGCAAATAGATTCTAGTATAATAGAACGTTGTGTCGCATACAATACAGGAACTGCAAATTCCGCATGCGGTGGTCCGGGAGGAATTTGGGTATGGGCAGCCAATGCAATAACCATCCAATATTGCGAAAGCCACCACAATTCATCGGGAACATCAACCGGCTGTGATGGTTTAGGGTTTGACTTAGACGGTGGTGTTACAAATTCGATAATCCAGTATTGCTATTCTCATGACAATGATGGTGCAGGATACCTTTTAGGGAATTTTGCAGGAGCAAGACCATGGGGCAATAATACTGTGAGGTATTGTATTAGCGTAAACGATGCCAAAACCAACAATTCAGCGGTAACATTATTTACAGCACCTAACACCACTTGGAATGGTCTAAAACTTCACAACAATACCATTTATGTTAGTCCATCTTCCAGTAACAAATACGCAACTTTTGGAGCTTTTCAAATGACAGATTATGGAACAAATATGTCAGGTGTGGAATGCTACAACAATATCTTTTACACGAATGGTGGATTGCCATTGGTAACTGTTCCAAACACTTTTGTACCTCAAACACCTAAGTTTATTGGCAATTTATATTATACAAACGAAGAACCTTTTTCAATAACATACGGCAGCAAATACACTTCATTAACAGACTTTAGAAGTGCTGGTTCCTATTGTGAAAAAAATGGCAGCAATAACACTGGTTTATACGTAGATCCAATTTTAATTAACACCAATAAAAGTCCATTAACGGTTTATCCAAAACCAACAGATTCTTTGAATGCATTTTATTTATCTCAAAGGTCTCCATGCAGGAATGCCGGTTTAGATTTGCAAGCACTATTTGGTATTAATATGGGCACCAGAGATTTCTGGGGCAATACAATAAAAAACGAAAATGCTTATGACATTGGAGCTTATGAATGGGAAAGCCAAACTTCAGGAATATTCTCGTTAAAGCTTTCAAGTATTGCGATATATCCAAATCCAATTGGAAATGAAGTCTTAATCATTGATATCTCCAAAAACTACAGTCCAAATGCTCAACTTGACTTATTTGATGTTACTGGCAAGTTGTTTTTTTCTCAAAAGTTAATTGAAGGAGTAAACAGAATAAAAACACAATATTTGCCAATAGGATTGTACATTGTCAAAGTTAGTGATGGATTAAAGTCACAATCATTTAAAGTAATTAAGAGTGAGCAAAACCAGCTATAACAGCAGCTACAAGAAATTGGCGGTTCAGTGTTTAAATGAAGCCTTGAGCTTCGTATCAAGTTCAGTGGTGGCAGACAGTTTTCGTCTCCGAAATCGCCAACTTCTTTTAGCTGCAAACCGTTGGCGGATATGGCGGGTTCAGCGGTAATTTGAATATTTGAGCTACTAAAAAACTTTAGTGGTACATTGATAGTTCAGTGCACACAAGTCCGCCACATCGCCAATCTGCAAACCGCTAACACCTGCTCAATCCCACCTTTCTCCCTTTTTCAATACCTTTGCCCATCCATTATGCTCAACTACCGCAATACCCTATATGCCAATTACCACAGCACCCAGAGCGGCAGGGCCTCGCTGACCGATGCACGCTCGCTGTTTGAGCGCGAGAAACGGCAGTTTGCCCGCGATATCTTGCCCCTGCTCAGCGCGCCCAAAGATGGGGCCATCTTCGATATGGGCTGCGGTTCGGGCAGTTTGCTGAAAGCTCTTCAGGAAGTGGGTTATACCCACGCCACCGGTATGGATATCAGTGAAGAACAGGTGAAAGTGGCGGCTCAAATGGGCGTGGACAATGTAACCCTGGGCGATGCCCTGCAACACGTGAAAACCGCCACCGCGGCCTACGATGTCATCCTCGGTGCTGATGTTATTGAGCATTTTACCAAAGACGAACTCACCGAACTGTTGCAAGGCATTCATCGCGCCCTGAAACCCGGGGGCGTTGCTGTTTTTCGCACACCCAACCTCGATGCACCCATAAGCAGCGCGTTTGCCAACGGCGACTTTACCCACGAGAATTACCTCAACGCCAGCAGCGCCCAGCAAGTGATGATGGCCTGCGGATTCAACAGCGTAGAAGTGAAACCCTCGGTGATGTTTATTGAAAATCCGCTGAAAGAAATGCTGCGGAAAGTGCTTTGGTCCGGCCTCAAACTGAAACTGAAGCTGACCCTGTTTGCCACAGCACGCAGCAGCCGAGGCATTGTGCTTACCCCGAATATACTGATTTTTGCGCAGAAAAACAAATGAAAAAGACCGCTTTGATTACCGGCGCTTCCAGTGGCATTGGTCTTGCCTGTGCCGAACTGCTTGCTGCTCAGGGATATGATTTGATACTTACCGCCCGCAGGCAGGACAGGCTGAAAGAAATTGAGGCGAAACTAACTGCCTCATACAACATTACCTTGCAAACCCTTTGCCTCGATGTGCGCGACAAGGCACAGGTAAACGAGGTACTCGGTGCCATGGATGCGCCCGATGTGCTCATCAACAATGCCGGACTGGCCCTGGGGCTTTCACATTTCTACGCCGGCGATACCGACCAATGGGACACCATGATCGACACCAACATCAAAGGACTGCTGTATGTGAGCCGCGCCATGGCCGGGAAAATGATAGCCCGCGGCTCCGGACACATCTTGAATATTGGCTCCATTGCAGGCAAAGAGGTGTATGAAAACGGCAACGTATACTGCGCCTCCAAACATGCGGTGGATGCCTTTACTCGGGGCATGCGCATAGAGCTGGCTTCTAAAGGAATCAAGGTTACCGGCATTCATCCCGGTGCGGTGGAAACGGAATTTAGCATTGTCCGATTCGGCGGCGATGCTGAGCGGGCCAAGAAAGTATATGAGGGTTTCGAAAATCTGGTGGCCGCCGACATTGCCGATGCGGTGGTGTGGGCTGTCACCCGTCCCGAGCATGTTAATATCAACGACATTGTCATCATGCCTAAGGCACAGCCCGCCGCGGGGGTTATTCACCGAAAAACCACCTGATGAGCAACAAAAACAAGCATAAAGATGGCATCGTGTACAGCACCGACCCGAATTTTCGCTACCAAAGCGAAGAATCGGATCGCAATACCCTGCCTCCGGCACAGCAATGCCTGTATTTGCGACGTGAGGTGCGCAATGGCAAGCCCACCATCGTCATCAAGGAGTTTGTAGGCAAAACCGATGACCTGAAAGGCCTGGAAAAACAACTCAAAAGCCACTGCGGTGTGGGTGGCAGCAGCAAAGACGGCGACATCCTCATACAGGGCGACCTGCGGGATAAAATCAAGGTTTTTCTGGAAAAGCAGGGTTACAAAACTAAAGGATAACTTAGAAAAGGGGAGGATTGTTGCCCTTGTGCTGTATACGTCCCAGGTGCTGATAAGCAAGGTGTGTAGCTTCGCGTCCACGTGCGGTGCGCATCAGGTATCCTTCCTGAATTAAAAACGGCTCGTACACTTCCTCTATGGTTCCGGCATCTTCGCCTACGGCAGTAGCAATGGTGTTTAGCCCCACGGGACCACCCTTAAATTTATCGATGATGGTGGCCAGAATGCGGTTGTCCATTTCATCCAGGCCGTGGGCATCTACGTTTAACGCATTCAATGCCACGCGGGCAATCTCCAGGGTGATAGAACCATTGCCTTTGATCTGGGCAAAATCGCGTGTGCGGCGCAGCAGTGTATTGGCAATTCGCGGGGTTCCGCGGCTGCGGCGGGCAATTTCATAGGATGCCTGATCCTCAATAGTGATATTCAAAATGGCCGAACTGCGTTTGATAATAGCGCTCAGAACCTCGGCATTATAGTATTCCAACCTGAAATTGATGCCAAAACGTGCGCGGAGTGGGGCTGTGAGCAAACCGCTGCGGGTGGTGGCCCCTACTAGCGTAAACGGACTCAAATTAATTTGTACGCTGCGCGCATTGGGACCCGTATCAATCATAATATCGATGCGGTAGTCTTCCATGGCGCTGTACAAATATTCTTCCACCACGGGGCTTAAACGGTGTATTTCGTCAATGAACAATACATCGCCTTCTTCCAGTCCGGTAAGCAGGCCTGCCAGGTCTCCGGGCTTTTCCAATACCGGGCCGCTGGTAATTTTCATACTGCTGCCCAACTCGTTGGCCACGATGTAGCTGAGGGTTGTTTTTCCGAGGCCGGGAGGACCGTGCAATAACACATGGTCCAGTGCTTCTTTACGCATGCGAGCGGCCTGCACAAAAACCTGCAGGTTTTCCAGAATCTGAGGCTGTCCGGCAAAATCCTCGAATGACTGGGGTCGCAAAACTTTTTCGATTTCGCGTTCGGCCTTGTTGAGGTGGTCTTTATCCGGATCCAGGTTAGGATTCATGGGTTTACTGCAATATACGAAAAAATCAGCGGATTACCAAATTTCTGAGGCGTTTTTCAACGGCTTCACCCACGGGCCACAGGGGCTGACGTATCGTGTTTTCGCACAGCCCCATTTCATTCAGCATCACCTTTATACCACCCGGACTTCCGTCGGTAAAAATGGCCAGAGCGCCTTCCAGAATCTGGTTGTGCAGGCTGCGTGCCTCGTTCCAGTTTCCGGCCAATGCGGCTTTGACCATGCCACTGAACTGCGCCGGATAGGCGTGGTTAATTACAGATATCACTCCGGAAGCACCACAGGCCAGCATGGGGAAGGTGAGGGCGTCATCGCCGCTGATGACCAAAAAATTATCTGGTTTGCGCGTCATCAGCTGCATTACCTGTTCCATATTGCCGCTGGCTTCCTTGGTGGCAACCATGAGTGGCAGTTCGGCAATGCGACACTGTGTTTCCCAGCTCATGTTGCTGCCGGTACGGCCCGGCACGTTGTAGATGATTACAGGCAAAGGCGCCACATCTGAAATGGCTTTGTAATGGTGGTAAATGCCTTCCTGATTGGGTTTATTGTAATAGGGAGATACGCTCAAAATAGCGCTGAAGCCGCGCAGGCCGGAGTGCTGCATATTGCCACATACGGCAGCGGTGTTGTTGCCGCCAATGCCCAGTACCAGGGGCAATCGACCATTGTTTGCCTCGCGGATGGTGTCAATTACAAGCTGTTTTTCTGCTTCGGACAAGGTGGCACTTTCGCCTGTTGTACCCAGTACCACAAAATAATCGGTGCCGTTAGCAATCTGATGCTCCACGATGGCTGAAAGGGCTGACGTGTCTACGCTAAAATCCTTTTTAAACGGGGTAATCAGCGCTGTTCCGGTTCCGGTAATTTCTTTCATGGGTATGCGTTTAACCGATTTTGTGCAGGTAATGTTTCAAATCGGCGATGAATGCTTCTATGTTTTCAGATGCCGGATTGCCCAGCAAAATATCGTAAAAGGGAAGGGCCTTTTCGCGGTGAAACCCAATGCGGCAGGTAGCGTTTGTTAGGCCTGCTATGCTTTTTAGCGCAAGCCTTCCATCAAGGTTCAAATTAATGAAATAATCGAAACGCTTGGCCAGCAGTTTTTTTACCTGTGGCGTTTTGGGCAAACCAAAGGTGTTGAAATCGTTCTTCATCAGGTGAATGTGGGTATCCATATTGATCAAACGACCTTTTTCTCGCTTGTTGGCATGATGGTAAACCACGGTTTCCACATTTTTTCCTTCTTTTTTGAGGAATTCCAGAAATTCAGTGATGTACCTGGCATCGTTTTCCCACTGGGCGTCGTACCAGCAAACCATAATGTCGGAGGCTTTTTTAAACGAACTAATTAGCCGGATGCGTTCTTTCTCCTTACTGCGCTTGCTCAGCAACCGAACTCCGATGGTGGTTTTAACGCCCGACATAAATTAACGCAAATCTAACAAAAAGGAAAATCAAACAATAGACGCTTTATCCCCATTAAAACAGACTAGTTTGTGATGGTTTTGACGGTTCGGACGGTTGGGCAGGCTGGGTTATGGAATTGCTTTCGCTAATCATGACCATCAAGTCATCTTCCGAAATAATTTTAATGCCCAGCTGTGCGGCTTTTTCCATCTTAGCCGGCCCCATGCCTTCACCTGCCAGCAGGTAGTCGGTTTTGCTGCTCACACTGCCACTGCATTTGCCACCGTGCGCCTCAATCAGGTCTTTGGCTTCATCACGGTTCATCTCGCTGAAAACCCCGCTGATAACAAAGGTGAGTCCCGATAGTGAGTTGCCCGCCTGCGGTAGTGCTTTGATTGGCGCTTGCATCTTTAAGCCCGCTTCCTTCAGCCTTTCTACCAGCGCTTTATGTTTCGGTTCTGCAAAGTAGGTCACCAGACTTTCGGCAATAACATCGCCAATCTCATCTATCCCAAGCAGGTTTTCTTTGTTGGCCTGCATAATATTTTCAATACTGCCGAGTGACAATGCCAGTTTTTTGGCCACCGTCTCCCCAATGTGGCGAATTCCCATGCCGAACAACACCCTTTCAAAAGGTACGTTTTTGCTCTGCTGAATCCCATCAATGATGTTTTGGGCCGATTTTTCGCCCATGCGTTCCAGTTTCAGCAGATCTTCGGCTGTGATGGAATAAAGGTCGGCAATGTCTTTTACCAGCCCTTTGCTGTAAAGGGTTTTGGCCATTTCACTGCCTATACTGTCTATATTCAGGGCTTTGCGGGCCACAAAATGCTCTATTTTGCCGATTACCTGCGGGGCGCAGCCGTCTTCGTTGGGGCAATAATGCTGTGCCTCGCCCTCGTGCCGGATAAGGGCTGTTCCGCACTCCGGACAAACTGAAGCATATTTGGTTGGGGTGCTTTTTTCTGTGCGTTGTGAGAAATCAACACCCGTGATTTTTGGGATGATTTCTCCTCCTTTTTCTACAAATACCATGTCGCCCACACGCACATCCAGCCGCTCTATTTCATTGGCATTGTGCAGACTTGCTCTTTTTACGGTAGTTCCAATTAAAAACACAGGCTCCAGTTCGGCCACCGGGGTGATGGCGCCTGTTCTGCCTACCTGGTAGGTAATTTCTAACAAACGTGTAGTAGCACTTTCGGTCTGGAACTTATAGGCAATGGCCCAGCGGGGAATTTTGGCGGTGTAGCCCAGTTCTTCCTGCAGTGCCAGCGAATTAACCTTGATAACAACCCCGTCGGTATCAAAACCCAAAGCATGGCGTTTTTTGTCCCATTTTTCGAGAAAACGCAGCACTTCGTCAATACCCCGGCAAACTTCTGTGGTGTCGGCGGTTTTAAGTCCCCAGGAACGGGCAGCATCTATGCATTCGGTGTGGGTTTTATAGGACAGGTTTTCACCAAGCAAATGGTAAAGGGTAATATCCAGCGGTCTTTTGGCTACTTCGCCGGAGTCTTTTAATTTGAGGCTGCCGCTGGCCACGTTGCGGGGATTGGCATAGGCGGGTTCGCCTGCGCTAATGCGCTCCCTGTTCAGTTTTTCAAAGCCCCTGCGGTGCATGAAAATTTCGCCACGAATTTCAAATTCATCAGGAAAATTGCCGTGCAATTCAGCATTTAAGCTTCGAATAGTGCGCACATTGGCGGTCACATCATCGCCCTGTACACCGTCGCCGCGGGTTACGGCCTGCACCAGTTCCCCGTTTTCGTAAAACAACGAAATGGCCAGACCATCAATTTTGAGTTCGCAAACATATTCGATTTCGCCTCCAATGGCTTTGCGTATGCGGCTGTCAAAATCTCTAAGTTCGGTTTCGTTGTAAGTATTGCCCAGCGAAAGCATGCGCCTGCGGTGCTTTACGGTCTCAAATTCATTGATAACGCCGCCGCCTAACACGCGGGTAGGACTGTCTGCATGGGCAAGTTCCGGAAACTGCGTTTCCAGGTATTCCAGTTGTTTCAGAAGTCGGTCAAACTCCAGATCGAAAATGGTGGGTTCAGACAGCACGTAATAGCGGTAATTGTGTTCCTTGAGGGTGGCAGTGAGTTGGTCAATTTGCTGTTTTGCCTGTGCTTTGTCCATTTCGACTCAAAAATACGCACGAAAACCCCGATTTTGTAATGCTTTCGGCAGTAATGTGGAATATTCTAGCCAAGTTTGCAGCATGAAAATCTCCCCCGATACCGTGGTGAGTGTTACCTACACCCTCACCCTTGACAACGGTGCCATTGCCGATGAGGCCGATGCACAACAGCCCTTTTTGTTTATCCATGGCATTGGCCAGACCCTGCCCGCATTTGATGATGCCTTGAACGGCCTTGCTGCCGGTGATGCATTCCAGTTTTCGCTCACTGCCGATCAGGCCTATGGAAATCCAAACGCAGACTGGCTTATAAGCATTCCCCGCTCGGTGTTTTCAGGAGAGGATGTACCGGCCGATATACTGCATATTGGCGCTATTCTGCCCATGCAAGATCAAAACGGCAATCCAATGGATGGTAAAGTGGTAGAGATTACAGACGAGAACGTAAAAATGGATTTCAATCATCCCCTAGCCGGTGAGGCGTTGCATTTTAAGGGTACGGTGGTTGAAGTGCGTGCTGCAAGTGCCGAAGAGCTGGAACATGGGCATGTGCATGGTCCGGGTGGACATCACCACTGATCTTTAAAAGTTCATCTGTGCCTGTATGCGCAGGAGTTGGCCTTTTTGTCTGTTATCTTGTAAAGCATAATCCTCAAAACGGCGGTCTGAGATGGTGTACATCAATACCAGTTCGAAATTCTTACTGGGTTGCCACTCTGCGCCTACTTCAAACTCCTTTACACGATAGCTTCTTGCATCAATTTCATGCTTTTTCCCACCGTCATATGTATGATAACGGACAAATGGGATAAGTGTCTGATGTTTTCCTTTCATCATGTATGACAATGTTACATAACCGCCTTTAAGTCTTCGGTTTTCAACAGAATCAGTAATTTTGTTGAATTCTGGTCCCGTTCCCACATTGTATTCTGCTGCTAAGCCAAAAGGTTTAGGGTACATGATAAATGATGCAGCTGTACGCTGATCCAAGTATTCGTTACTGGCTACTTTTTTTGTTTTTGAATTAGTAGATAGCAGCACGAATTTGCCTGTATATGCTTGAATGCCTGGCTCAATTATCTGATTACCTACACTGAAGGGATAGGATAATCGTCCAACAAGGTGAGGGCTATTATTTCTTTCAGTTTGGTTGGCTGTTTGACCGTTATAAGCTCCAAAAGCAAATACACCGTAATCGCCTGAGCCTTTGTAGCCGTCACGAACCAGATCTGAAAATACTTTGCGGGTTTTTGCTGGTGCCCAGTAGAAAAACGCCCCAAGGTCACGTTCATTGGAAACAGCGCTGTTCAATGCATCATTACGATCCAGCGGAAGACGATTCTGGCTGGATTGCATGTTTTCAAAGCCATAAGGAACTTTGCTTTGCCCTATTCTAAGTCTGAACTCATTCTCTTTGTCAAATCCAACATCAAAATAAGCATCACGCAATTGAGCCACGTGGCCAGTTGTTCCGGCAGAAGAGGCAAAATCGGGCTGAACATAAAAATATACCTGTTTGGATAGTTGTCCGAAGAAAATGATTCGCATCCGCCTGATGAAAAAGCCGCCGTCTTTGCCCCATGAGCGATCACACTGTTCGCATTTTAACTGGCCATTGGTTTCCAGCAGACGGTTGTAACGAACCTGCATGTATCCGCGGATACTTACCTTATCGGCCCAGTTGCCGGTTTTAGTGGCTGTTTTAAGCAAATTGCCGGTGTCTTTAGATGTTTTGTCTGATTGTGCAGATACGTTTGCAGTTGCCATCAAACCTGCGGCTATTAAGCAAACATTTATAATATATTTATTTAATGTTAACACAAGTGCAAAGAAATGTTTGGCAATTGTTATGTTATGTTAATTTAAGGTTAACATTAAATTATTGATGTGTAAACAAGAGGGTGAATTCTGCTATTGCAAACGCTGTGATATGGCCACAAGTGCCATAATGTCGGTACTTGACGGATTTAAGTGCCAGGTAGAACTGGGTATTTAACCAAAGTTTTACTAAAACCGCCGGTTTCTTGTTTTTGCGTTGCATGGTTCGCCCGGCATGCGCCACCAGCGGTGGTTTGCCCCAGCGCCTCGGAGAAATGAGG
>Ga0194121_10009591_pt1 | contig 11947 bp, 6 predicted proteins | sample TA2MahCa50mmetaG_FD_148609 | JGI IMG/M metagenome (GOLD analysis project Ga0194121, IMG submission 148609) | Freshwater microbial communities from Lake Tanganyika, Tanzania - TA2015020 Mahale Deep Cast 50m | ecosystem: Environmental > Aquatic > Freshwater > Lake | place: Tanzania: Lake...
AAAGGCTGGGCAGTGTTCATGGACTGTGACTTCATGTGGAGAGGAGATGTCGCAGGACTTGCTGACTACATGAACAACGATAAAGCAGTGTGTGTGGTCAAGCACAACTACAACCCGCCTGAGAAGACCAAGATGGATGGCGCGATACAGACCCAGTATCCGCGAAAGAACTGGTCAAGCCTGATGCTCATCAACTGCGGTCATGAGCAGGTCAAGAAGAACCTGACATTGGAAACGGTCAACACTGCGACGGGCCTGTATCTACACAGGATACAGTGGGCAACCAACAATGTGATTGGTGAACTGCCTGTCGCTTATAACTATCTGGAGGGCTGGCATACAAAGGATGACTGCCCGAATCCCTTGGCGGTTCACTTCACCCGTGGAGGTCCATGGTTCAGGGATTACATGAATGTCGAATACGGTGACGAGTGGATCAAACTATCGCGAGGGATTGTCAATGAGTGAAGAAGAAGATGTGTCCTACCTTGACGTTCCGAAGAAGGAGGTTGAGAAGGTCTGGTGCAAGATCGGTGAAGCAGGGAACTTGGAGTTCGTAGACTGGAGCATGGTCCATGACATTGCTCAGAAGTTTGACACGACCAAGCCTGAGAACCGCACTGAACAAATGTTGATTGGAAAATTGATGTGGCTTGTCAGGGAGGATGCTCGTAAGGAGTTCGGTCATGACTAGGAAACGGGATGAGTGGGACGATGAATGGGATCGCATTCCCCACACAACATCGGAGTACCAGAAAGAAATCTATGACCTACGAGAACGTATTGATAACTATCTCAAGGACATTGAGATGCGTGATCAAGTGATTGCAGAACTCAGGGATGAATTGGCATTGGTCAATAAGTTCTGGCGCAAACAGAATATCCGCGAATGAACTGGCGCAAAGAAGACATCCTTGAGGTCTTGTCTTGGGTAGAGAATTCCAAAGACGAGATCAATGCCATCACCACAGAACTGGAATACATCGTGGTGTCGGAACTATTTAAACGGTGCGCGGATGAGATCAGATTCCTTCGCGCTGAGAACGACAAACTAAACAGGAGAAAGAAACTAAAAAACAGAACGGCGTTCACTGACATCGACCTTGCCTTGGAAGAGACTCAGTCCCTTGTCGATAGAGACAAGATTCCATACTCCATCATTCGTGTGCGGAACCGCGACGAGCAGAAAATCTATGTGGTTCCCACTGAGATCGTGATGGAGATAGAGATCATCGAAACCTTCAATCCGGTGTAGCCATGGAACCAGAACTTGAGACGGCTCTAGGTCAGGTCATCCAGCAGAACCGCAGGAGCCTTGGACAGAACGCACTGATGTGGTCCCTGCTTTCAGACATTTCCCTTCAGGTCGAATGGCATGGAGAGAAGATGTCCAAGAGGGACTGGAAATGGGTGTTCACCGCAGCCATCCGCAGACAGCGCATGGTCCCCGGTATTGACGGGGGTATGGTCTTCCTTGGGGAACCTACTTCAGGGATGTCTAAGCAGGAGATGTCGGATCTGATTGACCTGATCTGCTCTTTCGGCGCGGAACACGGGGTTGAATGGTCTGACCCACCCTGATATCGTCCGCTGCGACAGCGTTCTCCTGTTTGCTGTCGGTTGGTGGAATCACATTCCTATTTGAGGGGAGATAACCTCTCCCCTCCTTTTTGTCCATCTGGCGGATAGTCTCAGCCAGTAGATCCATCTCAGTTAACTTGGCGATCCTCATCAGGGTCTTGGTTCCGTGGAAGCCATGGGTTCCCCGGTGGCATTCCACACACAAGGCAACGGTCAGGAAGTCGCTGGCGCGGTCGCCCATGCCATGCCCTGTGCGGATATGGTGAGCCTCCGTTACGCCGCTCTGGGGCTGTCCTAGGAGGTCACAGAGGACACAGGACAGGGACTTCACCCTGCCCATGTAATCACTCTCGTGCTTGCTGTGACCCATAAGCCGCCTGCATTAGTTCTGGCATGACCTCAAGTTCGGCTGCGATGTAGGCATCCAACTCGTCTACAAGTTTTCGTCTAACTTCAGGGGAGTAAGTCTGATCCTTCAGGACGGCATCCTTTTCCTTGCGGTAAGCGTCCACCTTCTTCTTCAAGGAGTTCATGTCCTTGCGAAGGTCGATCAGGCTACCTTTAAGTTTCTCGTAGGCAATGACTTCGTCCTCTCTGCCTTGATCGTAGAGTTGGTTGTAAGACCGATACGCTCCATCAACCTCTTTCCACAATTCGTAGAACTGGTTTAAACGACCGGGCTGGTTGGTGGAGACAACGAATCTTTTTGCTATTGGATAATCAAACCAGTACTTCTCCGGGAACTCACGAGGCGTATTGTTGCGCCATACGCTGTCGATGGCATCAAGAGTGTATCCACCAAGGGTTCCAAAATATCCATTCATGGCGTGATCAATCTTGAGCGGCGAAACTCCGGTCGCTGCACCAAGTTCAATCGCTAATTGGCTAGTACCAAACCTAGCCTGCAACCTTGGGTCAAGGTTCTCCATGTACACCGGGACAATGGATCGTCCAGTGTAGAAACTTTTATTTGAGTAGGCTTCGTAAAGAGGTTTTACAATTTGCGGCATTGGGTTCAATCCAAGAGTGCTACTTGCCGCCCTTTTAAACGAATCCTTTAGGGACTCTTTGTTGGTCTCTCCGTAAATTGCATCAAGTATTCTCTCGGGGAATACCTTGAACATGACCCCAACTTCAAACGGAATAGGAAGTCTAAATGTGAATCCGGGTTCTCCGGTAACTGGGTCTGCCTTTTTAATAGGTACAAGATAGTAGTTGTCTTTTGATTCCTGAGTAGCGTTCTTGTACTCATCTTCATCAGAAATCATCATGTAATAAATAGCGGTGGTTCCGCTAAGTAGCAATGCTCTCCACGCAAAGTTCGCAAAGTTCTTGAGTTTAGAACGCTCAGGAGCGCCATCCTTTTTGTACATCGCTCCAGACTGTCCAGTTGCTGCAAGATACAAACGATCTAAGCCCTGTATACGAGCGTTGAGGAACGGCACCATGGCGGTAAACAACCTAACCCATTGGTTGTTTCCGCGCTGACCATAGTTGATGACATTCAGAGCCTGCACTACAGCCTCTGCTTCATTGCCAGTTCTTTTTAGAACATCTTCATACACTGCGTTTCTAGTGGAGGCTTCAAAAGCGTCAGACCATTTGCCACTAACATCCCAAAGTTTCTTGAGAGGGAACATCCATTTTGATTCAGCAAAATTTTCAAGAATATTGCCTTCTGTCAATGGAATCTCATGCCCTCTAGAACGAGCCTCCTTAGCAACAAATTTCATAATGTCTTTCGGATCATTGCGGAAATCGTATCCGCCGAAGAGGCCGTAGTTAGCAAGCATCTTCAGACCCCTAGAAAGACCCCTCACCGTATCAATCATTGGGATGTAATTAGATCCTGTCGTGAGCGATGCAGAAATTGTGTCTCTCTGCATATTCGCAACCATGTATCCCGGATCACGAATAATTAACTCGCGCAACACTCTGGCTGGCGTGGTAAGAATGTTTCCAAGGATGTTGTCCAAACCGATATCGTTGATCGGCAACATGGACTGATACATCAATTCGTCATCGATGATCGCTGTGTACTTCTTGCCATCCACCTTAAACGTGACAGAGTTGCGACCCTCAACCTTTTCCCCCGGTTGCACCATGTGACCCATGTCGATCTTGATCATGTCGCGAACCGTTCTCTGCATCGCCACGTTCTTCATTCCCATGGCAATGGCAGTTTGTAAGTTCTTGATGACGGCTTCGAAGAGCGGGACATTGATCCCTTGCTCACTGTTGCCAACAGACTTGAAGTCTCCGATAGCGGTCATGCCACCAAAGATCTTTGGATTGACTTGGTACTTACCTTCCTTCTGTTTGTAGAAGGGAACATAGTCAGCCTGCGACAGCCATATCCTTGCACCTTCCTCGTTGAGGATTCCTGTGTCTCTCAGGAACTTGATGGTGTTGGCGTTGTACGCTTGCCATGCGTCATACCAATCTTCGACGTAGGAACGACCCGTCTCAGAGTTGATGAACTTCTTGATCTCTCTCTGTATCTCAGCCAGTTCACCCGGAGCAACCGGAGTTAGTTTGCCCTCTGCATTTAAACGTGTTCCACGTTTTGCGATGGCATAGTTCTGGGCAAGTTTCTCAAGGTTCCCGTAGGGCGTGTCATAGAGCGGGGACATGACATCCAACAGACCGTTATAGGTTTTGTTTTTGTGAACGAAAGGAACGATCTTGACGATACCGTTCTGATAGACCGGCATTCCACTTGTGATGGCTTGCCCTGCCAAAGCCAAAGCCTTGTCAGCCATGACCGCCGCGCTGTAAGAGGCAGTGCTGGCATCATCCTGAAGAAGCGACGGATGGTTGTACTGGTAGTACTCATGCCGCGCACGACTATTGATGACCGCTGCGCGGAATCTATCAATGCGGTCCCTGAACGGGGACATCTGCATTGACTTGATGACCGTCTCACCAACAGTTTCCTCTGGGGCTTCCGGAGTATTTTTGTCGATGATCTTTTTAACAGCAGGACTGTAGTTCGGCTCGTTGCGGCGCGAATAACGAATGCGATCCTGCCGATCTAACTTCGCACCCAGTGCAGGATTTTGAGCAGTCGCCAGCGCATCAGCAGATGCGTTTAAATTGTAAAGAGGTACCGACCCAAGAGCAGTCCTTTGGACATCTTGAGCAGCGTTGATAGTCGCCTGTCTCAGTTGCTCCTCTGTGCGAGGAGTAGGCGTGGCTATTTGGGCGGGTTGATCTTCGCGAACTTGCGTTGCGACGGCGTTGGGGTTGATGACAATTTTACCCGGATTTCCCCATCCGTACCTTTCGCTAAAGTCTCTGAAGACCGCGTCAACTCTGGGCGCGAGAACATCTGCGGCCCAGTCCAGAACATCGGATCGTCCTTCGGCACGAATCCCTTGAATGTAGCCTTCCCCATTTGGGTTCTCCTTCCATTTGTTGCCCGGCATATCTCCCTGCGAGGCGAACAATCTAAAATTAAAGTCCGGTAAAACTTTTTCTGCAACAGACACAATGTCTTTTTGCAGTTCGGAGTTTTCAATGGCTCCGAAGTTGACAAGTCTAATACCATATGGACTGCTAATCAATGCAAAAGATTCATTCCAGTTTTTTGATTTATTGTTTTCCAGCATCCAAGAGTCTATTGCATCGCTTAAACGCCGTGCCTCTTCAGGGGCCAGTGGTCTACCCACGTTGATGTCAAGAGAATTGGCATCTTTTGCGGTCGTAGCGAAGTAAGGCTTGTGCCAACCCACTCCTTCCTGACGCGCCAGCAATCCTTTTACTGATGCATAGACGTTTAAAAGTTTTGCCTGAGCGGCATCAACCTGACCTGCATTTCCTTTGGCTGGAGCGATAACAACATTGCGCTGATTGGATGGCGAAACCTCTCCTTCCCATACTCCCGGAACAATGATGTCGCTATTGGTAAGTAGACCAAGGTAACTGGCAAGCAAGTCTGTGCCGGTCTCCGGATCATAGAACGCACGGTCTACAGCCTGTTGGAACTCTAATTGCTGTGAGTACGGCGCATCGTGAATACCCGGCAGCACATTAGTGCTTCGCCCCGGTCTGGCTTCAAATGAAACCTGACCAACATGACGGCTCAATGCATCGCCAAAATGAAACCCGGCTGAGAACTTATCAGAACTATTAGGAGTATGTTCGTTGGCAAATTTCAGCCAATTATCACGATGCTGTTGTGCATCAAGGATGACGCGCTGTTTGGTGCGCTTACCATTTTTATCGCGATAGTTAAACTTGATCCAACCATTCTGCTCGGAGGAGCGTTCAGTCAAATCCTTGACTGATTTGTTTTCCATACGGGCTTTCATGGCGACCCAGATTGCAGCCTGAACCTGCTGAGGTTCCCACCCTAACTCACGGGCGATACGATTAGTTTCGTTCTCCATGAACGCATACTGCGTGGCAGTCGGTGCGTCAGAGGCGTATTCAGCCGCCCTCATCATCCACATATCGATAGTCGCGCCTTGAGGCAACGAAGGATCGATAGAGCGAAGAAGGTTGTTTACAAAGTTACCTGTCTTCTCGCCAGACCAGAACGCATCAATGTCTGCCATCGCAGCATTAGCCTTGTTGTCCTGAACGGCGGTCTTGACGCTAATTGGTTGACCGGCTTTGTACTGCGCCCACGCTCTCAGGGCGAACGTGCCATTGGCATCGACCTTTGCTTGGGGGGAATAGATCGACAGCAGTGCGACAAACTTCTTGGCTTCTTTGATGTCATTTCCAGCGTATTGGAGGATGGCCCTGCCACTATCCTCGTACCAGAATTTTCCATACTCACCCTCTAGGGCAAGGTTCCGAAGCCTCCTACGCAAGGCAGGGATCTTGGCAGGGGTGTTGTACTTCTCAGGTGCGCCGACGTACTTGCCATCCTTTATCGGCAACTGTCTTACCACCTGCCCTGCTCTGCCGTAAGTTAGGCGTTCACCACGAAGCACCGCCAAGACGCGAGGTGCGGCAGTAGAAGTAAAGACTACGCCGCCCTCAATCGGACGACCCTTGACACCGGGCGGAAGTGACTCACGAATCTGTTCAAGATCGCCCTGTATCACCACGGAACCATCGCGCTTCTGGACATACGGGAAGCGACCTGCACGGTTTAAGGACTCTCCGCGAGACTCGCGTACCTCTGCCCCACGCAACGCTTGAGTTGGGAAGTCGCGGGATGTAGCGGTTATAGAAGGAACAGCCAAGTCCTCCAATGGAACCTCTGGTTCAACTTCATTGATGACGCGGCGCAAACCGTCAAGGCTTACCTTTGTCTGTAGGAGTTTCTCAGGAGATACGCCCGTCTTAGCAGCAAGTTCCTCTGTGGCGCGTAGAGTTCTAATAACCCCACGCTCACGAGCGCCAACGCTGCCTGTTTCAAGACGGCGGATAACGTCCTCGTAGGTAGCAAACCCAGTACCGCGCAGTGCGTTGGTGAACTTGTTGAAGAAGTTCCCAACACGCCCAATTAAGTTACGAGGCTGTCCTGCCACAGATGAGGTGTTGTTGAGATAGTCGCGAACCATGTCTGCAACCGCCTCTTCCATCTGAACAACGGAATTGGTATCGGCATACGACTGTTTAGCAACATCAAGATAGGTCTCATCTCTACCCCTCTTCTTGAGATTGGTTGCAGCCTTTTGCAGGATCCTCCATTCCTTGTCTGTCCACAGATCAAGGTTCCGCGCAGCATGGATGACTTCATGCCGCATCACCCTAGACAATGCGTTTAAACGCTGTTCTGGAGTAAGCGATCCATCCGGATCAATTTTTGATAAGGAGAGGGTAATCTCTCGCAGGTCAGCGTCGAAAGACCCTTCAATTTCCGCCCCCTCACGACCCTTAATAGCCCTCTGTAGGCGTAGGGAGATATCGTTTAACCCTAGACCCTTGACCTCTTCTTGCAGGGCTTCTGAGAGCGGCTTGATTGACTCAGAGAACTCCTTCTCAGCAAGACGATTAACTTGTTGCTTGCCAAGTTCTGAGGTAAGAGCCGCAAGTTTCTCGTTTAGGCGAGGGTCGGTAGCCTCAAACCCAGCGGCGGCGGCAATCTCACTATCGACAGGGGATAGCCCTTTGGCAACCTGATCCTGAATGTACTTCGATGCCCTAACAAAATTGATCTTGCTATACGGACGATGTTCGAAGATTGGTAACTGGGTAGGCTGTGCAAAGCGCGGCAGGTTCCTCAGTCTGGAGTAGAACAGTTTCTGTTCACCCCGCGACATCTTGTCCACAGACTCTTTGCCTGTAAACGCCTTCGCCATGCGCTGAACTTCAGGCGAGTCCAACGTAGAACTAATGTTCTTAGACTTGAAAAGATTTTCAATGTCCGGCTTGAGCGTCTTCTTGTTTTCGAAGATCTCGTCCGGAACCATTCGCTTTTCAGCGGTTCTTGTGTTTAAACGATTAGCAAATAACTGGGCTTCCTGAACCGTGTTGAACGGCACGTTATCTGGAAGTAGGGACTTACCCTTTTCGTCATAACCAACCTGCGCTTTTTCGCGGGTCGTGGTAGGACGCTTAGTAAGAACTTCATTAGCCTCACTGACCACTACTGGCTTGTTGTCAATGACCGTTGCGCGATAGCCAAGATTGTCGGACACGCCAACGGAGGTGATCTTATCGAAGCCTTTACCAAGCGCCTCACGAGCCTCCTCTATGGTGAAGGCTTGTGTTTCTGGCAAACCTTTCTCAGCCCGGAGACGATTCATCTCCTGAGTCTTGGTTAGCCCCTTAACAAATCTTGGCTGACCGAAAAGCATGACCTCATAACCAATGAGGTTTCCATCCTTTTCAACCCTTTTGCCTTCAAGGATTCGTTTGTAACTGACGTTCTCAAGGTAGCCTTGATCTATCGTGGTTCCAGCCGCGCTATTGATAGCCGCAGAAGTAAACCTAGTCGTGTCAGGGTTTAGCGTTTGATAGCCATATCTGAACAATGACTGAGTAGTGTCTGGATCGTATGGTTTACCGGAGGTCTCAAGGGTATTGATGATAGACGTTCGTATGCCCTTGTTCAGGACTTCACTGTTAAGGGTGTACGCAAGAGCGTTGGCTTCTTGCGGGTCACTTAACGTAGTGCCGTATTGTCTACCCTGTTCGTCCACCACGTTGAAACTTTGCCGGGTTGAAACACCCGGAGTTCCGTCAGGAGCAGTGACCGGAACCTCTACGCGCTTACCCTCAACGACTTTGAACTTAGACGTTGACGGGAAGTAATCGCCTAATTCACTAACAATCTTGTATCCGTAAGTCTCGCCGTATCCAGACGGAGTTTGCGGTCCTTTGAGTCGTGACGGACGAGCGAATGACTCAACCTCATCTCGTGAGGGAGGCTGAACTTGTGATGCTCTTTGACGAATTGCAGTATCTGCAGCCGTCGCGAAAGCCTCAGGATCTACTGATTCAATTTCAGCAATTGATCTATCACGAGCAACCTGATCTGCAAATACAACAGCCTGTTTATTTTCTTGATCTCTAAGGTCTTCTTCGAAACTGATCTGCGCTTCGCTGGATAGTCTTTGACGACGAGCGCCAGCCGCGTTTAGGATAAGGTTAAACGTCGCACCGGCAGCGCCACCAAGCGTAAGATCGTCCCAAAGTGTTTGGCCTACCTGAAGGTTTTCGTTATAGAAACCTTTTTCTGTAGCATCTTGAAGAATGCCAGCAACGGCCTCTTGTGCTGCCTCTTGACCACCAGCGATTAATGCGTTGGTGATGATATCGCGGTAAAGAAACTTCTCTGCATCAGGAATGTTTCGCGGAATTCGCTTCAGGATAGTCGGCAACGGAAGCAATTCCGAAACACCAATAGCCCCACCAACCAGAATTGAATTGTCCTCGTCATCTTGACTGACATAGATGCCTTGTTGACGAGCGGCTTCGATGCGTTGAACCTGTTCGCTTGCGCCACCTCCTACAGCAATAGGAGCAACGGCTGCGGCTTCTACAGCAGACAATCCGCCAAGGAACTTAATTCCCTGACCAGTCCATCCAAGCACACGAACTGCACCAACAGGAGTTGCAAAAGCGCCTAGCGACCCAAGCACACCACCAAACTTCGTGAACCATGTATCTTGATAGGATGGGTCTGCGCCGAACGCGCTATTTGCAATAGTCTCCCGACCCTCTCTAGCAAAGTTGACCAGAGCATTTTCATCTCCGGAATCTATTGCATTCTCAAGACCAACCTTATTGGTTGCAGCATCTGCAAGTTCCGCAACGCCCTCGCCTGCGCTGAGGAACGATTCTCCAAACCCTCTGACAAGAGCCTTGCCAAATTCTCTTAACTGCCCACGGCGATCAAAACCAGTAGGCGCTGTTGATGCAGACTGTTCTGCTTCTTGATTCTGTTTAGATGCAAGATAGTTAACAATCTCTTCAGGCTTGTAACCAGATGAAACAGCACTTTGATAATCAAAGTTTTTCTGAGAAGCCAAGTATTTGGCAATCTCTTCATCCGAATAACCTGCCGCCTTTGCGCCAGAGACATCGAATGCCATGGGATTTTAACCTTGCGGCCTTTCAAATCCACCAATAGGAGGTCTTCCATCAGAGCCTTGGTTTGGTTCTGAAGGGACTGGAGTTGCCGCTTCATCAATCTGTGCTAGAGCATCGTTGAGAACCTTATCAACTTCTTCTCTCGTCATGTAGAAAGCCGTATACGGAACACTTCGGTAAGCCAGATTAATGGCTCGTCTGAGATCTTGATTGTATTTTTTAACAAGATCTGGCTTGAGAGCGTCTCTGCCTTCAAGAGGTTTCGGAGAGAAAGAACGAATTCCTTCTCTGACCGTATCCAAGAATGCATCACGACTGATTTGTTTTTGACGTTCTGCATCAGCACTGATTTTCTTTCCTTCAACCTCTGCTCTGCTTGCGCGATCAAGTGAAGCATTTGTATAGTTTGTAACAACATTAAGAGCCGTTCCAAATTTCGCGTCAGCCTCTTTCCTTGATGTGCTACTAAGATCAGCAAGTGCTTTGGCGTTCTCACGAACAAAGTTCATCTGCGCGAGTTGAGCCTGACGCTGTGACTCTGCGCCTTGCATCTGCAATTGGCGACCATACTGACGTTCTGCTGCCGCTTCTTGGCGACCTCTTGACATAATTCCAGATACGGCTTCTGCGGCGCGTTGCTGACCACCGGCAATATCTCCTGCGGTAAGACCCGCGCCAAGTTGCATCAATGCCGCTGAAATGCCCTGACTTCTTGCTGTATCAAGAGCCTCTTTCTGAGCGGCCTCCGATTGCTTGATTAAAGGACTATAGTCAATCGGGGCAGGAAGACCTTGCTTCGCTTGCTGTGCAATTAATTCACGGAGTGCTTTTTCTTCAGGAGAAACTTCAGAAGATGTCAGATACTTATTAAGAAGCGATAAAATACCTTGTTCAGTAAGATTGATAGACGGAACCGTCTGTCCTTGAGACATATAAACTATGCCACCCGGTGTCATACCACCGGTAGCCATGCTCACTTCACTAGGACTGATTCCGTACTGGCGAAGCAGGACAAGTGCATCCATCTCACGACCCTGAGCCATCAGGGCTTTTATTTTACGAAGCACCGTGTCACGAGAAGGGCCAGTCGAAGGCAATGAGGACTGGGATTCTGAAGGTGCTGGAGTCAGTGCTGAACCAATCGCGTCACTGATACGGGACGGAACCATACCGCCCACGGCCATGCCTTGCGGAAGTTCTTCAACCGTGACGGAACCCTGTCTTTCACTAGGGATTTCCTCAACGGTTACCACCCCGCGTCTTCCACCGCCACCAAACTGGTTGATCAAATCACGCAAGTAACTTTGATCGTTGTAGGAAGTGGGACCGCCATAGGGCAGACCACCGCCACTACCGCCGCCTATGGACCCACCCTCAGGCTCCCTGAGTCCGCCGGTAAGTCCAAGCATAGGCATTGGGGGGGGAGGCGTAGCAATTTTTTGACCGATATAGGTACCTAGATTTCCACCGATACCTGCACCAACGGGTCCACCTAACATCGCACCGCCAACAAGACCAATGTTTGCAGCCAAACCTTGCGGAGTGGCAAAGTTACGACGCATAAACTCTCTAAACACGGATGGGTTTTGTTGGCCCTGAGGAACGCCTCCACCTTTTTGCATGGTGTAAGGCATCATTCCCCCAGCAGCCGCCATCACTGGAGGCTGAGGCTGCATGGGGGGTGCCATCGGGGGAGCCATCGGAGGAGGTTGCATCTGCGGCGGAGGACCACCGACTGCAGCGATACCGCCCTGAAGGATCTGATCTTTAACGGTAGGCTGTTCCTGTCCTGCCTGCTGCGCTTGGAAACGCTGACGCATGTCCTGACGGCGCTGAACCTCAGAGACCGCAAGATACTGAGGGATACGAC
>Ga0194121_10009592_pt1 | contig 11945 bp, 8 predicted proteins | sample TA2MahCa50mmetaG_FD_148609 | JGI IMG/M metagenome (GOLD analysis project Ga0194121, IMG submission 148609) | Freshwater microbial communities from Lake Tanganyika, Tanzania - TA2015020 Mahale Deep Cast 50m | ecosystem: Environmental > Aquatic > Freshwater > Lake | place: Tanzania: Lake...
CCCGAGCGAGAACGACCCCAGCGAGACCAGTCCCAACGCGACAGCTCCCAGCGCCCCTGGCGACGCCCCAAACCAGGACGCTGACGCCTACAGCGACCTGCGCGACTGGCTGCAGGCCCCCCAGGCCTGCTGGCTGGCCAGCCTGGGGCTGCGGCCGCGGGAATGGGCCGACAGCCTCGACGATCTCGAGCCCCTCAGCCTCGACGAACGCCATCGGGCGGCGCTGCTGCGCCAGGCCCTCGACAACCCTGCTGACGCGCCCCTGGAGGAGCCGGGCAGCTGGTTGGAGCGTCACCGGGGACAAGGCCTTCTGCCGCCCCTGGCGGCCGGGGAGCTGGAAGCCCGCGGCCTCAGCCAGCGCTGGCGCAGCCTGCAGGAGAGCCTCGCGGCCCTGGGGCCTGAGCGCCGCCGGCTGGCCACCTGGCACACCTGGCAGCAGGAGTTGCTGTGGCGGGGCTCCTCGCTGCTGCTGCTGCACACGGCCCGGCCCCGCTACCGCCAGCGGCTGGAGCTGTGGCTGGCCCTGCTGCTGGCCTCGGCCGCCGACCAGGCTCCGGCTGACGGGGTGCTGGTGGCGCGCAGCGACCAGGAGTTCAACGTGGCCCTGCGCCTGACGGCCCCGGATCGCGACACCGCCCGAGCGGAACTGGAGCGCCTGGCGGAGCTGCGCGAGCAGTGGCGCCAACGCTGCTGGCCGGTGCCCCCCGAAACGGGCTGGATGTTGTTGGAGAAGGGGGAAGGGCGGGCCATCGACACCTGGGAGGGCAGTGCCCTGGTGCGCGGCGAACGCCAGGAGCCCGAGCAGACGCTCTGCTTCGGCGCCGACCTCAGCGGCAGCGCCCTGCTGGCCAGCGGCCTGGTGGCCGAGCAGGCGGCGGTGTTGCTGGGCCCGCTGCTGGAGCGGCTGGCATGACGCAGCCCCCCCTGCCCGAGCAAGCCTTCGAGGCCAATGGGTTTCCCCTGGAGCCCGGCATCCGGCTGCTGGAAGCCAGCGCCGGCACCGGCAAAACCTTTGCCCTGGCCCAGCTGGTGCTGCGCTACGTGGGCGAGGCGGAGCTGGGGTTGCGCCAACTGCTGGTGGTGACCTTCACCGAAGCCGCCGCCGCCGAGCTGCGCGATCGCATCGGCCAGCGGCTGCAGCTGGCCCTCTCTGGCCTGGAGGATCCGGCCTGGGAGGGCCCCGATCCCACCCTCGCGGCCTGGCTGGAGCGGCAGCGCCCCCGGGCCGACACCCTGCGGGCCCGGCTGCTGCTGGCCCTCGAGGAGCTCGATGCCGCCGATATCACCACCATCCACGGCTTCTGCCGCCGCACCCTGCAGCGCCAAGCCCTCGAGGCCGGATTGCCCCCCGAGCTGCAACTCGAAGACGACCAGAACACCCTGGTGCGGCAGGTGGCCCACGACTACTGGCAGCGCCAGGTGCTGCCCCTGGAGAGCCACCTGCTGGCAGGGTTGCAGCAGCGGGTCCAGGGCCCTGAGGTGCTGGAGCAGCTGCTGCGCCAGCTCGATGGCGATCCCGCCCTGCAGCTCGACCCCCTACCGCCCCAGCTGCAGGCCGATGCCCCCCTGGCCCCCCAGCTCACGGCCCTGTGGGCGGAAGCCTGGGGTGGGTTTCAACAGCTCTGGGCCGAGCGCGGTCGGGCCCTGGAGGCAGCGTTTTGCGCCGCGGCCGCCCAGTGGCGCGGGCAGGGCCTCAAAACCACCACCCCCTACAGCCCCAAACCCACCAAGGACCGCTGCGCCCTGGTGGAGGCCTGGATAGCCGCCCAGCCCTCCGGCGGCGACTACGGCGCCACGGCGGGCCGCCAAGGCGGTGCCGGCGGGTTGCTGCGCGACTACTTCCATCCCGGCGCCTTCCTCAAGGTGGCCCGGGGCCTGGACGGCAGCTGCGAGGGCCCAGAGCCATCCCTGCCGGAGCGCCCCCTGCTGGAGGCGATCGCCCAGCTGCTGGATGGGCCTGCGGAGGCCCTGCTGCTGCACGCCTGCCACTGGGGCCGGGGCGAACTCAACCGTCGCCGCCGCCAAAGCGGACGCCTCGGCTTTGCCCAGCTGCTGGAGGGGCTCGACCCGGGGGATCTGGCCAGCACGCCGCTGCTGCAGGCGGTGGGGGACCGCTATGCGGTGGCCCTGATCGATGAATTTCAGGACACCGACCCGATCCAGTGGCGGATCCTGTCGCGGGCGTTTCAGCCCGAGCGGCACCGGCTGGTGATGGTGGGCGATCCCAAGCAGGCGATCTACCGCTTCCGGGGCGGCGAGCTGGCCACCTACCTGCAGGCCCGGGCCACGGCAAGCGAGGCCGGCGGCATCAGCAGCCTCACCGACAACTACCGCTCCAGCGAAGCCCTGATCAGCGGGCTGAATGGGCTGATGCGCCCGGGCCTACGCCGCAGTGGCCTGGCGGTGCCCCAGGTGCATCCCCGCCAGCACGACAGCGACCTGGTGCTGCCCGCCGGCCAGCACCCCCTGCAGCTGCTCTGGCTGGGCGGGGAGCGCCAGGCCGGCCAGAAACCCCTCAGCCGCAGCGGCCTGGAGCGGCAACTCCCCGGCCAGATCGCCAGCTTGACCGCCGCGCTACTCAACGGGGGGCTGGTCGAGCAGCGCGCTAACGGCAGCCGCCCCCTGGGCCCCAACGACATCTGCCTGCTGGTCAGCACCCACCGCCAGGCCGAAGCCCTGCGCAGCGACCTGGAGGCCTGCGGCATCGCTAGCCGTCTGGTGAGCCAGGGAGATGTGCTGGAGAGCGCCGGAGCCACGGCGCTGCAGCGGTTGCTGGATGCCCTGGCCGAGCCCGGCCGGGCCAACCGGCTGCGGCTGCTGGCCGCCTCCCCCCTGCTGGGTTGGAGCGCCGCGCAGATCGCCGGCGCCAGCCCGGAGGACTGGAGCTCCTTGGCTGCGCGCCTGGCCCTGTTGGCAGCCCAGCTGCCCCGCCGGGGGTTGCTCGGGGTGCTGGCCAGCCTGCTGGAGCAGCGGGGGTTGGCCCGGCTCTCCCTGGGGGGGCGGTTGCTGGCCGATCTGCAGCAGTGCGCCGCGTTGGTGGCTGAACGCCTCCACGCCGACAAGCTGGGGCCGGCGGCAGCGGCCGACTGGCTGCGGCGCCAGCGGCTCGAGCCCGACCGGGACGTGCCCGAAGCCCACCAGCCCCACAGCGACGTGGTGGACGCAGCGGTGTCAGTGGTGACGGTGCACCGCAGCAAAGGGCTGGAATACCCGGTGGTGATCTGCCCCTACCTCTGGCAAGCCCCCGGGGAGGGCCGCGGGTCCCAGCGGATCGGCGTGCGCTGGCAGCCCGACGGCAGCGATCCCGTGCTCGATCTGCATCTCAACGGCCACTGGGGAACGGGTTTTGCTGCCCGGCAGCACCAGTTGCAGGCTGAGCTGCAGGAGCGGGAACGCCTGGCCTACGTGGCCTCCACCCGGGCGCGGCTGCTGCTGGTGCTGGCCTGGGGGCCGGCCCAAGGACAGCAGGGCAACCCGCTCCATCCCTGGCTCTTCGACCAGGACGCGCCCCCCGCCGCCGCCCACGACCCCTATGCGGGCCGCAGCGATGCCGACTGGCGTGAGCGGTTGGAGCAGGCCCTGGGCCGCCGGCAGCTGCCCCTCACCCTGCTGGATCCCGCCGCCCCCGGCGAGCGCATCCGGCTGCTGGCCAGCGTCGACAGCAGCGACGCGCCCCTGCAGCGGGGCCCCGTGCCCCGTGCACCCTTCGACACCACCTGGGGCCGCAGCAGTTACACCAGCTGGACCCAGGGCAGCCACAGCGCCGCGCCGGCGGCGGTGGAGGAGGGCCGCGAAACCGATGCCCTGGTGGCCGAACTCGACGCCTCAGCCGAACCCGATGGCGATGCTCCAGCTGGCAGCGGTCCCGGTGGCAGCGGGCCCCAGAACAACAAGTCGGCCCTGGTCTGGCCGGAAGACGGCCCCCTGGCGGCGTTTCCCCGGGGGGCTCAGGCGGGCGATTGCCTGCACCGCATCCTCGAGCAGCTCGACTACCGCCAGCCGGTGGCGGCCCAAGCAGAGCTCTGCGGCCGCGAACTGCAGCGGGCTGGCATCGCCGAGCACCACAGCGCGGCGGCGGTGCTGGGCTTAGAGCACCTGCGGCAAACCCCCCTGGGGGGCGCCTTGGGAAGCTTTCAGCTGGCCGAGCTGGAGCACAGCGATCGGCTCAACGAGATGAATTTCGATCTGCCGCTGAGCCTGGTGCGGGCCCGAGCCCTGGCGCGTCCGTTTGCCGACCATCCGGAGGGCTGGTTTGGGGCGAGCTATGCCGAACGGCTGGCCCAACTCGAGGTGGCCAGCCAGGGCTTCCTCACCGGCTCGATCGACCTGGTGTTCCGCCACGGCGAGCGCTGGTGGGTGGCCGACTGGAAGAGCAACTGGCTGGGTGAGCGCGACGCCCAGGGCCAGCCGTTGCACTGCGGTCCGCGGCACTACAGCCCAGAAGCCATGGCCGCGCTGATGGCCGCCAACCACTACCCGCTGCAGGCCCACCTCTACCTGGTGGCCCTGCACCGCTACCTGCACTGGCGCTTGCCCGACTACCGCCCCGAACAGCACCTGGGTGGCTACGTCTATGTGTTCCTGCGCGGGGTGCCCGGCCCACTGCCGCCAACGGCACCGGGCACTGCAGCAGACACGGCAACCGGCGGCGACGTGCCCGGCATGTTTGTGGAGCAACCGCCGCTGGCGCGGCTGCTGCAGCTCGACCGGGCCCTGGGGGGCACGCCATGAGCACGAGCCCCGTTGCCGATCAACCCGCGTGGCTGCAGGCCCTGGCCGCAGCCCTGAGCGAAGCCTTGCCGCGGCTGCACGCCACCAGCCCCGATCCCCTCGTGAGCGAGCTGATCGAGGCCCTGGCCGCAGCCCTGGCGGAAGGCCAGCTGGAGATCACCGTGCCCAGCGAGGAGCATCGCCTGGCCCTGGAGGCCTCACCGCTCAGCGCCGCCCCCCATGGCCCCCTGGCCCTGGAGGGCGATCGGCTGCTGTGGCGCCGCTGGCAGAGCCAGCGCGAGGGCGTGCTGCAGGCCCTGATCGCCCGGGGCCAGCAGCCGATCGATGCCCCTGCCGAACCCTGTGTCGAGGAGCAGAGCAGCGGGCTTGATGCCGACCAACAAGGGGCCGTTGCGGCGGTGCTGCGGCATGGGCTGGTGCTGCTCGAAGGCGGCCCCGGCACCGGCAAAACCAGCACCGTGGCCCGCATGCTGACGGCGGTGCAGGCCCAGCAGCCTGGCAGCCGCATCCACCTGGCCGCGCCCACCGGCAAGGCCGCCGCCCGGCTGCGGGCCGCCCTGGCCAACGCCGAGCTGCAGCTGCCTTGCAGCACCCTGCACCGGCTGCTGGAGAGCCGCGGCGAGCGGTTTGGCCGCAATCGCCACCACCCCCTGGCCCTCGACCTGCTGGTGGTGGATGAGGTGTCGATGGTCGACCTGCCCCTGATGGAGGCCCTGCTCGATGCCCTGCCGGCCAGCTGCCGACTGGTGCTGGTGGGCGACGCCGCCCAGCTGCCGCCGGTGGGCCCTGGCGCCGTGCTGCACGACCTGCAGGCCCCCGAGCGCCGCCGGGCCCTGGGGCCCGCGGCCATCACCCTGCGCACCACCTACCGCAACAACAGAACCATCGCCGCTGTGGCCGCCGCTCTGCGCGACGGCGACCAGCCCCTCGAACCCCTGCTGACAGGCCTGCTCGAGCCCCTGGATCCAGACGCCAACCTCGCCTGGATCCAGGCGAGACCACGGATGCTGCCAGCCGCGCTGCTGGAGCGGCTGCGGCAGCACCAGCAACAGCTTGAGCAGCGCTGCCGCCAGAGCGATCCCAACGATCCCGCCACGGCGGGCAGCCTGTTGGCCGCCCTCGACGCCTGCCTGGTGCTCACCCCGCTGCGCCGCGGCCGCTGGGGGGTGGAGGCGATCCACCAAGCCCTGCTGGGGGAGGCGGCCGGGCGCTCGCCCCAGCACTGGCCGCTGGGCACGCCAGTGCTGTGTCGCCACAACCTGACCGAACTGGGGCTCGCCAACGGCGACGTGGGTCTGGTGGTGGAGCGCCCTGGGGTCCCCCGTGGAGAGCGCCGGCTGCTGTTCAACACGCCTGGCAGCCCCCAGCCGCTGTGGATTCACCCCGCCCAGCTACCCGATGCAGAACCGGCCCTGGCCCTCACCGTGCACAAGGCCCAGGGCAGCGAAGCCGATGAGGTGTGGGTGCTGATGCCCGACACCGGCCGACCCCAACGGCGCCTGCTCTACACCGCCATCACCCGGGCCCGCCGGCAGGCCCAGCTGATCACCCCCTTGCGGGCCCCGGCCGACAGCGCCAGCCTGATGGCGTGATCCACCCCAACCCCCACAACCCGGAAGGCCGGGTGGAGCGCCCCTGGGGCTGGTTCGAAACCTTGGCCAGCGGTGATCACTATCGGGTGAAACGGCTGCTGATCCACAGCGGCCAGCGTCTGAGCCTGCAGCGCCACCAGCACCGTTGCGAGCACTGGGTGGTGGTGGCGGGCACGGGCGAGCTGCAGGTGGCCGACGCTGTGATCGCGGCGGTGCCAGGAACAACCCTGTTCATCCCCCAAGGGGCGCTTCACCGGGCCCGGGGCGGCAGCGAACATCTGGAGATCGTCGAGGTGCAACGCGGCGCCTGGCTTAGCGAAACCGACATCGAAAGACTGGCCGACGATTTTGGGCGGCTGTGAAAGGCGAGCCATGGGTAGTGATAAAGTTTTGGTTCAGCCTTTTTCAAGGGCAGGGCAGTTTTGTTAGGTGCGGGCCAGAACAACTGAAGTCCGGGTTCGGCAGTGCAGCGTTTTGTTGTTCCGCCACTGCCCATCGCTTCAGTCTTTCTTGCCTCCATTGGGTTTCTGCCGGCCTGCGTTGAAGGACCTCACCAGCCAGAACTTCACCAAGTTCTGCTTCACCAGGCCGAATTGAATCCAGTGACCGAACTTTCCAACGGCGGCAGTTTCACCTGCTCCGTCGAAATCAATGCGTCTGTTGAGACGTCGACCGATCTCCCCGTGGAGTCGACCCCTGCAGACACCAAGCCTGCAGACGACAAGGCCAGCCAGGGATTTGCCCGCTTTGGCTTCGGCCCCGAGCTGCTGAAAGCCCTGGAGGCCATCGGCTATCAGGAGCCCTCGCCGATCCAGAAGGCCGCTATCCCCGAGCTGCTACTCGGTCGCGACCTGGTGGGCCAGGCACAAACGGGCACCGGCAAAACCGCCGCCTTCGCCCTGCCGATGCTGGCCGCCCTCGATCCGGCGGAACGCAAGCCCCAGGTGCTGGTGCTCGCCCCCACCCGGGAGCTGGCCCTGCAGGTGGCTGATGCCTTCAACAGCTATGCCACCCACCTCAGCGGTGTGCGCACCTTGGCCATCTACGGCGGCGCCGACTTCCGCGACCAGATTCACCAGCTCAAGCGTGGCGTTCAGATTGTGGTGGGCACCCCCGGCCGGGTGATGGACCACATGCGCCAGGGAACCCTCGACCTCTCCAATCTGCGGGCCCTGGTGCTCGACGAGGCCGACGAAATGCTGCGCATGGGCTTCATCGACGACGTCGAATGGGTGCTCGAGCAGCTACCTGAAAAGCGTCAGGTGGTGCTGTTTTCCGCCACCATGCCGGCCGAAATCCGGCGGATCTCCCAGAAATATCTCAATGCGCCCGCCGAGATCACGATCAAGCAGAAGGCCGCCGATGCCAGCCGCATCCGTCAGCGCTTCCTGATGGTGCATGCGCCCCACAAACTGGCGGCTCTGGAGCGGGTGCTCGAGGCCGAGACCAGTGAAGGGGTGATCATCTTTGCCCGCACCAAGGCGATCACCATCACCGTGGCTGAATCGCTGGAGCAGCACGGCTACGACGTGGCGGTGCTCAATGGCGACGTGCCCCAGGCCCAGCGGGAGCGCACCATCGAACGCCTCAAGAGCGGCCAGGTGGATGTGCTGGTGGCCACCGACGTGGCGGCCCGTGGCCTCGATGTCGACCGCATCGGCCTGGTGATCAACTACGACATTCCCTTCGATTCCGAGGCCTACGTGCACCGGATCGGTCGCACGGGGCGGGCGGGCCGCAGCGGCGACGCCATCCTGTTTCTCACCCCCCGGGAGCGCCGCTTCCTGGGCGGCCTCGAACGGGCCGTGGGCAAACCGATCGAAGAGATGGAGGTGCCCAGCAACGCCACCATCAACCAGAACCGGCTGGACCGGATGCGCAGCAAACTGACCAACTGCCTGCAGACACCCTCCAGCAGCGATCAGGAACGGGCCCTGCTCAGCGAAATCCTGCAACGGGTGGCCCAGGAGCAAGGCTCGAGCCCCGAGCAGCTGGCGCTGGCCGCTCTCGAGCTGAGCCTGGCGGGCAAACCGCTGCTGCTGCAGGGTGAAGAGAATTTCCACCAGGTGCGGCCGAGTGGTCCCGGTCGGGATAGCGGACGGGATGGGGGACGGGACTTCGGGCGTGATCGGGGTCGGGGGCGCGAGATGGGACGTGATGCCGATCGGGGACTCCGGGGCGAGCGGCCCATGGGTCCGCCCGAGGATCACATGGAGCGCTTCCGCGTCGAGGTGGGCTGGCGCGACCGGATCAAGCCCGGCAACATCGTGGGCGCCATTGCCAATGAGGCGGGTCTGAACGGTCGCTCGATCGGCCGCATCCAGATCTTCGACACCCACAGCACCGTGGACTTACCCAAGGGCATGCCCGATGAGGTCTTCCAGGGCCTGAGGCAGCTACGGGTGATGAACAAGCCACTCCAGCTCTCCCGACTGCAGGGGTAACCGTCTCGGGCGCCAGGCATGCCAACCGCCCGACCCTGCTCCATGTCACCAAGACCGGCGCGAATCCTCCCCATCGGCCTGCTGTGTCTGGGGCTGGCCGGGCTGGTTCCATCCAGCCGGGGCATCAGCGTCTCGGAGGTGGTGAAAGCCTTCTGCCTATCGGCCTATCAGGCTGATCTGCAGAAGGCGGGCAAAAGCGTCCCGCCAGCGCAGCTTGATCGCACCTGTGGTTGCGTTGGCGAGCGAGTCGCCCAAGGCAGCGACGTCGAAGATGCCCACGCGGTGTGTGGGCGCCCTCAGGCGCAGAGACTGGTCACGTCTCCCACACTCACACTGGTTAACTCCGGCACCGAGAGCCTTTCAACAGCGGCGATCAGCGAGACCTGAACGTCCAAGCTTTCGCTGGTCACCAGGGTCTGCAGCAGGTCGAAACGATCCTGGGGAGCTAGGTCTCCATCCTCGCGCCAGGCGAGGCTCCAAGGAACAGGGGCCGTCATCACGGGGTCGCGGTTAATCAGGATTTGCTGACAATGGAACGCTACTGGGGATCGCCTTGGGAACTCCAGAGTCTCTTCAGAAGGGCTTCACGCTTCTCCATGATTCCCGCTCTCACGGGGTGGGCAGGCCCAGCAAACCGGTAGGGTTGGGAGTGATTCCAAGGCGTTCAGGCTCCCTTCGGCGCGCTCAGTTCCCACTGGCATTCCCGAGGAAGCGCGACGTCAACCGAATCAGTTCCAGGATTTGCTCCATTAATGACCATTTACGTTGGCAACCTCTCGTTCCAAGCCGAACGCGAGGACCTGCTTGATCTCTTCGGCCAATACGGAGAGGTGCGCCAGTGCAGCCTGCCCCTGGACCGGGAAACCGGTCGCAAGCGCGGCTTCGCCTTTGTCGAACTGGCCGACGATGCAGCGGAACAGAAAGCCATCGACGACCTCCAGGACGTCGAGTGGATGGGCCGCATGATTCGCGTTAACAAAGCCACCCCCCGTGAAGGTGGTGGTGGCGGTGGCGGCCGCGGTGGCGGCAACCGTGGTGGTGGTGGCGGCGGCTACGGCGGTGGTGGCGGCAACCGCTGGTAAGTCTTCCGACCAAACAACAACCTGGACCCCTGGCTGTGGATCACCCCACGGCCAGGGTTTTTTTCTGGGCCGAGATCGCACGGTTCAGCAGCGGGGGGCAACATCGTTGGCACGTTGTTCCGCAGCCGGCCATGTCGCCCCAGACCGCCACCAGCTCCACCACCCTGGAGCGGCTGTTGCACACCCTCAGGCCGCACCGACGCCGGGTGTGGCTAGCCGCCAGCTGCTCGGTGCTCAACAAACTCTTTGATCTGGCCCCACCGGTGCTGATCGGCCTGGCGGTGGATGTGGTGGTGCAGCAGGACACCTCCTGGCTGGCGGCCCTGGGCGTGACCTCCGTGCCAGGCCAGCTGGGTGTGCTGGCGGGGCTCTCGTTTGTGATCTGGAGCGCCGAATCCCTGTTCGAATACCTCTACGCCCTGCTCTGGCGCAACCTGGCCCAAACCGTGCAGCACGAGCTGCGGCTGGAGGCCTACGGCCACCTGCAGCAGCTGGAGATGGGCTTCTTCGAAGCCAGCAGCAGCGGCCGGCTGCTCACGATCCTCAACGACGACATCAACCAGCTGGAACGCTTTCTCGACCACGGCGCCAACGAGATCCTGCAGCTGCTCACCACGGTGCTGGCGGTGGGTGCCGCGATGCTGTGGCTCTCGCCGCTGGTGGCGGGGGTGTCATTCCTGCCGATTCCCGTGATCCTCTGGGGGTCGCTGCGCTTCCAGAAGCGGTTGGCTCCCCGTTACGCCGAGGTGCGCGAGCGGGCGGGGGATCTGGCCAGTCGCCTGGCCAACAACCTCGGCGGCATGCTCACGATCAAGAGCTACACGGCGGAGGCCTGGGAAACCGCGCGACTCGGGGAACAGAGCCAGGCCTATCGCCGCAGCAATGCTCGGGCCATCCGGCTCTCGGCCGCCTTCATTCCCCTGATTCGCTTCGCGATCCTGTTCGCCTTCCTGGCGATCCTGGTGATCGGCGGATTGCAGGCCTGGCGCGGTGCCATCGCCGTGGGCACCTACAGCTTCCTGGTGTTCATCACCCAGCGGCTGCTGTGGCCCCTCACCACCCTGGGCCGCACCCTCGACGACTACCAGCGAGCGATGGCCTCCACCAACCGGGTGCTGGACCTGGTCGACACGCCGATCGCCATCGCCAGCGGTGGCCGGCCCCTGCCCCTCGCCCAGGTGAAGGGGGAGCTCCGCTTTGAGGACGTGACCTTCGCCTACGCCGGTCGCGAGCCCCTGCTGCGCCACTTCAACCTGCAGGTGCCCGCCGGCAGCACGATCGGCATCGTGGGTGCCACCGGTTCGGGCAAGAGCACGATCGTGAAGCTGCTGCTGCGGCTCTATGCGATCCAGGCGGGCACCATCCGCCTCGATGGCAACCCCATCAGCGAGCTGCGTCTCGACGACCTGCGCCGCGCCATCGGCCTGGTGAGCCAGGAGGTGTTTTTGTTTCACGGCACGGTGGCCGAGAACATCGCCTACGGCAGCTTCGAGGCACCCCGCGCCGCGATCGAGCGGGCGGCCCAACTGGCCGAGGCGGCTGCCTTCATCGAGGCCCTACCCCAGGGTTACGACACGGTGGTGGGCGAACGGGGCCAACGGCTCAGTGGCGGCCAGCGCCAGCGCATCGCCCTGGCCCGCGCCATCCTCAAAAATCCGCCGGTGCTGATCCTCGATGAGGCCACCGCGGCGGTCGACAACGACACCGAGGCCGCCATCCAGCGCTCCCTCGATCTGATCACCGCCGAGCGCACCACCCTGGTGATCGCCCACCGGCTCTCCACCGTGCGCCACGCCGATCGGATCGTGGTGCTGGAGCAGGGGCAGATCGTGGAAAGCGGCCGCCACGAGCAGCTGATCGCCGCCGATGGGGCCTATGCCAACCTCTGGCGGGTGCAGGCCGGTCTGCGCAGCGGCGAACCCCTGCGGCTCTGAGCCCTGATCGTGCAATAGGTTTTGAGGGATGAGAACCCCTCAGGCCAAAGGCCCCCGCAAGCCGAGCCGACGCGGCTCCGTGCTGGTGGCGATCGGCGTGGGTCTGGGTAGTGGTCTGCTGCTGGCGGCGCCGCTCTCGGAGCTGCTCAACGAAACCAGCAC
>Ga0194121_10009599_pt1 | contig 11943 bp, 13 predicted proteins | sample TA2MahCa50mmetaG_FD_148609 | JGI IMG/M metagenome (GOLD analysis project Ga0194121, IMG submission 148609) | Freshwater microbial communities from Lake Tanganyika, Tanzania - TA2015020 Mahale Deep Cast 50m | ecosystem: Environmental > Aquatic > Freshwater > Lake | place: Tanzania: Lake...
CGGCATCTACTCCTATCGCCTGACCTTCAGCGGCATCCAGAACCACGCCGGCACCACGCCGATGCCGATCCGCAAGGATGCCGGTGCGGCCCTGATGCGGCTCTACAACGACATGATGGAGCGGTTCCCTGGACTCGCCGGCCCGCGCAGCGTCTGGACCGTCGGCAAGATGTCTGTCGAGCCCGGCGCGCCCGCCATCATCCCGGGCAGGGCCGAGATGATCCTGCAGTTCCGCGACGCCGATCCGGCCGTGCTGCAACGCCTGGAGGCGTGCGTGGGCGAGATCGTGGCGACGCACAACCAGCGCGGCCCCTGCGCTGTCGAGTGTGTCAATCTCGGCCGCACCATGCCGGCACCGATGGCCGAGCCGTTGCAGGCTGCCATCGAAGCAGCGGCGCAAAAGCTTGCCCCCGGCCAACACATGCGCATGCCGTCGGGCGCCGGCCACGACGCGCAGATCCTGGCGCAGCGTCTGCCCGCCGCCATGATGTTCGTGCCGTCGATCGGCGGCATCTCGCACCATTTCACCGAGAATACGGCGGACGACGACATCGTGCTGGGCTGTCAGGTCTTCGCCGACGCGGCGGCGAAAATCTTGGAAGGGGTCAATAATTCCGTCGGTCGATAACTTAATAACAAAATAATAAATAAAGTTATTAACTTTTCGAGCCTGGCAAACTAAGTTGCGGGGATTGCCCGATAGCGGCTGCGGTTAGCGCTGCTGATACGGGTGTAGAGGAGCATTGCATGCCCGATGTCCCGAAGAATCGTGTTCCTGCAGTCCGTATCGGCCTAGCGGACTACGCACCCGACGCTTACGCCAATCTGGAGAACTCACTGCAACAGTGGCCCCCCGACGACGAAACCATGGCCGTGCCCGCCGCATATCGACCCGGTGTTCCCCTGCCCGGGACCAGACCTGATCCTGGGCCGAGTCTGCATCCACCGTGCCGATGGTGGCGCGTCGCACCTGGCTTCCCCTGGGAGTGCTATCCGCTACCACCTCCCCTTCCGCCGCCGCCGCTACCGCCTCACTTCTTGCCGCCACCTTCAGTGCCTTTTCCTCCATGGCTGCCGCCCGGCACACCCGACCCTTGGCCGCCCGCGCCACCCAAGAAACAACCGTAGATTGTATTTTTGGCATCCACCTACGCCAAAGCCTTGCGTCGAGAGGTGAGCCTTGGGAGACTCTCGATACGTGGCGTTGTTGCAGGAGGTCCTGATGCGTGGAATCCGCTACATGCTGCTCGGCCTGGTCGGGCTTCTATGGGGTGTCGACGCTTGTCATGCCGGGAATCTAAGCCTCGTGTGGTCGGAGTGGGAGACGTCGGCTGTTCGACGGCAGGGACCGAAAGAAGCCGAAGGCGTCTTAATGTATTTCCACGGCAGATCATCGCGCGACTTGACCAAGGATCCGATCCTCACTCTTTTCGTGGAAATGGCGAATGTCGCGAACTGGGACATTCTGCGGATCAACCGGCATCCCTATGTTGACTGCGAAGACATGGATGAAGATATCCTGCAAGTCGTGGCAAGCGTGGTCGAGCAAGCTCGCCGCGATGGATATCGGAAAGTCGTCGTGGGCGGAGGTTCCGGTGGTGGATGGCTCGCTCTGCGGGCGGCCGCCTTGCCGGGGGTCGATGCAGCGATCGGCTTGGGTCCAGGGACGGCTTATGGTCGATCGGAGTTGAGTCGAACGCGCGACGTTCTCGCCGGCGATCTGGCGCTTGCCCAAGCGAAGCGCGTCGCGATCTTCTTGTTCGAAGGCGACCTGCTGGAGGACCTCGAGGAGCGGCGAGCCGTTGCCTTCCGACGCGCTTTGGACAACAGCGCGTCGAGCTACCTGATCGTCGATCATCCGCCCGACCTGCGCGGGCATCAGGCAATTGGCAGCGGCCGACTGGTGCGTCGATATCGAGATTGCCTGCTGCAACTCATTCGTGACGCCGAGCTGCCAGCAGGTGAGACTTTGTGCTCTCGAACGACGGGCTATGCCGCCGGCGACGACATTGGCTTCCCCGGCTCCGGTCGGTCGCCGACGCTGTCGCCGGATCACAATCCGGCCCTGCTACCCTATCGTGGCCGCTGGCAAGGCGACGACGACTGGGGTTCTTATCTGATTCTTGAAGCGGTCGCCGTCGAATCGAACATGATCGAATTTGCTGCGGGTTGGTCTGATGCCATCGGATCTGGTCGGCCAACTAGAATGGGAAGCTTGTTTTTCCAGCTCGACGAGCACGACGGTTCGATCATCTACAGGCACAATGGTGGCGCGAGCGGCATGTCGGCCAGACTCGAGAGTGCCACCGAACTCGAAGTAACGATGCGCATACCTGATCAAAATGGTCAGATCGTGATGCGCCGAATTCTTCTGAGCAGGCGCGTTGACGATACGGCCGTCAGTCGACCCGCCGAAGCAGTCGAGTGACGCGCCGTTCGCGAAGCCGAGTCGCCATTGGCGCGAGTGGCGCTATCCGTCGCTTTCCTTGCGCCAGGCACCCAACAAGAACACGGTGCGCTCGCCGCGCCGCCCGGCCTGTTTGTGGACCTCGTCGAGGTCGACGCCGCGTATGGTCCACCAATGGTCGGTCACGCGCTTGGCCGACCATCCGATCAGGAGGAACGTGCCGAAGTAGAGGACGGCGACCAGGAGCGCCCGCATCGGGCGAGCATAAGCCCGCTCCTGGCGCTTAGACCACCTTCCACTGCACCAGCGTGAACGGCGGCTTGGCGTCGTCGTGCGGCTCGAACACCGCCTGCACCTCGGCGCCGATGCGGACCTCCTGTTTGGGATCGCCTAGAAGGTTGCCCAGCATGCGGACATTGCCGGCATCGGGCAGCTCGACCAGCACGACGATGTAGGGGCCGTGGCCTTTCAGCGCCGGATGCACCGGATGCCAGGGCCGCTCCCAGCTATAGATGCGGCCTTTGCCTGAGACCTTGTGCCAGTCGAGATCGAACGATAGGCACTTGTGGCAAATCCACTCGGGTCCCCACTGGAAGGTGCTGCATTTCTTGCAGCGCTGGACCAAAAGCTCGCCGCGGCGCGTGCCGTCCCAATAGGGTTTGTCGAGCCCGTCATTCTCAGGCACGGGAATGGGCAGACCCTTCGGAAGGTAGCTCATAGTGTCGCCTCCGAGCCCAGGATCATGCTGGAGACCGGCGTCACCATGGGGCCGGAGATCACCATCGACACGTCGACCTTGGGCACCTGCGCCGTCGACTGGCCGCGCAACTGACGTACCGCCTCGATCTGCAGCTCGAGGCCGTGCATGTAGCACTCCGCCAAGTTTCCGCCCGAGGTGTTGAGCGGCAGCTTGCCCGCAGGCGCCATCAGATTCTCTGGCTTCAGGAAATCGTTGGCGGCCTCGGCCGTGAAGAAACCATGCTCGACCAGGCTCATCAGCACGCCGCCGGTGAAGTTCTCGTAGCTCTGCACCACGTCGACGTCGGTCGGCTCGATGCCGGCCATGGCGTAGAGTTGCGGCGCCACGGTGGTGAAGCTCGAGGTGGCGTAGAGTGGCGCATTGTGGCTGCGCGCGCCGTTGCGGTACTCCGAGCCCTGCGCCGAACCGAGGAGATACGCGGGCTTGTGCTTGAAGTCGCGCGCCCGGTCGGCCGGCACGATGATCAATGCCGCAGCACCGTCGTTCTCCTGGCAGCAGTCGAACAGGCGCCACGGCTCGACGATCCAGCGCGATTGATCGTAGGCCTCTTCGGTGAGCGGCCGGCCGTGCATCACGGCGCGCGGGTTGCTCTGGGCATGATGGTAGGAGGCGAGAGCGATGGCACGCTGCGCCGACGGCGCGATGTCGTTCTCGTGCAGGAAGCGCATGGCGCGCATGGCATAGCGCTGCGCCGGTGACATCACGCCGTAAGGTGCGTTGAGTGCCGCTTCGCCTGCCGCTGTACCACCGGGCGCTGCCGCGCCGAAGCGCTGGAATTGGCCCTGGGCCAAAGCGCGGAACACCACGACGCAGTCGGCCATGCCGCAGGCCACGGCTGCCGCAGCGTTGCCGACGGCGGCCGATCCGCCGCCGCCCCCGCCGCCCCAGTTCATGTTGGAGAACCGCAGTGCCGGCAGACCGAGCGCCGCCGCGAGCCGCGAGGGATCGTTGCGGTCGTTGGAGTAGGAGGCAAAGCCGTCGATGCGGCGCGGATCGATGCCGGCGTCCCGGCACGCCGCCAGGATCGCCTGCAGGGCGAGCGTGAACTCCGAGACCGGCGACTTGCCGTGCTTGTAGTAGGCGGTCTCGCCGACTCCGGCGATCGCCACCTTGCCGCGCAGGGTGCGTTGGCTCACGGGCGCCTCACGACCGGTAGCGTGCCGGCACCTCGATGCCGAGGAAGCGCGCGCAGTTCAGCCCCAGCACCTTGGCGCGTGTCGCATCGGACAACTGGCCCATCGTGCGTTCGATCGCCTCGGCCGAATGCGGCCAGGTGCCTTCGTGGTGCGGATAGTCGTTGGCCCACATGAAGTTGCCGTCGAGCTTGTGCGCCTCGCAGAGGTCGAGGCCTGCCTTGTCTTCCTGGAATGAGGAGAAGCCATGGGCGCGGTAGTACTCGCTGGGCAGCGCCTTGAGCTTGGGGCGCACCCAGAAGTGGTGCTTCTTGTAGGCCTCGTCCATGGCTTCGAGCAGCCAGGGTACCCAGCCGATGCCCGCCTCGATGGTGGCGAAGCGGATCTTGGGAAAGCGCTCGAGCACGCCCGAGGCGCAGAGATTGGCCACCGGCTCGATGGTCGGCGACAGCGAATGCGAGACGTAGTTGACCACCGCGCCGCCGTTGCCGCGCGCCGCGCGCGGATCGCGGCCGGTCGAGACATGGAAGGTGATCGGCAGGTCGGCGTCGGAGATCGCCGCCCACAGCGGATCGAAATGCGGCAGGTTGTAGTTGACGTGGCCGCTGTCATGGCCGCCCCAGATCGGCTTGCACGGCAGGGTCAGGCACTTGAAGCCGAGCTTCGCCAGGCGCTGGACCTCGGCGATCGAACCCTCGAGGTCGGCGGTGGCGAGCGATCCGGCCGGAATCATGCGGTCCTGGTGACTGCCGAACTGCTCCCATGCCCAGTCGTTCCACACCCGGCACTGCGCCATGGCGAAATGCGGATCGGGCGTGGCCCACATGGCCAAACCTTTGTTGGGGAAGATCAACTCGACGTCGATGCCATCGAGATCGTGGTCGGCCAGGCGGCCGAGCGGCTCGGCGCCGGCCTTGGCTCGGGCTTGATCCTCGCCTTCCAGGGTCGACAGGCGCAACCGGTCGGGCCGATGGCCTTCGCTGACGCGCCACTGCACGCCGTCCTTGTCGGTGATGACCCGCGGCAGGCGATCGCGATACTTGGCGTCGATGCGCTTCAGCCACAGATCGGCCGGCTCGTTGGCGTGACCGTCGGCCGACACCATGAAGTACTTCTTGGCGGCGTCCGGCCGCGCGCTGCGCGGCCAGCCGGCGGTGCCGGGCGATTCGAGGCGCCAGCGGTTGGGCTCGTTGACCACGATCTGGTTCATCGCTTCCTCCTCAACCTTTGTCTCGTTCATTCACTCCGCGGCCGATGTCGCCGATGCCGGTCGCACATCGAGCTCGCGATCGATCTTGTCCAGCACGCGCTGGCAGATTTCCAAGTCGGCCGCCGGTACGCCGGCCAGGACTCGGGTCTGGATCTCACTGCCCACCTTGGCGACACGGACCGCGAGGTCGCGGCCGGCGCGGGTGAGATGGATGCCGCGGGCACGTCGGTCGGTCTCGTCCTCGCGCCGTTCGATCAGCCCACGCCGCTCGAGATTGTCGAGCAGGCGAACCAGTGTCGGCCCCTCGATCGACAGCGCTGTGGCGAGTTCCTTCTGGCGCACGCCGTTGCCCAGCCTGCCGACATAAGCGAGCGGTCGCCATGTCGCTTCGGTGAGGCCATAAACGCGCAGTTCGGCGTCGACCGCCTGGCGCAGACGCCGGGCGATGCGTGCCACGCGGAAACCGAAATCGATGCGCTTGGTCGACATCGCAAAATGTTAGGATGCTAATCATCTAAATGGCAAGGAATTGTCGCCGCCGCGCCGATCTTCTCGCATTGCGACTGCTTGTATCTTGGCGAATCGGCGTCCATTACTCCGCGCCAAACCATGCCGATCCACCTCCGCATCTCCCACCATGACCGCATGGTCGTGTGTGTCGCCCACGGCACCATCGGTCTCGACGACATCCAGAAGGCGCTCAAGGAGTATTGGGAGGCGGATGCGCTCGCCTATCGCAAGATCATCGATGTGGCCTCGGCCAACTCCGATGCGACCTTCGATCGCCTGGTCGAGTTGCTGTCGGCAGCACGCAACGTGCCGAACGCGGCCGAGCGTGGGCCCGTGGCTTTCGTGGTCGATGCCGGCCGCGGCGAGACGGTGCGCGACCTCGCCAGGCTCACCGAGCAAGGCGAGCGACCGATCGGTGTTTTCACCAACCTCCACGATGCCCGCAAGTGGCTCGACGAGGTCTCGCGGGTTCAGCTCAAGGGCTGATGCTCTACTCGAAGCAGCGGGCGGCACGCAGCTTGCAGGAATCGGCCGGCACGTTGGCATTGCACTGCTCCCAGGCCGGTCGCTCGACCTGCTGCAAGGTGTTGCCGGCGCTGAATCCCTCGGCACGGCCGGTCTCGCTGAAAGCGTAGGCGACACACCGGGCTTGAGCCGTGAACTTTATCTTGCAGTAGTAGCCGCAGTTGCCGAGAGCGGCACCTTCGGCCGCACCGCGCGTGGTCGTGCCGACCGAGATTCCCCACAGGCCCGCGCCGTCGCTCGCCACGGCGACCCAGGTCGATGGTTGAGCCGACGCGACGGTGGCGACGGTCGCCGCCAGCAAGGCGCCGATCACGAACCGATATGGAATCATTTGGGCGTGTTCCTCGCCAAGAAGTCGCGCACACGCCGGATCGATTCCTGAAGGAACTCCGGCCCGCGCCAATCCTTCTGCACTTCGATGTCGGGAGCAAGGGCTGCGATCTCGGCGCTGGTGTGAGCGGGATGCGGTTTGTCGGTGCCCGGCTGCAGGTAGAGCGGCGTGCGGCAGTTCTTGACGAAGTCGCGGGTGACGGAAAACACGAAGTCGCCGCCGAACATGTTGCGCCCGAACGACTCGATGGTCGCTTGGCTGATCGACGGGTCGCGGCCGTGCACGGTCTCGTTGTAGCCTTTGACGGCCGCGTCCCAGGTGTCGCGGTTCTCCCACATTCCGATCGGGTTTTGCAGCACGGCGGCGGCGACGCGATCGGGCGCCTGCTCGATGGCCTCGAAGCAGTAGCTGCCGCCGATGCAGCCGCCCATGACATGGAATTTCCTGAAGCCGAGATGGTCCATCAACGCCAGATGATCGGCCGCGAACGTGTGCCAGCCGTGGTCGGGTTCGACATCGGCGATCGACCGGCCGGCATTGCGCTGGTCCATGGCGACGACGGTGTGATTGTCGGCCAGCGCGACCCGCGGATCCATCCAGGGAAAGCCGTTGGGGTAGGCGGGCGACGCGCCGCCCCACATCTTGGCCTCCGACTTCAGGCCGCCCGGGGCGTAGAGCAGCACGGGAAAGCCCGATCCGTAGACCTCGTAGTGGATGTCGGCGTCGGGGCGTTTCAGCATTGGCATGTCGACTTTCTCCTTCTGTTAGCAGCCGGCTGCCACGGCGTCGTCCAGCGTTCCGACGAAGGCTCGTGCGACCGGTTCGAGAATCTCCGGACCTGTCGCGGCGGCCGAGTCTGCCGGGGTGTGGAAGAAGGTGTGCGATCCCGCCATGCCGAAGAAGCGCGGATAGCCCGCGGCCAGCACGTCGCGCAACTCGCCGATGCCGGCGCGCGGCCCGCTGAGCGGCGTGCCGGCATCGGCGAGTTGCGCGACCGTCGTCTCCATCGCCGCCGAGCTCAGGATCAAACGCAGCCGCGTGTCGACCTTGCGATCGGTCACCCAGCGGCCGCCGTCGCGCCGCCATTCGTAGCAGGCGAGGGATGCGCCGAAATGCGCCCAGGCCAAGGTGCTGTCGGGTGGCGGTGCGCCATCGCGCAGGAAATGCTCCATGCCGCCGTGGCCGATCTCATGGCCGGCGGTTGCCACGAAGACCAGGTCGACATCGGGCCATCGCTTGTGTGCCAGCCGCGCCGTCGCCAGGAAACCCGCGATGCCGGGGCCGCGCTCGCATGTGCTGGTGAACCAGCTCGTCACCGGCGTCGAGACGGCGAGCCAGCGTCCGCTGCCGCGGTTCAGCCGGCCCACGACATTGTCGCCCGGTACCTGCTGGCGGAGGGCTCCTTCCACGGAGACGCTCACCGGCCGACCGGCCTGTCGCGCACTGTCGAGCAGGCCGCGATCCTTGGGTGCCACCAGGATCACCGGCACCGGCCAGGGTGCCTCGTTCTGATCGACGTTGTAGGTGAAGATCTCGCCGCTCGGATGATCGATGACGAGCAGCACGGCGGCGGGTTGACGCGCGAAGGCGGCCGCCAGAGTGGCGCGATGGGCGCTGTCGAGATAGGCGCCGCGATCAAAGGCAAGGGTGGTCAGCACGAAGGCACCGGGAGCTGGACCGCTGTCGGCTGGCGCAATCGGCGCTGTGAGCGAGAATGTTGCCGCGGTCGGCGGAAGCCACCACTGTGGCACGATGGACAGGTGCTGGCCTTCGACAGCAAGAGTGCCAGCGCGAAAGTCATATTGCCGGTCGAGCGTGAAAGGCTGCCGCGAGACGCTCAACCCGGCGCGGTCGAGTTCCTCGGCAATCCAGGCCATGGCGCGCTCGGCCCCCGATGAGCCGTACCGGTGCGCGCCGAAGCCGTCATAGCGGACGACGTCGGCATAGAGGGACGTGCCGGACAGAGGGTCCGCGGCGGCAGTTGCGGGTGACATGATGGGCAAGAGTGGCGATGGTCAGCCGAGTCCTGCAAACACGGCGCCTGCAAGTGTCCGACCGGGAGAGACCATGCAGGGCATGGCGTAGGTGACCGACCGACCGCCGTCAACCGTCCCATACGTTCTGCGGCATCGGCAGGTTGGCGAAGTCCGCGGCAACCAACGGTCGGTGATGGGCCACGCCTTCCTTCTCCAGAAGCATCATGTACTGGCGCACATGCTGGCCGCAGTGCCAGGTGGTGCGCTCCATGAGTTCGTGCAGGCTTTGCGGTCCGTAGTAGGTCTGCAGCATCCTGGACGGCACGGTGTCGCCGTCGCGCCACCAGGCCTGGAAGCGCTCGCGCACTTTCTCGCCGTAGCTCACCAAGGAGGCGATGTCGGCATCGGGTGCGGGCTCCTCGCGGAACATCTCCTGCACCAATACGGTGCCCCGATTGGCGTCGAGGAAGGCGTCGACAACTCGAAACAGGTGAAACGCGAGGGCGCGATAGCTCCGCGGTCGTCCAGGGACATGATTGTCCAACCGGTCGGCCGGCATCAGCGGGATGAGGTCCAGCGCTGCAGCCATGAATTTGTCGGCGCGGGCGGCCAGTGTCATGGTCGAGAGTTCGGGTCCCGACTTCTCGACCAATCCGAGGAAATCGACGATCTGCTTGGTGCTCTGGCCGAACGTGTATTTGTCGCCGCGCGACAGGACCGGCACCGAGCGCACGCCGAGCTTCTGCAGCTCCGCCATGCCGGACGGGTCCTCGAGCACATTCACCGAAACGAAGTCGATCGCACGGACCGATAGAAACTCTTTGAGTCTCAGGCAGCTGGTTCAACCCGGCTGCCAAAACACCTTCAGCAGTTCAGCCATTTCCTCGACCTCTCTCCACACCGCCTCGCTAGGAAGGCTTGACGCCGAGAGAGTCGAGCATTTTCTGCCAGCGCACAAGGTCGGACGCCAGCCGGGCGGCACATTCCGCCGCAGTCGAGGTCTCGACGTCGAGTCCGAGCTGCTGCAGCGACTCGGCCGTATCGCGCCCTTCGAGCGTCGCCCGCAACTCGCCTTCCAAGGCTGCCGTGACATCGGCCGGCAGGCCGCGCGGCCCGAAGAAGGCGTACCAGTTCTGCATTTCCAACATGGGATAGCCGAGCTCGACCACGGTCGGCACGTCGGGCGCGGCGGCGCTCCGCTTGTCGCCGGACGAAACCAGGATGCGGACCCGGTTGCCACGATGGTGCTGCAGGAAGGACGTGAGGCCACTGGTGCCGGCCGGCATCTTGCCTTGCGTCAGGTCGGCGACCAGCGGCGCGGCGCCCTTGAAGTAGACGGCGTCCAACGGCCGGCCGAGCGTCTTGCCGATCAGCAGGCCGAAATAATGGGTGAAGCTTTCCAGCGACGTCGTGCCGAAGCGGGCGTCTTCAGTGCGCGCCGTCTTCAGCCACCGAGCGTACTCGTCGAGAGTCGCGACGCCGAGCTTGGGCGAGACGGCGAACGTCGTCGAGTAGGTGCCCGCCAGAGTGAGCGGCGCGATGTCGGTCTGTGGGTCGAACGGAAAGGTCTTGGTCGTCAGCTTGCCGATCAGGGTCGCGGTCGGCATGAAGGCCAGCACCGATCCGTCGGTCGGCGCTTTCTTCAGCACTTCACCGGCGCTGGCGCCCGCTGCTCCCGCCCGGTTCTCGATGGTCACCGGCCGCGCCAGGCGTCGTTGCAGAGCTGCGGCGACGACGCGCGCCATCTCGTCGGTGCCGCCACCCACGGGATAGCCGACGACAATGCGGATGCCGCGCGTCGGCAGCACACCTTGCGCGTGCAACGGGGCAACGCCCGCCAGGGCGGGCGCTGCCAACACGAGGCGGCGCGACAGTCGGCTCATCCAGGTGAATCCTCCTGCGCGGCTGGCCGACCTGCGTCATGCAGGCTTGTGGCAAACGACGCAGATCTTGTTGCCGTCGGGATCTCTCAGGTAAGCGCCGTAGTAGTTGGGATGATAGTGCGTCCGCAGGCCGGGCGCACCTTCATCCTTGCCGCCGGCAGCCATGCCGGCCTTGTAGGCTGCGTCGACGGCGGCGCGATCCGGCGCGTCCAATCCGACAGTGATGCCGTTGCCGACGCTTGCCGCTTTCTTGTCCAGCGGTGTGGTGGCCCAAAGCTGCGGACGGCCGCCTTGGCGGCCCCAGCCCACGGCATTGGGATAGTCGGCCAATCGGACAAGCCCGAGCGGCTTGGTCAAGCCGTCGAAGAAACTCTTTGCCTTGCCAATGTCATTAGTTCCCACGGTAACGTGACTGAACATGATCGAACCTCCATTCACGGCTCATGACGCGGCCGGTGCGTAGACCGCCGCCAGTTGACGCGACACCAATCGCGCATAGAGACCGCCCTTGGCCAGCAGCGAGGCGTGATTGCCGATCTCGGCGACCCGACCCTCGTCCAACACGACGATCACATCGGCATCGCGCACGGTCGACAGGCGATGGGCGATGACGATGGTCGTGCGGTCGGCCTGCAGTCGGTCGAGCGCGCGGCGCACCGCTTGTTCGTTCACCGCGTCGAGATGCGAGGTCGCCTCGTCGAGCACGAGGATCGGCGCATCCTTCAGGAAGGCGCGCGCGATCGCCACGCGCTGGCGCTGGCCGCCCGACAGCGCCGTGCCACGCTCGCCGACCGGTGAGTCGAGGCCGTCGGGCAGGGTCGCGACGAGCTCGCTGAGGGAGGCGTGCTCGATGGCGGCTTGCAGCTCGGCCGGCGAGGCGTCGGGCCGGGCGATCAGGATGTTGGCGCGCAGGCTGTCGTTGAACAGATAGGTGTCCTGGGCGACCAGGGCGATCAACCGGCGCAGCTCGTCGAGCTTGTAGTCGCGCAGGTCGGAGCCGTTCAGGGTGATGCGGCCGTCCTGGGGATCCCAGAACCGCATCAGGAGTTGCGCCGTCGTGGTCTTGCCGGCGCCCGACATGCCGACCAGCGCGACCGTCTTGCCGGCGGGGATCTCGAAACTCACGTCGGCGAGGGCGCGGCGCATCTGGCCGGGATAAGCGAAGCTCACCTGCTCCAGCGCCAGCGCCGCGGCGCCGCGCCGTGCCG
>Ga0194121_10009601_pt1 | contig 11942 bp, 13 predicted proteins | sample TA2MahCa50mmetaG_FD_148609 | JGI IMG/M metagenome (GOLD analysis project Ga0194121, IMG submission 148609) | Freshwater microbial communities from Lake Tanganyika, Tanzania - TA2015020 Mahale Deep Cast 50m | ecosystem: Environmental > Aquatic > Freshwater > Lake | place: Tanzania: Lake...
TCCGCCGGGGGACGCCGCGCTACGACGGCACACCGCACGGCGGCTTCTACGCGCAGGACGAGGTCCGCGCCGTCGTCGCGCACGCCGCGGCGCGCGGCGTCGACTGTCCTCCCGGAGATCGAGCTCCCGGGCCGCTCGGCGGCGGCGTTCGTCGCGTACCCCGAGCTCGCGCGCGGCGAGCCGCCGCGCGAGGCGCGCACGACGTGGGGCCATCCCGACGTCGTCTTCCGCCCGGGCGAGGCGGCGTTCGCGTTCCTCGAGGACGTGCTCGGCGAGGTCGCCGCGCTCTTCCCGTTCCGCTACATCCACATCGGCGGCGACGAAGCGCCGAAGACGAGGTGGAAGGCGTGCGCCGACGCGCAGGCGATCATCCGGCGCGAGGGCCTGCGCGACGAGGACCACCTCCAGAGCTGGGCGATCGCGCGCCGAGCGGATCGCCAGCGGCCTCGGGCGGAGGATGGTGGGCTGGGACGAGATCCTCGAGGGCGGCCTCGCCCCGGATGCGACCGTGATGTCCGGGCCGCGGGACGCGCGGCGGCATCGAAGCGGCGCGCATGGGGCACGACGTCGTGATGAGCCCCGAGAAGCCGCTCTGCTTCGACCACTACCAGAGCGATCCGGCGAGCGAGCCGCTCGCGATCGGCGGGCACAGCACTCTCGAGGACGTCTACGCGTAGGAGCCCGTGCCCGCCGAGCTCGCCCCGGGCGAGGGCGCGCGTGTGCTCGGCCCGCAGGCGAACGTGTGGACCGAGTGGATCGCGACGGCGGAGCGCGCGGAGTACATGGCGCGTCCCCGCGCGCTCGCGCCCGCCGAGATCGCGTGGTCGGGGCCCGAGCGCGACCTCGACCACTTCCTCGCGCGCGCCGGGAAGTTCCGGCTCACGGAGTCCGGCGGCGGCAGCAAGCGCCCCGCGAAGCACACGACCGACGTCGTCGGGGCCGTCGACTTCGACGCGCTGCTGAACGGGATGGTCGAGGGGTTCGACACCGAGGAGCGGAAGCCGGCGGCGACGAAGGCCGCCCTCGCGTTCGACGAGCTGCTGCCGGCGATCCCGCTCTGGGAGCGCGCGCTGAACATCCCGGTGAACGATCAGGCCCGCGTGACCGGCTGGCCCTCGCTCACCGACGACATCTTCAAGCGCTCCGGCGCCGACAGCCCCGTCACGATCCTCATCCTCGACGGGACGCTCAAGGCGAAGTAGCCGTGTGGATGGCGGCGATGCCGAACGTCAGACGTTCGAAGCGGACGTCAACGAAGCCGGCATCGCCGACCATCCCCGCGAGCGCCTCCGCTCGCGGGAAGGGACGCAGCGACCGCGGCAGGTAGCGGTACGCCGCGGCGTCGCCGCCGAGCAGCGCCGCCACGCTCGGCGCCACCGCCTCGAGGTACCAGCGGTACACGCGCGCGAAGAGCGCGTTCGGGGGATGCGACAGCTCCAGGAGCGCGATGCGCCCGCCCGGCCGCAGCACGCGCCGCATCTCGCGCAGCGAGCGCGGCAGGTCCCCGATGTTGCGGAGCGTGAACCCGCTCACGATGCGGTCGACGCTCGCGCCCGGCAGCGGGATGGCCTCGGCGTTCGCGACGACCACGGTCGCGCGGCGCTCGAGGCCTCCGCCGCGCAGGCGGCGCCGCGCGACCGCGAGCATCCGCGGGGCGAGGTCGAGCGCGACGACCGCGCTCGTCGGGTGCGATGCCCGAAGGACGCCGATGGTGAGGTCGCCGGTGCCCGCGCCGACGTCCAGCGCGCGCTCGCCGGGCCCCAGGCGCGCGAGCGCGACGGCGCGCCGCCGCCAGCCCACGTCGGTCCCGAACGACAGGACGCGGTTCAGCGCGTCGTACCGCGGCGCGATGCGATCGAACATCCCCGCGATCTCGCGGTCGTGGTCGGGGTAGGTGGGGCCGATGGAAGGACGCTAGCGTTCCCGGCATGTCCCTCGCCACGCTCCCGCTCGTCCTGGCCGTCGTCTTCGCCGAGCTCGCGGTCGGCGGCGCGTTCCTCATCTGGGCGCTCGACCGGACGAAGCAGGCGCCGCCGGGGGCGCTGAAGCTCATCGCCGCCATCGACGCGGTGGCGGGCGCCATCGCCTTCGCGCTGCTGCCGACCATCCCGCGGGGCGCGCTCGCGGAGTCGGCGAAGCTGTTCGCGCCGGCCCTCGACTCGTTCGCCACGGCCATCCAGGCGCTCGCGGTCGTGCTCATCGCGCAGCTCATCACCACGTTCGTGCCGGTCCGCGGCCTGCGCGCGTTCGTCAGCCTCCTCGCGCTCGTCGTCGGCGGGGGCGCGTTCGTCGCCGCGGCGGTCGCGCGGACGACCGACGGGACGGTCCAGTACGACCCCTTCGCGCTCGTCGCCATCCCCCTCGGCGCGCTCGCCCTCGGCGGCGTGAGCGCGGCGATGCTCCTCGGGCACTGGTACCTCGTCACGCCGAAACTGTCCCCGACCCCGCTCCAGCGCGCGTCGCTCGTCGTCGTCGTCGCCGTGGTGCTGCAGGGGGCGCTCGTCGCGTCGACCATCGTGCGCGGCGGCCTCGTGGGCGTCGGCGAGAGCAACCTCGGGGTGGCCTTCGCGATCCGCGTCGGCGTGGGGATCGCGATGACGCTCGGGCTCGTCCTCGCGGCGTGGTGGACGGCGCGGATGAACACGCAGTCGTCGACGGGGCTGCTGTACGTGGGGCTCGGAACGGTGCTCGCCGGGGAGGTCGCCGGCCGCGTCCTCTTCTACCTCACGGGAGCCGCGGTCTAGCTACTTCTTCCGACCCTTGCTCGGGAGGACCACTCGCTCGGGCCCGGGTGCTCGACCTCGTCGCTGCGGCGCCTCGGTCTGCGCGCCCGGGGCACGGGCGGCCATCCGCTCGCGATCCTTGGAGCGCGTGCTTCACCGTCGTGTACTGGCTGAGCGCGGCGCGGCGATCCTTCGTCACGGCCTCGCGGAACTGCGGCGAGTGGGCGGTCCGGCGAGCGATGTCCGCGTCGGTCGCCGCGGCACGCACGATGCGCGCGATCTTGCGGAGGGGCATGCCCCGAGGGTGCTCCCCCTTAGGAAGCCCGCCGGCGCCGGCGCTGCGGCACGTGCGCGACGTCCTCGAGCTCTTCCCACTCGCGCGCCGCGTACAAGAGCGAGGACATCGCGGCGCCGGCGACGAGCACGACGAGGCCGGCGAGCGCTAGGAGGAACGCCGGCGGCGCGGGCGCCGCCGCGCCGGGATCGAGCGACCGCAGGGCCGCGCTCGCGACGTAGAGGAGGACCGCGACCGCGGCGCCGACGAGGTCGAGGCGCGCGAGCCCGCGGTCCTCGTCGGGCGCGTCGATCATCTCCGCGACCGCCGTGGCCGCGGCGATCACGCCGATGACGGCGATGGCGGCGGCGAGCCACACCGAGGCGACGACGAGCGGGTTCGTGATGCGCACGCCCCATCCGGCCCACGCCATGAGGTCGAGGATGGTCACGCCGCTCCCCAGGCCGAGCGCGACGCCGCCGAAGAGCGGGCGCAGCGCGAATCCGATCCGGCGGCCTTCGAGGAGCTCCCTCACGACAGCGATGCTACCTGCCATCCTGTGCGCGTGAGCGAGCCGCTCCCGCCCGAGGTCGCCCGGGCCCTCCCGGGTACGGGCGACCTGATGGCCATGGTCGGGACGTCGTGGTGGAAGTGCGCGCACGCCGCGCGCGGCGGGAACTGGGAGCTCGCCGCGTATTTCGCGCGCCGCGTCCGCGGGATCCAGCGGCGCCTCGCGATCGTGCGCCCCAAGTACGCGGAGGACGTGGCGCGCTTCGAGGCGGAGCGCATCGCGCCGGTGCTCACGGCGGCGGAGCACAAAGACCTCGCCGCGTTCGAGCGCGCCTTCCGCGAGGCCACCGACGAGGCGAACGCGCTCCATGAGAAGTGGGGCAAGGCGTACATCCGCTGGGTCCTCCCGGAGGACCCCCCGAGCGACCTGGACCTCGGCCCGCGCTAGCCGCCCCTAGCGATGCGCGTCGAACCAGTCGGCGATGCGGCGGCAGTGCTCCACGCGGTTGCGCGGCTTCCCGCCGCGCGTGAGGTCGTGGTCGTCCTCGGGGAAGCGCACGAAGACCGACTCGCGCCCGAGCACCTGGAGCGCGGCGAAGAGCTCCTCGGCCTGCCCGATCGGGCAGCGCAGGTCGCGCTCGGCGTGGAGGATGAGGAGCGGCGTGCGGATCCTCTCGACGTAGGTGAGCGGCGAGCGCTCGACGAGCTTGTGGCCGTCGCGCCACGGCGTGGCGTCGCCCATCTGCTGCTCCCAGAAGTGCCAGCCGATGTCGCTCGTCCCGTACGCGGCGACGTTGTCGCTGATGCTGCGCTGCGTGGCCGCGGCGCGGAAGCGGTCGGTGTGGGAGACGATCCAGTTCGTCATGAACCCGCCGTATGAACCGCCGGTGACGTAGAGCCGCCGCTCGTCGACCCACCCCAGCGTGAGCGCGCGGTCGACGGCGGCCATGAGGTCCTCGTGGTCCTTCCCGCCCCAGTCGCCCACGACCGCCTTCACGAACGTCTCGCCGTACGAGTGGCTGCCGCGGGGGTTCGTGTACAGCACGGCGTAGCCGCGCCCGGCGTGGACGTGGAACTCGTGGAAGAAGGAATGGCCGTACGCGCTGTGCGGGCCGCCGTGGATCTCGAGCACGAGCGGCCAGCGCTGCGCGGGGTCGAACCCGCGCGGCCTCATGAGCCAGCCATGGATGGTCCAGCCATCGGCTCCGGTGAAGGAGACGGCCTCCGGCTCGGCGAGCCAGCGCCGCGACAGGAGGTCGCCGTTCACGTCCGTGACGCGCCGCATCGGGCCGCCCGGCTCGCCCGCGACGATGTCGCCCGGCAGCGTCGCCGTGGAGAGGAGCGCCGCGTAGCGCCGCGCCGCCTGGTCGAAGGTGACCTCGACGACGTGGTGCGCCCCCGTCGTCTCGGCGCGGAGGTCGCCGCCGGCCGACGCGCACGACCACACGTTCGCCGCGCCCGAGTCGGCGCCGATGAAGCGCACGCGCTCGCGCCGCTCGTCCCACAGCGGGGGGAGCGTCTGGGCGTGGGCGCGCATGTCGGTCGCGACGACGGAGCCGACCGTCCGGTCCCAGCCCGCGAGGAGGTCCGTGCCGGTCGCGTCGGTCGCGCCGCTCGGGAACGACCAGAGGTGGACGTTCTGCGAGACGTTCGAGCCGGTCGCGACCGGCACGCCGTAGCAGGTGATGACGCTCCCGTCGGGCGACCACGAGGGGTTGCCGTACGAGCCGCGGCCGTCCGTGAGGCGGCGGGGGTCCGACCCGTCGAGCGCCACGGTCCAGATGTCCGCGACGGTGTTGCGGTGCCGGTCCGCGGTGCGGTTCGAGACGAACGCGATGCGCGTCCCGTCGGGCGAGACCGCGGGCTGGAGCTCGTCGTGGTCGCCGTCGGTGATGCGCCGCGGCGACGTGCCGTCGAGGCACGCCAGCCAGATGCGCTTGTGCCGGCCGTCGAAGGGGCCCACCCCGTCGGCGCGGTAGCGCAGCCGGTCGTGAACGCGGATGCCGTCGTCGCGGTGGCCCGCGGGCCAGGGGTCGGTCGCGGTGAGGACGACCCCATCCCCCGCGGGCGTCCACGCGAGGTCGCCGCAGTCCTCGCCGAGCCGCGTGAGCGGGCGCGCCTCGCCCCCGCCGCTCGGCATGACGAAGACCTCCTTCGGCGGCCTCTTCCGGTCGCTCCCCTGTGGGATGCCGAGGCGGTCCGAGGTGAACGCGAGCCAGCGTCCGTCGGGCGACCAGCGCGGGGACGCGTCCTGCCGCGACCCGAAGGTGAACTGCTCTGCCGGACGCGACCCGTCGAACGGGACGATCCAGATGTGCGAGCGGTAGTCGTTCGCCTCGCGGTCCACGACGCGCAGCACGAAGGCGATGCGCTCCCCGTCGGGGGAGATCCGCGGATCGGCGGCGAACCGGAGGGCGTAGAGGTCCTCGGGGGCCAGCGGAGGGAGGAGCTCGGGCACCTGTGACGGAGAATGCCATACATCGTGATGAACGCCGGAGCGCTCGCGGCAAGCGTCGCGATGGCGTTCGCGCTCCTCGTGACGTTCCTCCTCAGCCGCGCCGGCCTCCCCTTCCCGCCGGTCGCCCTCGGCCAGGCGATCATCGAGGCGCTCCCGGGCTGGATGAGCGTGCCGCTCATCGAGCTCCTCGGCTTCTGGGCGCAGCGGCTCCTCGTCCTCGCCGTGCTCGCGCTGTACCTGGGCGCGGGCGCGGTCACGGGAGCGCTGGCGGCCGCACCGCCGGTCCGGACGCGTCTCGTGGTCGCGGTCGGTGCGACACCCTGGGTCGCGACGGTCGTGCTCGCGGAGCTGCTCGCCGGCGCGAAGGTCGACCTCGGCGCTGATCTCGCGGCCTCCGGCGTCGGCGCGGCGGTCTTCTTCGCCGCCGCCGGATGGCTGCTGGCGGCGGACCGCGTCGCGACCGAGACCACGCTCGGCCGGCGGCGCGCCTTCTTCGCGGCCGTCGGCGCCGCGGCGGTCGTGGCGTTCGCGTCCACGCTCGTCGGCGGAGCCGCGCGCGCGGCGCGCGCGAAGGCCGAGCCCATCGCGCTCGCCATCCGCCGTCTGCGGACGAGGGAGGAGGTCGTGCCCGGGGACGCGGCGTTCGACGCGGTCTCGCGCCTGACGCCCCGCCTCACGCGCAACGAGGACCACTACACGGTCGACACCGCGCTCATCAAGCCGCGGGTCGGCGCGAAGACGTGGACGCTCGAGGTCGGGGGCGCCGTCGTGCGCCCGTACCGGATCACGTACGAGGAGCTCCTCCACATGGAGGCGGTCGAGCGGCCGCACACGCTCGAGTGCATCAGCAACGAGATCGGCGGGGACCTCATCTCGACCGCCGTGTGGAGCGGCGTGCCGATGGCCGACCTCCTCGCCCGCGCGGCCCCGAAGGAGACCGCGTACGACGTCGTCATGACGTCCGTGGACGGCTACAGCGATTCGATCCGCGTCGCGAAGGCGCTCGACCCGGACACGCTCGTCGCCTACCTCATGAACGGCGTGACGCTCCCGGAGGAGCACGGCTACCCGGCGCGCGTGCTCATCCCCGGGATCTACGGGATGAAGAACGTGAAGTGGCTGGCGCGCATCGACGTCGCGGAGCACGACTACCTCGGCTACTGGATGGAGCGGGGGTGGTCGGACGTGGCCGCGTACCACACGCACGTCCGCATCGACACGCCGGCGCGCGTCGAGACCCCGGGCTCGGTGCGCGGCAGCGTCACCATCGCCGGCATCGCGTTCGCGGGGCAGCGCGGCATCGCCCGCGTCGAGGTCTCGACCGACGACGAGCGGACGTGGGGCGAGGCCGTGCTGGAGGCGGCCCCCGGCCGCCACACCTGGCGGCGCTGGCGGTACGAGTGGACGCCGCCGGGGACCGGCCGCTACCGGCTCGTCGCGCGCGCGACCGACGGCCAGGGGACGCCGCAGACGCGCGTGCGGCGGCCGCCGTTCCCCGACGGCTCGAGCGGCTACCACGCCGTCGAGGTGAACGTCAGCGCCTGAGAGGGTGCTCTAGGCTCGGCGCGCGATGGCGAGGCGGCGCTTCTCGATCGTCGTGGAGCTGCCCGGATACGCGCGACCGCGCAACGAGTGGCGGCGGCGCGTGCACTCCGCGGTGCTCGAGGAGCTCGCGCGGCGCGGAGTGGGCTACCAGGACGCGGACCGGCTCGAGCTTCGGCTGACCCTCGCCCTCGAGGGCCGCCCGCTGTCCGTGCACGCGATCGACGAGCGCGTGAAGGACGTCATCGACGCGCTCGGCGGGCGCATCGCGGGGCCGCGGAGCACGCGCCGCATCGCGCCGATCGTCGGCGACGACCAGATCGCGCGGATCGTCCTCGAGAAGGAGACCGCGCGCCGTCGCCGCCGGACGCTCGGGCAGCTCGCGATCACCCGCTACCGCAGCCGCGCGCGGCGCTGAGCGCGGGCCGCGCTAGGCGGCCTGGCTCAAGGGTGTCGCCGAGACGAGCTGGGCGGCGACGTCGATGCGGACGTCGCTGCTGACGAGCAGCCCCTGGGGACGGGCATGTTCCAGACGAGGCCCCACTCGCGGCGGTCGATCGTCGCGGTCGCCTCGATGGACGCCCGGCCGCGCTCCGGCCTCATGGGGTCGTCGCCGAAGCCCTGCAGCGTCACCTGCACGCTCGCCGGCTTCGTCGCGCCGCGGATGGTGAGGTCGCCCGCGACGGCGTAGACCTGACCACCGATCGGCCGGACCGATGTGCCGCGGAAGGCGACGGTGGGCGCGTTCTCGATATCGAAGAAGTCCGCGGAGCGCAGGTGCGCGTCGCGCTGGTCGTCGCCGCTCGCGAGCGCCGCGACCGTGATCTCGAGGCTCACCGCGCCGGCCTCCGGACGCCGCGGGTCCAGCGTGACCTCCCCAGCCGCCCCGGCGAACCGGACGCGAACGGTGGTGAGGCCATGTGCTTCGCGGAGGCCTCCACGCTGGTGTGACACGGGTCGAACGCCACTGCATGTCGGTGTGTGCTCCATTTCGTTGTATGATCAACTATATGGGCAAGCTCGTTGAGCGTGCGACGTATTCCCGGCCCCGTCCCGGACGGGCGACGGCGGAGCAGGTCGCGGCCTGGCAGGCGCTGGCGCGGGCGTTCACCGCGAGCGCGCGCGCGAGCGCGGCGAGCCTCAGCGGGACCCGCCTTGACCCCTCGGGCCACGACGTGCTCGCCACGCTCGCCGAGGGGCCCGGCGAGGGGCTGCGCCCCGGGGAGCTCGCGCAGCGCGTGCCGCTGACCAGGAGCGGGATGACCCGGCTGATCGACCGGCTCGAGGAGCGCGGCCTCATCGAGCGCCGCGTCTGCCCGACCGACCGGCGCGGTCAGCTCGTCACGCTCACGCGCAAGGGCCGCTACCTGCTTGCCCGCGCGACGCCGGGTCTGCTGCGCGCCCTCGGGAGCGCGATGGGCGGGCTGTCGCCCTCCGACGTGGCCGCGCTGCGGCGCATCGCCGGGCGCATCGAGGAGGCGGCCACCGCACACTCTGCGGAGTGACGGAGGCGTTGCTCGCGCCGGCGCGCGCGATCGTCGATCCGGCGGTCGGGAGCCTCTGCACCGCGTGCGTGCTCCTCGTCGAGCACGAGGGGAAGCGCGACACCTATGCGACCGGGTCGCTGTGCCCCGACTCCGGGGCCGGTCCGGACGCGCCGTGCACGCCCTCGAGCGTGTTCGACCTCGCGTCGCTGACGAAGCTCGCGACGACGGCACTGTGCCTCGCGCTCGTGCGCGAGCGCGTCATCGCGCTCGACATGCCGCTGCGCGAGCTGGTCCCCGACTTCCGCGGCCCCGGGAAGGACCGCGTCACGCTCGCGCACGTGCTCACGCACACCGGCGGCCTGCGCTGGTGGAAGCCGTTCTACGAGGAGGCGAAGAGCGCGGACGAGGCGGTGTGGCTGGCGGCGCAGGAGCCGCTCGCGCACGAGATCGGCGCGTTCACGTACAGCGACCTCGGCTACATCATGCTCACGCAGGGGCTCGCGACCGCGGGCGGCGCTCCGTTCGCGGAGCTCATACGCGAGCGCGTGGTCGGCCCGGTCGACGCGACCACGTGCTCGTTCGGGCCGCGCCCGCCCGCCGAGTGCGCCGCGACCGAGGTCGATGCGACCTGGCGGCGCAGGCGCCTGCGCGGCGAGGTGCACGACGAGAACTCGTACGCGATGGGCGGGGTCGCGGGGCACGCCGGGCTGTTCGGCACCGCCGCCGACGTCGCCGCCCTCGCGCGCGTGTTCCGCGACGGCGCGGTCATCGGCAACGAGCTCGCCGCGCTCGCGCGAAGGGAGCACGCGCGGGGGGAGAACGTCCGGCGCGGCCTCGGCATCGCGCTCCGCGCCCCGGAGGGGCCGATGTGCGGGCGGTGGTCCGGCGCCGACGCTTGGGGCCACAGCGGCTTCACCGGCACGACGGTCTGGGTGGACCCCGCCATCGACCTCACCGTCGTCCTGCTGACGAACCGCGTGTACTTCGGCCGCGACAACGCCGACGAGCTCTACCGCTTCCGCATCGCCGTGCACGAGGCCGTGTCGAAGCCGCTCGCGGGCGCCGGCGCATGAGCGACCTCGCCATCGGGATCATGTCCGGCACGAGCGCCGACGGGATCGACGCGGCGCTCATCGAGGTGGATGACGCGGCACGCGTGAGCGAGACGATCGCGCACGCCGCCGTGCCGTTCCCCGACGACGTCCGCGCGCGGATCCTCGCGCTCGGCAGCGGCGAGCCGGTGGCCGCCGCCGACGTCGCGCGCCTGCACGCGCGCCTCGGCGACATGTACGCCGCGGCCGCGATGGCGCTCATGCCGACCGCGCGGCGGCCGGTCGTCATCGGCCTGCACGGCCAGACGATCTCCCACCTCCCGGCGGAGCGCGCGACGCTCCAGATCGGGGACGCGGCGCGCGTGGCGGTCCTCACCGGGATCCCCACCGTCGACGACTTCCGCTCCGCGGACATCGCCGCCGGCGGCGAAGGCGCACCGCTCACGCCGTTCGCCGACCACATCCTCTTCGCCGGGCGCGGGCCGCGGGTCGTGGTGAACATCGGCGGCATCGCGAACGTCACGCTCCTGCCGGACGCCGAGGCGGAGCACGTGACCGGCTTCGACACGGGACCCGGGAACATGGTCGTGGACGCGATCGCGCGGATGAGCGGCCAGCGCTACGACGTCGACGGCGCGGGCGCGCGCCGCGGGCGCGTCGTCGAGCGCGCGCTCGATGAGGCGCTCGCGCACCCGTTCTTCGCCCGCCCCGCGCCGAAGAGCGCGGGCCGCGAGGAGTTCGGGGCCGAGTTCACGGCGCGCCTCGTCGAGCGGGTGCGCTCGGAAAGTGGAGCGCTCGACGACGCCCTCGCGACCGCCACCGAGCTGACCGCGCGGACGGTCGCGGCCGCGGTACGTGCGCGGACGTCCGGGGGGACGACCTGGAGGGAAGTGCTCGTGGCGGGCGGTGGCGCGGCGAACAGCGCGCTGGTGGAGCGCCTCGCCGCGGCGTTCGGTCCGGTCAGCGTGCGTCGTGTCGACGATCTCGGCGTCCCCTCCGAGGCGCGGGAGGCCATCGCCTTCGCGATCCTCGCCGTGTACCGCCTCCGCGAGCTGCCGAATACCCTCCCGGCTGTGACCGGGGCAAGGGGCGCGGTCTGCGCCGGGGCGCTGCACCGGCCATGAGGGGGGCGCTCCCGCAGGCGGGTGATGCATTTCCGTGCCAAGTTGGCACGTATCCGTGCCGGATCGGCACGGAAATGCATACAGGCGCCGAGCGCAGCAGGTCCCACCCGGCGATCCGCAGTGGCCCTTTCGAGCCGTCCTTCGCCGGTCCACTGCCGTGACCGACGCGGTCGTCGTCGGCATCGACGCCGGCGGGACGAAGACGCGCGCGTTCGTCGTGACGCGCGCGGGCGACGTCGTCGGCCGCGGCGCGGGCGGCGGCGCGAACCTGCTCAGCTCCCCCGACCCGCAGGGATCGATCGCGGCGGCGCTGCACGCCGCGCTCGCGGGACGGCGGCCCGCGGGGGTCGTGCTCTCGTGCGCGGGCGGCGACCGCCCGAGCGCGCGCGAACGGGGGCGCGCCATCCTCGCGGGGCTCGTGCCGGCGGACGTGAAGGTGGACGTGACGCACGACGCCGAAGCCGCGCTGTATGCCGGCAACCCGCAGGGCTGCGGCGTGGTGCTCATCGCCGGCACCGGCTCGATCGCCTACGGGCGGAACAGCGAAGGCGACGAGGAGCGCGGCGGCGGCTGGGGCCATCTCATCGGCGACGAGGGCTCCGCGGTGTGGATCGGGCTGGAGGGCCTGCGCGCGGCCGCGCACGCCGTCGACGGGCGCGGCGCGCCGACGGCCATCGCGCAGCTCATCGTCCGCGAGCTCGGCCTCGCCGAGCTCATGGACGTGCTGCCGCTCGTGTACGGGCAGCCGCATCCCGCTCCGGCGGTCGCCGCG
>Ga0194121_10009602_pt1 | contig 11942 bp, 12 predicted proteins | sample TA2MahCa50mmetaG_FD_148609 | JGI IMG/M metagenome (GOLD analysis project Ga0194121, IMG submission 148609) | Freshwater microbial communities from Lake Tanganyika, Tanzania - TA2015020 Mahale Deep Cast 50m | ecosystem: Environmental > Aquatic > Freshwater > Lake | place: Tanzania: Lake...
GGAGACATAGAGACACGTCCTATCCTCGCGGGGAATATTGCTAATCAGCCTGCCTATCAGGATATTGAGATAGAATTACCTCGATTCTCTCGAATGAGCAATTAAGGGGAGAATTTACGGCGAACGCCAAGAGGGCTGCACGAACTAGAAGTTGGAACGTCGTAGCCAGAGAGACAATGCAAGTATATTGTGGAGAAGGCGGGGCCGCAAAAGCCAACATATATGTAACCGCTTGAGATTGGGAAGAGTGCACCTCATATGCACCGTAATCTATCTTCGAATCTTGCAATGAGTTCTATACAAAGGTCACTATCGGGAAGCGACTATTTGTGACTCTGGGGTTCGTTTGATTACGGGACATGAAAGGCGGCGAAAAACCAGCTTGTGAATATTCTCCGTTCTCCATCCAGAGTCCAGTAGGTTGGAAGTTTGCGCATCACACTGGCTACGACGCAACAGCGTCATTGAAGTATCTCGCAAGTTCGTCCTTCATGAATTGGATAGAGAAAGGTCCGTATTCAACGGTTTGTCCCGCACCTTTCCCAAGTCGGAGTCTCAGGGATTCGTCCTCTATCGGTCGAGATGTCGCCTCAGCAAATTCTACTGCGAATTCTCGGTCAACTGGCTTAGACGTTATTGAATCCACATCCCACGTTGGTAAGTGACCACATTCAAGTCCTTCGCTCTCTCGAGGTACAAGTAACCCGCTATCTCGTTGGCGACATAGTCTGGCAGGTCCCACGAGGGATATTCTTGGCATCCCCGCAGGTCTCGTTCACAGTCTTGTGAGCAGGTCACGCAATTCGATCTGTCAAGGTCTGACTGTCTGTATTCCTTTGAATTTCTTCCACGCTTCATCGAATTCCCGGATCGTTTCTTCAGTCTTGGAATGAAGCGGAAGCTGAACAAATACCTTGTGCGGGATTGTAATGATGTGGGCTCCCGCGACTGCAGCCTCTTCGATATCCGTGGTCTTGCGCATGCTCCCGACTATCAGCTCAGACTTGAAGTCGTCCCGCTTGATGACAGTGCTTATGTTCCTAATGGCGCTGACTGGGTCTTCGCCTGCGTCCCTTGCCCGGTTGAAAAACAGACTGACGTACCTCGCCCCGGCCTTGCAGGCAAGGAAAAGCTGACTGAAATTCACCATGCATGTCATGTTCGTCTTTATCCCTTCTTCGCTTAGCCGGCTGACAACCGCTAATCCGTCACCGTTACCATACATCGCGACCTTTACTACGACGTTCGGGTGCCAGCTCGCATACTCCCGCGCTTCAGCCAGCAAGTCCTTCGGATTGCTTGACGTCGTCTCCACACTGACCGGCCCATTCACAAGGCCGCAGATGTCTAGTATTCTCCCTTTGAAATCAACCCCCCCTTCCGCAAGAAAAATCTTCTGATTCGTTGTGACACCATCACACATACCCCACTGTAGGAAGGTTCTGATCTCGTCTATGTTTGCAGTGTCAGCGAATATCTTGACCATGCTCGGATTATCTCATGTTGTTCGAAGTGGATATTCTTATCCATTACGGTCAAAGGCTCAGTCAAATCTTGAAGTCCCCTTCCCTCAACGAAACCTACCAAACAAGAGTTGGAATTGACGTTACGCGGTTCTAAACACCTGCGCGATCTTCGGGAAGACCTAGCCCAAAGAAGAAATAGCTGAGCCAGAAACAAAGGGGCTCGAAAATGGTCCAAGTCTCTATATTCGGCATAAAGGACAGACTGGGAGCTGTCTTGGCCACTTACCTGGCATCCATGGACTTCAGCGTGAAGGTTTCTGAACGAAGTCACTTTCCGTTCAGCGAAGAACCAAACCTGGCTTCTCTCAATCGAAAATTCAAGGGTAACATTGAATTCGTCGATAGGGCCCATTTCCTGGCTTCTCCATTTGTCCTTCTGGCTCTTGACACTCCAGTCGACGAAGGAGGAAAGGCAGACTACAGCAGCATAAATAGAACTGCCCTGCTGCTGAGGAACAGAATGAAGGCAGGCAGCGTCCTCATGATATCGAGTCAAGTAAATGTTGGCTTCTGCGATAACCTAACTAACAGAAAGGTGGGAATCGCGTATTGGCCAGAGAACATAAGGAGGGGGAGAGCGTTGGAGTCACTCGAGAGGACTCACTTCTACGCAGTGGGGGTGGATACTGGGGGAACCGAAATTAAATTGCACAGTTTCTTCTCCTCAATCCCCGCAGAGATGCATTTCTGTGACTTGAGAACAGCTGAGTCCGCCAAAGTGTTTCTCAATGGATTTTTGGCGACCTGCATAAGTTATGCAAACGAAATCGCAAGGCTGTGCTTGGGATGGGCTGTTTCTCCCGACGTTGTGTACCGTCACCTCGTCAATGATTATCGAGTGGGCAGACATCTTCCGCTTAAAGGTGGGAAGCCGTACCTTGGGCCCCTCGAACGTGATATTGAAGAACTCAGGAGAAGCTCGAAGTTCTTTGAATCCGTAAGGAGCATTAACGAGTCGGTGAAGAAGTAACCTCCCTGACTGGTCTCACTGCACCGATTGGGAACTCTTTCTCCTTTTAGCGCATACATGCTCTGGAATGGCAAAGGGTCACCCCTCCAGGTACTTCCGAGCGTACCTGTAAGCTTCTGGCGTCCCTATGTCCCAGACATCATGTTTGAGGACGTAACCTAAAACACGCTCCTGTTTGTGAAGCCATTCGATAAATCTTCCGGGCTCATCTTTCGGCAATTCGAGACGAAGATACTCTCTGATCCGTTCTGTAATTCGCTTTGGGAAAGCGTAAATCACGGCTCCAACAAGACCAGAAACCATTCGGAGAGGCTTTTCAACGTAGTCGACTATGATACTCTCTTCATTGACGGTCGCCAGCGAGCCGCGCAGCATCTGTTCGCTGTGCCTTGGATGGTAGAGTGCAACCACTGGCGTCTGGGCCCGGGCGTAAAGAGAGACGAGACCGAGGAGGCTATCTCGAAAGAGGCAATCACCAGCTAGAACTAGAAAGTCATCATTGATTCTGTTGATTACCTCGCCAAGTGCTCCGATTGCACCCACTTTGCTAACTTCACTTGTGGATCCATCGTTTACGACGGAAGATTTCGCGAAATCCCTTTCGATCATCCATTTCCTGAAAGTGTGCTCAAAGGTCTTGTTCGTGACGATTAGGATTTCAGTTATCCTATCTCCAAGCTCATCTACTTTTGCTACCACGTATTCTATGACAGGCCTTCCCTCGACATGTAATAACGGCTTTGGGTTGTTCGATGTCAGGGGCCAAAGTCGCTTCGCGTAACCTCCGGCCAGAATTATTGCTTGCAAGGCCACAACCCCTGTTGGGTGGAAGTCATCACCAAGTGATTTTGACAACTCTCCCAGTTCGGGACGATTTGTAGATTTCATATGCCAGTCTAATCGCAGCCCAGCCGTCGTAGGCGTTTCCCGCATATTCGCTGCTTTCTTTTATACAGTGAACGAAATGGCGCCACTCCTCCAACCACGACTTGTCTTCTCCCTTGAACTCAGTAACGTTTTCTCTGAACGGCCGAGAGAGATCCTTAGGTCCGACAGTCAGTCTCTCGCTGCCATAAGATCCGCCGAGCCCATCGACTTTGGCGTAGCCCTTTTCTCCAAATACCTCGAATGAAAATAGATTTTTCCACTCGGTCCAGCTAACGTGCATCAAGGCTACCTGCCCCGATTCAGTTCTTAGTAACGCGAACGCGTTATCCTCTAAAGGTTCGATCTTCCAGTACATCGTGGCTGTAAGCCCGAATACCTGTGTGAAATCTCCAGAAAGCCATCGAAAAAGATCTAGGACGTGGATGCCTTGATCCATCAATTGACCTCCGCCTGAAATTGTTGGCTTCATTCGCCAGTCGTTCTCGTAGTCAGGTCGGCCAGTTATTCCGTATCTGCACCGGAGATATAGAATCGTTCCCAAGACGCCCTCGTCAAACACCCTCTTCGTCTCTTTGAGGGCAGGATGGTATCTCAGATTGAACCCGCATTTGAGCTTGGCATTACTGTTCTTTGCCGCCTTCAGAACCTGAAGGGCTTCGTCTGGATTTCTTGCGAGTGGTTTTTCGACTAGGACGTGCTTACCAGACTTCAACGCACTGATACTGATCCGTGCATGAAGATTGTTCGGCGTGCAAATTACCACAACGTCAACACTTCGGTCGGATATTGCCTCGTGCCAGTCTTTTGTTGCACGACAGTTGAAACTCGCAGCAAATGAACGGGCGAGAGGGATGTCTTTGTCAACGACCCACACAATCTCGTCCCCTGATTCCCTAATCGCCGCGGCTCGTCGTTTTCCTTGACGTCCTGCTCCAATGATTGCTGTTTTCACTTCTTGTGAATCACCTTATGACTACCAACGTTCGAGCTTGGGCAGCCTCAGTCTCTTCGGCAAGTCAATATCTATCCTTCTCATCGTGAAAATATCGTTGGAACCCATCAACTTTCTGAACGATTTAAGATTCCTCCAGTCGTCATGAACCGCACTAATCAATTTTCCCGTCAATCCATTCGAATCATCGGACGCGAGAAAGGCCACCAGTTCAGCGCCAACTTCGAGCTTTACTCCTCCGCTCTCCTTGACCTTTCTAACTCTGAGCCGTTCCTTATCGCCTGCTGATTCTTCGGCTAATATGATTTCCTCCGTCATCCTCGTATAAATTCCACCCGGCGCCACAGCATTGACATCGATGTTGTGTCGCCGAACCTCTTCGGCAAGAGTTTCCGTGAATCGGACGATTGCAGACTTGGACGAAGCGTACGCGGTGAAACTGGGTAGCGAACCCTCCCCCGAGCCAGCAATGTTTATGATTTTGCCGTGTGCCTTTCTCTTCAAATATGGAAGAACGGCGCGAGAGCAAAGGAATGTCCCAACTAGATTTACATGTATTGTTGTTATCCAGTCGTTGATGCTTACTTCCTCAACGTGTCCGATGGGCCCTATTACGCCCGCGTTGTTAACCAGGATATCGATGGTTCCAAGTGCTTCGATTGTCCTCCTAACGGCATGTTTCACCTGCCTAGGTTCTGATACATCAGCCCTGATTGCAACCACTTTTCTCTGAAGCGCCCTTATTTCGAGCGTTGTCTGCTGAATCTCCTTTTCTGTTCGCGATAAGATCGCAACATCGGCCCCATGACTCGCGAGGGCCAGAGCGATTGCTTTCCCGAGCCCGCGACCTGCGCCAGTAACCAAGGCGACCTTATCAAGGAGGTTCAAGTTTGCGAGTTCCTGTTTCTCGACTGAGGTCATTTATGGTCCATTGTGCGGTTCTCCTAATGGCCTCTTCAGCCGAAACGCTTGGTCTCCAGCCAAGTTCCTTCATCTTCTCCATCGACAACTCTACAATCGGATTGTCGCCAATCCATCCCCTCGGCCCACCGGTGTACGTCCGCGTGACTCGGGCCAATCCCATTTCTTCGATCACGATGTCTGCCACCTTATCAACGGTGGTCTGCTCTTCAACACCGAGATTGAAGACATTCACCTTGTCCGAAGACTTCTGGTATGCAAGCATCATTCCATCTATACAATCCTTGACGTAGAGATACTCCTTGCTCTGCTTGCCATTGCCGAGTATTTCGAGTCGATTCGGGTTCTGTCTGAGTTTATGCACGAAATCCCATACAACGCCTCTCCTACACCTCTCTCCTACGACATTGGCAAATCTGAATGCCCAGAATCTCATTGGCGCAAACTGAGTGTAAGCTTGCGCATATGCTTCACAGGCAAGCTTGGATGAGCCGTAGAGAGACGTCTGGACAGGCGCGTAATCCTCCGGCGTGGGTCTTACTCGCGCCTCGCCATATAGCGCCGACGTTGATGCAAAAACGAGGTCCTCGACGTCATTCTCGACCATGGCTTCAAGAACATTTATTGTACCGAGAATGTTATTCTTAAGGTCTGCTAGGTGGTTTCCAAGACTTGCGCGTATGTCCGCATGCGCTGCCATGTGGAAGACTGTGTCGCATCCCTTCGAGAGCTTTCTCAGGACATTGGCATTTCTGATATCCGCTTCGCGGAACTGGAACCTTTGATTCAGTTTGTGCTGGACCAGGTTCGATGCATGCCCATTCTTCATATTGTCAAGTGCGATAACTTTCCAACCTTCTTTCAGTAGTCTGTCCACTAGATGGCTTCCAATGAAGCCAGCACCACCAGTTACAAGTGCTGTGCGAGTCATAGATTCTGCCTTGGCCTCGCTTCTCCAATCAGTTTGGATGCGTTTCGTTGTACCGTAAACTCCAGTCCAGTGTCCTCAAGAACACTTCGACCTTTCAAGTTATCTCCTCGATCCTTTACTCGGGGGAGTCCAGCAAGATGGTGATTCGCTTCACTTCGAACTCCTGCCCTCCTTTTCAAGGTTAGTTATTATCTCTACTGCCTGCTGCATGTTTGGTACAATATAGTCTGGCTCTGCTTCCATTTCATTCATTAGCCTGACCAGCAAGGAATTGACGTTACTAACCAAAATGGTTGTGCAACCAGCTCTTTGCCCCGCAATGACATCGACTATCCCGTCTCCAATTGCTACTGACTTGCGTAACGACAGCCTGTGTTCTCTTGCACTTCGTTGGAAGAGACCAGGTCCAGGTTTTCTGCAGTTGCACGAAATCCTGTACCGCGTAACTCTGGCCATCGGATGATGCAGACAGTAGTACTTATCGTCGAGTTTCACGCCTGACTTCGATAATTTAGCTTCCATCCTCCTGTTTATGGCACGAAATACGTCCAGAGAAAAGTGGCCCTTAGCCACGCCCGGTTGATTGGAGATGAGAATGAGCTTGAAGTTCAAGGTCTTCAGTCTCCTGAGAGACTTGCCTATACCCTCGACGAGCCTGAGCTGTTCTGGGTGCGAGGGGCTATCAACTATTCCGTGCTCAGGGTAGTAGACCAGTTCGTTTATGATTCCGTCTCTGTCGAGAAAAACAGCCTTGCTGAGAGGCCGTGTCATTTACCGCTTTCGCCTAGCAGTTCCCTCAACCGTGCAACTATCAGGTGCGTCAAAACGAGGTGGAATCCTTCCACCTGAGGGGTTGACTTAATCGGGACAACTATTGAGGAGTCCGAAACTTTCCTCAACAGACCTCCATCGAATCCAACAATCGCCACGACCCGACCCTCCTTCTGTCGTACGAGCTTGACGGCCTTCAGCAAGTTCTGCGACCAAGGCCCGGCCCGGTCACTTCCCGACCCTCCGTGGACGCTTATGGCCACAAGTACGTCACCCTTCCGCATGAAGCTCTCAAGCTGCCAAGAGTACACGTTCTCCCAACCTTCGTCGTTCACTAGGGCAGTCATCAGAGGCATATTATCAGTAAGCGCGAATGCTCTGAATCTCCTCTTACCCTGCACGGATGTGAACTTGTTCAGGTCAGACGCGAAGTGACTCGCGGTAGATGCTGATCCACCGTTGCCGGCGACAAATATCTGTCTGTCCTCTCTCCAGGCATCGTACAGCATCAGAATGACCTTCTTAATGTCTTCTCTTGATATCGTCTTGACAATACTTCCCACATCGCGGAGGTAACTTTCGACGAAACTGTTGTTTGGCATCAGATGCACCTATATTTCCCTAGCGACCTTCGTGCCACCAACTCCTAAGGTGAAGTTGATCTCTCTTAATCCCTCTCCAGCCATAGCCTTTCTTATCCTCGCTTGATTGCTGGTACTGCAGAACATCAGAAAACCTCCTCCCCCCGCGCCCAAGAGCTTACCGCCTAATGCCCCTGCTTTTATTCCTATCTCGTACCACCTATCAATCTGACTATTCGAAACTGCAGATGATACTGCCCGCTTCGCAAGCCAGTGCTCATGCTGCAGCCTGCCAAACTCAGCGATGTCTCCTCTCAAAAGAGCTGATTGTATCTTAAATGCCAAATCCTTGATGCGATGCATCAGATTAACCGCTTCCCCTTCATCCCTCCTAACAGCCTCTTGTTGGTGCCGCAGGACTAACGACGATGGTCGCTTGACACCAGTATAGAAGAATAGTAGGCTTTCCTGTAGTTCCTTCAAAGCATCCTCTTTCAGCCTGACACGAGACGCGGTTACATGCCCGTCTTTTCGTATCTTCAGGTTGACAATCCCACCGACCGCCGCGATGTACGGGTCTTGTTTCCCCTCGGGCTCTCCTAGGATATCCATCTGTACCTTGCAGGCCTCCTCAGCAAGCACTGTTCGAGCAACTGTATCACCCTTCAAGAGATGTAGGGCGTGAAGAAGCCCAACAGTAAAGCTGCCGGACGAGCCGAGCCCCGTATTGGAGGGCAAATCAGCTACGGAGACAATCTCCAAATTCCTTTCGAGACGAAGAAGCCTTAGAGCCTCTCTCACTAGAGGATGGCGAATATTCTGAAACGAGTCGACTATCTCGGTCTCTGAGTAGCTTAGCCTTATCTTGTTCTCAAACATCTTGTTGACAGCGACGTAGACATATTTGTCGATCGCGGCAGTCGCAACGAATCCTCCGTATCTGGAAAAGTATGACTTGAGGTCTGTTCCCCCGCCACCCAGCGTAACCCGAAGTGGAGTTTTCGTTATTATCAATGCACACGCGCTCCTTATCTGCTACGTCAGGGCAGCCAAGTAGGCCATTCTTCCGCCATACGCGGTTATCAGGCGGGGTATTCGAATCTGTCGGAAGAACGGGAATATGTTCGTGGCCATCCAGCAATACCTTATCGCGATTCGGCCAGCATGTCCTAACGAGTATCCGCACGAGGCAAGCCTCATTTCATACTCCACGGGCCACGCGCTTATCTCTTCGATTGTGGGAAGGTATCTGATTCCCTCATAGTAACTTGAGCGTGCCCTGTCGGGTTTTACCTTCTTAGAGTCCGCTAACTCTGCGTACGACTTCTCAAGGCTCCTCACAACCTTCGGAGCTGAATACTCGCTCAGCGCTTTTTCATAGCCCCTTAGACCCATGTTCCTCGCTTCGTTCCTGTTTCTCAGGAGACGTAGCAAGGCATCGCTGTAGGAGCGCGGTGTGTTTGCGACCAACCCCGTAGTTCCGTGCTCCACTGCCTCTATTTGTGCATTATCAGCCCAGTCAGTTGAGTTCACCACTATGGGCTTCCTTGCCGCCATTGCTTGCACGATTGTATTGCCAAACGATTCTCCGATGTGGGAGGCATGAGCAAGAATGTCAATACTGTGGAAAAGCTCAATGAGTTGCTCATCAGGAACTTCATTTACGATCCTGAAATATCGTGAGAGACCCCATTTTCTGATTTTGGAGAGAGCGAGAGGGTGTATTCCCCCGACTATGAGGAATCGTACTCTTGGGAACCTCTCCACCAGCAAAGAAAATGCATGAAGCGTGAAGAAACTCCATTTGCTCAAGTCAGGTCGGCCCACACGGCACAACAAGGGAATATCAGGCTCGACATCAAGTGACTGTCTTATCTTCTGGACTTTCGCTTCCGTGGGGCGCAATCTAGCGAACTTCTCTACATCGACGGCAGAGGTGACGACTCGACCGTTAGTCAGAAAATCCTCGACTCTGAGGCCTCCGTGTGATATGTAACGGATGGCCGCAGTCTTGCTCTGCAACATATGCCTATCAATTAGCGAACTGTTAGGACTACGGTCAAAAAGACCAAAAACGTTCAGTTCAGTCCTAATCGGTACATTGGCTCGAAGGCTTGCCCCGAATATCTCCGAATGCTCTTTCCCACCCCTGTAGAAATGCAATATGTCTATTCCCTCGTTTTTCATGAACTGAGTCAGTATGTCCAAATCACCGTGGAAATTTACGACTCTGATTCCATTTGCCGCAAGCGCGCGTTCCCTGCGCGGATCTGCACTAGAGATTGAACCCATGACAACATCGAAATAATCGCTGTTTGCGAACCTTAAGTAGGGAGTTATGTTGTGGCCCGCACCTGCGAAACCAAGGACAGAGATTAGGTGGAGAACCCTGAGCTTGTCTGACATCCGTTAATTCGCGCTGTTATTTGCGGTTAATAAGTGGTTTGTGACCGAGAGTAGGAGGGGCTTTTTCTAGGCCCACTCGCACCTCACTACGCGTAGTGCCCGTGCAAAAAAAAGGGCGGGAAAGCGGGAGTCTGACATAAGCAAGAATCAATTTCATGCCCAAGTCTTAGGATGGCCTTCCCTGTGTCTGATTACTTTGCCAAGCTTCAAATCATAGAGGAACTCAAGTCGTGAAAGTAAAGAAGGTGAACGAAGAGTTACTCGAAAAACCTAGAATCTTCCCTCACTTGGATCCTCAAATACTACCAAAGAAACAATATCCCTATCCCAGAGCCAAACCGTTTAATATCCATGATTGATAATGGCCGTGAATTGCTCAGCAAAATCTATCCAGACTCACCAACCAGAACGGAACAACCGAAGAAACAACCAAAGGTGGAACACCACCAAAGCCTGATATCTCAGTAGAACATATGCAGAGGTGAGCACCGATGTCTGAAATGCCCAGTCAGGGTGAAGGAACGCGGTACGACGAGAAGGTCGAGAGAGAGGACAGAATCGAATTCTTCCCAACCGTCGCTCTTGTTAGACACGCACATTTTCAGACCACTGCAATGTATCTCGAACACGCCCTTAGGCGGCTGTGCAATCTTGTGACGGTTTACGTGGATCAATCGAGCGTTCTTTATTATCTAGGTAGCCACTTGCTCTCCTCGCGACTGACTAGGAAGCCGATTCAATTCATACTTAATGAGGTTCTCAAAGAGGCATCTATCGATCTACTGTTGGTGGTTGATCCTGTCAAGTTTGACCTAACCGAATCGAATGTTGCTGATTGTACTGCCTTCTACGCCATCGATAGTCATATCAGCTTCAGGGAGCATTTCAGTCGCAGCAATGTGACTAGTTACGATTATGTGTTCGTCGCTCAAAAAGACATGGTTGAGGAGTATAGACGCGCTGGCTGCTCGAGGGTTTCATGGCTGCCCCCTGCGGCCGACCCTGAAATACATCGTCCACTCAAACAGAAGCGGTTGTTTGACATCTGCTTTGTTGGAAACTTATGGTCTGGGAGGAAACAGTTTGTTGATGCGCTCCAAATGCGTCATAATAACCTTCGTTGGTACGTAGGTAAGCAATATATGCATAATATGTCATCAATTTACAGCGCTTCAAACATGATTCTCAACAAGTCGCTCTGTGGGGATCTTAACATGAGAGTCTTCGAAGGCATGGCCTCGGGAAGGTTATTGATTACGGACAAGATAGGAAACGGCCTTAGTGAACTCTTCACCGACGGCAAGGAGTTAATCATCTATTCCGACTTGGAGGAAGCCTATCGTGCTATCGAACATTACGCGGTTCACGCAGAAGAACGAGAGGCTGTAGCGGTCTCAGGGATGCGCTCTGTTCTTCGTGCACACACCTATGAGCACAGAGCAAGGCGGATTCTTGCTGCTACCGGATTGAAGACAAGCTAAGGACGTGTCTAAGGACACGTGGCCTCAGCGACGAAGACGTTGACAAGGTCCTTGAAGGGTTAGTCCTAGCCTGAAACTGGGGGCCTCTCCTCAAGGCTCTTTGGGTTGGAAGGATGAAACACACGGTTAGTATTAGACTGGAACGGAAGCAAAATGTAGTGCTTTTAGTAGTCAGTAGACTCTGAAAGAATGATGGAGGTGATACGCTACTTAAAAGCATCTTCACTGATTCTAGATTTCATTTTTTCTCGGTCGCGAAAAAACGCATCAACCGACCTTCCGACTCGAGTCTGACTTTCGATGACGCGGACACGTTCCAATACGGTAAGTCCACAAGTCAGATAATCTTCCGTTCCTTCACTGTCAAGGATTACGATCTTCGCCTAGACAGAATCCAAAGTATCGCATTTATTGTTCCCAATCCTGTAATACTCCAATCGAATTGTTCAGCTGTTTTCTTGCAATTTTGCGATAACTGCGCCAATAATGCCCTATCTTGGTAAAGTCGTCTTATG
>Ga0194121_10009603_pt1 | contig 11942 bp, 18 predicted proteins | sample TA2MahCa50mmetaG_FD_148609 | JGI IMG/M metagenome (GOLD analysis project Ga0194121, IMG submission 148609) | Freshwater microbial communities from Lake Tanganyika, Tanzania - TA2015020 Mahale Deep Cast 50m | ecosystem: Environmental > Aquatic > Freshwater > Lake | place: Tanzania: Lake...
CTAACCCTTGGTCACCTAATTTTGGAACCATTGTTGGATCAAAAATGCCCGTCTCTTGGTTGATCATATTGTACAAGTAAAATACGGGAAAATATCCCCTAAAATGAGTTATGGGGTCATAAACAGTTGTGTTTACATAAAATTGACCCGTGTTAAAAACATCCCAAATAACTATATGTTGATCTTGTACATGAACACTACGATTAAGCACTGCTCCAAATTGATACTCTGCGACACCCGGTGCGGCAGACCAGACCGTGCACGACTTCAAGTTATTTCCATTTTTCTCCAGCGCGTATTCGAGCTTTCTGTTCTTATAAAAGTATTCTAATATTTTATTTTGAGTTTGTTCAATATCAGGAAAATTATTCATAGAAAGTTTTAAACCCCTTTCAATCTAATGCCAACTAAGAAGATATCCATTGATGCCTTCTTTTTGCTGAGTTTCCAAGGCAGATTCCAGTTTGACTATACGGTCACATAAAGAATCGATCGTTTTAAGCAAATATTGTTGATCATCTTCATATTTGCGATGAATTTTTGGATTATCTAAACCAATCGCATGTTTAATCACGCTTCTGTCCTGATCGGAAACTCGCCAATCCTTGAAAATAACAAAACGTTTTGAATAAGTACCAAAGGTTTTTACAATTTCTTTGGACAATAAATAGTCCATAAAAATTTTATTTACAGAGGGAATAACATTGGGGAAAAATGTTAGAGAAAAATTTTGTATATCACCAAGAAATAGATAATAATTGAGAGATGGAATAGAAGAATAATTATTTCTTAATTGTTCATAAGAATTAAAAGCAGGTCTTTTACCTTTATTTATCCTAGATAAAACATAATCTATCGTATGGTCGGCAAGAGATTGGTGTGACAAAAGAGTTTGCAAAGCAAGATCATCTTCAAAACAGGAATGTGCACCAACAGAGGCCGCAAAAAATGTAACTTGATTTAACCGGAAAAAACGATTATAACATTCCACTTTCTGGTTATACAAATCAAATAACAAGTGATAATTTTCTTTGAATATTATTGGAGAAACGGTGGACATTACAAGACCTCGATTGAATATAGTTGTATTTTGCGTGATTTAAGGTGTTCTAAAAGATTTGAATTGATAAAATACATTGATTTAAAAGATGGATAAACTCGCCTGGCGCATCCATATAGTTTAGACAAATATTCGAAAGTATTCAGTAGCTCGTAATTTTGTTTGTCAACAAACAAAACACACTCGCTATCATTGATCAATATCAGATAACTTTTCAGAAGCCATATCGACAATGGCTTGTCCAACAATTGGATCGCTTGGGACCACGAGATTTTGGGCTCCATCCTTCATCACCTCTAACATGGACTTTCTAGCTTCTTTAAGGGTCTCATGAAAGGATTTTTGGGCTTGTTCGGAAGCGAAAGAAATTTGGGAGACCAAAGCCTCCATGAAGACAGCCTGCTCTCCATATGCCAAAACCAATGTAGCCATTTGTTTTTCCAAAGATTCAACACGGGTATTTAAATTGGAAAGAGAATTCTTGACATTCTCATTTAAAACTTCAAGCATTGAGTCTAAAGTGGATTTCAGACCACTGAATGTTTCAGCTATTTTTCTTTCCTGCTCATACTCTTTGATATCATGAGTATCTCTACTGGTCATCATTGCTCCCCTTTCGTCTCTTCGCTCGTTCGTTATTATCACCAATCATACCGCATACCAATCAGATTTATTGGTTACATGAGATATTAAAGATAAATTAATAATATTCGCAATGCTGCATAATTCAGATCTCGTAATCTTAATACTGTCAACAGATAAGGATGTCTTCATATCCGGTATAAAGGCTCCCGATTCGGTTTTGCGGGCGGCAAAATGACCAGATTTCCACACGAACGCGGAATCATCATAAGATTGATCTGCATTTTGCCAATAATGAACTTTGAAGATTCTCGATATCGGCTTTGACTCTATTATGCCGCCGCCATAGGAAACAAACCCTTCGTCTGTTGGTATACCATTTTTATCGCTTTGCCTGTAATTTAATTTGGCGGTGCCATTGGCAACAGAATTGAGATATGCAGAAAAGTCTATGGCGTCCAGATAAACCATTGTACTGGACAGAAGTTTGCCATCAAAAGAAACTTTGCCAATATCAACCTTGAATTTTAAACCCTGATACCAAGGTTTAATAGATAAAAATCCACTCTGGGTTTTAGAACGAAACCATTTTTTATAAAGGTCTTTATCATATTCTTTTTGTATCTCATCTGTTATGATTGGCTGTTCGGCAGATTCTACAAATTCGTCAACGTTTTCGAAATTCATCTTTACTCCTACAACTTCCAAGACACTTCAGGAGACACTAAAGATCTACCTGATATAACCATGTTAGCATCGTTATACTGTTCTGTCGAAGCCCAGTCCCATTGTTCAATCGCAACTTGATACATAGATTGAATGACGTTTCTGTGCTTGTTCCAAATAATATTTTTTACCTTTGGAATATAAGATATAATATCTTGCGTGTTAATGGGTCTAAAACCTTCAGAAACAACAAAGAATTTTACTTCTCGAACCAATGATAAAATTTCTGCACCGGTGAAATATTCTGCTGCTTCTGCAAGGGATTCATAATTAAATTCATGATCAGTGTCAATATCTTTGAGATAAATCTTAAAAATATCTAGTCTTTCTGTAAGAGATGGCATGCCGACAAACACGATCTTATCGAATCTGTCTGCACGCAACATTTCCGGACGAAGACTATCTAACTGATTGGCAGCACACATTAAAAATGTTTCGTTAGGCAATTCTTGAAGACCGGTCAAAAATTCACCGTGCACCCTGTCGGTAGTGCCGGCATCCACGTTGCTAGAAGAGGCGCCGCCGGAAAGATCGCGACCGAACTCGTCGATCCAGACACACAATGGATTCATTGCTTTAATCTGCCGAAATACTGCGCGCATGTTAGCTTCCGATTGGCCAACAAAAGAATTCATTACTTGACTAACGCCGGTTCTGGCGAGATCCAAGTTAAGCTCTTTGGCGGTAGCTTGGCAAATGGCGGACTTGCCAGTGCCCGGAACGCCCACCATCAATATTCTGCGGATTGGAACTATGCCGAATTTGTGGGCTTGTTCTTTGTTGGCGCGCAAGAAAGCGGTCTTTCTAATTATGTTCTTGATGTTGTCTAAGCCACCAATGTCATCAAAAGACATCGTTGGTTTAATAATCTCAAGAATGCCAGCCTGCTTAACAACACGCATCTTGTTATCATAAATATATTTAGGGTCGATAACACCGTTCTCCAACACGGATTGCAAGCAATAGTCTATGAATTCGGATTCATTGAGGCCCAAACCAGATCTAACTATTTCTTTAACTGCATCTTGTTTAACAAATTTTCCTTGCGAAGAAGTATTAATATGATCAACAATTTGATACAGTTCTTCCAAGTTGGGATTTTCGAAATTAGAGGCTTTAAACAAATAAGAATAATCTTCGGGGACATCAAAAGAAGATATAAAAATCATCTGGGGATAATTATCTATCTCGTCACTCCAGAACATTCTACGCTGCTTGGACTGGAGAGAAGATATCAAGGGTATATAAGGTGTTATCGAATCCGGTTTGCCGAAAACTTTAAGAATGAAACTAACTTGTTTTTTAGAAGTTTTAGCAAAATCGTTCACATATTCGTAGCAAACAGACAAATCAAAGGGAACTATTAATTTGAATCCACCGTGTTCTGGATCTGGAAATTCCACAAGAACCGGTTTCCATTGCCCGTCGACATATTGGGAAAATCCCTTTTCCATATCGATTGTAAAATATTCTCTAAAATCATATTGAATAATTACATTAATCAACCTATCAAATTCTGTTGATTTTATCCATAAAGATGGATAACTTAATTTTATTTGATTAAAGAACATAACACTCTTTCTATGAATAGATCAACGCCTTATTAAAAAATGTGTGGGGGAACCCATGAGAAAGGTGCATGGATTCCCCCACGATCTTAAAAACTAATCAGCCCTTCTCACCGGCACGACGGTGAAACTCCACATTGTCGCCCGGTTGAATGATATAGTTTTCTTCAAGTTTATCCTTGCCTTTGTAGGCAACCGCATCCTGAGGAATGCCCCAAAGACGAGAAAATTGTTCTCTCGCATCTTTTATAGATTTGCCAGCAATATTGCCTGGTTGGTTGTAAACACCAAATCGAACATTCGCCATACCTGTCTGGGTAGATGGCTTCTGTTGACCAGATGATTGATCCATTTTATATCTCCTTCTTTATACCATCACGGGTTCAGAAACCTGTGATACTTTTCTATTATATGGTTCAGCTTTACCAAGTCCTAAATCAAAATAGATTTCGGTTTCGTCAGGACTCTGACCTAAAACTATTGTTTTGTGGACTCTTCCTAAAATGAAGGATGCGACAGCCATATTTGTAGCTAATAGCTGGGTGCCGCCTTCAAGTTTAGATCTTTCTTGACAAGACAATTCACCAGGATTTTTATCCGGGGGATTCTCATATTCGGGATGGAATGCTATTGGATGTTCGGTTATCTCAACACCATCTCTCTTCTGATAATGATAAACGGAACCGAACAATAAATCGTCATTGCCCCCGGTAAAAACGTCAATAGTGCTAAGTTTGGACGCGGCATCAAATATTATTCTTCTAGCCGCGAAATTATCTACCACCGCAAAAACTACATCATTGTCGCGAATAAGCTGAGATGCTTTAATTCTAGGCGAATCTTCATCTGTGGATATTCCAGTATCTTCATCAGAAACCACCCATTTGAGAACAGGAATGATGGTGGTGGATGGAAATTGTGGGGTTAATTCGGCCGCCTTGACAGCCGCTTTATTGCCCAATTTAACAAAATCCTGCCGCTCTTTGTTCTTGTCCTCATAATTGTCTCCGTCAACTATAATAAGACCGGAGCCGGGGAACTTCCACTCCAGCAACCTGGCAAGACCAGCAATAAGCCAAGTGCCTATTCCGCCAGCTCCAACAACAACAAAACGTTTAGTAGTGGTCATGTAGTATTCTCCGCGTTTGTACTGGTGATTGGACCCTGCGGAATATCTAAGGAAGGTTTCCTTTGGACGGATGCAGAGCCAAACAAATAGGCTTCTTGTTTAAATTTCGGACATTCAGTTATTTTAGAACGACTTTCATCTAAAACAAACTTAGCCTTATCAGCTACAAACTCAGTAATTAAATCGCGATAAGGCGGACACTCGACAGTTTGCCAATATATACAATTAACACAATTCCCATCGTAATCGTATATGTCAAAATCCGATTTGTTTGCCCTATCTTCGAAATCAAGCAAATCTTCTTTCAAAATCATCGGGGAACAATCGCAAAAGGCATAAGCGTTACTCACTGGAACGTTGCAACAAACGGTTCTGGCCGTATGCGCATTTTGATCGTACTCATCATCATCGTTATCTCTCCAATAATCCCAATGAGAAGATTGATACAATTGAACATTCGGATGATTCGCCAAGTAATCGTTGTTCTTTCTGGGGTAATGAAACTCATATTCCTCAGTAATATTAATAAGAAAATCTTTGGTGTCCTTTTCATCATGGCCCCAAAGGTACACAAATGATATGTTATCAATTTTTCTGTCAGAAACAAAACGATGAATCTTCCCGCACATAATGTTTATGTTGTCGGTTGCCAGAACCACGGGGATATCACAGATGGTACACGCCCCCGCGGATACATCATGCCTATCGATCTCGTAATCGCAGCATGGACATTCGGATTTCTGATCGCTGTCCAATTGAATCTCAACAACGATGAGAGAATTATCAGGAAGACCCAACTTATCTATAGTTTTTTGGGCCATACGACCATATTGATAAGAAACGGGCTTATATTCCCCAACCGCCGCCGTATGAGGCGAAGGATTCGCCGTATAGGGCGTAAGAGTCGGCGTTGGTCGCGATGGTGCCCCCGCCGTATACGGGGGGTGTACTTTTTTTACTTTATTCGACCATTCTATAACGTCTGGATCTGGATCTTTTAAAAAGGTAATGTCCTCAAAAACATCCTCGGGCTTAAGAGCATAATGCTGACCTGCCATTTGAAGCTCGATATGATATTGGGTAGCCCCATTGTTTTGGGACTTTTGCCAGCCATAAGTGATGTGCAGACCGTCAAAATCTGCCTGATCAGCGTGGTCTGTCCCGGAGGCGTATGCGCTCATTTCCGGATGACTGTGCACAGATCCGACAATTACGACGTCTTCGGGTTTCAATTCAGCCACGCTATCGGCGTCGTACTTGCAATGTGCTGGAGTGTTGGTTTGATCTGGGACAAGAACCCCCCAACCCTCTGGTCCGGTCATATTTGTGTTATACGTAAGTATAACGATTGATTCTGTGCCGTGCTGACTATAAACGAGTCTGAAAAACTGATCAAGCTTTTCGACAATGACGTTGGGTATTTCCGGCATGGTATATTCGCAAGTCTCGGTAATAGACACAAATTCATCGGGTAACGGATCTTGGGAAATGGCTATAGATCTACCAACAAAGTTATTGACTATCTTGAAAAGCTTTGTTTCCTTAACAACGGTGGGTTCTGGGGGAGCCGGTGGGGTATAACCGTACGTAACCGCGTTACCCGAATTAATGGTATATGTATAAGTTTTCGATTGCCAACTTTGATTGTTCGCTTGATTGGATGCAGGCTTGGTTTCTTTGATATCGTTAGCTAAAAGATAATAGATTTGAAAACCCATATCTTCTACTATATCGCAAATATCAAAACGATCTGCAAGAAAGCAGGGGACGCCGGATGGCATCCAGAAATATTTTAATTCGTCCATAGTTACCTGAGACATAATGTTCCTTTCGTATTAAAATGGTCCTTCTTCATTTGAATCAATTTCTTCATCATCATTTTCGTGATCTTCATCGTCTACATGATCCTCATCGCTGCCATCCGACCCTTCTTCGGGCTCGATATTGTAAACATTATAAACATTTTGCGCTCTGGCTTTGGCGCTTTCCGAAAATACATCCGTGCCAGTATAAGTGGTCGTTGCGGTGACAAAAGATCGTGTAAACCAATTGGTAATCGTTTTTAACCCATCTGCAAATTGATTTCGTTGAATGGCATTAATTGGTTTGGGAATATGCGTATCCGTATAATAAACCTGGTAGTTGCCCAAGATGGCCATTTTAAGGGTGAGATTTTGCCCATCGAGTTGATGTTTCGCTTGAGAATCCATGGATTCAACAAGAACGGGGATCCAAAGAAGCTGATCCAGCGTCCAAAGGAAACCTTCCTTGGAGCTTTTCTCCTGCCATTCTTTCGGGTTCCACAAATAACTGAATTTCGTGTAACTACTGGGATAAATCATTTCGTAATATTCTCGATAAAATCTAGGGCCATCTGTCTCGGACATATTGACATCATTGTAGGCTTCGGTTCCGGAACAGCGATCAACAGCCTTGGCCAATCTTTCATTAAACGGAAGATGGGACCAATCTTGATTTTGATATAAACATATCCAACCAACGCTGTTGCCCCTGTATCCTTTGCAATTTATGTTAGGAAGATTAACATGATACAAAGGAATATCGGGATGCGTAGCTGGTATTGGGGAATAAAAAGTTCTTGCACCATATAAATTATTGTTAATAAAATCTATTATAACAATTCTATAAGGCTGGGCAAGAGCATACTTTTCAGCACTGCTATCTTTTTCGTATTTGCCCCAATTAATGTAATATAAATCAGGCTTGTGTTGATACACGACCTGGGTGTGGTCGCCTGCTTTGCGTATGCTAAGGAGACCTGTTCCATCAAGAGGAAGCAAACCCGTGTCCATAACGGCATATCTAGAAAAGCTGTAATAGAAAGAAGCTAAATCTTTGTCTGTAATATGATCCAGACCATAAGAATTTACTTTGGAACGGAAAATGATAGAATCATTTTCCTGCACAAATGTGTAACAAAGTTTGGTGTCCACTGTAAAATAACCTTTCAATATATCAATCAGTATTGAAAAGAGTTTCTATGTCTTTATCAATCTCGTGTTCAAAATCGCCGAAGGACGAAGCAAACCAATGGGGGTCGGATTCGGCCGCTTTGGCGATAGAAAGTTTTGTTGTAATGCCCTCGTATGCTTGAACTACATCGGCCAAACGATCTAAGGCCCTAGATAATTTTTTTAATTCATCTCTACTAGGCTCCATGTTGAGAATGAATTTCAATATAGGTGTATCGTTTATCGTAAAATGATTAACGATTCTATCGATTCTTTGGCTTAAAACAGAAGCCTCTTCTTCCAATTGTCTTTTGGCCTTAGAAGCCATCTCGAATGAGAAGTTAAATTTATCCATATTAGTCATGAAATGCCTTTCGAAATTTTTCTATTCGCTATAAATTCTCTTAATTCAATTATAGACCACCATATGGAAGCGGTGGCTATAACCACTTTTGTTAAAATCTTGGCAAGCTGCACTTCGGCAGCAGAAGATAATGAGGATGAAGAAGATATTCCTTGAATGTCAAAACAACAATCGTTAAGATAATCCAATATTTTATTGTGAATGTCTTTTTTGTTTTTCATTGTTTTGTCCTTTTGTGAGATAAGTGTGGTATATGATAAAATATCAAGCAACAAGCACTATATCCTTCTTGGCCTGACGATAATTTTTTCCATCAGAACCAAAATAGTTAAACAAGATTTCAAACAATGCTACAGTCAAAACCAAAATTGGGGCTATAAAAGAAAATGTAAATGACAATAATAATATTAATATAAGACTGAACAAACCAGTAATAGGACCGTACAGGATAATAGACCTTCTAACAGAAGGATCTAATTTTTTGAGATTTTTAACTCTTGTTATTCCTATTCCCCAAAAAGGAAAGGGTATAATATATGGTACATCTGGTTTTGCGTCATTGAAAATAGCGGCAAAATAATGACCTAATTCATGTGCCATAAGTACTACAGGAATAATTAATACTATTGGAGAATGCACAATGGTGTAATTTATCGCAGCAAAGGCTGTGGCTGTAATTAATAAAATGAGAACAGATTTAAATTTTGAATTCATATAGATCTAATTTTGAAGTTAATGTTAGACGAAGTAGTATCGTTCAACTTTTCCAAGAAAATTTGATCAGTATTACTGATAAATTGATTTCGGATCACTTTCTCATGCTGCTCACTGACGGTGATTTTACTTGAAAGAACGATCTCTTCGAAATTCGGGTTTTCCTGGAAAATAATGGGGTTAGCAGGAAGTTTGTATTTTTCAGACAAATGAAGATACATTACCCGTTCGCGGATGAGAATATGATTAGACATTCTGACCAAAGTGCCTACATAAGTAGGAAGATAAGGACCATCAAGCGAAACACCGATTTTCGCTAAGAAACGTTTCAAGGTGTTATTGACATCTTTATCTGTACTCGTAAAAGTATCGCCCAATAGAAAATTTATATTGATGCGACGGAGTATTTTTTGTTCTAAAGTATTATAAAAATACATAAGACCAAAACGACCGGCGGTCAACTCGTCCAATATAGTGTTCAAAGTGCTGAAATAACCGACAGAACCGGCGTTACTAGTCCAATGATTATAAGCAGTGAGTATCGCTTCCGCCAATTTAACGCGTACTTCAGTATTGCCGTCAAAAGTTTCGTCGTCGTTATCCTTTATATCCCGAGACAAGTCTGTAAGCAACACATTATCGGCGGGCTTGGCTTCGGGAATCGGACTATATGGCTGGCTTTTTACGGGTTCAGTAGAAGGATCGTAACTGAAGATATCATCATCACTTTGAGAATATAAATTGCTGTTCATAAATATACATTCCTTTCAAAGAAAATCTGATACTCTGAATTAAATTTAAAATTTTATTATCGAATTTAAGATATATTCAGCTTCTTTTAAAGTAATAACCTGATAATGACCGTTATAATAATTGTTCACAATATTTCTTCTCTGAATTTCAGTAGTGCCTGCCCATATACCGTAGACATTGTTGCTAATTGCATCTTGAAAACATTCAATCTTAACTGGGCAACTAGCACATATCCCCCTTGCTTTATTCAAACTTGAAGAATTATAACTAACGGGGAAAAATATATTTACGGGTAAATTCTTGCAAGCAGCTGCGGAATGCCAGGTAGAACTTAATTGGTTTTGATTTAACATTAAAAATTATTTGGCTTCTTTCTGTATGAGATTTAATAGATCCAAATGCAATCTATTGATGCTTCTCATTATAGCAAAGAAAAGTTCATAAACCTGTAACGTGTCATTATCATTGGCATTTTCTTTGTGGAATAAATTACAGATACTATCTTTTAACATCACATATTTGGAACAAGTATCCTGTATTTCTAAAATAATAGCCAGAAGCTCTACTATTTTGTCGTCCACACTGGTGTTATAAGAAGAAGATATGTCTTCAAATAATTCGTCAAATTCATCCGGTTTCATATCGCCTGCAATTCTATGCGTTTTTGTAAAAGTTCAGAACGAGGAAAAATAATGTTTATCGGGCCGTCGCCGAAACAGGTTTTATCCAAAACCATGTCAGTTTTACTTTCGAAACAGCTGATACAAAGCATCCCTTCCTCTACATTGGCTAGTTTCCAAATATCGTCTTTCAGCATGTAATATTCGTGTATTTCCAATGTATTGACGCCGCACTCGGCGCAGTTGAATTCTGACAAATCTTCATAATCCACGGTGTACAATGGGGGGACGGTCAATTCTTCTACCATATATTGAATCCACCACAACAAACAAGAAATCTAGAAAATTCCTGAACATTGCCAACAGTGAACGGATAATTACCCTGAAAATCCTTGGCTCTACCAGAGCCGGAACAGGCATTGCACTCCATATATTTTTCCTGATCGGTGTCGTTGGGGCCGACTTTAGCAGGCCACAATCTCTTGCCTGTAGCGTTGCAATGTTCACAATCGTGATCGGGCAAAGACTTCACCCAATCGTCGTAATCTCGTTCATATTCGGCAACATGGCCGGCATCTATATCTTTCTGTAATTGGACGCCTAATAAATAGGCTTCTTTCGCGTCTAACCCGTCGCCCGAATTAGAATGGCCATGTTTACAGGAACTCGTCAAATCTGGGTAATTGTTCAAACAAAACTCCCAAAGTGGTCGCCACCACCAGACATTGTTCCTAAAGTAGGCCCCGTCTTCACTGATTGGCTGTTTGCCGTACACATCCATGCCCATAATTAAATCCTTTGCAAATAAAAGTTAAATGGTTTTATACTGTATTCTCGTACTTGGTTGGGCGATATAAACAGTGTCATCTGTATATATTTCGTACCATCCTTCTAGATTATAATTAATATCATTTATAATGATTTCCAGGGTAGAATGACGAGAGGGTCCGACATAAATATGATCCCCGGGGGCGAGGTTTTCTACGGAGATAGATTTTCCGTAATAAGGTCTGGGGTTTTTTGGCAATTCTACAGCAGGCAACAACACCACCATTTTTTCCCCTTCTTCTTGGACTTCTTCCCTAGCAGGTGACAATACCATCATTTGTTCCCCTTCTTCTTGGACTTCTTCTCTTTTTTCTTTGGTTTGCCGTCGTCTTTTTCGTACAAGCGAAAAGGAACAAAGTCTTTTTCATTAACCGGCATTAAATTATCTGAGGAATTGTTAAACAAACATGACTCTGACAAAACCATGGCCCGAACCAAATCATTGATCTGAACATTCTTGGAGTCAGGTTTTTTTAACAATTTACTCATGTCAACAATTGACATAAGCGAATGCACATCTATGCTCATGACTTATTCTCCAATCTGTACATCTGTCTTTCAAGCCAAGCCGTTGTTTCCTTGAGTGATTTATTGGACTTGTCAAGATACTCGAGTTTTTTCTTGAA
>Ga0194121_10009607_pt1 | contig 11938 bp, 12 predicted proteins | sample TA2MahCa50mmetaG_FD_148609 | JGI IMG/M metagenome (GOLD analysis project Ga0194121, IMG submission 148609) | Freshwater microbial communities from Lake Tanganyika, Tanzania - TA2015020 Mahale Deep Cast 50m | ecosystem: Environmental > Aquatic > Freshwater > Lake | place: Tanzania: Lake...
CCTTCTTTCTTGCAAGAGAGGTAGACGCCTGTACGCATCGCGTACGAGTCTATCGTATATGGGGCTCTCGTGCCCCCAGGCAAGAATTGTGCCGGACACTATTGAGTGCCAGGACACATGGCATGGCTATCAGACGATGCACGGAGAATTCGAGCCACAGGTTGCGTTGCAGTTCCGGATTCATGGCTGTTGTCCAGCACGTACCGTGCGTAGATAGGAGTCGTGTAAATTCTCACGCTCGACATAAAACGTGGCGATTGGCAACCCGGCCATGACCAGGGTATGCAGGACTGCCGCCTGAGCTGTCGCATCACCGGGCACTCGCAGGCTCCCGCCACGGGCATCAGCCGTAAGTACCTGCACGCCAACGCAGGACAGGGCGTGGGCTTGCCAGCCAGTAACAGGCGTGGCCAGTTCCACACGCACCTGCTGACCCGTAGGCGTGTGACTGTGCAGCGGGCGATGCTCAATCACTTTGCCGGCCTGCATGACCAGCATATGCGTCGAATACTCATCCAGCTCAGCCAGAATATGCGAGGACACCAGCAGGGTCATCCCCGCACGTTGCAACTGGGTGAACAGACTGGCAAGGGCGTAGCGGGCTTCTGGATCGAGCCCAGACGCCGGTTCATCGAGGATGAGCACCTCAGGAGCATGGATCAACGCCTGGCCAATCGCGACCCGCTGCCGCTGCCCACGTGATAACGTCCCGGCGCGCGCTGGAAGTTGCGCCGTCATGTCAAGCCGCGCCGCGGTCTGCTCCACCATGTCTGGCACGGCTGTCGGGCTTAGACCATTCGCCAGCGCAGCATAACTCAGGCACTGACGCACGGTGAGCGTATCGTACAGCCCATAGACATCCGAGAGGAAGCCCACCCGTTGGTGACAGACCCGGGGTTCCTCCAGCACGTCGATTCCCGCGACGCGAATCGTTCCTAGCATAGGACGCTCAAGGGCGGCGATGCAGCGCAGTAATGTCGTCTTCCCAGCGCCATTGGGGCCTACCAGAGCCGTCACAGAGCCCCGGATCACGGCGAATGAAACGTCATCCAGTGCTCGGACGCCAGGGTAGTCAAACCGCACACCTTCGACCTCGATGGCGTACTCCGGCAAGGAAGCACGCCATGTGCCTGCCTGTGACTGCATCGTCTGTGTCCTTCTGTCCAGCTACACTGGCGCGATGCCAAGGCTCCCCATGAAGCGATGCTTAATATAGGTCGGACTCTTTGGGGGACGCCCAGCGGCGCGCTCATTGTCGATCAGGGCGACTAGGATCCAGGGACCAGGCTCCCGCAGCGCTCTGGTAAAAGCCTGTTCAAAAGCCTCCTGGGTCTCGACGGTGGTCACCTGTTGAAAGCCTGCACCCCGGGCGATCTGGGCGAGATCGGTGCAAAAGGCCGTGTGCGTGGGCTGACCGCCTGTCAATTCGAACTGACGATTGTCCCAGATGACATGAATGAGGTTCTGAGGCGCCCGCGCTGCCGCAGTTGTCAGCGAGTTGAGATTCATCAGCAGGGCACCATCGCCATCGAGGATGATTACCTTCTGCTGCGGCCGTGCCATGGCCAATCCCAGGCCCATCGAAGACGCCATACCCATGGAATTCCACATGTAAAAATTTTGTGGGCGATCCTGTGCCGTAAACAGATCGAATTTCGGATTGCCCAGCGAGGCAATCACCGGCTCGTCCGTCAGTTGTTGGACAATATAACGGGTAGCTTGCAAGCGATTCAGCATGGCGATTCCCTTATTTCTCGTCTTTCCAGCCAGCCAGCTGGGTGGAGAGCAAAATGGCGACTGGTGACTCCAGGGCAAAGGCCAGCTTCAGCGCCCCGTCGACGATGGTATTGACTTCCTCCGGATGGGTAAGCTCAAAGCGCGGAATGCGTAAGGAGTCGAGAATCGGGCGCAGTGCCTGTCCCATCGGGACCTGTGAGGGGTTGAACTCGCCCAGTTCTCCGCGACAGCCAATGAACATCGGCATCGGGATCTGATATGGCAGGGCCAGCGAGGCCAGGGCATTAATGGCGTTGCCTACGCCTGAGGTGGGCAGCATCACGGCGCTACGGTGTCCGCCAACGTACTGGCCCGTGGCCACCCCGATGCCTTCCTCCTCACGTGCCAGAGGTAAAAGGTCAAAAAAAGTATCTTGCCGAGCCAGTTTGAGAATCTGCTCGATGATGGAATCGGGAACATAACTCAGAAAGCGAATATCATAGGCTTTCAGATGCTCGATGATACAGTGCGTCCACAACGTGCTTGGCATGCCTACTCCTTGACAATCTGATCGAGGAAAACTACTTACTTGTAACTTTTGTACTTATGCACTTAGTGCTCACCCTGCAGGTCAAGTGCCGTGCACAAGGTCTGGAGGGGCAAAGCAAATCCAGGCAAAACGGTTCCCCCATACAGGGTTGCGGTAGCCTGCAGTACGGTGGATTGTGCAGGAGCGGTGAACGCCTCCAAGGCACTCCAGTACGTCTGCCAGCGTTGCACTTTCCAGGGTGCCCGTGGTTCCAGGTGGCACGGCTGTACTCCTTGCGCCGGGCGCTTAGCGCCTGACCCCTTGTGCGGCGAGCCGCTGTGTGATCGCTGTAACCGTCGCACGGGCGTGGTTCGCTTCCCGCTCGGCGAATTGGCGACAGAGACCAGTATACTGCGCGGGATCCAGCAGCGCTTCCACTTGCTCTGGCTGCAGGCGGGCATGCACATGCGGATCCGCTGCCAGCAACTCTCGGAACGGACGACCCTCCGTTACAGAGGCTTGCGCCGCGTCGTACACCGCATCATGGGCGCGCTGGCGGCCGATCTGCTTGCCAAGCTCTAACATGAGGGCTTCAGCCATGATCAGGCCACCGGAGAGATCAAGATTGCGCCGCATCCGCTCGGGGAATACCTGTAACCCGTCAAACAGCACCACAAACCGCTGCAACATGTCGCCGGTGAGTTCGCAGGCTTGCGCCAGAGCCCGATTCATCATGATGCTGGTCGTGCGGTCGGCCTCGTGCTCGGTTTGCATGGCTTCGAGTGCCAGTGGCACCAGCGCGCGGATCTGCGCGGCCGCCGCAATGATATCCTGGGAGAGTTTGGGGTTGCGCTTCTGTGGCATGGTGCTACTGCCCACCGTCCCCGGTGGTACGGGTTCTTCCACTTCACCAAACTCTTGTTTCATCAGGGTATAAATTTCACGTCCGATTTTGCTGCCAGTTGCAGCCAGCATGCCGAGGAGCAGGACGTATTCTGCCTGATGATCCCCAATCGTCCGCGCTGGCACGGGCATGGAAACCATGCTGAGCCGCGCCGCCATTTTCTCTTGCGTGGCCAGGCCAATTGCGCCGAGTGAGGCCAGAGTGCCAGCACCGCCTCCGAGCATGGCGACGAACACCCGCTCTTCACACCCGTGCAGGCGGTCTACGTGCCGACACAGCTCGTCGATCCACACCGCCACTTTATAGCCAAAGGTCGCAGGCACCGCATGCTGGCCGTGCGTCCGGCCTGGCAGCAGGGCGTCTTGCGTGCGCTCTGCCAACCCGGCCAGGGTCGTCAGGATGGTCGCCAGTTGCTTCAGAAAGATGTGGTGCGCCTGTCGCACCAGCAGTAACTGACCGGTTTGGGTGATATTTTGCGTCGTCGCACCCCAATGCACATAGCCCCCGGCATCACCTTCGCAGGCGCGGTCCAGCTCCCAGATGAGCGGCACGAGCGGATGGCCCGTGCGGGCCAGGCCTGCATGCACCGCGTCCAGGTCAATGTATGAGAGATGTGCCTTCCGCGTAATCTCTTCGGCAGCGCTGTCTGGAATGATGCCGAGCTCGGCCTGCGCCAAGGCCAGAGCCGCTTCGACATCCAGCCAGGACTGAAAACGCGCGGCTTCGGTGAAGAGCGCCCGGATACCAGGGTCTTCCAGACGGCGTGAAGTCGGTTCGTCCTGCATACGGTCAGACTCCTCAATTGGGATGCACCAGCACCAGCTTGCCCTGCGTCAGCCGTCCTTCGAGCAAGCGATGGGCTTCCGGGGCTTGCTCACGACCATAGACACCCGTGATATAGGGGTCCACCGCACCACTGGCAATGAGCGGCACCAGGTTCGCCACACCACGCGCCCACACGTCGGGCTGGCTATAGGCATTGAACACCCCGAACCAGCCCCAGCGCAGGCTTTTCGGGCGCAGTTCAGCGGCACTGAGCTGGGCCTGTCCGGACGCACCGCCAAAACTCACCAGTAAGCCAAAGGTTTTGAGCGCTTTGGTGTCATCCACGACAGTCGCCGCGCCGACTGCATCGAACACCGTATCCACCCCGCGACCACCCGTCAGGTCGAGGACCGCCTGGGCAAAGTTGTCACGCCGATAATTAATCACCTGATCTGCCCCAAAGCGCTTAGCTGTGGCAACCTTATCATCGGAGCCAACCGTGCCAATGACCGTCACGCCGTTCCGTTTGGCCAGTTGCGACAGCATAATGCCGACGCCACCTGCGGCCGCATGCACCAGAATGGTGTCTCCTGGCTGCACCTGGGCCATGGTATGCAGCAAGTGCCAGGCGGTAAATCCCGTCATCGCAAAACTGCCGCCGACCTGGTCTGTGACACTGTCTGGCAGGGACACGACCTGGGCAGCCGGCACGACCAGCAGCCCCCCATAGCCGCCGCCCTGGCAGATCGTCGCCACGCGCTGGCCGACCCGCAGATGCGATACGCCAGCACCCAGCGACTCGACCACGCCGGAGGCTTCAATACCGGTGACAACCGGTTGCGGCACGGTGCTGCCTTCGTTCGTTGCATCGCGGCGCACACCAATGTCGCGGAAATTCACGCCGCTGACTTTCACCTGTATACGTACCTGGCCCGGGCCAGGAGTGGGGTCGGTTACGTCAAGCACACGCAACACATCTGGAGTACCAGTCTGCGTAAAGGCCACGGCTTGCATGGGCATCTCCTTCTCTTCAAGCCAGTGTATGAGCGCCAGCAGTGTACGGTGTGCAGGTGCAGCAGGTCAAGGCCCCCATGCACCCTCCCTGCCAGCATTGCTTGACGCCGTGCAGTCGCTAGGGCATCATGCGGACACTGCATCCGAGAGCACCAGAACCAGCGAAACAAAGGAGGCCATTGTGCCAGTTCCAGGGACCACATTAAGTAGTCTACGTCCGCTCATGCAGGGGACGCAAGGCGTTGTCGTTGCCAGTCATCCCGCCGCCGCCATGGCAGGGCTTGAGATGTTACAGCGTGGTGGCAATGCCATTGATGCCGGCGTCGCCGTGGGTCTGGCCCTCAACGTGGTGCACGCCCACGAGTGCAATTTCCTCGGGGTAGCGCCCACCATTATGTACCTGGCCGATACACAGGAAGTGTTGAGCCTGGACGGTCTGGGCGTCTGGCCGCAGGCTGCCTCCGTAGAGTATTTCCAGCAACATCATCAGGGCAAACTCCCCGCTGGCATTTTACGCGCCTTGACGCCTGGGGCAGCAGATGCCTGGTTTACGGCTCTGGCACGCTTTGGCACGATGCGTTTTGCCGACGTTGCCGCGGCGGCGATTCGCCTGGCTGGTGAAGGCTTTCCAGCGTACCGCTATCTGACGGAAGCCGTACGCACCTCACCAGAAACCTACACACGCTGGCCCGGTACTGCAGCAGTCTTTTTACCGGATGGCCGTCCGCCTGAAGTGGGCGAGATGTTTTATCAGAAAGACCTGGCCGCTACGCTCAGTGAGCTCGTGGCCATTGAAGAGACGCAGCGTGGCCAGGGCCGCTTACGCGCCCTGGAAGCCGCCCGCGACTATATCTACAAAGGGGCGCTGGCCGAGAAGATCGTCAATTTCTGTCAGGCAGAAGGTGGTCTGTTGACCATGCATGACCTGGAAAATTATCATGTGCGTTTGGAACCACCTATCACTATTAACTATCGCGGCTATGACGTATACGCCACTGGACCGTGGGGCCAGGGGCCGGTCTTTCCCCAGGCGCTCAAAACTCTGGAAGGCTTTGATCTCCAGGCCATGGGGCACAACAGTGCGGCCTACGTGCACACCGTGAACCAGGCGCTCAACCTGGCCTTTGCCGACCGTGAGCAATATGTCGGCGATCCAATGTTTGTGAATGTGCCGATGATGGCTATGCTCTCCGAAGCCTATCTCGCCGAGCGGCGCAAGCTCATTGACCCGGACCGTGCCTGGCCCTGCATGCCCCCTGCCGGTGATCCGCGCCGTGGTCTGGCGACGCTTCCCGGCGCCCCACAATCGCCCGCCGAAGCCGCTGGGGAAGTGGCCATTGCGGGACAGGAGACCGCCGGCACGTCGTATTTTGGCGTCATTGACCGCCACGGCAACATGTTTTCCTGCACCCCCAGCGAAGGCGCCAAATCAGGCCCGATTATCCCTGGCACTGGTATGGCCCTGTGTCTGCGCGGCTCGCAGTCCAAAGTGACGCCTGGTCATCCTGCCGCGCTGGCCCCTGGCAAACGGCCGCGCCTGACACCCGCCCCGGCCCTGGCACTTCAAGATGGTGAACCGGTCATGGTGTTTGGCGGCTACGGGGGTGATCACATCCCGCAGGGTACCCTGCAGGTGTTTCTGAATCTTATTGAGTTTGGGCTCGATCCGCAGGAAGCCGTGGAAGCCCCACGTTTCTATAGCTATAACTTCCCGAACTCGGGCTTTCCATCGTCCTACAATCCAGGACTGCTGCGCGCGGAGAGTCGCATGCCCTCTGCTATTTTTGAGGGGTTGCGGCAGCGCGGCCACACCGTGGAGGCGTATCCAGACTGGTGGGAAGGTTCGTGCCTGTATGGTGTAATTATCCGCAATCCCCGCACCGGCGTGTTACAGGGTGGGGCAGATCCACGTGGGGAAGCTTATGCAGTAGGGTATTAGCAGCACGTTGTGGGGCCTCTGCAGCCTGACGAGGCCCCGATAGTACCAGAGGCTACGGCACTGTGAAAATCGTCTCACAGGTGCTGTTCGCCACATCACCGACCATGTGGGCATCACCAGAACACGTATCGACGTCCGCGTCGCCCTGGAGTCCATCGTCCCCATCGGCGCCAAAGAGACTGTCCATGCCTGGCCCACCGCGCAGCCAGTCATTAGCCGGCTCCGGCACACTACCGAATCCGACGCCGATCAGGCATATCATCAGGCCAGTCACGAGAAGCCATTGCATCGGTTTTCTCCTACAGCAGTGGTACGTCTCTAGTGCACTATCTCATTCAAAATCTTCTTCATCCTCAAAATCGTCCTCATCTTCGTCCTCGTCCTCCACCTCGATACTGGCGACATACAACTCCTGCCCATCTACCACCTGGAGGCGGGCTCCACCACAGCGTGGGCACTCAAAACTCAGGGGCAATCCTGCAGTGGATTGATACCCGCAGTGCCCACAGGTGATGGTGTCCATGGCACGGCGAAAACGCAAAATCGCGCCTTCGGCTAGCGTCCCTCCACTGAGCATATCAAAGGAGAACTGGAGGGCGTCTTCCCCCGCGTTATTACTCTCGCCAAGCACCAGTTCAATAGCGGTAATCCGCCCCACTCCCGCCTCATCGGCGGTTTCTAGCACGGTTGCCAGGATCCCCCTGGCAAGAGCCAGTTCATGCATGCTGCGTCACTCCTGGACGGCATGCCATGCCCTCCTCCTCCCTATGAGGCCGGGTTGACATGCACAAGAAACATCATATCTATGACGGTATCGTGCCTATCAATGTAACGCAAGAGTTTATCGCATTATGTCCACACCTGTTTCTTGCTCGGCTATTTTGTTTGCTGTATAGTTCGCGCACGTACTTCTGGTCGAGATCGTACTGTCACAGCGATTTGCGTTGTCCAGGGAGGCAAACGATGACAACGCGTTCCTGCTGCATTGCCCGGTTACTGTTATGCCTTGCTACGCTGCTCTTATACCATGGCTGCAGCGGCTCTGGCGGTGAGACGCCGGCACCACCCCCAGGAGGAGGCACACCGCCCCCCGTTGTCTCAGCGGTAAGTCTGAACACCTGCGCTGGTGCGTCGGTGGTCGCTGACGGGGTGAATGCTGTGTCGGTTCAGGCGACGCTGCAGACATCCAATGCGCTGCCTGCTGGCATACCGGTCACCTTCACGACGACGCAAGGGCATTTCCTGGGCGGTGGGGCTACGACCACTGGTATGACCACTGCTGAGGGTATCGCCACCGCCACCCTGATTGCGCCAACCTCCCCCACCACGGCGACGATTACCGCGTCTGCCAACGGGTTGAGTGCACAGACGGTTCTCCCATACGTCGCAGAGACTCTGCGCAATCCTCTGAATCCTGGCAGGCTGTCTACCTCCTTATATCCAGGGCAGCTTTTTGCTACCGACATCGTTCCGGGGCAGCCTTTTGGTGCAGAGAAAGTGCCCATCATCCTGGCCGTGGCTGATGTGAATGGCGATGGCCAGCTCGACCTGCTTGCTGTCAGCCGTAACGCTACCGATGTCGCAGTCTTCCTGGGCCAGAGCAGTGGGGTCTTCAGTAACGTCCGTCGTGTGCCCGTAAGGATCGCGCCCGCTGCGGCGTTGCCTATCGCCTTTGCGGTAGCCGATGTGAGTGGCGGGCCACGCGGATCTGCTGCTCCTCACAAGCAGCCCAGGGGCTAATAACAGACATTCGTGCTCCTTGGCAACGGTGATGCAACCTTCAGAGAGCCGCAACCACTGGCGGTGACAGAGCAGCCCGGGGTGATTGCGGCGGCGGACGCCAATGGTGATGGTCGTCTCGACGTCATCACGGTGAATAGTGGCTTCAGCGTGTCGGTATTGCTGGCGCAGGCCAATGGCACGTTCCAGGCGGAGCAGGTGTCGCTCCCTGGAGGGAATTTTGAATTTGGTCCAGATGCCGTAACCGTGGCCGATGTCAATAGCGATGGGCGGCCGGATCTGATCACCGTAGCAGAATCCCGTGGTGGCGGTGTGAGGGTCTTCTTAGGGCAGGGTGATGGCACTTTTATTCTTGGACCAGCGCCTGGTGCAGGCGGGGGGCGCTTCTCCATCGGAGTCGCAGTGGGCGATGTGAATGGCGATGGCCGGCCGGACATCATCACTGCTAATCGCGGTGCGGCCGATGTCGCGGTCTCCTTGGGCAATGGCAATGGCAGTTTCCAGGACCGTCAGCTCGTGCCGACGGGGGATAGTCCCATTGCCGTGGCGATCATCGATATGAATGGCGATGGTCGTCCTGACCTCATCACCGCCAATCGTGGTAATGGCGATGTCTCTATCCTTCTGGGCACTGGCACTGGCACCTTCCAGACGCCACAGCCCTTTGCTGTCGGATTCAGTCCGGCGGCGTTTGCCATTGCTGACGTGAATGGGGATGGTCGGCGTGACCTCATTATCGCCAGTGAGCGCACTGCTGTAGTCGCAGTGTTTTTGGGGCAGAGCAATGCGAGGATCCACACCGAACTCCGCGTTGCAGGCCGGGCCAGGGCCGTGGCCGTGGCCGACGTCAATCAGGATGGCCGCCCAGACTTTCTTGTCCCGAATACAGACAACGACAGTGTTTCCGTCTTCCTTGGCAATGGCGATGGTACGGTGCAGGTTGAACAACGGTTACCTATCGGGAGCAGTCCGGTCATGGTTGTGGGAGCGGATGTGAATGGTGATGGCCGGCCGGATATTATCACCGCCAATGGAGCCACAAAGAATGTCGCTGTGCTCCTGGGACAAGGCGATGGTACGTTCCAGCCCCCGCGCCGCTTTCCCGTTGAGGGTATGCCACTCGCTGTACAGGTGGCGGACGTCAATGGCGACGGCCGGTTGGACCTCATTACGACGAACGCTGGTACGGCCGGGGTGTCCGTGCTGCTCGGGGAGGGTGACGGCACGTTTCGAGCCGAACAACGCTTCGCCACAGGCGATAGTCCGGGTGCGGTGCCCCTGGACACCGCCATCGCTGACATCAACCGGGATGGACGCCTGGATCTGGTGGTTGCCAACAGCAATTTCGCCCACGTGTCAGTGCTCCTGGGTAAAGGCGATGGGACCTTCCAGCCTCTCCAATGCTTTGGAGTCGGGACAAGCCCCGGGGCTCTAGCATTGGCAGATATGAATGGCGATGGTCAGCCTGACCTCATCACGGCCGCCAGCAGGTCTGGGCAAGTAAGCGTGTTCCTGGGCAACGGTACTGTGGTATTCTCGGGACGACAGTCCTTGACCGTAGGCGTAGGCCGCACGCCTCTCGCTGTGGCGGTTGTGGACCTCAATGGCGATGGCCGTCCCGATATTGTCACGACCAGTGGCGATACGAGCGTGTCGGTAGCCTTTGGAGAGGGCGATGGCCAGTTTCGAGATGGTGCTTCCTTTCTTGCTGGTCGCGTCTCCGCAGAGGCCGTCATAGAGGACGTGAATAGGGACGGCCGGCTCGACCTCGTCATCCCGCAGAACGAACGTGGCGTAGGCCTCCTGTTGCAGCGCTAACAATGCGCTGCCCTTCGGTGCAACCCAGTAGCCTCACCCTCTCCCAGCGGGAGAGGGAACAACGGCATGCCGGTCACTCGACGTGTATACCACATCAGAGTTGCCCCCAGAGACCGCCTGTGTTATCGTATGGTGCAAGCGTATGAAGATTCTTAAATTTGTATTATCATCCTCTGAAAGCACGGCGTGACGCGGCGGCATCTTTTCGGCATCTTCCTGACGGTTCTGGCATGGCAGCTCTGGGGTGGGCTCTATCCTATGGCCGCTCCATTGCAAGTTATGACGACTGTAGCGCCGTTGACCGATATGGTCAAGCAGGTTGGCGGCGATACCCTGCAGGTCCATGGCCTGGTGCCGGAAGGCGTGAATTCGCACACGTTTCAGCCAGCCCCCAGCGATGTCCAACGCCTGGCGCAGGCGGATCTCGTCATTCTCAATGGGTTGTATCTCGAAATCCCCATCGCCAAACTCGTACGCAGCAGCGGTAAGCGTGGGGTCACAGTCCTCCAACTGGGGGATCAGACCATTGCCAAGGCCGAATGGGTCTTCGATGGTAGTTTTCCGAAAGCTCAGGGACATCCGAATCCGCATCTCTGGCTTAACGTGGCCTATGCGATGCACTATGTCACGCTCATCCGTGACCAGGTCAGTGCCCTCGATCGGGAGCATGCCGCCCAGTATCAGCAGCGTGCCGAGTCGTATCTGGCACAGCTCGCTCACCTCGACCGCTGTATTACCACGGCTATGCATACGGTGCCAGCCCCGCAGCGCAAGCTCCTGACTTATCATGATTCCTGGCCCTACTTTGCCCGCCGCTATGGGCTCACGGTAGTGGGAGCGGTGCAGCCGGCGAATTTTTCCGAACCGTCCCCGCGTGAAGTGGCCCGTCTGATTGACCAGCTACGGCGCGAAAAAGTCTCGGCCGTGTTCGGCTCGGAAGTCTTTCCCAGTAAAGTCCTCGCCAAAATTGCCTCAGAAGCGGGTGTCCGCTATGTCACGAGCCTGTGGGATGATGTTCTGCCAGGCAACCCAGGTGCCCCAGAGCATAGCTATATTGGAATGATGCGCTCGAATGTGATGACCATGCTGGAGGCGCTTAGCGGCACACCGGAGACGTTCACGGCCTGCCTACAGGCGCCTCGATCTGATGCGAGGTAATGTCATGCCCGAGGCCGTTTTGGCATTACAACAGGTGAGCGCTGACTATGCCGCGCAGCCGGTATTTGCCGATCTTGATTTTGCGCTCCCTGCTGGGCAATTTGCCGCCCTGGTGGGTCCCACTGGCGGTGGCAAAAGCACTTTGCTCAAGCTCATACTTGGCCTGCTCCCGTGCACGCAGGGGCGTATTGTGCGTGCCCCCAGGGTGACCATGGGCTATGTGCCACAGCGCGCGATGGTCGACTGGCGTTTTCCCGTGACGGCTGAACAGGTGGTGCTCATGGGATGCTATCGCCAGACCAGCTACTGGCCCTGGCCCACGCGCGCAGACCGCCGGGCTGTGGCGGATATCCTA
>Ga0194121_10009612_pt1 | contig 11933 bp, 15 predicted proteins | sample TA2MahCa50mmetaG_FD_148609 | JGI IMG/M metagenome (GOLD analysis project Ga0194121, IMG submission 148609) | Freshwater microbial communities from Lake Tanganyika, Tanzania - TA2015020 Mahale Deep Cast 50m | ecosystem: Environmental > Aquatic > Freshwater > Lake | place: Tanzania: Lake...
CCGCACCCGCTGGTCGACATAGGCGGCAAGCCGGCGGACATGCTCCTCCTGCCCGTCCTCGCACATCACCTGATAGGGACGTTCATGAACCGTGACGCTGATCTGGGCCATCAGCGGCCTCCCCCGGCGCGCAGCCGGTCGATCACCGCGTCGATGCGCGACGTCGCGAGGTCGGCCACCTGGCCGAGCGCCTCGCGCTCCTGGCGCAGCGCCGAGAGCTCGGCCGCCAGCGCCGCGATCTTGCGATCCCGCGCCTCGACGGCGGTCGCCGACGAAACCTCGGCGGCGCGCAGCGCGCTGTCGAGGCGCCGCAGGGCAGCGTCGAGTCGGCTGCGTGCGTCATCGACTCGGCTCATCGCTGTCCTCCTCGCGGCTGATTCGCTCGACGAACCATAGGCCCGGCCGCGCGAGGACGTCAATTTATGCGCTCTATCCGTACCTTGGCCGTGCCTTAGCCCCGCCCAAGCTGCGCGGTCGAAGGACAGTTGACGGAGGGGGGTGTGGGGGGCATGTTGCCCCCGCCTTCCACCCCTCGCGACCCCTTCCCAGGATTCGGATGAGCGCTTCGCCACTGCCCGCTGCCAGCCCCGACGCCGCCCCGATTCCGCTCAGCACCAAACAGACGCAAGAGCACCGCGACCTGGCCAACGCCATCCGCGCTCTCGCCATGGACGCGGTCGAGCAGGCGAAATCCGGCCATCCCGGCATGCCGATGGGCATGGCCGACGTGGCCACAGTGCTCTTCGAGCGCTTCCTGAAATTCGATCCCAGCGATCCGTCCTGGCCGGACCGCGACCGCTTCGTGCTCTCGGCCGGGCACGGCTCGATGCTGCTCTACGCCTTGCTCTATCTCACCGGCTACCCGGAGATGACGCTCGACGAGCTCAAGCGCTTCCGCCAGCTCGGCTCGAAGACTGCCGGCCATCCCGAATACGGTCATGCCCCGGGCATCGAGACAACCACCGGCCCGCTCGGCCAGGGGCTGGCCAACGCCGTCGGCATGGCACTGGCCGAGCGGCTGCTGGCCGCCGAGTTCGGCAACGGCGCCGTCGACCACTACACCTACGTCATCGCCGGCGACGGCTGCCTGATGGAAGGCATCAGCCACGAGGCGGTCTCGCTGGCCGGGCATCTCAAGCTCAACAAGCTGATCGTGCTCTTCGACGACAACCACATCACCATCGATGGCTCGACCGATCTCTCGGTCTCGGACGACCAGCTGCAGCGCTTCACCGCCTCGGGCTGGAACGCGACGGCCATCGACGGTCACGATCCCGAGGCGATCGCCACGGCGATCGCAGCGGCACGCCAGGCCGACAAGCCGACGTTGATCGCCTGCCGCACCACCATCGCCTACGGCGCCCCGACCAAGGCGGGGACTGCCGCCTCGCACGGCGCTCCGCTGGGCGCGCCCGAGATCGCCGGCACGCGTCAGCGCCTGGGCTGGGCGCCAGGGCCCTTCGAGGTGCCGGAGGCGATCCTCGGGCGCTGGCGGGCCATCGGCCGCAAGGGTGCCGCGGCGCGCGGCGCCTGGCAGCGCCGCCTGTCGTCGCTGCCGGCTGAGCAGAAGGCCGAGTTCCGCCGCCGCATGGACAGCAAGCTGCCCAAGCATTGGCTGGGTGCCTCGACCGCCTACAAGATCAAGCTGGCCGAGGACAAGCCCAACATCGCCACGCGCGTCGCCTCGCAGAACGCGCTCGAGGTGCTGACCGCGGCGCTGCCGGAGCTGACCGGCGGCTCGGCCGACCTCACCGGCTCGAACAACACCAAGGCCAAGGCCAAGGCGCCGGTCAAGCCCGGCTCGTTCGCCGGCCGCTACATCTATTACGGCGTGCGCGAGCACGGCATGGCCGCGGCGATGAACGGCATGGCGCTGCATCGCGGCGTCATCCCCTATGGCGGCACGTTCCTGGTCTTCACCGATTATTGCCGGCCGTCGATCCGCCTCGCCGCACTCATGGGCCTGCGCGTGGTTTACGTCATGACCCACGATTCGATCGGCCTGGGCGAGGACGGCCCGACCCACCAGCCGGTCGAGCATCTCGCCGCCCTGCGCTGCATCCCCAACCTGCAGGTGATGCGCCCGGCCGACGCCACCGAAACGCTGGAATGCTGGGAAGCGGCCCTGCTGCGCGAGGACGGTCCGACCCTGCTCGCCCTCACCCGCCAGAACCTCGCGGCGTTCCGCACCGCGCCCACGCCCGACAATCTCTGCCAGAAGGGCGGCTACGTCGTGGTCGAGGCTGCCGGCGAACGCCAGGTGACCTTGATCGGCACCGGCTCCGAGATCGGCGTGGCGCTCAAAGCCCGCGAGCTGCTCGCCGCCGAGGGTGTGCGCGCCGCGGTCGTCTCGATGCCCTGCACCTCGCTGTTCGACCGGCAGACCGGCAAGTATCGCCGCGAGGTGCTGGGCGGTGCGCGCCTGCCGCGCGTTGTCGTCGAGGCCGGCGTACGCCAGGGCTGGGAGCCTTATCTGGGCGCCAACGGCGCCTTCGTCGGCATGAGCGGCTTCGGCGCCTCGGCCCCGGCCGGCGACCTGTTCAAGCATTTCGGGATTACCCCGGAGGCCGTGGCCGCGGCGGCAAAAAAGCTTCTTTAAGTTTCGCCGCGCGGAGCCACGTATCCGCCGACCCCATTCGTCCAGGATTCGAGCCAGAGGAAACGAGCATGCCCGTCAAAGTCGCCATCAACGGTTTCGGCCGCATCGGCCGCCTCGTACTGCGTGCCATCCATGAATCCGGCCGCAAGGACGTCCAGGTCGTGGGCATCAATGACCTCGGCCCGGTCAAGACCAACGCGCATTTGCTGAAGCACGACACGGTGCACGGTCACTTCCCCGGCACAATCACCACCGGTGACGACTGGATGGATATCGGCCACGGCAAGATGAAGGTGACGGCCGAGCGCGACCCGGCCAAGCTGCCGTGGAAGGAGCTCGGCGTCGAGATCGCGCTCGAATGCACCGGCATCTTCACCAAGCGCGAGCAGGCGGCCAAGCACATCGAGGCCGGAGCCAAGCGCGTGCTGATTTCGGCTCCCGCCGACGGCGTCGACCTGACGGTCGTCTACGGTGTCAATCACGACAAGCTGACGAAGGAGCACACCATCGTCTCCAACGCCTCTTGCACCACCAACTGCCTCGCCCCGGTCGCCTACGTGATGCACGAGAATTTCGGCATCGAGCAGGGCTACATGACCACCATCCACTCCTACACCGGCGACCAGCCGACGGTGGACACGCTGCACAAGGATCTGCGCCGGGCACGCGCCGCAGCCCTGTCGATGATCCCGACCTCGACCGGGGCGGCCAAGGCCGTCGGCCTGGTCATGCCGGAGCTCAAGGGCAAGCTCGACGGCACGTCGATCCGTGTCCCGACGCCCAACGTCTCGGTCATCGACTTCAAGTTCACCGCCAGGAAGCCGGTGACGGTCGAGGCGGTGAACGAGGCGGTGAAGAAGGCCGCCGAGAGCAACCGCTTCCGCGGCATCCTCATGACCACGGACGAGGAACTCGTCTCCTCCGACTTCAACCACAACCCGGCGAGCTCGACCTTCGACCTGACCCAGACCCAGGTCATCGAGGGCAAGCTGGTGCGCGTGCTGTCCTGGTACGACAACGAGTGGGGCTTCTCCAACCGCATGTCGGACACCGCGACGCTGATGGCGAAGCTGGGATAAGCACCAGCCCTATCGTGGCAAGATGAGGCCGCCTTCGGGCGGCCTCTTTTTTTGAGCAGGAGCCTTGGCGATGAACGACACGATGCGGAAGTTCGGCTACCCGGCCTCGCTGATCAAGGAATACGGGCATTGGGTGGTTCTGGTGCGGCGCGACCAGGTGACGCTTGGCTCCCTGGTCCTGGCCTGCAAGGACGAGGCGACGGCGTTCTCCGATATCCCGGCCGGCGCCTTCGGCGAGCTGCAGCAGGTGGTGCGCGACGTGGAAGCCTCGCTTCGCTCCTGCCTGGCTTACGACAAGATCAACTACCTGATGCTGATGATGGTGGACCGGGAGGTCCATTTTCACGTGATCCCGCGCTACGCTGGACCGCGTGAACTCGCCGGCCTGAATGTGCCCGACAAAGGATGGCCGCGTCGGCCGGACATGGAAGCGCCGACGCCGTTAACCGATGAACAAGTGCGCGACTTACGCGACGCGCTGCGCCGAGCCTGGTCTTGATGCAGCGTTTTCGGGCGGCTAGCTTCGAGCCACGCAGCAGGAGACATCCATGATTCTCACCACCACCGATACGATCGAAGGCCGCAAAGTCATATCCTATCTGGGCATCGTCGCCGCCGACGCCATGATGGGCACCAACATGTTCCGCGACATGTTCGCCAAGGTGCGAGACGTAGTCGGTGGACGTGTCGGCTCGTACGAGAAGATCTTCGCCGAAGCCAAGCAGGAAGCTCTCAAGGATCTCGAGGAGAAGGCCAAGGCGCTGGGCGCCGATGCCGTCGTGGGCGTCGATCTCGACTACGAGATCCTCGGTGCCGACGAAAAGACCATGCTGCATGTCTCAGCCAATGGGACCGCGGTGAAGCTCGGCTGAGTCGGGCTACACTAGGGCCGATGCCCGGCCCGATCCTGGTTCATTCCCTCGACCATGCCCACGCCGCCCTAGCCGCCGCCGCGGCGCTGAGCGTACCCGTGACCCTGGCCAGCGCCCCAGGCGCCGCGGGCTATGCCGGCCCGGCCTGGTTTGGCGAGGTAATCGCCGCAGCGCGGCACGACCATCCTTCAGTGGAAGTAACCGCCGTGCTCGATTGCGGCGACGCGCCCGGCCACGTCATGGCGGCCGTGCGCTGGGCCATGAAGGCAGGTGGGGAACCCTTCGTTCTGCGCTTCACCGGGGATCCGGCGCGGGACAAGGCGCTGAGTGAAATCGCCAGCGCTGCCGGGCTACGGCTGATCCGCGATCTCGAGCCAAGTCTCGATCTTAGGCGCGTGCGCAACCCCGATGAGGCATGCCGGGCCTGGCTGGCCGGCGTGGCGGCGGCGCCGTAAGTCAGCTATCTCTCCGCCGCATGACCGGACCTCAAGCCCCCTGGTGGCGGCCCGACCGCCTGGCCCGCCGCCGCGCCAACCTGGAGAAGCGCGCGGCGATCCTGGCGGCCACGCGAGCCTGGTTCACCGGTCAGGGCTTCCTCGAGGTCGAGACACCGGCGTTGCAGGTATCGCCGGGCTTGGAGCCGCATCTCGTCGCCTTCGCGACCTCGATCCGCGACCCGGGTGCGACCGACGGCCGGCCGCTCTATCTCCACACCTCGCCCGAATTCGCCATGAAGAAGCTGTTGGCCGGCGGGATGGAGAGAATCTTCCAACTCGCCCGCGTCTTCCGCAACGCCGAGCGCTCGGCCACACACCATCCCGAATTCACAATGCTGGAGTGGTACCGCGCCAAGACGAGCTACGTGGCGCTGATGGAGGATTGCGAGGGCCTGCTCGCGGCCGTGGCCGAAGCCGCCGGCGCCGGTCAGTTCACCTGGCAGGGCAAGCGCTGCGACGCCTCCGCCCCGGCCGAGCGGCTTACCGTCGCCGAGGCGTTCAAGCGCGAATGCGGCATCGACCTGCTGGCCACTGCACCCGAACCCCTCAATCCATCGCTCGACCTCCTCGCGGCAGTGGCGAAGCCGCTGGGCATTGCGCCGCGCGCCGGCGATCGTTGGGACGATCTCTTCTTCCGCATCTTCATGGAGCGCATCGAGCCGCGCCTCGGCATCGGCCGACCGACGATCCTGCGCGACTATCCGATCTCCATGGCCGCGCTGTCGCGGCCCAAGGCTAACGACCCGCGCCTGTGCGAACGCTTCGAGCTCTATATCTGCGGTCTCGAGCTCGCCAACGCCTTCGGCGAGCTGACCGACCCGTTTGAGCAGCGCCGGCGCTTCGAGGCCGACATGGCGCTCAAGGAACGGCTCTACGGCACGCGCTACCCAATCGACGAAGACTTCATGGCGGCCCTGGAGCACGGGCTGCCGCCCTGCGCCGGGATCGCTCTTGGCATGGACCGGCTTGTCATGCTGGCCACGGGTGCCGAGCATATAGAAGATGTGTTGTGGGCGCCGGTCGCCCATTCCGAGTAGGACTGGCCCCGAAGGAGGGTAAGCATGGACGGTTCCCACCTGCCCCGGCGCACCCTGCGCACGGCGAGCGACCTGGCAAGCGAAGGCCTCGCCCGCGACGGCGTCGAGCAGGTCGCGGCGCGCTACGCGGTCGCGATCACGCCGGCAATGCAGGAGCTGCTGCATGTCGATCCGATCGCCCGACAGTTCGTACCCGACGCCGCCGAATTGACCCTGACCGCGGACGAGAACACCGACCCGATCGGCGACCAGGCGCATTCGCCGGTCAAAGGGATCGTCCACCGCTATCCCGACCGGGTGCTGCTCAAGCCGACGCATACCTGCGCCGTCTATTGCCGCTTCTGCTTCCGCCGCGAGATGGTCGGGCCGGGCAGCGAGAGCCTCGACGCAAACGAGCTTGCTGCCGCCATCGACTACATCCGCTCGCGACCGGAAATCTGGGAGGTTATCCTCACCGGCGGCGATCCGCTGATCCTCAGCCCCCGTCGCCTATCGGAGATCGTTGCCGCTTTGAGCGAGATTCCCCATCTCGGGGTCATCCGCTTGCACACGCGCATCCCGGTGGCCGATCCGGCGCGAATCAGCGATGAGCTGGTTGCCGCGCTGGCGAGCGACAAGGCCATCTACGTCGTGTTGCACGCCAACCATCCAGGCGAGCTGAGCGAAGCGGCGATCGCCGCCTGCCGGCGGATCATCGACGCCGGCATCCCGATGCTCTCGCAGAGCGTGCTGCTCAGGGGCGTCAATGACGATGCCGCGACGCTGGAGCAGCTGTTCCGCACCCTGGTGCGCCACCGCATCAAGCCCTACTACCTGCACCACGCCGACAAGGCTCCGGGAACGAGCCATTTCAGGACTACGCTTGCCGAAGGCCAAGCGCTGATGCGCCAGATGCGCGGTCGCGTCTCGGGCCTGTGCCAGCCCGAATACGTGCTCGACATCCCCGGCGGGCACGGCAAGGTGCCGGTCGGGCGCAGCTATCTCGACGGCGACATAGTCGAAGACTGGCGTGGCCAGCGCCACGCCTACGCTCAGGAAGCGGCGACGAAGGCCTTGTAGTCGTCGGCGCAGTCCTGCACCGCGGCGTTATAGAGCCGCTCGCCGGCTTCGCGGCTCGACAGGCCGGGATTGGAGCCGATGCGCCCGTCCGGGAAGTTGCGCCGGTAGTCGGCCGAGTCGGTGAATGTCCCGGTCGGCGCCACCGGCGGATCCATGACCATTTTTCGCACGGCCTCGGGATAGGCGTACCAAGTCAACGACACTTCCGACGGTGTGGCGTGCGAGCCCTCGGAGCCGCCGTAAAGCTCGCTCGACAGCGCCTTCACCTTCGCGGATTCCCACCAGTTGCGCAGTTTGCACTTGATCGAGGGTGCGTTGCCGGCAGGGTGCAGGCTGGTCTCGGCGTAGATCTCCGAGAACGCCGCCGTCACCGTGGCGATGTTCCCGCCATGGCCGTTGATGAAATAGAAGCGCGTGAAGCCGTGCCGGGCGAGCGAGGCCACGGTGTCCCGTACAACAGCAATAAGCGTCGTCGGCCGCAGGGTCATGGAGCCGGGAAAGGCCAGGTGGTGTTGGGCCATGCCGACCGCGATGGTCGGTGCCACCAGCGCCCCGGCTGCCTCGCCGATCCCCTTGCCCACCACCTCGGCACAGATTGCGTCGGTGCCGATCAGGCCGTTGGGCCCGTGCTGCTCGGTCGAGCCGATCGGGATGACGATCCCCGTACTCTTCTTGAGGTACGTCTCGACCTCACTCCATGTCTGCTGGTGCAGTAGCATCCCCTGACTCCACTGATAAACGGCCGCAATCCTTATCACGTTTGGAGCGGCGGAGCCCATGGCCAGACGAGGCTGCGGGCCTGCCCATCGCTCAATTGCCAAACCCACCTGCGTCCGCTAAAGAACCGCCGAATTATCGGATTCGTTCGCGCGAGGAGACGCCCCGTGAAGACCACCCGCAAGGTCAAAGAGATTCTGTCCTGGTACGAGAGCGACAACCCCGGCACGAAGGCCAACCTCGCGCGCATCCTGATGAACGGCCGCCTAGGCGGCACGGGCAAGCTGGTCATCCTGCCGGTCGACCAGGGCTTCGAGCACGGGCCGGTGCGCTCCTTCGCGCCCAATCCGCCGGCCTACGATCCGCATTACCATTTCCAGCTGGCCATCGACGCCGGCCTCTCGGCCTATGCCTCGGTGCTCGGCATGATCGAGGCGGGGGCCGACACCTTCGCCGGCCAGATTCCGCTGATCCTCAAGGTCAACAGCGCCAACACCCTGGCCCGCAACAAGGACCAGGCGGTGCACGGCTCGGTCAGGGACGCGCTGCGCCTCGGCTGCTCGGCCATCGGCTTCACCATCTATCCCGGCTCGGATGACCAGTTCGAGATGATGGAGGAGATCCGCGAGATGGCCGAGGAGGCCAAGGCTGCGGGTCTCGCCGTGGTCATGTGGTCCTACCCGCGCGGCGGCGACCTGACCAAGGAAGGCGAGACGGCGATGGATGTCTGCGCCTACGCGGCGCACATGGCGGCCCTGATGGGCGCCCACATCATCAAGGTCAAGCCGCCCACGGCCGCGCTCTACCAGGACGCCGCGAAAAAGGTCTACGAAAAGGAGAAGATCGACATCTCCTCAATGGCCGCGCGCATCCGGCATGTCATGCAGTCCTCCTTCAACGGGCGGCGCATCGTCGTCTTCTCGGGCGGCGAGGCCAAGGACGAGGCCGGTCTGTTCGCCGAGATCAAGGGGCTCTACGAGGGCGGTGCCAACGGCTCGATCATCGGCCGCAACACCTTCCAGCGCCCGCGTGACAAGGCGCTCGAGTTGCTCGACAAGATCATCCAGATCTATCAGGGCAAGGCGTGAGCCGCACCGGCGGCGCGTCGCCGGACCGCTGCCAGCTCTATCTCGTCACACCGCCTTCCCTCGATCCGGCCGGCTTCAAGGATGTCCTCGCAGCGGCGCTCGACGCGGGCGACGTCGCCTGTCTGCAGCTGCGCCTCAAGGACGTGCCGGACGACGCCATCAAGCGCGCCTGCGACGTGCTGCTCCCGGTCGCGCAAGCGCGCAACGTCGCCTTCCTGATGAACGACCGTCCTGACCTCGCGGCGAAGATGGGCTGCGATGGCGTGCATGTCGGACAGGAGGATGCCTCCTACGAGGCGGCGCGCCAGGCGGTTGGCGAGGACGGCATCGTCGGGGTCACCTGCCATGACTCCCGGCACCTGGCCATCGAGGCCGGCGAGGCCGGGGCCGACTACGTCGCCTTCGGCGCCTTCTTCAGCACCGGCACCAAGACAGCCAAGACCAGGGCCATGCCGGAACTGCTGCGCTGGTGGAGCGACATCGCCACGGTCCCGTCGGTGGCCATCGGCGGCATCACGGTCGAGAATTGCGGTGCCCTGGTCGAGGCCGGGGCGGATTTCCTCGCCGTGGTCTCGGGCGTCTGGGACTATCCGGCAGGGCCGGCGGCCGCGGTAAAGGCCTTTAACCAGACGATGGCGGCCCATTCCAGACGTTGAAGCGTCCGGAACAAGCTGATAGGTTCCGCGCCTCTTTTCCAATTCCCTTCAGGCAATTCGGGCCGGTCCCATGAAGATCAACGGCAGCGCCATCCGCTCGGGCAACGTCATCGAAGTCGACGGGCGCGTCTGGCGCGTCATCAAGCACAACATCGTCAGCCCCGGCAAGGGCGGCGCCTTCAACCAGATCGAGATCCGGGACGTCAAGACCGGCACCAAGTCGAACATGAAATTCCGCTCCGACGAGACGGTGGAGCAGCTGCGCGTCGAGGAGAAGGAGATGCAGTACCTGTTCGCCGACGGCGACCAGTACACCTTCATGGACCAGGAGAATTACGAGCAGCTGACGGTCAACCGCGACATGATTGGCGACGGCGCCGACTTTCTCACCGACGGCATGATGGCCTCGATGCAGTTCATCGAGGGCCAGGGCGTGGTCGGTGTCGAGTTGCCGCTCACCGCCATCGGTACCGTGGTCGAGGCGGACGCGGTGGTGAAGGGCCAGACCGCAGCCTCCTCCTACAAGCCGGCGAAGCTGGACAACGGAGCGCGCGTCATGGTGCCGCCGTTCATCGCCACGGGCGAACGTATCGTGGTCAACATCGCCGACCGCACCTACGTCGAACGCGCCAAGGACTGACCGGGCCGAGGCCCGAGGAGCATCCCGATGGCTGCGCGTACGGCCCTCTACAACGTCATGGAGCGCGCCGCCCGCAAGGCAGCCCGCAGCCTGGTCCACGATTTCGGCGAGGTCGAGCACCTCCAGGTCTCCATGAAAGGGCCAGGCGACTTCGTCTCGACCGCCGATCATCAGGCGGAGCGCATCGTCAAGACGGAGCTGGCCAAGGCAAGGCCCGGCTACGGCTTCCTGCTTGAGGAGGGCGGCGAGAGTCCCGGTGACGGCAAGCACCGCTGGATCGTCGACCCGCTCGACGGCACGACCAATTTCCTGCATGGCATCCCACACTTTGCCATCTCTATCGGTCTCGAGCGCGACAAGGAACTGGTTGCGGGTGTGATCTACGATCCGATGAAGGATGAGATGTTCTATGCCGAGAAGGGGCTCGGCGCCTTCGTCAACGACCGGCGGCTGCGAGTCTCGGCCCGGCCGCATCTTGCGGATTCGGTGATCGGCACCGGGATCCCGACACGCCGCGGCAACGGCGAAGGGGAGCATGCCCGCTATCTGAAGCTTCTCGCGGCCGTCATGAGCAACACCGCCGGCGTGCGCCGTATGGGGGCAGCCGCTCTCGATCTCGCCTATGTCGCGGCCGGCCGGCTCGACGGTTTTTTCGAGATGGGCCTGTCGGCCTGGGACATGGCAGCCGGCGCAGTGATCGTGCGCGAGGCCGGCGGCTATATCGAGGAGATCGACGGCGGCAAGGATTTCATGAAGAGCGGCAGCGTGCTGGCGAGCAACGATCGCCTGCTGGCGCCGCTAGGGACGCTACTGCGCGAAGCGGGCGGAGCCCTCAAGGCTGGATAGGAGCCTGTCCACGCGCAACTTTCCGAACGCGCGGACAGGCTCCTAGAGCTCGGATCCGTCGACGCCGTAGTGGACCGTCATAGCCAGCCCCATATCGACGGTAACGCCGTCGTCGGCGAGGGGCAGAACGATACGCTCGAGCGCGGCGCAGCGCTCGACATGAAGGGCAAAGACCGGCTTGCCGCGGCGCCAGAGGATCGCCCTTTCACTGATCAGCCTCTTATAGTCTTCGTATGTCGGGTGTCCCGGGCCGAATTCGGGATAGAGCTCATCGAACCAGCAGCCGGTCATGTCCCGCCCGAGGGCGATGGCCATGTAGGTGCCGACCAGACGGTAGCGAAAGCGCATCGGATGGTTGTGCACGTCGAGGAGCCAGATGTTCGGCAGGAGCCTAGGGACCGCCATCGGGTCGAAGTGGCGCCGGGCGGGCAGCCGACCTGCTGCGGGCCGGATACACCGCCAATACTCGTAGAGCGCCCGGATCCGCGGATTCCAGCTGCTGGCATCCGGTTCATTCGCCGCCATGTGCGTTGCATCCGGGGTCAAATCTCTTCGCCCTCCGCATCGAAGAACACGTTGATCGCCAGAATCATGTCGACAGCCGAACCGTCGGCCGCCAGGGGCAGAAACACGCGCTCCAATTCTGCGCAGCGGTCGATATAGCCGGCGAAATGCGGCGCGCCGCGCCGCCAGTCATGCACTCCCTCGGTCGCGACGCGCTCGTAATACCAATGCTGGGTGAGTGCGACTCACGTAGGGGATTCCCGACTCGGGGCGATTTGTGATTCTGAGGATGGCGAACGACAGGAGGTTCGCCATGGCAGCGCCGATTGCCCTTCGAGC
>Ga0194121_10009616_pt1 | contig 11931 bp, 12 predicted proteins | sample TA2MahCa50mmetaG_FD_148609 | JGI IMG/M metagenome (GOLD analysis project Ga0194121, IMG submission 148609) | Freshwater microbial communities from Lake Tanganyika, Tanzania - TA2015020 Mahale Deep Cast 50m | ecosystem: Environmental > Aquatic > Freshwater > Lake | place: Tanzania: Lake...
TGATGACGGTGGCGATACCTGGCGCAAGTTCTGGCGAGAACTCAGTGAGGTGAATAGTGTGCTGGCGCTACCCATTTAGGAACGTGCACCCCCTCCCTCTCCCTCTGGGAAAGCGAGGGGGTGAGCGTGGCGCACTGCGCTATGGCATGCGGATATCACCCGAGCGTCTCCTCTGGGAGAAGGAGAGGCCATAGGCGACGCCGGGTGGTTAGGCGTCAGGCCAGAAGTCATCCGTCAGGATCTGCATGACAGTCCACGGACAGGTCTCGGGGAACGTCGCCAGAGGCAGCCCTGTTTCATCATGGGCCAGCAGCCGTGCCGCCGGATAGCGACGCGCCAGCAGCGTAGGCACTGTCCGCTGTAAGCTGGGCGATTCCTCTAGAACCTGCGCAATTTCATCACGGGCATGGCGGATACTGGCCCGCCAGCTGTGGCTGGTGAGGCGGCCCTCGGGTTGGTAACGCCACTTCAGGAGATGCATCACGAGCTGTTTCAGATGACTGCCCAGCGCACGACGTTCACTGGCGCCCAAAGTACTGATCTCCTCTACCAGATGTGGCAAATCCAGGCTTTCCCACTGCCGGGCCTCTAACAGCGTTGCTTGCGCCTGGGTCCAGGCGTAGAAATCCTGCTCATAGAGCATCACATGAGGGGGCATGAGGTTTCTCCTGGGTTCTGGGGACTGGCACAACACGCCGGCGAGCATAGCATACCAGGAAGAGGGCTGCCAGAGAACGGGTCATGGATCATGTGCGATACTATCGCCTCTGCGCACCGGGCGTGGCACAGATGACGGCGCTCGGCGGCACCGTCACCCAGGCGTCACGGACCCGTGTGGTGTCGTGAGGCAAAGGAGGGAGCATGGATCCCATCGCAGACATTGTGGCAGCGCGTCATGTCGCCAGGCAACAGCGTGATCCGCAGGTGGATGTCTGTTGTCTGGCAACGGTGACACCGCAAGGGCGGCCAGAAGTACGTGCTGTCTCGTTGCGGGACATTGACGAGCAGGGCTTTGGCTTGTTGCTGAATACCACCAGCCCGAAATGGCAACAGCTCAGCACGGGGCAGTGCTGCCTGCATCTCTTGTGGTCCACCGTGCGGCGGCAGTATCGTATCTATGGCCGCATCGTCCCGATGGCCCCTGAGCGGCTGCGGCACTACTGGCAACGCAAGGGACACGGCTCACGTCTGCTCGAACAGTATTACGAGGTGTATCAGGCTCAGAGCCAGCCGATTCCCTCACGGCACACCCTGTTACAAGGTATCGCCGCACTGGCACAACACTATCCTACGCCAGAAAGCGTGCCCTTACCGGCCACCCTCCAGGGTGTCTATCTCTCTCCCACGGAAATCGATGTCTGGCATGGCTCTCCTGATGACCGCTTACACGACCGGTGCCTGTGCACACGCACCGACACCGGTTGGCATTGCCAGACGGTGGTGCCCTGACACAGCCTGCTTAGGCGTGGCCGAGGACACCATCGACGTGCTTTTGCAGGGTGCTTTTGGGCACAGCCCCTACGACGGTATCGACCACCCTGCCCCCGTGAAAAAAGAGCAACGCTGGAATGCCGGTAATGCCATAGCGCTGCGCCACAGTCGGATCGTTATCCACGTTCACCTTGCCAACCTTCAATTGCCCGGCATACTGCGTGGCCATCTCCTCAACCGCCGGGGCAATGAGCTTACACGGACCACACCAGGGAGCCCAGAAATCAATCAACACCGGGGTGGTGGATTGCAGCACCTCGGCCTCAAAATTTGTGGACGTAATTGTCAACGGCTCAGCCATTGTTACTCTCCTTCAGCTCGTACTGCACACCGTATAGCCGCGCCAGAGTGGCGCGTGGGAAAGCGTACCCGATGTCAGGCAGGGGAATCAACTCTGTTCTGTGGGAGGGCACAGGGGCGGACCGAGCTTACTCCGGGCTGAGTTCCTGGCCCAGGAATGCCTGAATCTTGCCAAACAGGCGCACAAATTCAATGGGCTTGGTATCATAATCGTCGCATCCGACAGCCAGGGCTTTTTCGCGGTCTCCAGACATGGCGTGAGCGGTGAGCGCAATAATCGGGATGCTTTGTGTCTCTACAGCAGCTTTAAGACGTTGCGCGGCTTCCCAGCCATCCATCACCGGTAAACTCATATCGAGCAAGATCAAGTCAGGTAACTCAACCTGTGCGAGCGCAACCCCCTGCGCCCCGTCGACCGCGATGAGCACCTGAAAGCCTCGCCGCATCAGGCGTCGGGAGAGCATATCGCGATTCATCTCGTTATCTTCGATCAACAAGAGCTTCGCCACAGCGTATCTCCTCAAGACTGCTTACGTGAGCCATAGAGACCGTCGACTGATATAGCTTTTGTGTCTCTCTCAGTAATTATACTGAAAGGTCTCGCCTGCCCACACGAAAATCCTCCTGGCAGAGAAGGCTTTCCTTGCAGGACGATGTCTTGCTATACTCCCGCTCCAGGCGAAGGCGTTCTACGTGCTCGGATAGCATTGGGAGGAACGTATGCACATCCAGTTCTGGGGAACGCGTGGTTCCCTGGCCAAAGCCGGCCCAACGACGGTGCGCTACGGTGGCAATACTTCCTGCGTAGGAGTAGATCTGGCGGACGGAACCCATATTGTTTTCGATTGCGGTACCGGAGCGCACGGCCTGGGGCAGGCGCTGCTGGCCTCGGGCCAACGGCCGGTTGATGGCCACCTCCTGGTGACGCATACGCACTGGGATCACATCCAGGGCTTCCCGTTCTTTGCCCCGCTCTTTATTCCAGGGAACACCTGGAACATCTATGCCCCCGGTGGCCTGGGCCATCATCTGGAAGCGACCCTCGCGGGCCAGATGGAGTACACGTACTTTCCGGTCACCCTGGGACAGCTGGGCGCCACTATCCACTTTCACGATCTTGTTGAAGGCAGCTTTGCCCTGGGCAGTGGGCGCGTGGTGGCGCGCTATCTCAATCATCCTGCGGTGGCGCTGGGCTATCGTCTCGAAGTGGGCGGGGTGTCGGTCGTGTATGCCACCGACCATGAACCGCATACCCGTGATCAATCCAGGACGATCGACCCGCATGCCAGTCCTTCGCGTGCGCTGGAAGTGCATCAAGAAGAGCTCGGGCATATCGCCTTTCTTGCAGAAGCGGATCTGATCATTCATGATGCCCAGTATACGGCCGAAGAATACCCACAAAAAGTCGGCTGGGGCCACAGCACTGTCGAATATACCGTTGATGTGGCCATGGCAGCGCGCGCCAAGCGTCTGGCGTTGTTTCATCACGACCCGTTACGGGATGACCATGCCTTAGAGCGTCTGGTGGAACGCTGTCGTGAACGGGTGCTCGCCCGCCACGGCACCCTGGAGGTTTTTGCCGCCGCGGAAGGACAGGTGCTGGAGCTTCCCGAACATGGGCAACACCTCGCGATGCCAGAGCCTCAGCAGGCCGCCATCGCAGTGACCAGTGTAAACGCCGCCGAGAGTGCCACCGTCACCGTACTCATCGTAGACGATGACCCTGACATTGTTCGACTCTTACAAGTGGCACTGCGCCCGGAGGGTTTCCGGCTCTTGGCCGCCTACGATGGTGAAACGGCTTTACAGCTCGTGCGGACGGAACGGCCGACCCTGGTGCTGATGGACTTGCAGATGCCTCGCCGGGATGGTCTTGAGGTCTGCCGGATTTTGCGGGCTGATCCCGATCCCTCCCTGCGTGACCTGCCGGTGGTCTTGTTGACAGGGCAGTCGAAAGAAGATGCCATTGAAGTGGGATTTGCGGCTGGAGTGACGGATTATTTGACCAAGCCATTTTATCCAGCGTATGTCCGCTCCCGTGTGCGTGAATGGCTCCTCCGCACGGGTATCAAAGCCTCTGCAAACTCATAGCGAGACAATTATGTGTGCAGCACCCTTGCTTGACTGCCCCCACGCCTATACCGATGGGGCGTGCCGAGGCAACCCTGGGCCGGGAGGATGGGGTGTACGCATTCTCTATCCTGATGGCTTGGTGCGTGAATTGGGCGGACGTGAGGCCGCCACTACCAACAACCGCATGGAGCTGCAGGGGGCTATCCAGGCCCTCCAACTGCTGCGTACCAGCTCGCAGGTCACGCTCTATACGGACAGTCGATATGTCATTGATGGGGTGACCAAATGGCTGCATGCCTGGCGGCGACGTGGCTGGGTGACCGCGACGAATACACCGGTGAAGAATCAAGATTTATGGATGCGTCTGGCACAGGAAAATCACCCGGGCGTGCGCTGGCGGCACGTCTACGGGCATAGCGGCGATCCCAACAATGAACGCGTGGATACGATCGCCCGCGCCTGGGCCGATGGGATGCCTCTCGCGCTCTTCTGTGGGCAGGCAGGTGCACCGGAGGATCCCGTGGGCAGCACCTGGGCAGCCCCGACATTATCCGTGTCCACCTCGTCAACGCGCGGCTCCAGAGGCAGTAGGGGCTCTGGACCAGTGCGCTATATCAGTCTTGTGCGTGGCACGGTAGCCATCGACACCCAATGGGCTGCCTGCGAAGCACGGGTCCGGGGCGTGCCGGGGGCGCACTATCGAAAAATCCGCACCCGAGAGGAGCTTGCGGCCTTTTGTGCTGCCCATGGTGTTGAGCCACCACCGGGGGTGTGACAGGTGCCCTACCCCGCGCGCCGAGCGCGCTGTCGCTGACAACACGCGACGAAATGCGCCGCCATGTGCGGTTGGTGCCCCAGATGCACGTGCAGATACGTTGCCAGCATGTGGTTGTGCCACCACCCCTCATTCTGGGTTTCTCCAGTGCTGGCACGGGTGACACGGTACGCACAGGGCAATGCGGTGGGGCCAGGCTCGTAGACCGAATAATGGAAACGATGCCCACGCACCGTGGTCCCTGCAGGGCCAAGCAGCGTGTCCTGCAGAAACGTTGCTTCGGCATAGCCGAACTGCTGTAAGCGCGTCGTCATACGGGTTCCCCCAGGGATCAGACCCACCTGAGGATAGCGCTGTCCATGTTGATCTTCGAGCCATTCACACAGATACATCAATCCCCCGCATTCAGCGTACAGGGGTAAGCCACGCGCTGCGTGCGTCTGTAAAGCCCTATGCATGCCGGTATTGGCAGCGAGCTGAGCCGCAAAGTGCTCTGGGAAGCCGCCTCCCAACCAGACCGCATCAATATCCGGCGGCAGGGAGGTGTCCTGGAGCGGGCTAAACGGCACAATCGCGGCTCCTGCGGCCCGCAAGGCATCCATATTTTCCTGATAGGCAAAGTGAAAGGCCGCGTCCTGGGCCCAGGCCACTCGTACCGTGGGTGACACAGGCGGGCTCTCCACTGCTGGACACGGCGGCAGAGGCGGTGCCGTACGGGCCAGCGCCAGGACACGATCGAGATGGACGTGGCGCTCCGCCAGAGCCGTGAGATACGCTAAGAGGGGCGTGACCCGATCGTCTTCAGAGGTTGGCAGCAAACCGAGATGACGTTCAGGAATAGTAATGCTGGCATCTTTCGGAAGAGCGCCAAGAACGGTAACACCTTCACGCGTAATTGCCGGTTCGAGGTAGCGGGCGTGGCCAGCGCTTCCCAGGCGATTCAAGATCACCCCAGCCACCTGTACCGCAGGATCATAGGTGCGGAAACCACGCACCAGCGCCCCGACGCTAGCGGCCATCCCGGCAGCGTCAATCACGAGTACCACGGGGGCCTGCAGTAAGGTGGCAACTTCTGCTGTACTCCCGACCCGTGAAGTAGGACCACTGCCATCAAACAGCCCCATGACGCCTTCGATAATCGCCAGGTCGGCATGCTGTGCCACCCGACAGAAGGTGTCGCGCACACGTTCGGGAGGCACGAGATACGTGTCCACATTATAGCAGGGACGCCCTACCGCCTGACGGTGCATTTGCGGATCAATGTAATCAGGCCCCACCTTAAAAGGAGCGACGCGCAAACCACGCTGCGTCAAGGCCGCCAGGAGCGCCAGGGTGACCGTGGTTTTCCCGGAATGGCTATGCGGTGCGGCAATGACCAGACGGGGTATCGCGTGCATTGTCATGGCAGACCTCCTGCACCCGCAGGTACAGACGTAAGAGCGTTACCTGGCGCTAGCCAGTGACAGCCGCACCGCACTGGCCAGCGTATGCGCTGCCAGCTCTTCGAGACGCAGATAGGTCCCACCAGCTGCGTCGGCCAGCCGTCGGGCCAGGCCCAGGTGCATGGCTCCCTGCTCGGTATCGACAATGAGCGCTGCGACACCCGCGGCGCGCAGGCGATCAGCTTGCGTGAGCGCCTCGAGCAGCGGGTCGCCAGCGCCCAGACTGGTATTGGCCCGGCCATCTGTGAGTACGACGAGCAGTGGTTGGGTCTGACGCTCACGCTGCCGGTAGCGCATGACCACGTCATAAGACGCCATCAGCCCGGCGGCTAATGGTGTCCGTCCACCGACACGCATGTCGCTCAGACATTGCTGGGCGCGTTCTACGCTGCCAGTTGGGGGTAACAGTACCGTAGCGGCTTGCCCGCGAAAGCTCACCATCCCCACATAATCCCGTTTTTGATACGCATCCAGGAGCAGCGACATAATTGCACCTTTGGTGGCGACCATACGGTCCCGCGCACCCATGGAGCCGCTGGCATCGACAGCGAAGAGCACGAGGCTGCCAGCGCGGGCTTCACGCACTTTTTCACGCAGATCCGAGGGCTGCAGTGCCAGCCAGCCATGCGCACGCGCCGGACGCTGGCGCAACTTTGGCGCTGCAGCGCGCAGCGTGGCATCCAGGGCGATATCGCGGGCGCGCCCTTGCGGGAGTCGGCTGGTGACATAATGGCCCGTACGGCTGCCCAGCGTGCGCTGGCGCTTGCCCAGCGGACGTTGCTGGACGGCCTGGCGTGTTGCGGTCTCCAGGGGACGCACGGTGAAAGGCTGGCCAATGCTCGCCTGTTTGTCGTCTGGTGCCAGGCCCGTGGCGTGCTGCTCAGGCTGCTCGGGCGCTGGCTCACTGGATGAGCCAGCAGGCATGTCACGGTCTGGAGGGGGAGACGAGGGTGACGGGTTGTGAGACTGCGGTGGACGATGCCGCTCCAGGCTGTCGTCGAGTTGCTGCTCGTCTACCGCCGGCTGATCAAACGGTTGCCGACGGCGGCGGTGGGGCAAGACCAGGCGGGCCACCTGGCGCACGTCGTCTTCGATGACCTGCGTGCGCCCTTCGTAGGCTGCCAGTGCCAGCGCCGCGCGGTACATGGTAATGTCCGCACGCATGCCATCCACCTCAAAATCCATGCAGATGCCAGTAATCAAGCGCAGCATGGCGTCGTCCAGTTGCACGGCGGGCAGGCGATGCTGGGCGGCAATGAGGCGGTCACGCTCTGTCTGCTCCGTGGCGGTCCACTGTTGCCAGAACGCCTCGGGAGCCCGATCAAAGGCAATACGGCGTCGCACCACTTCAGCGCGCGCTTCGATATCACGTTCGGCCTGGACATCCACAGCAAGCCCAAAGCGATCGAGCAATTGCGGCCGCAATTCCCCCTCTTCCGGGTTCATCGTACCGACCAGGATAAATGACGCGGGATGACTGATAGAAATACCCTCACGTTCTACATAATTCATCCCCATGGCAGCAGCATCGAGCAAGATATCGACCAGGTGATCGCTGAGCAGATTCACCTCATCAATGTAGAGCACGCCACGGTGGGCGGCGGCCAGGAGGCCCGGCTCAAAATGCCTGGTGCCACTTTGCAGGGCGCGCTCAATATCCAGGGTACCGACAACGCGGTCCTCGGTTGCTCCGAGCGGCAGTTCAACGAGCGCCGCTCGGCGGAGCATGGCCTGCCGCTCTGTCGCCTCCCTACTACAATGCGGGCAGCTGTCTGGCCTGTCGGTGAGCGCGCAGGCAAAAGGACAGCCTGCAACCACGGTGATGTCGGGAAGCAGGCGGGCCAGCGCGCGCACCGCAGTAGACTTTGCGGTGCCTTTGTGCCCACGGATCAACACCCCACCAATCGCCGGGCTAATGGCATTGAGCAGTAAGGCCAGTTTGATGGCCTCTTGCCCAACCACCGCGGTAAAGGGGAAAACCGTGCGAGTGTTCATCATCGCTCCTGTCAGGCCGTATAAGGGTGTTGCTGCCGCCAGTGTCGGGCGATGTCCTCACGCTTACAGACCCAGACGTCTTGGTGCGCCATGACGTGATCGAGAAACCGCTCCAATCCCACCGCACGGCTCGGATGGCCGATGATGCGCATGTGGAGACCTACGGACATCATCTTGGGCTGTTGCGCCCCTTCACGATAGAGCAGGTCAAAACCGTCCCGCGCATAGGTAAAAAAGTCGTCTGCAGTGGCAAACACATTCCGGCCAAACTTCGAGTCATTCACCCCCAGGGTATAGGGCACCACGAGGTGTGGCTTACCCTGGACAACGACCCAGTAGGGCAGCTCATCGTTATAGGCATCGGAATCGTAGAGAAAGCCGCCTTCCTCCACCAGCAGCCGACGGGTGTTGACACTCGGGCCATATCGGCAATACCAGCCCAGGGGCCTGGTGCCAACCGTCTGCTGCAGCGATACGATGGCCCGGCGAATGTGTTCGCGTTCTTCAGCTTCAGAGAGTTCATAATGCTTTTCCCAGCGCCAGCCATGGCAACAGACGTCATATCCCGCCTGCACGATGGCCTGTGCAGCCCCCGGATGACGCTCCAGCGCCAGGGCACAGCCAAAGACCGTGAGCGGCATCTGGCGGGCCTGAAACAGTCGCAAGAGACGCCAGAAGCCGACACGGCTGCCGTATTCATACATCGACTCTGCCGCCAGGTCGCGTCCCTGAACGTTCTGGCCACTGGATTCCGTGAGCGACGCCTCCGAATAGCCATCACCGTCCGCAAAAGACGCCTCCGAGCCTTCCTCATAGTTCACGACAAAATTCAGTGCCAGCCGCGCCCCTCCCGGCCACTGCGGATCGGGTGGATTCGGGCCGTAGCCCACCAGGTCACGGGGATATGTAGGTGCCATAGCTTCTATCCCTTACAGGTCTCCGACTCGAAACCATCCTCAGAGAATTGTTGTCACTCCCGGTGGCAATGTAGCGATCACCATTGCAATAAAGCAGTGTCGTTGGACCTCACACTTAGCCCTTGAGACCTTTTGTCGTGCGTACTATACGAGCAACTCGTCCACCGCCATCCGCCACCCCGGGACTGTCGGCTCAGCGTCCGCCATGTCTCCTCGACGGAAGACCACAGGCTGCACCGGATCGCTTGCCTTATACACTTTAATGACCTCCGGACTCAGTAAATCGACATCCCACACCACGAGGGTACCGCAGGCAAAGTAATCGGCACGTTTTGCCGCCATCGTACGCTCGGCAGCGGGGCCGTAGTCGTGCTCACTACGAATTTCTACGGCAAAAATGGGGGCGCCGTCACAGAATCGCATACCAGTGTCGGGGCCGACATACCAGGCGACATCTGGGCTAAAGGACTCACGGTGAGGCAAATGCACGACGAAGCCAACGTTATCCGGCAAGGCATAGCCGTCACCATGCTGCCGCTCATACTGACGCAAGCTGCTATAGATCTCGCCCCCAGCTCGTCCCGGTCTGCTACCCGTTGGTGACATGCACACAATCTCCCCATGCACCAGCTCGGCCTTACCTTCTGCCCTGTAAAGGTCTGCAATCGTCGCACGTGTTGTGGTGCTCATGTCTTGCCTCCCAGAACAGCGGAGCTAGCCGTTGCCCGCAGACTGCACACCAAAAAACCGCTTCAGCAGGGCATCCGCTGATGTCGTATCAATCGCCTGCACATTACGCTCCACCGCAACATTCCCCGCACTGGTGCGCTGGAGCATCTGGATTTGCCCGGCCTGGAGCCCTGCCAGCATCAGCGGGGAATGCGTCGAACAGATGATTTGCAACCTGGGGAAATGCTTGCGTAGCACCGGGAAAACGCGCTGTTGTGCCGTTGGATGCAAGTGCGCGTCAATTTCGTCGATAATGATCGTGCCAGGTTGCTCGGGCAGATTCGCTGGATAGCCATAATACCTGGCATATCCCATGATGATATACGCCAGCCATTGCAGCACTGATTGCGTGCCCTGGCTAAAGACCTGCAACGCGATGTTCCCGTCCAGGGTGCGAAACTGCGGGAATCTGCCCTCACGATCTTCCGCAATACGCCAGAATTCAATGGGGAAGCCTTCCAGAATCTCCGAGGCAATGGTACCAATCTGGGTCAGGAGACGGCGCAGGCTGGGATCATTCCGGCGCACAGAGCGGTCAGCGAACTCCACCATCTGGGCCAGGATAGCTTCGTCTCGCATGAGTGTGGCATCTGTCGGCAGCAGGCCGGCGCGGATACGTAATTCCTCAGGGATGGCCTCGACATGCCCTACCGCCGGACGCAGGGTGCCATCACTGCGAAAACTGGTGCTCTGGCGCAACGCTGGAATAAAAGTACTATAGCCTAGTACCGCCAGTAAATGGGCCCGCAGATCTTGCTGCGCCGGGGAGCGTAACGTCATGGGCAGGGCCGTAGCCATCTCGTGCATCTGGCCATCGCGTCCAACAAAGCGCAGCAGGCCCGTTGCCGGGGTAGAGCGGCGCAGCCGTTCTGGCAGGACAAAAGGATGTGTCACCAGATGGGCCAGAGCCATGAGCGTTGTCGATTTGCCGCTACTGTTTGGCCCGACGAAGACATTGATCTGCTCATCAAAGATAAAGGTGATGTCTTCAAACGGTCCGAGATGCGTAATCTGGAGACGATGCAGGGCCATCGGCAACCTCCGGAGACTGTGTATAGCCTGTGACTGGGGGCACGCGAACGCGTCGCGCTGGCCGCTCATGGCATGGACTTCAACCCCAGCAGGATGACCCCAAGGAGAGCCACGGCATAATAGCTGGCAATGACCACTGCGCCTCCGTAGTCCTTGGCCAGGCGCTGCCCGAAAAAGAGGCACAACAGTGCCAGGATCGACACCACCAGGCCCCAGAGGGCCAGCTTTGGCCCGGCACCGAAGAGCAGGGCGAGTGCCCCCAGGCCACAGAGCACGCCAGCAACGACTTCTAACACCGTGATGGCCCAGAACATGGGCAGGACCAGGCTGCGTAACGGACTGGCGGCGAAATGGCCATCAAGATATTCCAGGTTACCCTTGCGATCAACGACTTTATCGATACCAGACTGCAAAAAGACAATGGCAAAGAAAGCCGTCACGGCCAGACGCCCAAACCAGAGAGGAAAGGTCTCCATTGCACGGCTCCTTGTAACGTAGACTGCCAATATCATGGTGCGCTGTTGTAACAGATCTCCAGCAGGGGAGCAAGCGACGTGTCAGCCACCCGCTCTAGCACGTCGTGGGCAATCCGTCTATAATACGGACCAAGATGTGTCGGCTCCTCTAAGGTCGTCCGTAAGTATCAAGAGGGATGTATATACCAAAACGGTAGACGGTGCTGTGTGCGTCAGACGCGAAGCGAAGCATTTGCCAGGTTAGGAGTGTATCTGTCACCAGGGAGAAGGGCATGGTAGACACCGCGCAGGCCATTCGAGAGCTAGAAGCCATCGTAGGGGCAGAGCACGTGCTGTCGTCGCGTGCAGAGCGCAGTGTATATGGCTACGATGCCTCGGTGTTTCGCGGCCAGGAGCTGTTAGCGGTCGTGTTCCCGGAGAGCGCTGTGCAGATTGCGCAACTGGTCCTCTGGTGTCACCAGCACCAGATCCCCTATCTGGCCCGTGGTACGGGCACTGGTATCAGTGGTGCGGCCATCCCGACACAGGGTGGCCTGGTGATTGAGACCGCGCGGATGAACCGCGTTCTCGAAATCGACCTGGACAATGGGGTCGCGGTAGTGGAGCCCGGAGTCATCAACCAGGACCTCAAACAATTGCTCCAGCGGCATGGCTATAGCTATACCTATGTCCCAGATCCGGGGAGCCAGGTCGTGTCGACC
>Ga0194121_10009619_pt1 | contig 11929 bp, 13 predicted proteins | sample TA2MahCa50mmetaG_FD_148609 | JGI IMG/M metagenome (GOLD analysis project Ga0194121, IMG submission 148609) | Freshwater microbial communities from Lake Tanganyika, Tanzania - TA2015020 Mahale Deep Cast 50m | ecosystem: Environmental > Aquatic > Freshwater > Lake | place: Tanzania: Lake...
CAGAGCCGGTCGATGGCGGCGATCAGAACGCGAATCATGGTGGGAGGGGCAAACGCGGTAGGATCGGAGCGTTCCAATCTCACCAGCTGTGCGGCGCGCGGCCGGCCGGCGCGCGGCCGGCCGGCGTCTGCGTCACTTGCCGGTCTTGGCGCGGTAGTCGGCGACGATCTTGGCGTGGACCGGGCCGAGCTTGGTGTAATTGTCCCAGGTCACGGCGGTGGCCTGGCGCATGCGATCGACCATGTCCTTCGGCGCGACCGCATACTTCATGCCGTTCTTCTGCAGTTCGGCGATGCGGACGTCGTGCTCCTTCTGGCTGACTTCCCAGAAGCTCGGCTCCATCTTCTGCGCCAGCTCCTCGATGGCCTTCTGATGCTCAGGCTTGAGCTTCTTCCAGGCGTCGAGATTGACGGCCATGAAGTTGAGCGCCCACAGGTGATTGGTGTTGTAGGCGTGGCTGAGAAATTCCCAGTATTTCTGGGCAACCGCGGTGGTGCCCGAGGTCATCACGCCATCGGCGCGACCCGAGGCCAGCGCCGGCACGACGTCCGGGTTGTTGAGCTGCTGAGGCACCATGCTGAGGGCGGTCACCATGTCCGACGAGTTCTTGTCATAGACGCGCATCTTCACGCCCTTCAGATCCTCGAAGGACCGGACCTCGCGCTTGAGGAAGAAGTTCTGGCTCGGCCACGGCACCATGTAGAGAACCTTCTGGCTCTTGCGCGCGAGGGCATCCGACCACGGCTGCCGTGCGATGCCGAGCATGACCCGCAGCTCGTCGTAGTTGGCGACCAGGAAGGGCAGCGCCTCAACTCCCAGCAGGTCGAGTTCGCCGGTGTTTTGGAAGGCCGCATATTCCGCCATCGGCACCACGCCATCCTGCAGCGCTCGCACCGACTCGTTCGCCCGCACGCCCAGCGCGCTGCCAGGATGCACGGTCATCTGTACCTCGCCGTTGGTGACCTTCTTCACTTCCTCGGCGAACTTGATGGCATTCAGAGTGTGAAATTCCGAGGGGCCCCACGGCAGCGAAATGTCCCACTTCGTCTGCGCCAGCGCGGGGCTGCCCGCTGCCAGCAGGGCGGCAAAGCCGGTTGCCGCAAGGACCCGGCCGATCGGCCTCACAAAGCTCATGGAACCCTCCCTGTTCGTGATTTCGTATCGTCGGCCTGCGGGCCGAACGGCTGTTACTCTAGGGACATGGGCAGGAAGGCTCAACAAATTTCAGTATGCAGATCGGCGAGGCGACGAACTGCCCCGAGGGCCATTTCGACCTTGTCCACACCTAAGCTGTCCAGACGAGACGTCACGCGCCGCGCTCGCCAGCATCCTTCGCGAATGCCACCGCCTGCTCGCGCCCGGCGGCGTGATGCTGCAGGTGAAACAGGCGCCGACGTCAGGCTCAGGGCGAGGGCAGATGTATTCTCGCCGCGGCCCTCATGGTGAGCTTGACGACCCTGCGCGATGGGGCGCACGGGCCCGCGCTCACTCCGCCGCCGCCTTCGCGCCGAAGATGGCGGCACGCACGGCGTCCTCCACCACCGTGCCGGCGAAGAAAGCCGGGTTCATGCCGGCGTGCAGCGCCGCGACGTTGGTGAAGGTGAAGGCGCGGAAATCGTCTGGCGCGAGGAGGCCGTGCTCCACCAGCTCATAGGCCTCGCCCAGTACTGCTGCCATGTCTGTGACATCGAAATGGCCGACGTCGGAGCCCAGCATGGCGTTGAGCTTGAGGTCGTAATGGTTGAGGCGGGCGTCGAAGCCCACCGCCGTCATGCGGTCGTCGGCCTCGCAGCCAAAGAAATAGTTCTTGCGGAAGACGCGCATGATATCGCGGCCCTTCGCGATGCCCGTAGCGGCGAACTCGTCGGTCGGCTCCGCCTCGTCGCCCTCGGGCGCGATCAGCGCGTGGTCCCAGCCCTGCTCCACTGCGGCGGCGACGCTGCGGTAGCGGTCGTCGCCATAGCGTTCGAAATATCCGCGCAGCGCCCGGCGGTCCACGGTTGCGGGGTCGAGGTGAGCGCGCAGCGCCGGCAGGCTGCGCTTCTCGAAATGCTCGCAGAGGTCGTTGTAGAAATTGGCAGCCCAGCCCGCGCCGCCCTCGAGGAAGCCGAAGCGCAGATTCGGGAAGCGCCGGCTCACGCCGCCGAGGAAGAGCGCCTTGCAGAAGGCTTCGGCCGCTGCCGCGAAATGGCCGATATGGTTGTAGACGAAGCTGGAGGCGGAGCGGCGCAGGCCCCAGCCCATTGAGTTGTTGTGGGTACAGGGCGCCACGCGCAGCTCGTTGAAACGCCGCCACACCGGGTCGTAGTCGTACTCGCTGTCGAGCGCCAGCGGGTCGATCCAGAATGCGTAGGGGCCGAGCTCCGGCGCCACCTTCGCTACCGCCGGCAGCGGCCGCTGTACCGTGCCGGCGATCATCGCTGTCTTGAAGCCGAGCGTGCCGATGGCAAAGTCGATCTCGGCCAGCGCCTCGGCCGGCGTGTGCATGGGGATGACGGCGGCCGGCGCGATGCGGCTGGCATGGCCGCGGAACACCTCGGCATACATCAGGTTGAGGGCGCGGCACATGGTCTGGCGCATTTCGGCATCTATGGCGCCGCTGATAAAGGGGATGGCGACGGTGGGGAACAGCACCTGGAAGTCGATGCCGAATTCGTCGAGCCGCTCGCGCAACAGGTTGGGCAGGAGCGCCGTGGCACGATCATGGGTGTTGGCTGGCATCGCCCAGAACGGCCGGCGGATGATGCCGCGTTCGCGCCGCTCCGCCGGGCTGAGGTCCTGCCACTTGCCCCAGGCGCCGTTGCTCATGGTCTCGACATAGCGCTGCGCCATGCGCGCGCCACCGGCCTGCCTGACGAAGTCGATCAGTACGGGTGGGCATTCGACCAGATGCCCGTCGGCGTCGATCACGGGATGGCCAAGATCACGACGAATCTCGGCGGCGCTGAGAGCGGCTCCGGTCATAGCAATCTCCTATGAGACATGACGTTGCGCACTCCTACTATGAGCGCGATACGAGAATCTACGAAAAACGATCGGCTGGATCGGTTGACTGGTCGCCACGAAGTGGTCCGGGGCAAATGGGTTGTTTTTTTGGCAGGTCAGGAGATCATCGGAAACGACACCGTTTCGGAGATAAGGGGCCAACCACAGACAAAGTTGGATCGCGGTTCCAATTCCGCCGCCAGCTTCTCTGATCGACCACGGTTGATGCGACAGGCGGACAGCCACCCTGACCTCGCCTGGTCCGGGACCGATCGCGGTCCTTTGAGCCTCTCCGACGAACTGGAGACTCTCGTTTCTCGTCAGGTCAACGATATCGACGGGGTGCGATCGTTCATCAGCAGGAGCGGCCGAGCCTCGCTTTCCGATCCGGCCGCCCGATCGCCCCCATTCGCGTTTCCTTCACTGGCACCGGGAGAATTGCTTCATTTTCGTGACGGGCGACGTGATGGAGACATCTCTTATCCAAGTCTTATTCAAGTCGTCGACGGTTCATTGAATTGAGGTAGGGTTATCGTCGGCATTCGATACTTCGTTTGCAAGACGCTCTAGTACGATTTTCGCAGCTGACGACCCGCACGCTCTGACCAATCGCGGCATTGCCTCGGTCATTAGGGCGGCAAGAACCGTTTGATGGGGAATGCCCATCTTCTCGCAGCGCACGATTCCGTTGCGCACGCACCTCAAAGCTTCCGCAAAGCGCGGCGGTAGTTCGACACCTGAGGCGTCATGGATCGGTTCGAGGAGGTTTTGCATCCGAAGGGGCAGTGACATTTTGCCGATCCTCAAAGCTGCGTCGGGTTGGGCGCATCGCCGTAGACGATCTTCGGATCGAAGGTCCGGGACGCCTCGGTGAAGGAGAGGCGGGCGGTGTCGCCTGACGGACCCCGCAACTCCACGGACCGATAGAAACAGGAGCGGTAGCCGACATGGCAGCTCGCGCCGCCATTGTCGATCTGCACCCGCAGCCAGACGGCATCCTGATCATCGTCTATACGCATCTCGACAACCTCCTGGACGAGGCCGCTGGTCGCGCCCTTACGCCAGAGACACTGGCGGCTTCGGCTCCAGTAGTGTGCCTCGCCGGTCGTGATCGTTTTTTGTAGAGCCTTACTATTCATGTAGCCGAGCATAAGCACCTCGCCGCTGATGGCGTCGGTCGTGACGCAAGGGATGAGACCATCACAATCGAACTTCGGGGCGAGCGCCAAGCCTTCCTCAACCTGCTCGACCGTGGTGCGGGCGGCGAAGGGTGTCGGAGCCGTCGCGTCAGTATGTTCAGCTCTCATGCGGAATGCTCCTGTGGCTGCCAATCATCGACAGGAACTCGCGGCGGGTCGCCGGGTCGTCGCGAAAGCAACCGAGCAATCGGCTCGTCACCATGCTGACTCCCGGTTTGCGGACCCCGCGTGTGGTCATGCATTGGTGCGCGGCCTCGATGACGACGCCGACGCCGCGCGGCTTCAGTACCCCCTGCAGGGTGTCCGCGATCTGCGAGGTCAGGGCCTCCTGGATCTGCATGCGCTTGGCGAACACCTCGACCAGGCGCGCAAGCTTCGAGATGCCGACAACCCGCCCAGACGGCAGGTAGCCGATATGCGCTCTGCCGAGGATTGGGACGACATGGTGCTCGCAGTGGGATTCGAGACGGATGTCGCGCAAGACGATCATCTCGTCGTAGTCGGCCGTCTCCTCGAATGTGGTGGCAAGCAGGGCGACCGGATCCTCGCCGTATCCGGCGAAAAACTCCTCATAGGCGCGGACGACACGCTCAGGTGTCCCTCTTAGCCCCTCCCGATCCGGGTCGTCGCCCGCCCATTCGATCAGCGTGCGGACCGCTGCCTCCGCCTCGGACCGGCTGGGGCGGCGGCGCATCGTCGATCCGGAGCGGATTGGATTCGCCGATCGGCTCCCGGCCACCGCTGTATCCATGTCGAACCCTTTCCTGCGACCACGCCCCGTTTTCGCGGGGAACCGGCCATTGTAGTTCGGGTCTGAAACGTTATAACATTGCAATTCCGAAGTACAAGAAGAGATCAGGCCCATGGCGTTACTGGCAACCCGGCCACGCCCTTGCACCGACAGCAGCTGCCGCAATCAGCACGCTCTGGGTGCGCGGGTCGGGAGCAGATGATGCAAGACCTTTCGATTTCTCGACGCGCGCTATTCGCGTCCGCGACATCGTTCATGGCCGGGATAGCGGCTCTTTCACGCTCTACCCTTGCTCAGCAGCGCCCACTGATTATTGGCCAGACCTTCATCGCTGGCGGACTGGATGTCGCCGAAGGGAGCGCGGGATGGGCCATGGTTTCACATGGTGTTGCCGAAAACCTCTTCACCGTCGATCGATATGGGCATGTCGTCCCACAGCTTGCGTCCTCAGCCTCGCGAGATGGTGACATGGCATGGTCTGTTACACTTTCGCCCGGCCGCCGATTTAGCGATGGCACGCCGGTCACCGCGTCCGAAGTCTCGGCTGCCTTAAGCCGAAACGTCGAGCGCAACCCGGCCACCAGAGCGAGTGTCGGCCGCCTTCAGTTCATCCCGATCGATGATTTGACGATGCGCGTGATCACCGAGCGGCCGACACCTGTTCTCAAGAGTGTCCTGGCGGAGTGGGGATTTGCGGTCGCAAGAGCGGGGTCGAGCGGACCGGCCTTCACCGGTCCGTTCCGCGTGGTGTCGTTTGAGACCGGTAGCCGCCTCGCCTTGGAGCCAAATCCCCACTGGCAACGCCCGTCCAGTCATTCGGTCACCATCGTGCGCTTTCAGGACGGGCAATCCCTGGCACTCGCCTTTCGCTCCGGCGAGATCGACCTCGCCTTCAATCTGCCGGTCGAGTCGCTTGGGATGGGCCGAGCGGATGGCCTCCGCACCGTAAAGACCTTTCCGGTCGCCTACCAGTATTTGGCGATCCTGAATACGCGGCGGACGGTCCTGTCTGATGAGCGCGTTCGCCGCGCGATCTCAATGACGATCGATCGGGCACAGATCGTCCAGGCGATCCGAGGTGGAAAGCCGAGCGCAAGTCTTTGGGCGTCAATTTTCCCGTTTGGCGATGTAAGCGTCTCCCCGACGGACCGTCGTGGCGCCGCAATGCTACTCGACGAGGCCGGCTGGGTGCCCGGTTCGGACGGAGTGCGAACGAAAAATGGGGTCCGCCTGTCGATATCTCTATGGGCCTATCCACAACGGCCTGACCTTGCGACCATGCAACCTGTCTTGCGTTCGCAGCTTGCGGCAATCGGAATCGCGGTTGAAACCCGCATGACAGAGCAGGCGACCACGCTCGCGCGATCGGGCGACTTCGATATTCTGCTCTGGGCCCAGCACACTGCGCCTGCGGGCGATCCGGCCTTCTTTCCCGGTTTGTTTCTCGCATCAGACGGTGGCAACAACTTTGCGGGCTGGCACGACGGCGCGATGGATCGGCTCGTCGCTGCTCTCCGCAACGCCGTCCGTCCGGACGAAAGGGTGGCGATCGCGCGCCAAATCGATGCGCGCACTCGGGAGGCCGCGCCGGTGATCCCGCTTGTAACGCCCGAGTGGCATGTGGGTCTGTCGCAACGGCTCGCTTCGTATGAGCCCTGGGGTTCCGACTACTACATCGTCAGGGGCGACTTGACAGCACCGTGATGGAACCACTCCCGCACGCAATGCGTGGCCGTCGTTTTCTCGAAGGCGTTGCGTTCCTGTTCCTCGTTCTTGCGGCTGCCTTTCTGTTTGTCCGGATGTTGCCTGGCGACCCAGTTGATATCCGCTTGCAAAGCAGCATGGTTGCAGGGGACGAGGCTACGGCCGCGGTGATGCGCAGCACGCTTGGTCTCGACCAGCCGCTCTGGCTTCAATTCGTTGACTGGATCGGTGGGCTTTCCCGTTTGGATGGCGGACGCTCACTGGCAAGTGATCGGCCGGTCTTGGCTGAGCTGGCTGCTCGCTTGCCATCGGCAATGGCGGCCTTCTCCTTGGCGTGACTTTCGGCACCCTGCTCGGCTACGCATCCTGCTTTCATCGCCACGGAATCGCCTCGGCTTTTTCCCGCATGCTCGTCATCGCGTCTCAGTCGATCCCGTCCTTCGCGGTGGCCTTCCTGGTTTTTTGGCTCGTGGCCGTGGAGTTACAGTGGATACGGCCCGTTTTCGGCAGTCCCATCGAACGAATTGCCGGACCGATACTTGTCGTAGCGCTATTCGCCACCGGGCCGTTCGCCCGCGTGACTTTCGGAACGCTGGTTGCCGTTCAGTCTTCGTCGTGGTTCATGACGGCACTCGCGAAGGGCCTTTCCAGAAAGCGAGCAATGATTGCCCATGGCGGTCGATCGGTCGTTGTTGCCAATGCCGCGGTCCTTGTACCTGAGCTTGGTTGGGCCGTCGGAGGCACAGCAGTGAGCGAGATCGTCTTCGGCGTTTCAGGCCTTTCCGCGTACATCGTGGAGGCCGCCGCTTCGCGCGACTATGCGGTTCTCCAGCTCTACCTTGTGGCGATCTTTGTCTGGCTCGGAACGGCGCACGGCTGCATCACGGCGCTTCGTTCCAGGATCGATCCTCGTCCCGAGGTGCGGCGCTGATGCCGGCGAAGCGCCACGCTCTTTCCTTGTTGGTGGTTGCCGGGCTCGTGGCGCTTCTGCTACTGGCGGCGCGAGGAAGCGATCCACACGCCATCGACTTGCTGCGCGCGCTTGAGCCGCCATCTCTTGCCCAACCGTTCGGCACGGATCATCTTGGCCGCTCGATCGCCGTGCGGCTTGCCGATGGCCTCTGGCGCACGCTCGCCGTGCTCTTCCTACTCACAGCAGTCGCGATTCCAGCCGGATTTGCACTTGGCTTCCTTGCGATCTTTGGGTCCGAGGCGATTTCACGCTTCGCCATATGCTTTGCTCGCGCCGGCGTCGCGGTCCCGACATTCATTCTCGCGTTGGCCGCTACAGCGGTGTTTGGCCTTTCGCCGGTCTCCGTGGGTATCGCAATCGGAGTGGCGGCCGCTGCTCAGTATACGCTGCTGGCGGCAGAACTTGGGCGCACGGCGCTGAAGGAGCACTTTGTCCTCGCCTCGGTTGCTCTGGGGGTCTCGCCGGTCGGTATCGCCATTCGCCATGTCCTCCCGACCATAGCGCCAGTGCTCCGTCGCCATCTGTCAACGGACCTCGCGCGTGCGGTGGTGGCCTACGCAGGCTTGGCCTTTATCGGTCTGGGGGCCGACACCGGCCGCTCCGACTGGGGAGCAATGGCCTGGGAGTACCGCGCCTGGGTGTTCGAGGCACCATGGCTCCTTTTCGGACCTGCAGCCGCCGTCGGAGTCCTGGCAGGCGGGCTTAGTTACGCAATGGACGACTAAACTGGAGAGGCAGCATGAATCAGATTCCCGTAACTGTTCTGACCGGATACCTCGGAGCTGGTAAGACGACACTGTTAAACCGTATCCTGACCGAACAGCATGGCAAGAAGTTCGCCGTCATCGTCAACGAATTTGGCGAGATCGGCATCGACAACGACCTCGTGGTGAACGCCGACGAGGAAGTGTTCGAGATGAACAACGGTTGCATCTGTTGCACTGTGCGCGGCGACCTAATCCGGATTCTCGGCGGTCTGATGAAGCGGCAAGGCAACTTCGATGGAATCCTCATCGAGACCACGGGCCTTGCCGACCCGGCCCCGGTCGCCCAGACCTTCTTCGTCGACGAAGAGGTTCGGCGGCGGACCTTGCTCGATTCGATCGTCACGGTGGTCGACGCCCGCCATGTCGTCCAGCGGCTGGGCGACAGCCATGAAGCAATGGAACAGATCGCCTTCGCCGACGTCGTCCTACTCAACAAGACGGACCTCGTGTCCGCCGAGGAATTGACGCAAGTGGAGAAGCGCATCCGAACCATCAATGCAACGGCCATCATTCATCGAACGGAGCGCTGCGAGGTCGACCTTGATGCGGTCCTAGGACGCCGTGCCTTCGATCTCGAGCGCATCCTCACGATCGAGCCGAATTTCCTCTCGGAAGACGATCATCAACATGACGATGCAGTGAAGAGCGTATGCCTGCGCACCGATCGTCCCTTGGACGGAACTCGCCTGATGGACTGGATGCGGCGGTTGCTGGCCGAGCAAGGGCGGGACCTCCTTCGGACCAAAGGGATCCTGTCTTTCGCCGGCCAGGATAAGCAATTCGTCTTACAGGCGGTTCATATGCTGATGGAAGGCAATTTCACCAAACCTTGGAGTTCCCACGAAAACCGGGAGAGCCGCCTTGTTTTCATCGGGCGAAACATCGATGAACAGGAACTACGGCAGCAATTCGTCGCCTGCATCGCATGAGTTTTTCCGCCGAACAGGGCAAGACCTCGCTGTTTGAGCGCATCGGCACCGGTCGGACGGTCAAAGCCTATGTGGTGGGTGTTGCGTTTCTTGAGGACGGGGTCCTTGCGGCCGCTCTTGGGAATGGTCGGGTCGCCTTCATCGGCAGCGAGAGCGCGGACGCTCCACGCTTCGTATCGGTAAATGACGGGGCCTGTCTTTCGCTGGCCGTCGACCTCGGCGGGGACCGTGTTCTGACCGGCGGAGATGATGGCCGGCTGGTGAGCACCGATACCGCTGGCACAGCCAGCACCATCACAACCATCTCAGGTCGGTGGGTCGAGTCGATCGCTGTCAGTGTTGCGTCCGGACTGCGCGCTGCGGCCTTCGGCAAGACGGTTCGCCTCTTCGCTCGAGATGGTTCAGAGGTTGGAACATTCGATCACCCGAACACCGTCGGTGGTCTGGCGTTCGACCCGAAAGGACGACGATTCGCCACTGCGCACTATGGCGGTGCTAGCCTCTGGTGGGCGAAAGCCGGGGGACAGCAACCCAAACGGCTTGCCTGGTCGGGCTCGCACCTCAATCTGACCTGGAGCTCGGACGGGAAGTACATCGTCACTGCGATGCAGGAGAACGAGCTGCATGGATGGCGTGTTGCCGACGATGCCGATATGCGGATGTCCGGCTATCCGACGAAAGTGAAGTCGATGAGTTGGTTGCCGAAAGGACGGTTCCTGGCGACCAGCGGTGCGGAGCCCGTCGTCTGTTGGCCGTTCCATGGCAAAGGCCCCATGGGCAAGGCTCCCCTCGACCTCGGATGGGGATTCGAAGGCGTGGTAACGGTGGTGGCGGCCCACCCCAAGCACGAGGTAGTCGCCGCCGGATACGAAGACGGTACGACCATCCTGGTGCAGATCGACCGGCCTCATCCGGTCTTGGTCAAGCGGCCTGGCGAGGGGGCTGTAACCGCGCTCGCTTGGTCGGCGGACGGACAGCATCTCGCGCTCGGCACGGAGAGTGGCTTTATCGGCCGAATACGCCTCTCGGACTAGCGATCTCCCAAATGAATGCGATCAGAGAAACGCCAAGCAAGGGACTTCCATGAAACGGACGGGCAAGCGTGCGCTGTCCCCGTGCATCGACGTCTGCCGTCTCGACGCGAAGACGGGGTGGTGCCTGGGCTGCGGCAGGACCGCCGGCGAGATCGGCGAATGGTCCAAGCTTACGCCGTTCCGGCGCACCCGGCTTCAACAGGAACTCGCGCGCCGCCTCGTAAGGCTCGGGCAGCGCCCGCTGGTGGGAAGCGAATGAAACGATCGACGATCACCAATAAGACGACTATGTCCGTCATAGGCGTGCAACAGTCGATCCTGGTCGGCGTCCGAACGTCTGTCGGCGGGCAAGATAGTCTCCAGGTCGTTCAGGAATGCGGGGACGGTGACTTTGGGCAGCAGGGTCAGGTACCGCCGGTCGACCGGCAGGCGCCGAGGTCATCGGTCGTCGAGGTCGAGATGGTGCCGCGCGTAGGGCCAAAGATGCGGCCGCCCGACCGGGTCGAAGCGCTGGCTTTCGGTGCCCCAACCCCACCATTTCATGGTTCCCGGGACCTTCTCGCTCGCGCTGGTGGGCGCCTCGGCGTTATCACGGCGGTCGGACATGGGTTGGCCAGCCTGGGGCTGCCGCGCTCGGCGGCCCGATTGGGTTGTGCGAAAATGGTAGAGAGACATCGGCGCAGCGACAAGCAAAAGGCGAACATCTTGGACGGCGAGCAGCGCACCTTGGAGGCCAGGGACGAGGACCGTGGGTTGCTGTCGCGCTGGCTCGACAAGACCGAGCGCAATGCGTTTTCGCGCCGCTCCTCGCCCATGGCCCTCGCGATCTTCGCAATCGAGGTTCTCGCCTCTGCCGGGTTCGTGACCCTGGCTATTGCCCCGTTGCCCTGGTTCGTCAATGTGCTCGGCGGAGTGCTCGCAGGGCTGGCGATCGACGTCATCTTCACTGGAGGGCTCGACGACGCCACTCCGATATCCCAATGCGCCACATTGATCTTTCGCCAGGCCAGTGCCTGGACGCACTATCCGGATCAGACACATGGCTGGGACACTGCCAACCGCGGGGCACACACGCCGGCTGTGGATAGCGAATGCGATCGGGCGATGAACATCTACAATAGATTCCCGATCTGCCGCAGTGACCGCACGACAGCAGATATGCGAGCGCGCATCGCCGCGTTCATCACCGCGCCCAGCGCCTCACCCGCCGACTAGAGGAAAGAAGTGTTCAAGCACTCTATATTGCAGGCCTTCAAGCATCTGCTTGTTCCGATCATCATTATATTCATCACTGGCTGCAACGGAGCAGGCCATGTCTCGGGGCAGACTTCGTCGGCGATAACACCCGCTCCGCAAGGCGCGCCGAAGCTGGTGGAAGTCTCTCCGGGGGTCCACACTGTTGAAGGCCGACTTGCCGGTTTCGATCCGGGTAATTCTTCAGTGGAATTCCATCTGCCAGAGGGCTCGCCAGGACCACTGGTTCTGCTGATCCACGGCGGCGGCGGAGCGACCGATAACCGCAATATCATGGCGGCACTCCGTGATGCGGGTATAGCTGTGCTCAGCTTCGATGCCTACCGCATGAAC
>Ga0194121_10009620_pt1 | contig 11929 bp, 11 predicted proteins | sample TA2MahCa50mmetaG_FD_148609 | JGI IMG/M metagenome (GOLD analysis project Ga0194121, IMG submission 148609) | Freshwater microbial communities from Lake Tanganyika, Tanzania - TA2015020 Mahale Deep Cast 50m | ecosystem: Environmental > Aquatic > Freshwater > Lake | place: Tanzania: Lake...
GAGGTGCGTCTGATCGAGCGGCAGTTCGTCATCTATGCTGCCTGATCTTGAGGGCGGGTGAGCAACTCTGCAGTCACGCCGCTATTTGCAACAGAGCCCACCCGTCCATATAGATTCACGCCCTTCATCCCCCCACCTTTCGCCCGTCGGACAAAAGGCTATCTGCTGACGGATTTTTGCTCCGGCGCAACCGGACAGTCCGGCCGCCTCAGTGAGGGATTATTGCTCCGGCGCTTACAGTTCAGCGCGCCCGCCACATGAGTCTGGAAACCATCGCCCCGATCGGCGACACTCCCGCCGTCGCGCTGTCCGCTGTGACCGCGTGACACGGCCAGCCCTGGCCGCAAAGCTACGGTGAGCAACACCACCTACACCACGCCAAGGGACATGGTCTCGTTGTCATCCTTGTAAGCGATGAATGATATCGCTGTCATCATCATTCAAAGCCTGGTTTATGGGGCTGTCTGTTGCCGCCGTTTGGATCCGAAGGAGGCGCGGGCAGTAGGCGCGCAGGATCGTGGGCGAAGCTGCCAACGGGCCTTAGGACGGCTCGGCGCCCCGATCGAACACGGCGCCACCACGGGTCTTCAGGTCCTTCGGGCCGGTGGCGCGCTTCAGGAACGCGGCCTGCCCGTGTGCCGCGTCCGAGAAGCGCACGCCCGCCTGCTTGAGGGCGCCGTCGTCGACCTTCTCGAGCTTCGTGTAGCGCGGATGGTGATGCTCGCGATACGGGTCGTTGCGCGCGGCGTTGTAGCAGCAGATCAAGGTCCAGCGGCGGTCGGGCGAACGGTTCTGGTCGGAGCGGTGCAGCGTGTTGCAGTGGAAGAGCAGCCCGTCGCCCGGCTCCATCTCGGCGTAGACCGTCTCGAGTCGCGTCTTCGCCTGCTCGACGCGGCTGAGATCGGCGCCGACCTGCTGGCCCTCGAGCAGGCCGTGGTCGATCCGCCCCATCAGATGCGAGCCCTTCAGCACCTGCAGGCAGCCATTGGCCTTCGTCGTGCGGTCGAGCGCGATCATGCACGACGCCATCAGCGGGAAGAGGCAGCCGTTGTTGTACCAGTAGCCGTAATCCTGGTGCCATTCCCAGGCGCCGCCCTCGTGCGGCTCCTTCGCGGTGAGCTTCGAGTGGTAGTGATAGACCTCGCCGCCGAGCAGGTCCTCCATCGTGTCGACCATGCGCCTTGAGCGCGCCGCCATACCGTAGACGCTGTCGCCGGGATGGTTCCAGGTCACCATCCTGGTCGCGGCGCCAGTCGCATCGTGGCGGTTGTAGAAATGCGCTGCGATCGCCGGATCCTTCTCCATCGCTTCGCGCAGCAGCCGCGTCTCCTCAGCATCGAACATGCCGCGTACGAGCACGTAGCCGTCGCGATCGAATGCCGCGCGCTGGTCGGGGGTGAGGATGCCGGACATGGAGTGAACCTCGTCGCTGTTTGCTGTCGTTCGGACTCAGACCGGGCGGTCGCCCTTCTTGACCACGAGCGTCCGGCTGTCGACCGCGGGAAGCATCTTCGCGGGATCGCGGGTGACGATCACGTCGACGACCGTCGGGCGGTCGCGCACGGCGAAGGCGGACCGGATCGCGGTGGCGAGATCGCCAGGCGCCTCGACCCGGATGCCGTTGCAACCGAAGCCGCGTGCGAGCGCCGCGTAGTCGAGTTCGACCAGATCGGAGGACTGGTAGTTGCCGGCCCCGTACATCGCGTGCTGGAGCGCCTTCACGTAGCCCGACGCGGCGTTGTTCACGACGAACAGCGTGATGGGAAGGCCGAGCCGTCGCGCCGTCTCCAGTTCGCCGATGGTCATGTTGAACCCGCCGTCGCCGGTGATCCCCACCACCTGGCGGCCGGATGCGGCAAGCTGCGCGCCTATCGCTCCCGGCAGACCGTAGCCGATCGAAGCGAAGCCGCGATCGGGCACGAAGTGCCGCCCCGCCGCCTGCGTGTCGAACAGCAGCCCGGTCCAGTGGCCCGCGAACCCGCCATCGGCGACGAGGATGCCGTCGGCCGGCATCGCCTTGTTCAACTCGTGGATGAGCCGCGCCATGTTGATCGGCGCCTCCTCCGACTCGAGGCGATGGCGCGCCTCGGCGATCCACTTGCGCATGCGCACGGGAACCTCGGCGGCATAGTCTGCGCGCTCGGTGCGACCGGCCTTCGTATCTCCTGCAAGCGCCGCGTCGAGATCCTCGAGGCCTGTGCGTGCATCGCTCCAGAGCGGGACGTCGCAGCGGCTGGTGCGACCGATCTCCTCGGCGACGATGTCGAGATGAACGATGGGCGTTTCGGCCGGCAGCAGTTGGAACCGCTTCGTCGCGATCTCGCCGAGCTTGCAGCCGACGACGATGAATAGGTCGGCCGTCGCGATCAGATCGTTGGCGATGCGGCTGTAGCGGCCAAATACCCCCGCGCTCAGCGGATGCGTGCAGGCGATCGCACCCTTGCCGCTGATGGTGTGCGCCACCGGGATGTTGTGCGCCTCGGCGAACGCCTGCAGCGCCGCATACGCACCGGAGAGATGGATGCCGCCACCGACGAGCAGCACTGGCCGGCGCGACGCCCGGATCAGTCGAGCCGCCTGCTCCACCAGAGCGGCGTCGGGTCGTGCCCGTCGCGCGGGGATGGAAGTCGTGCCCGGGTCGCAGCGGAAATCCTCCGGCGCGAAGTCGAACTCACCGTGGCACACGTCCTCGGGAACGTCGAGGACCACCGGTCCGGGCCGTCCCGAGGTCGCGATCGCGAAGGCGCGGCGCACGAGTTCGGGAATGCGCCGGGTCGACTCGACGCGCAGCAGATCCTTGACCGCTGGGCGCAGGATCTCCGCCTGACGCGCCTCCTGCGTCATGTTCTTGCCCGCATGCTCGCGGTTGGCGTCGCCGACGATCGCGATCTGTGGAACGCCCGCGTTCAGGCTCTCGATGAGCGCCGTCACCAGATTGGTCGCACCGGGCCCGAGCGTGGCGTCGCACGCGCCGGGCCGTCCCGACACCCTTGCATAGGCGTCGGCAGCGAAGGCACCGCAACGTTCGTCGTTGATCAGGTAGTGCTTGAGCCCGAGCGCCCTTGCCGCCTCGTAGAAGGGAAGCAGCTGGAAGCCGCCCATCCCGAACATCGGGCCGATGCCGTGCGCCTGCAGCATCTCTGCCAGCGCCTGTCCGCCATTCAGCCGACGAGGCGTGGCGTTGGGCCGTGGATTGGTTTCGGTCATGATCCATCCTTGAAGTGGCGAGCCGCCGACGATGTGAAGTCGAGAATGACGATCAGTGTCCGTCGATCGGCGTTCCGAGCCAGCGGCTCTCGCGCTTGCGCCAGTAGAGCTGCTCGAGCCGCCGCGTGGTCGGGCCGGGCGCGCCATTGCCGATCGTCGCCGCGTCGACCTTGCGCACCGGCATGATCCCGCCGGCCGTGCTGCAGATGAACACTTCGCCTGCGCCGTGCAGATTGGCGGGCGCGAGGCGCGCGAGGCGGGCCCGCAGATTGAGTTCGCGCGCAAGTTCCAGGACCGTGGTGCGCGTCATGCCGTCGAGCACACCGCTCTCCGGCGTCAACAGCTCGCCTTCGCGAACGGCGAAAACGTTGAATCCGGGCCCCTCGGTCACGGACCCGTCGAGATCGGTGAGCAGCACGCTGTCCGCGCCGCGATCGTGAGCCTCGAGCAGCCCCATCTCGAAATCGAGCCAGTGATAGTACTTGATGGTCGGGTCGTCCAATTTCGCGGGGACGCGCCGGATTGCGCTGACATGCAACGCCAGTCCTCGTGCGCGCAGGTCGGCGTTCGCGATCCAGAAGTAGGGAATACAGAAGGCCTGGAACCGATTTTGCGCGAGGCGGATGTCCCGACTGCCGATCGGGATGCGCCCTCGGGTCATGATCAGCTGCAGGTAGGCATCGCGCAGGCCGGTTCGGCGCACGCATTCCATGGCGATCGTCTGCAGCTGATCGCGGCTATAGGGACACGTCATGCGCAGCCGCGCGTACGAGAGCTCGAAACGCGCGAGGTGGTCGTCGAGTCGAAAGAAGAGACCCTTCCAGACCGAGATCGTGTCCAGGCATGCGTCGGAACGCAGGAAACCGAGGTCGAGCAACGGAATGCGCGCGTCGGCGATCGGGACGTACTCGCCGTCGATGAACGCGATTCCGGCTCGGAAAGCGTGATCTGGATCGGTCATGGTCCGCTACTCGCGTCGCCGATCACATCCCCACGCCGCCGGTGACCTTGATCACCTCGCCGGTGACATAGGACGAGGCCGGCGACGCGAGATAGACGACTGCCTCGGCCATATCTTCGGGCGCGCCCATCCGCGGGATCGGGTAGTCCTCGACGCCATAGTCGTAGCCGTGCATGACCTGGCTCGTGAGAACGGGACCCGGCGCGATCGCATTGACGCGCACGCCGTGCTTGCCGAATTCGCGCGCCGCCCATTTCGTGAGGCCGATCAGCCCGGCCTTCGCCGCGCCATAGGCAGGTCCTGAGCGGCCTTGCGTTCCCTTCGAGGGCAGACCGCCGATGATCCCGGAGATCGACGCGACGTTGACGATCGCGCCGCTCTTGCGCGCGAGCATGCCGGGCAGGGCCGCACGCATCGTGTAGAAGGCGCCGCTCAGATTGGCGTTGATCTGGGTGAACCACTCCTCGTCGGTCGTCTCGACGAAGCCGATACGCTGGCCGCCGCCCGCACAGTTGACGAGGATGTCGATGCGCCCGTGCCGGGCGAGGATGTCGGCGATCGCGGCGTCGACCGACGCGGAGCTGGCGATGTCGCAGACCTGCGCGTGGGCTTGGCCTCCCTGCGCCTTGACCTGCTCGAGCGTGAGATCCGCGACGACCCGGTCGAGGATCTCGGCCGTCGCGCCGCGGCGCGTCATCGCCATCACGATGGCGCGTCCGATGAAGCCGGCGGCGCCGGTGACGACGGCGACCTTGCCCTGAAACACATCCTCCGACGTCATCTCTCGATCCTCACATCCAGGGTCACAGGAATACCAGGCTCAGCTGCGGCACGAAGGCGACCGCGAGGAAAAGAAGGAAAAATGCGGGCAGCCACCAGAAGGTGGCGCGGAACGTCGCCATAATGGGAGCCTTGGCGATCTTGGCCGAGACGAACACCGTCATGCCGACCGGGGGAGAGATAAGGCCGAGATTGATGCCGACGGTGACGAAGATGCCGAACTGCACGAGGTCCATGCCGATGTCGCGCGCGATCGGCAGCATGATCGGCACGATGATCAGGAGCATCGGCGCCGGCTCGAGGACCGTCCCGGCGACGACTAGCACCGCCATCATCGCGAGGATCACGATCGTACGCGAGAGGTCGGCCTGCTGTAGGAACTTGAGGACGGCCGCGGCGAGGCCTTGGGTCTCGATGATCCAGGACAGGACCGCGGCGGTCGCCACGATGAGCATCACCGCGACCGAAGTGACGGCGGCGCGCTCGACAATGGCGGGCAGCTGACGCCAGGAGATGTCGCCATAGGCGTACTTGGCGACAAGGAATACGTAGATCGCGATGAAGATCGAGGACTCGGTCGGCGTGAAGAGCCCGAGCCGGATGCTGCCCAGGATCCAGACCGGCGCGAGCAGTGCCCAGGCGGAGCGCCAGAGCGCGCGACCGATCGGCATGCGCTCGACTTGTCGGCCGCGGCCATATCCGTAGCGGGCCGCGACCAGAACGGCGGAGATCGCCAGCAACAGCGCGTTCAGGATTCCCGGAAGCACGCCGGCAACGAAGAGGTCGGAGATCGAGACCTTGGCAACGATGCCGTAGATGAGCAGCCCGATCGAGGGCGGGATCAGGTTGGCTAGAGTGCCGGCGCTGGCAATGAGGGAGGCGATGTAGGTGCGCGGATAGCCTGCGCGCTCCATCGGCTTAGTCATGATCGAGGTGACGCTCGCCGCCTCCGCCGTCGCCGAGCCGGTGAGTCCGCCGAACGCGACGCAGGTGAAAACGGATGATACGGCGAGGCCACCGGTCAGGCGGCCGAAGAGCGCGTTGAACAGATCGACGAGGCGCTGGCCGATCGACGATTCCGCGATGATGGCGCCGGCGAGGATGAAGAACGGCACCGCCAGCAGGACCCAGGAGTCGATCGACGAAATCATCATCTGCGGCAGTACTTCGAGCGGGGCCAGCCCGAAGAGCAGCATGGGAATGAGGGCGGCGAGTCCGATCGCGACCCAGATCTCCAGCCCCAGCAGCAGCAGGAGCAGCATCAAGCCGAAGATCGCGCTTATGACCAGCATCAGCGCTCCTTGCGCAGCAGCGGGCGGATCTCGATCCGCCACAGCCGCCACAGCGCCAGGACGGCTCCGATCGGAACCGTCGCGGTGAGGATCGCCGCGGGATAACCCATCGTCGTGATGGCGTTGATCTCGAACTGGAACTGCAGTACGTCCAGCGTCGTCCAGATGAGCGCCATGAGAAAGGCGGCGGTCACGAGCCACTGCACCAGTCGATAGGGCCTGCGCCAGCGCGCCGGAAGCGCTTCCTGCACCACTTCGACCGCGAGATAGGCGCGGTGCCGATAGACCATCGGCAGTCCAAGGAAGGTGATGGCGATGAAGATGTGCGGCAGCAGTTGCTCGAGATTCCAAACCGGCAGCTGAAAGCCATGACGGTTCACGATCTGCACGGAGCCGACCACCGTCATCGCCAGGAAGAGTCCGACGATGACGATGCGTTCGAGCACCGCCAGCCGGTCACGCGCGACCGGCGGCGGCTCCTCGGTCTCCGGGAGATCGACCAAGATCGCCTCTGCGGATCTTCAGCTGCGGCCAAGCTCGCGTTTGGCCCTGGCGACTTCGCTGCGGAGGAGTTCGATGTTCTCCTTGCCGATCCGCGACTCGAACTCGGTGTAGAGCGGCTCGAAGGTCTTCTGGAACTGGGTGATCGCCTCGGGGGTCGGGACCGTGATCGTCATGCCCTTGGCCTTCAGTTCCTCGATCGCGGCGAGATCGTCCTTCTCGGCCCGCGCCCGTGCCGCCAGCGCGGCGCGCTTGCCTTCCTCGCGCATGATCTGCTGCCACTCCGGCTTGAGCGAACGGAACTTGCGCGTATTGGCATACATGATCATCGGGTCGACGACGTAGTTCCACGCCGTGACATGCTTCTGCACCTCGAACATGCGGAAGGCCAGGATCGAGACGTACGGGTTCTCCTGGCCGTCGACGACGCCCGTCGCCATCGCTTGAAGCATCTCCTGAGCGTTCATCGTGACCGCGTCGGCGCCCATGCGCTTGAACGCCGAGAGGAAGACCTCGGTGCCGGCGACACGGAACTTGAGTCCCTTGATATCGTCGACGGTGCGGATCGGGCGCTTCGAGTTGGTGAGCTGACGGAAGCCGTTGATGCCCATTCCGATCGAGGTGAGACCCGCCTGCGCGAGCCACTCCTCGAGCTTGGTGCCCATGGGACCGTCGACGACTTTGCCGAAGACCTGATGGTCCGGGATCATGAACGGCAGGCTGAAGACGTCGAATTTCCGGTCGATGAACAGCCCGAAGATGATGGTCGAGTTCATCGCCATGTCGATGCCGCCGGAGCGCGCGAGCTCGATCTCGGTCTTGAAGTTCCCGCCGGCGAGCGTGTGGTTGGGGAACACCTCGATCTTCAGGGCCCCGTTGGTCCGGCGCGCGACGCCGTCGGCCATGTCCTTGGCCATGATCGCGGTGTGACCGTCCGGCCTGTCGTTGACGGACATTCGCAGGGAGACCTCCTGCGCGAGGCTTGGGGCAGCTGCAGCGACCATCAAGGCCGTCACGGCCGCGAGAGATGTACGCCTTTTCATGAGTCCCTTCCTTTGGCTTGGGGACCGCGCCTGCGCGCGATCCGCTTTACGTGGTTGCGGAGCTCCTGTCGTCGTGCGCGGCGGACCTGCCGCGTGCCACCTGGCGGAGCCCGGCCAGGATCTTCTCGCTGGTGACGCGATACGCGTCCTCGAGCAGTGGGGCGTAGGGCACGGGGATGCGCGGCGCACCTACCCGCACCACCGGTGCCACCAGGGTGCCGGCCAGCTCCTCGCCGATCGTCGCTGCGATCTCGGCGCCGAAGCCCGCGATCTTGACCGCCTCGTGTGCGATCACCGCGCGACGTGTGCGGGCTACCGACGCGAGTACCGCCTCCTTGTCCCAAGGCCAAAGACTGCGGAGATCGACGACCTCGACCGAGATTCCCTCGCGTGCGGCGGACTCTGCGGCAGCGAGCGCGAGGGGCACCGTCATCGACCAGGAGACCAGCGTGACGTCGTCGCCGCGGCGAGCGATGCGCGCGACACCGATCGGCGTGACGTCGTCGCCCCCTGGTACCTCGCCCGTACTGGCCCAGATCGACCGTGGCTCGAACAGGATGACGGGATCGTCGCTGCGGATCGCGGCCTTCATCAGGCCTTTGCAATCGGCCGCCGTCGCCGGCGCCAGGACCACCAGCCCCGGGATATGCACCAGCCACGCCTCGAGCGACTGCGAGTGCTGTGCCGCGGAAAAGCGGGCGAGGCCGTGCGGCATGCGGATCACCATCGGCGCACGCGCCTGGCCACCGAACATGTAGCGGACCTTCGCCACCTGGTTGACCAGTTCGTCCATGGCGCAAAGCGTGAAGTCGGCAATGCGCATCTCGACGACGGGACGGGTCCCGGCGAGGGCCGCGCCGAGGCCGGCGCTCATGATCATCGCCTCGGAGATCGGCGTCGATACGACGCGCTTGGGTCCGAACTCCTCCAGGAAGCCGGCGTACTGGCCGAAAACGCCACCACGCGCGAGATCCTCGCCGAGACACCAGACGCGCGTGTCGCGGCGCATTTCCTCCGCAAGGCCGGCCTGGGTCGCGGCGATCAGCGTCATCTCGTTCATGACGGTGCTCCCGCATCCTGGACGTCGCTCAAGGCTTCGTGCACCCCGGGGATCGGCGACGCGCGGGCGAAGGCGATCGCCGCCTGCATCTCGTGCTCGGCCTCGACCGCAATGCGCATCAGTGCTGCCGCTTCGACGCCTTGCTCTGCAAGCGTGGCGCGCAGCCGCTCGATCGGATCGTCGGCGCGGCGTAGTTGCACTTCTTCTGCACTGCGGTATGGCGTGCGATCGGCGATCGTGTGGCCGTCGATGCGATAGGTCAGGGCGTAGAGGAAGGCCGGTCCCTTGCCGCGCCGGCACTGCTCGAGCGCTTCGGCCGCCGCATCGTGAACCGCCATCGCGTCGTTCCCGTCCACCTCGAAGGTGGGGATGCCGATGCTGCGCGCACGGGCAGGGGCGCCGGGGCCGCCGGTGGTCTCCGTCGGCCGCGTGAATGCGGCGAACCCGTTGTCCTCGCAGACGAAGAGCACCGGCAGGTCGTAGATGCGCGCCCAGTTGAGCCCCTCGAGGAACGGGCCACGATTGACCGCGCCGTCGCCGAAGAAGCATGCACTCACCCGGCCATCGCCCAGCAGCCTTGCCGCCTGCGCGGCGCCCACGGCGATGCCGATGCCGCCGCCGACCACGCCGTTGGCTCCCAGCATGCCGACGGCGAAGTCGGCGATGTGCATCGACCCGCCCTTGCCGCGGCAGGTGCCATCGAGGCGCCCGAAGAGTTCCGCCATCATCGCCGCCGGACCGGCGCCCTTGGCGATGCAGTGACCGTGACCGCGATGCGTGCTCGCAATCGTGTCCGTGAGGCGCAGATTGGCGCAGACGCCCGCCGGCATGGCTTCCTGCCCGATCGAGAGATGAAGCACGCCCGGGATCTCGCCCTTGGCATGCACCGAACGCGCGGCCTCCTCGAAGCTGCGGATGCGGATCATCGAACGCAGCAGTTCGAGCCCCAGCGCGACGCGCGTATTGGTCTGGGCGACGGACATTAGATCAGGCGCCCCTCTTCCAGATCGGATCCCTGGCGCGCGCGGTGACGAGTTCGGCACCGCCCAACGCCGTGAGTTGCGCCTCGATCCGACGCGCGTGCTCCTGCAGCTTGGCGACGATGTCGCGCCGCTTGCCTGTGGCCAGACGTGAGCTGATCGCAGCCACGCTGAGTGCCGCGACGGGCCGCCCCCGGGCGTCGCAGAGCGGCACGCCGACCGCGCTCATGCCTTCGACAAGGAGACCGTCGATGAAGGCGTAGCGCTGCCGCCGGGTGGCCGTCACGAAGCGGCGCAGGCCGGCCGGATCGAAGTGACGATAGGAGGAGAGCCGCCCGCCATTCGCGGCGATCGTCGACTCGATCTCTTCGTCGGTCCGGAACGCGAGCAGCGCCAGGCCACCCGAGCCGACGCCGAGCGGCCCACGATCCCCGACATCGACGGTGAGTGTGCGGATCGGGAACGGCCCGACCTGCCGATCGACGCAGACCCAGTCGTTGTCGACGGGCACGCTGAGGAAAACGGTGTCGCCGATCTCCTCGGCGAGGCGTACGAGCGACGGCCGTGCGATCTCGACGATGCTGAAGCGCGCGGCGCTCGCGGTCCCCAGCAGGAAGAGCCCGACCCCCGAGAAGAACAGGCGGCTGACGGGATCCTGTTCGACCAGGCGCGCCTCGGAGAGCGCCAGCAAAATCCGATGGGTCGTCGACTTGCTGAGCCCCGCCTGCGCGGCGAGATCGGTCAGTCGACGGCCCTCGCGCCCGGATGCGGCCACGGCTCGCATCAGCTCGATCGCGCGCTCGATGCTTTGAACGGCACCGCGCGCGTCCCCCGACTTTCGTTGTGCGTTTCCTCTGGGCTTCATCTTGCGTGTGCCACGATGCGGAATAACCGTTTCATTATGAAAAAATGTTTGCCCAAAGCCTTGTTCCTGTCAATCGCGACGATGGAGCGCGAGCCGCCAGCGAAGAGCGAGTGGCGACGTCGGAGGTTGGGGACGCCGAAGGGATCCGAAGTGCGTCAGCGCGCGCCGCTGACGAGATCGGCGAAGGCGCCGGCCGGCATGCCGGGAGCGGCGCCGAGTGCGCGGGCTGCCGCGTTGACATGGCTGAGTACGCCCGTCTGCCACATCGATCGTGCATCGCCGATACGTGCCGACCAGCAGTCGACGGTGGCAGCCGGCATGCCGCGTGCGTCGAGCACCGGCAGTCGCGTGAGACCTGCGCCATCGATACCGACGCCGGCATCGTTGAAGACCGCTGCACGAGCGGCACCGCGCAATGCGGATGCGCGGTCGCCGCCGAGCAGCCCGCCATGCGAGCCGATCATCAGGATCCGGTCGGAATCCTCGGGTCGAACCAGCGATGCCGAGTCGAGCCCCCAGACCGGCAAGGCGTTCGGATCCTCGCGCAGCGCATAGCGGGATTCCGCATAGGGCTGTACGGCGGCAAGGTCGGTGCGCGCATGACGAAGCAGCGCTGCCGCCTGCGCGCAGGCCTGCCCGGCCACGACACCGAGAGTGCGGGCGCGCTCATTGGCGTGGCTGATGACGCCGCGCCACAGCATATCCGCCCCGTCACCAATGCGCGCGCTCATGCATGAGACGGTCGCGGCCGGCATGCCGATGCCCTGCAGAAACGCGAGCCCCGCGATACCCGCATCATCGCGACCGATACCGGCATCATTGAGAATGACGGCGCGCAAGCGTGCCTGCGCAGCCAGGAAGCCAGCGAAAACGCCGCCATGCGACCCGGCGACCAGCACGCAACCAGCGCGCTCCGGCCCCTGCTTCGTGACGCTCCGGTCGACAATGATCGGAACCGTGTCCGTGTCGCTCATCGCGGCCCTCCGAGCGCAGCGGTATCACCTGGCGCAGGCAGAGCGCCACAGAACCGAATTCGGCCCGCTTATCCCGAGCCGACGAAAAGCGACGATCGTGTCCCATTTCGTGGCGTAGCAGCGACGTTGTCGTCGTGCTCTTTGGCCGGGCTGGCCGGGTTCGTCAGGCGGCCATGGTCGGCAGCTTGACGAAGGGATCGTCGCTCATCGGGGCGATGGTTTCCAGACTCATGGGCACCTCGAAGAATCCGGTTTTCTGGCGGTGA
>Ga0194121_10009625_pt1 | contig 11924 bp, 13 predicted proteins | sample TA2MahCa50mmetaG_FD_148609 | JGI IMG/M metagenome (GOLD analysis project Ga0194121, IMG submission 148609) | Freshwater microbial communities from Lake Tanganyika, Tanzania - TA2015020 Mahale Deep Cast 50m | ecosystem: Environmental > Aquatic > Freshwater > Lake | place: Tanzania: Lake...
ATCCTCAATGAGTTACTAATGAAAAAGTACGGCCTGATTTGATGACGTCTTATACGGGACTCTTCTCTCTGTCTGGCAAGACTGCTGTAGTGACAGGCGGGGCCGGATTCCTGGGCAAGCATTTCTGCCGCGGTCTTGTTGAGTCAGGTGCATCAGTGGTCGTCGTTGACGTAAATGGAGAGTCGGTATCTGAAATCACAAGTGAGATCAACCAGAGGTGGCCAGACAAGGCTCTCGGCGTGGTTGCCGATATCACGCAACCCGACGAAGCCCAACGAATCGTTACCACGGCCGTTGACCACTTTGGCTCAGTTGACGTGCTGCTGAATAACGCGGCAGGAAAAGGACCAAGCCTTGACTCCTACTTTGCACCTTTCGAGGACTACTCATTGGATCAATGGCGCGCAGTGATGGCCATCAACATTGATGCGATGTTTCTCATGGCACAGGCGGTCGGGAAACAAATGCTCAAGCAGAATCACGGTGGTTCAATCATCCAGACCGCGTCTGCTTACGGAATCATGGGACCAGACAACCGGATTTATGAAGGATCCTGGTATCTCAACCGAAGAATCAATACCCCCGCTGTGTACAGCACGTCGAAGGCAGCAGTGGTCGGCCTAACAAAGTTTCTTGCCACCTACTGGGCTGATCGAGGGATTCGAGTTAATGCCCTCGTTCCTGGTGGTACAGAGAGTGGACAGAACGAAGTCTTCCAACAGCGTTATGGTGCTCGGGTACCCCTCGGTCGAATGGCAAACGCTCCAGAAATTGTCGGTGCGGTTCTCTACTTGGCGTCTGATGCTGCAAGCTATGTGACGGGTCACTGCTTGGTAGTTGACGGTGGTTTGAACGCTTGGTAAGGCGAATCAAGTCAGTTCTACGAACCAGACGCCATTGGCGGAAGCCGCCTCGTTGCCGCGTATTGGTTTTTGGGGCAACCGGTGCTGACCTTATCAAGTCATACGTTTCTGAAGACATAGCGATTTATCAGCATCACGACACTGCAATCAACATGCGCGTACTTCTGCACACCATCATTCGTTCTCGCCTGAACCATGAGGGCTATCTTCGCAGTTATCTGGCTTTCGTTAAACCGAGAGTTGTGATCACGAACGAAGATAACGACCTACTTTTTTATCGAATCCCGGACTTACTCCCGGATTGCACAACCATCGCGATCCAGAATGGGCGCAGAGATAACTACGCGCGTCATCAACTTGGCGGATTTTTCGAGATGCTTCGTCACCTCCGCGAGACTCGACCTGTATCTGTCTCAGTGCTTTGCACTTTCGGAACAGCAGTAGCCCAACTGTATCGGGACGCCCTCGGAACGGGTGGAATTGGCAGTTTGATCCCCATTGGGAGCCTTCGCAACAATGCAGTCGCACCCAGAACCACGAGTGGTTTACAGCGGCTGGTATACGTATCTTCGATGCCCAACTTTGAGTTGGGCATGGACCCGCTGGCGACCGATGTTTTTGCGTTCTATCACGGCAAGCCGATTTCCCCACATGACTACTGGAGCATTGAATCTTCCATCGTGAGGGAGGCGGCAACATTTGCAGCAAACACCAATCGTAAGTTTGTGATACTTGGCAAACGTGCTTCTCGGCATCCGGGTGAGTATCGATATTACAAAGAAATTCTGCGGGAGCAAGAGTGGGAGTTCGTACCAGCAAACACTCACGCGACTAGTTACGAAGCAATATTCGCCGATGACGTCGTCGTCTCGTCTGACAGCACACTGGCTTACGAGATGTTTGGGCGTGGTATTCGAACTGCTTTCATCAGCGCGCGACTGGCTATCCCTGGCCTCACTCAATATCGAGACTGTGACTTTGGCTTTCCACTCTCGCTTCCCAGAAAGGGACCGTTCTGGACCAACGAAACCAGCACTACGGAGATTCACCGAGTTCTGCGTTTCAGTGCCGACTCTACGAGTGCTGAGTGGATGAACGCCTCTGAAAATCACCGAAAGGAAATGATGTTGCTTGATCCCGGGAACGGAATCTTTTGCGAGATTCTGAAATCCTTGAACGTAGCCAACACCGGTCCTCATCTCTGGCCTCAGCATCTGGTCCCGCTCAACTAGGCAGAAAGACTTCTAACCTTGAAGATGTCTATTATGGCAAATCGTACCGACTCGCTTCCCGTTGTCATTCTGTGTGGTGGTAAGGGAACAAGGATTCGCGGAGTAAATGACGATGTCCCGAAACCGATGATTGCAGTCGGTCGATATCCAATATTGGTTCACATCATGGAGCGCTACGCGCTCTTTGGGCACCATCGATTCATTCTCTGCCTTGGATACCTCGGTGACATCATTTGCCGCTATTTCGGTGTCACCGGACTCTCACATCAGAAGACAGTTCGTCACATACTTCCAAATGGAATAGGGATAGAAGTAGAGCTCGTGGACACAGGCTTGGATTCAATGACTGGAGCACGAGTGTCGCAGGTAAGAGACCTTGTTGCTGACGATTTCCTTCTTACATATGGTGACGGTGTTTCGGATGTCAACTTGAAGGATTTGCTAACTTTTCATTCGTCGCACAGTTGCGTCATGACCCTCACGGCTGTGCGACCACCTAGCAGATTTGGTGAAGTACAGGTAGGTGATGATGGTATTGCTACGTCATTCAACGAAAAGCCGCAAGCCTCTGGGGGCCTCATCTCTGGTGGCTACTTCGCGTGCCGACGAGGAGTGTTTGAGTACCTCTCTGCAGATTCGACACTCGTACTTGAGGCGGAGCCAATGAAGCTGATGGTAAAGGAGCAGAATCTCGCCGCTTTTGTTCACACTGGTTTCTGGCAGTGCATGGATACCTATCGAGACTGGGAACTATTGAACGAACTCGAGTTATCAGGAGCTGCACCGTGGCATCTCTCGTAGAAGATCTGCACACGCTTAGGGGTAAACGAATTCTCATTACTGGTCATACTGGCTTCAAAGGGTCTTGGCTCGCTTTATTACTGCTGCGAGCAGGGGCAAAAGTGTCGGGAATTGCCTTACCCCCAGTTACCGAACAATCCCATTGGGACTTGTTACGGCTCGAGACCGATGTTGAATCACATGAATGTGATATTCGTGATCGAGAGAGACTCAGCCAACAGCTGCGAGTTATCAAGCCAGAGATTGTCTTTCACCTCGCAGCCCAGGCTCTCGTACGCAAGTCGTACCGGGAGCCTTATCTCACGTTTACAACGAACGTGCTTGGTTCAGCGAACGTACTCGACATCATTCGTGAACAGGACAGCGTTCGAACCCTTGTTTATATCACGTCTGACAAGTGTTACCGCAACAAAGAACAAGTGCATGGCTACGTCGAAACTGACGAGTTGGGCGGGCTTGATCCGTACAGCACATCCAAGGCAGCAGCTGAACACATCTTTGCGGGCTACATGCAATCTTCCTACAGCCACCCCGCAGCTGCGCGTGCAGCGAGCGCGCGAGCTGGGAACGTGGTCGGTGGAGGCGATTGGTCACCCGACCGCCTGATACCAGACTGTATTCGTGCCGCTACGACGTCCCAGCCAATAAGTTTGCGATTCCCGAACGCAACCCGGCCTTGGCAACACGTACTCGAACCACTATCTGGTTACGTCAGGCTGGCCGTAGCGCTCGAACAAGGTCTCGCACCCCACGGAGAGTCCTGGAATTTTGGTCCATCCGAGGATTCTGTTCATCAGGTTCAAGAGGTCACCGAAATCCTCGCCAGCCGCTGGCACCCTCAACCAGAGGTTCGCATTGAGTCCCCGTCACGACACTTTCACGAATCAGGACTATTGCAACTTAACAGCAACAAAGCCCATAAGTTGCTGAACTGGCGACCACGTTGGTCATTTAGGGAAACCATCGAACGAACGACAAACTGGTATAGAGAGTTGTATTCGGGAGGAGATGCTCTATCGCTGTCTCTCGCTGATATCGATGCTTACGCTGAATCATGATTCAGGGCGTAATCATCCGTTCGTTGCGAGTCATCCCGGATAGTCGAGGAGATATTCTCCACATGCTCAGGAGCGACGATGATGATTTCACTGGCTTTGGCGAAATCTACTTTTCGGAGATTGGTTCCGGTGTCGTGAAAACCTGGAGACGTCACCTCCGACACGTTTCTCGTATCGCTGTGCCTGTCGGCCAGGTTCATGTTCATCTCTTTGACGGGCGTCAACAAAGTGCCACGTACGAGTCATCTGACTTAGTGTCGCTCGGCCGTACTGACCACAAACTTGTCATCATCCCACCGGGAATCTGGAGTCTTTTCGTCGGACGAGGGAACGGAGTGTCGCTCATCACGAATTGCACTGACTATCCGCATGATCCACTCGAAGTTGAGAGAGCAGATGCCGACGATTCCCGATTCCCCACAAACTGGAAAGATTAAGGGGTGTTTCGGCCTACCATTGTTCTGACGGGAGCTGGAGGCCATATCGGTGGGCGCCTTCTGCAGTATCTCATTACGAAACAACACTCAGTACGACCACACTTTCGCGCGGCAGGAGACTCATCCACTATCTGGAGCGACCTGAATCCAACCTTCGGAGACCTACGAAACTCAGAGACATGTCTCAGGATTTGTGATGGTGCGGACATTGTGGTTCACACGGCGACTCGTGGCTATTCAACTTCCCGACGGGAAACAATCGATTCATTACGTGAAGAACGAGACGCCACGCTCCAACTCGCTCGGGCCTGCAAACAGTCGGCTGCGCGACGCTTCATCTTTCACTCAACAGTTCGTGTCTATGGAGAGTCGCTCATCGGCCAGGTCACTGAGGAAACGGTCCCACAGCCCACTGATCTCTTGGGCACCGAACGCTTCCGTCTCGAGACTGAATTGCGCGGTCTGTTTTCGGACAATCGTCCAGTGCTGACGATTCTCCGGGCTTCAAACTCCTTCGGTATCGCTGCCTCACCGCCACAAACACCGTGGGATCTCCTGATCCATCAACTTTGCCGTGAGGCGGCCACACACGGAACTATGACACTTCTCACTGATGGACGACAGTTTCGTGACTTCATCCCAATCGGCGAGCTCGTTCAACTCTTCGAGCAGATAATAGCGCATCCGCATGCGAACGACCCGTGCTATCTGATTGCCAGCGGAATCTCTCGAACTCTCAATGACATTCGAAGCCAGTTGAGCGAATATATGACAACTCACTTCGGTATCACACCCCGACAGAACTATGTCAGAGTTGATACCCCACCGCCACCACAATTCAGTCTCAGCTTGGCACGGCTCAGGTCACTCGGAATCACACCATCACCTGAATGGGCTAATGAGTTACACCAGCTAGTCAATCTCTCACTTCTTGTTCGCGGTTCCACATGATGTCTGGACAGGAAGTTGACATCATCATTCCGACCTTCAATCACGCACCATTGCTGCGTCAGGCACTCTCTTCCGTCATTGCTCAAACGCACACCCATTGGCGGGCCATCATCGTCAACAACTACTCCACTGACGAGACCATCTCGATCATTGACTCCTTCAACGACTCGCGACTCACACGAATTGATTTTGCCAATCATGGTGTCATTGCTGCGGCGAGAAACGCAGGTATCGCTGCTGGTCGCGCACATGTCGTGTCATTTCTCGATTCAGACGATGTGTGGTACCCCAACAAGCTTGCCGAGTCTCTGAAGGCTTTGTCGGCAGGCTTCGATCTTGTGTGTCATGCAGAACGCTGGGTGGAGGTTGATGGCTCAGCCCGAGTCGTTCACTACGGTCGCAACGGCCGCCATCGATACGAAGCCCTGCTCTACGGAGGTAATGCATTATCGACGTCTGCAGTTACCGTGCGTCGCAGCCTCCTGGAGCGTGTAGCGAACTTTGACACCGACCCAGCGCTGGTAACAGCGGAGGACTACGACTTGTGGTTACGGTGCGCGAAAGCGGGCGGTCGTTTTACATTTTTGCCTGAGTCACTCGGCGAATTCCGTCGTCGTGCTGGTGGCGAGAGTTCCCGTATCGCGCGCAACGCAATGGCTGAACGAGCAGTACTGCGAAAGCACTTTGCAGAGCAACGCGGAGCTGTATCACGCCTACGTCAACAACGTCGACTTGCACTAGTTGACTACGGTGCGATGCGCGGATACCAACGGGATGCCAACCTTCCGGAAGCTTGGCGTTCTCTGAGACGGTGTTTAAGCACATTTCCATTCTTGATCCGCCCATATGCCGCACTCGCACTCTTGTTGCGAGACTCAGCGAGGAATATAGGAGGTCGTCATGACTGACTTCCGAAGAGTGCATTATTCATACGCTCGCTTCGCATTGCTTGAAGCATTACGAATTGCCAATGTAAACGAGGGTGACTCCGTGCTCCTTCCGGAATTCATCTGCCGGGATGTGCTTGCACCGGTGCATGCTCTCGGCGCGATTCCTGTGTTCTACGAGGTTGACCGGACGCTGCAACCTCTACTTCCAAAGCAACACGTGTCGGCACGTGCGATCATTGCCGTGAATTACTTCGGTTTCCCGCAACAGCTCGGCGACCTTCAACACTTAGCAAGTCAGATCGGGGCGACATTGATTGAAGACAATGCCCACGGATACCTCAGCTGCGCTGACAACGGAACGGTTCTTGGGCAGCGTACAGGGCTTGGGTTCACCAGCTTCCGAAAGACTTTGAGAGTTGTGAATGGAGCCTTCCTTGATGTCGACATACAAGCGTTTCCACGGGGTGCACAACTCGTTGAACCACCTACATCAACGCGCCACTTACCAGTCGGACACCAAGTTCGGCGAGCCGTCGGAGCACTTCAGCGGGTGAGCGGTCTTCCGATGCTCAACATTGCGCGGGAGGCGCTTCGTGCCGCACGTAATGCTCGTGGACGACCAGCCATTCCGCAATCCAACGAATCTGAAACAGTAATGCCGAGCGACTCATCCATTCATGAATCTTCTCTCACGGCGCTCAGTGCCATCAACGTACAGCGAGAGAGTGACCGCCGCCGTTCTTTGTATCAGACTGTCACCGAGCGACTCCAAGCAGCTCAGTACTCGCTCGTGTTTGCGAATTTGCCAAGCAATGTGGTGCCCTGGTGTGTGCCGTTTACTTCCTCGGCCGATGATTTACGCCGTGCTCGCCGCGCTCTCCGTGGCCTTGGAGTTGAGATCTTTCAATGGCCGGACCTGCCTCACACAATACGAGGACGCACTCCGGAGTTTTATTCGCAGATCCATGTCGTAAGTATGATGATTTGATGTTGCATGTCGCTCAGATGAGCGATGCTGAGTGGGATACCGCACTCGACAAAACAATCATCTGGCAGAACGACCACGACTTTGTCGGCGCGTGGAGCCCATACCACTACTCGGGATGGACACGGCTTCGTGCCCTTGATGGCTGGCAATCGCTACGCATTGTTGACGACGATCGCCGACCGATTGCACAGGTACTGGCGAAGCGTATCGGACTCGTAACGGCAGTTTATTGCCCCGGAGGATTCGTTCGTAACCAGGCAATTGGTGCGAGCGCACTTATGAAGTTTCTGCAACATGAACTTGATACCAGTGCTCTCTACGCGCGAGTGCACTGCCTTACGCCGACCCAGTTTGGTGACGCACGTATGGAACTCTCGGGGTGGTCACGGTCGAGCACGATCCTCTCCTCCGGACAATCACTGCAACTTCGTCTGGATACTCCCCTAGATGAACGTTTGGCTGATTTGTCAGTGAATTGGCGTCGTAACTTACGGCGAGCTGAGCACCACGAGAACCATGTGACGATTACCGATCAACCCTCGGCCCAGGAGATCGCACACCTTCACGAGAGCCTTGAACTTACGAAGGGACACCGACTGAGTACGTGGGGGTCGAGCACCGCTCACGTTCAAGCGTTGATCGATGGCTTTGGCAGTCGACTCGTAGTGGCTCGTTGTGTTTCTGATCAAGGGAATCTACGAGCATTGCGCGGTGCAGTCCTCACTGGCGGTTGCGCATACGACGTTCTTGCCTCAAGTTCGACAGAAGGTCGCAAGCACTACTCATCACACCTCACATTGTGGACCTTGTTCAACGAGCTTGCTGGTCGAGGTATAACTCGCTACGACCTCGGCGGTGTGGATGCACAAGAGAACCCTGGTGTTTACAACTTCAAGAATGGCGCTGGTGCGACACCAATTTCATACGGCGGGGAGTACGACTCCGCGCTTCCAAGTTTCATTCGATCAACTCTTAGTAGGCTCGTGGCATTCCGTTCAGTGATTTAGGTCTCGCGACTAAGTGTCGCTGTGAATTCAGCTCATGAACCGCGTGAAGTACGAGATGGCACGACTTTCGGCAGCAGTCCGGGGAGTGCTGCCTGCCACGAGCCCGATTCACCTCGGTACTCGAGTTCTCATGTTCCACGATCTCACCTCCGGACGCAGCCGACGCGACGTCTACTCATTGCCAGCTGAAACATTCATGGCATCCATTCCTGCCCTCACCGAGTGGGTCGCCACAGAGCATTCTCAATTCGTTGCCTTTTCAGGAGAACCGTTACCCGGCGTTGCCATCACGTTCGACGATGGTTATCAATCAACCTTCAAGGTTGCAAGTCAGGTACTAAGTGAACTCTCCATTCCATTCCATATCTTCGTCACCAAGCAGTTCGTCGAGGGTGGCAATGATCGTTTCCTGACAAGAGAAGACATCCAGACGCTCTCAAAGAACCCACTGGTCACGTTTGGACTACACGGTGTGACTCATACACCGTTTACGCAACTCACCTCAAGCGCATTGACTGGTGAGCTTCGCGACTCCCGCAAGTGGCTGGAAGACCTCATCGGGCGACCCGTCGAAACGCTCTCGTATCCTCACGGTGACTTCAACCAACCCGTTACCGACATCGTAGCGTCAGAGGGATTTGTTGCCGCTGCGGGTAGTGCAGTCGGCACATTTAGGTTGAGCCAACAACGCTTGACAATTCCTCGAATTGATGTCTGGTCACTCGACACGACAAGCGTCATCGTGGCCAAGACCCGCGGCGACTGGGACCACATCCTGCCATGAGTTCCTACCTTTACCTCGCGCAGATCATCGGAATCGCCGCCGTGCTCCTCTACTTGCTTCGACATCAGTCCTGGGTTCTGCAAGCGCAGGTCATCGTTTGGTCCATCGCCACGGCAACTCTGGCGTCACGATTCGGGCTAATCGAGCAACTTAACTTCTACTCAAACGACCAGCGTTATCACCGTGATGTTGTTCTCACTCTATCTGAAAATCGATGGGTGATCGATGTTGACTGGTGGACAACTGCATCACGGTTTCCGTACACATTGCCGGCGGTAGTGCTATACGGAATCGGGATCGAGCCTGTGCTGGCACTCAAAACCATCTCGTTGATATGTTTGCTCCTCTCCACCAAAGACGTACTGACTTCGATCCGCCCACTCACTAAAAAAACAGCCGTTTCCGCGCTTCTCCTCACAGCTTGTGGGACGATTGGGCTGTTTTACTCAATACTCGCTCTGCGTGAAACCATGATGATGTTTTTTACGACTCGTTTTGTTCGCTCCACCTCACCAACCACCCGTCTCACTGTTGCGCTATTGCTGTTTGGGCTTCGACCCCATCTTGCGGCGAGTCTGATGCTTGGTGCGCTGATTGTTTGGATTTACCGCCACCTACGCCCGCAGAAACTTGAGACCGTTCTGACTGTGACGACCGCGATCATCGGCGGATCACTAATCGGTTGGTGGCTCTTCAACTACGGAGTTGTCTTTACATCTGGGATCGAAGGATTCTTCAGCCACTCCTGGGGTATCTCCCCAGTCACCAGGATTGCATCAAATTATGTTGGCCTGCAATTCCTCACTGTCCGCAGTGAGACCCTCGAATTCTCGCTACTTTCTCTTCTCTTGCTGCGACTATTTCTCATTGAGACAATTTTGATTCCATGCTTGTTCACCCTGCTCATCCTGACTCGCCCCCACTCCCTCAACCAACAGAGGATGCTCGTCGTGACCTCATTTGCGATCTATGTGGGACTTGTGACGAACACCGACTTCAATTCCTTCCGGCAGAACATCTCGTTTATGCCTGTGATGGGGCTAGTAATTCTCTCGATTACAAAACAAGGGTCGCGGAATACGTCCATGCGAAGTGATTCATTCTTGAAGGTTGTTTGACGCTCCATGGGTGGCTCGTTCACTAGCGACTCACATCTTCATCGCCTAGCGATATGACCTCAATTACGGTTGTATTGCCAACGTTTAATGCTTCGAAAACTATTGCCCGCGCAATTGATTCAATTCTTTATCAGACGATTTTGCCAGACCAAATCATTCTTATCGACGACTGCAGTTCTGATTCCACGGTGCATTTGATTGACAATCACCCGCAACTACAAGATTTCTCTAACAAGCTCATCCTGGCGACTCCAACTAACTCTGGCCCTGGCGTAGCTCGCAATTTAGGGTGGGACCATGCAAGCTCAGAATTCGTAGCGTTTCTCGACGCTGATGATGTTTGGCACCCGCAGAAACTGGAACTGCAGCGGGGTGCAATGGTCTTGCAACCTTGGGCCTCATTTTCTGGGCACCGTTATTGCGTCAAGACAGACATCACGTCGGACTTTCCCCGATTTCAGCAACCTCCGTGCCGAGAGTTGCACATGCGCCACTTTCTCTTCAGCAATCGATTTTCCACACCGTCAGTAATGCTTCGACGAGTCATCAATCTCCGTTTCGGAGTAGATGAAGCGGTTTCAGATGACTATCTGCTTTGGCTCCGGTTGCTGGCGCATGGAGAACGCGCACTACTCCTAGATGCACCTTTGGTTTATCTCCAGAAACCTGCCTATGGCGGTGGTGGGCTCAGTGGTCAGCTCATGTTCATGCAGCGACGCGAGCTCGCGACGTTCGAAGTCTTGCGACGAGAAGACATTCTCTCTCGTTTCGAATCCATCACTCTCCAGCTCTTCAGCATGATCAAATTTGTGCGGCGATTGGTGATAGTCACCGTTCGGAAAGTGCGGAGATGAACCTCGTTGCTACACATGTCGAATCGTCAAGTTGTATCGATTGGTACCTGTCAACGGATGCGTGCCCCTACGTAGGGTGCCAACACCATGAAATGCCAGTCGAGCGGGGCCACCGAACACCACGACATCGCCGTGCTGCAGTTTGGTGCTCACCGTTGGGTCGGTGCGACGCTGGCCACCAATCTTGAAGATGATCGGTAGACCAAGAGAAACTGAGACAATTGGCTGAGAGAAGTCGGTCTCATCGCGATCTTGGTGCAGGCCCATCTTGCTACCCGGTGAATACCGATTGATGAGACATACGTCGGGCATGAAGTCGTGATACCCCGCTCGTAGGGCAACCTCTGTCGCCGTATCAGCAAAGAGTGCTGACATTGTCGGCCATGGTTGACTTGTGATGGGGTCAATCGATTCATACCGATAGCCGGATCGGTCAGAAACCCAACCCACCGAACCGCAATTCGTCATCTCGACGGACATGGGCTTGCCCATCGGGGTCATCACGCGCCGCAGAGGCGACACCGCGATGACCTGTTCAATCTCATGCAGCAAGGCGTCGGCTGACGTCTCCGCCGCAGCCCGAAACAGCACTGCACCTGGTGAAATTGCCACCATGTCAGCGGCGGCGAACAACATCAGAGTTCGTATCGGTACACGTTCGTGTCACGCCGCTCAAAACCAAGGCGTCGATACAAACGATTCGCAGCCTCACGGCCTGGTCGAGAAGTGAGGTCGACGGTCTTTGCCCCGCGACGCTTGGCTTCTGCAAGCGCGGCCTGGTTCAACGCTTCCCCCACGCCCTTGCCCCTCGCCTGCTCGTCGACGACGACATCTTCGATCCACGCCCGCAGTGCGGTAGGGATGCGGAACACCGCCAGCGTGAGTAGCCCGACGATCTCGCCGTCACTTCGCGCTGCGAACAGCACCGTGCTCTCACCGTC
>Ga0194121_10009626_pt1 | contig 11924 bp, 11 predicted proteins | sample TA2MahCa50mmetaG_FD_148609 | JGI IMG/M metagenome (GOLD analysis project Ga0194121, IMG submission 148609) | Freshwater microbial communities from Lake Tanganyika, Tanzania - TA2015020 Mahale Deep Cast 50m | ecosystem: Environmental > Aquatic > Freshwater > Lake | place: Tanzania: Lake...
CAAAAGATTGTGATGTTTCTGCCCTCATCGTGTAGGCATGTAATTTCCCATTTGGAAGTTGCATGTTCGCATGAGAGTCTGATAGAATGGCAAAACCTTCCTGATATCATATTCATCAATGTTTTCAGCAAGTTACAATGTAGGCAGACACAAATCCGCAAATTTTCCCCCAAGCGATTGATTCACAAGAAGTGTTCTAAAAACCTCCCAGGGGAAGATCCGTCAGTGAAGCCTCAGACGGCTTGTAAATTAGCCGTTTTGTGGTCAGTAACCCGGAAAATCTTTTTCTTAAAGTCTATATCAGGGGAGATAGACGATGGAGCCCTTAGTGGCTACGTGCGACTGGCTCGTGACTCAGGTGCAGCTGCATGCAGCGCTTCTCGTCCCTCAGTTACAGCCTGGCCTGAGCAAAGAAGTCATCACCGCTCATCTGGCGGACCTCCACGGTCACCTCTCCCAGGAAGTCCTGGCCTTTTACGGCTGGCATAATGGGCAAGCCCTGAACCACGACGGTGACCTGATGCCCTGGCATCTGTTTGTGCCACTGGAGAGGGCGAGGAGGGTCTATCAGCAGACTCTAGGCCAACGCGGGCCCTATGCCCGCTGGCACGAGACGTGGTGGCCAATCTGGATTGATGAAGACGGTCGGCAGACGCACTTTGTGGCGAGCCAGCCCCACCCCCATGCGGCGTCTCCCATCTACACGCTCGGTACGAGCCATCACCGCCAAGAAGTCTGGATGGCCTATGATAGCCTCACCACCATGCTCGCCACCCTGGCGGCGTGCTATGCGACTGGGGCGTATTGGCTGGCGTGGACTTGAGGCAGTGAGGAGCCCTACATCGACCAGGATCCTCAGCAGATAGCGGCGTGTACGCGGGCCTACAATCCCGTGTGGACCGCGTGGTGGCTGGCGTATACGCCCGGGACCGAGGCCCTGCCGACCGCCCTCGCTCCCGCCGACCCGCCTGGCCCGCCACGCGTAGTGTTTGCGCGTGCGGTACACGCGTTCTCCTCCTTGCCGACCCCGCACACGATCCCCATCTTGCTCCAGGCCCTCCAGGCACCGGAGGCGGTGGCACGGCGTTATGCGGCAACCCTCTTAGGGCTGGAGGGCGACCAGCGCGCGGTCCTCCCCCTCGTGGAGGCCCTCCAGGACGTGGATCACCTGGTGCGGTGGCAGGCCGCCGAGGCCCTCGGGCGACTCGGGGATGTCCGGGCGGTCCCGGCGTTACTGCAGAGTTTAGCAGAGGACCGGGGGTGGGCGACAGATGTCGCAGCAGAGACCTTGGGCGCCACGCAAGTGCGCGAGGCCGCGGCGCAAGCGCTCGGACGCCTGGGTGATCGCTGTGCTATTCCAACCCTGCTCCAGCTCCTGGAGGACGCCGCATTCCCGCACGTTTATATCCGAGCCGTAGGGGCCCTGCGCGCACCCGAGGGTCTCCCAACCCTCCGCCGTCTCCTTCGGCATACGCAACCTGACGTCCGGGCCACCACAGCACTAGCATTGGCGCAGTGCAGCCCCTCACAGGCGGTGCAGGCATTAGGTCAGGCCCTGGCAGATCCAATCCCCTTGGTGCGCTGGCGGGTGGCGCAGGCTCTGGGGCGCTGCGGTGATCCACGTGCACTGGAACCTCTTACGCGTTTAGCGCAGGATGCTATGCCCCTGGTACGGGAGGCCGCCCAGCAGGCCTGGCACGGGTTGCAACGTCAAGCGTCAGCGCAGGTTAAGCAATGTGCTGGCGAAGGGGAGAGTAGTCGTAAGCACAACAGCAAGGAAAGCTAACAACCAACCATGGAACGACTGAACATCGCCTGCGCTCAACTTCTGCGGCACCTGCAGCACCTCGGCCTGCCCGGTGCCCACACCCTCGGGCCCGGTCTGCCTCGGGAGGCTCTCTGCACACCTGCCCCTGCCGCCCCCGGCCCTCTGCTGGACGAGGTTGTAGCCTTCTACCAGTGGCGCAATGGTAGTGGCTACGCAGCCTTCTTCCCCACGGCTCGCTTCCTCGCCTACGAGGAAGCCGTACAGACCGCGTGCTGGCAACAACAGTTCACGGCAGGACGGCGGCCTCGGCACTTATACCCCACCGCCCCCGACTGGAATCCACAGTGGCTGCCCGTGTTTGGCGATATCGCCAGCCACAAGTATTACTACGTCGTGGCGTGCACAGCACTCCCCCAGACGCCGGCACCCGTCTACTATGTCTGCTGTGATGAGACGGATATTGTCTACTGGGCCGACGATAGCCTCACACAGAGGCTGGAGACGCGCGTCACCTGCTACGCCACCGGGGCCTACCGGGTCTCCAGCCCAGACGGGGCAGGTGAGCGCCACGTTGTGGCGCATCGGGAGCAGGAGGCGCAGATCACCCTCGCCCCCCCATCCCCAGCACACGGCGTGGTGGCTCGCCCCAGTGCCTGGCACCCAGACCATCGCAGACTTGGCTCGCTTGCCGGAGCAAGGCGACGAGGACGTCAGCCTCGCCATCTCCGTCTTGCGCGCTCCGCGTTTGGTGCCTCCCTGAATTGCCGGGTTATCCCAGGGAACCCCGACGCAGCGCTGCACCAGAGCCCGTCTGCTGGGGGAGCTCGCGGACCCGCGTGGAGCCCCCCCCTCCTGACGGCCCTCCAGGCCGCTCACTGGCCACTACGGCTCGCTGCCGTCCGCGCGCTTGAGTTGATGCGCGTTCCTGACGACGTCGGTGCCTCGCTCCTCGTGAGCGAGCCGCCTGCGGACACCGGGTAATCAAGTCGAAGGCTTGCGGCGTGCCCGCCACGATCCCGTGGACGACGTACGGCAGGCGGCGGCGCATGCCTTGGGCCGGTAGCGGGCCCCACACGCGGTGGACGGGGGGGCGCTGGCGCTGCGCGCCCCAGAGCCCCGCGTCCGTGAGGCCGCCGCGGAGGCCGTACGCTTCTGGGGTGAGCCCCGCGCTATCCCGGCGTTGCTCGCGACCCTGGCGGATGCGGTACCGACGGGGGGGCAGGAAGCGGCGTCCACCCTGGGGAGCCTCGGCTAGTTGATGTGCTAGACACGAACGTACGAGAGAAATATTGTCATACGTACGATAGCGTGATAAGCTGATTGCCATCCGAAGTGATGACCCACCCGACCAGAGAGACACCGATGGCTTTAACCGCTTCAAAACTCCGGCAAGATGTTTATCGTATCCTGGATCAGGTGCTAGAGACGGGAGTGCCGGTTGAGGTCGAGCGGCGTGGCCAGCTGCTCAGGATTGTCCTGGTGACGACGCGCAACAAGCTTGACAACCTGACGGAGCGGCCCGACTTTTTGCGGGGTGACCCTGAAGAGATTGTCCACCTTGACTGGTCGGAGGAGTGGCATCCGTGATTTATCTGGACACGCATGTCGTGGCCTGGCTCTATGCCGGCTTCACTGCTCGCTTGAGCCCTGCTGCCCGCGAGATGATCAATCAACACGACGTGTATCTCTCACCCATCGTCATTCTGGAATTGCAGTATTTATATGAGATCGGACGGACGACCGCCACGGGCCTGGAAGTGATGCATGCCCTGACGCAAAGCATCGGGCTGAGGCTCTGTGACCAACCCTTCCCCTCGATCATCGCCCAAGCCTCTCAGCAAACGTGGACACGGGATCCCTTCGATCGGATCATCGTTGGGCACGCGGCCCTACGACAGCAACCCTTGATCACAAAAGATCAGCACATTCATGAGCACTATCCACTGGCTGTCTGGTCGGCGTCATCATAAGCTATGGTTGGTGCACCAGCCTTTGCACACTGCCGTCCGCCATGCACTGCGCACACCGTCCTCACGTCTGGGATGTGCCATGGCACATTCCCGCCTCGTAGTGCACCATCGCTGCCCAGTGGGCCCTTGGGATCAGCCCCCGATTGTCGACCCCGATTGTCCGTGTCCCCTCCCCCGGACGGTGCGAGGGGCGCCCGCGCCCTCCGCAGGCGCTCGTCCCCCCGCCGCCACGGCCGCCAGCCAAAGCCCAGCAGGCCCAGCAGACCCGTGCCCACCAGCGGCATGGCCGCCGGTTCCGGGACCACGGTGACATTCCCTGGGGCGCTGTCTGCCGCGATGTCCGTCAGACGCGCATCCAGGAGGAGGACATGGGCCAGGGTGAGCGGACTGGTACCAGGCGCCAAGGCCTGGAAGGCCACCGTCGCCAGGGGACCGCGTCCCTACACCCCCGGCACCATCCCCAGCCAGGTATCCGCGGTGGAGGTGCTACGGCCCAGGGTGTTGTCCATCGTGCCAGGGACGCCCCCCTGAGGAGTGGGGTCAGTGCCACCCGCCTTGGCAAGGCGCCGACAGCCATCCTCTGGTGGCGGGGCCGGCTGGCGGTCAGGCGGCAGCCCCCTTCCGGTGACAGTGCCCTGGTATCGTGCAGGCCCTGCTGGCGGCGCTCAGCTGAGACGGCGGCCGGGGGCTGGGCGCGCCGCCGGGCTGGACTGTCCGCTTGTGGAACTAGCAAGAATAGCCTCAGGGCGTTACGGCTCAGAAAGGCTGCCTCTTGGTCACCCACAATCGCCGGACCATGCCGGAGCATTGTGCAACTTTCCATCACCACCCAGACGGCGCCAGGGGTAATCATTGTGGCCCGCACGCTTGCCAGGAGCCAGGCCGCAGCCTGGCTCCATCTCCTCTGGGCGTCCAGTGCCTCCGAAGAATACGTCAATAGTATTTACAGTGTGCCCTAGCCGCCTAGAGGCAGCACAATCCCGTGTCTATGGCGATGGTGTCTGAGCCGGAGCTGGCGCAGCATCGTCAACCGGCTCAACTCCGCGCTGACGTCACGAGAATTATGACGCGGTTTGAGCAGGAGCCCTCCGCCGTACCTCCAGCGTTGCAAGCGCGTTTGTATCAGCTCCCTTCAGCAGCCCTCCCCGCGTTTACAGCAGCCCCCCCTGCAACAGACAGCGCTCAGCGCTTTGCATCAGCCCCCCGGCCGCCCTCGCAGCGCCGGCGGCCCGTCCCCAGGCTGCCGGCCTGTCCGTGCCTGGCAGCGCGGCAGCGCGGTCCTGCGGCTGCCAGCCGCGGGGCGCGAGCGCGGGGTAGGGGCTGGCCCGCAGCCAAGGGGCAGCGGCACGCGGGCGGTGGAAAAGGCCGTGGAATTTTCCTATACTCACCCGGCCAATGCGGTGCAGATAAATCAGCGGCGTAGCATCAGCTCGGTGCATGCATAAATCCATTATTGCCTCTCAGTGTACCACAATGAGGCAAAGATGGGGATTGACGACGTGCTACTGACGGCCGAGACAGCCGCCGTGCGGGGATGGTGGCTTTACCTGCAGCTAGGCCTGAGGCCGGTCGGTCAGGCGCTCAGCCAGGGCCGTGAAGCCAAACACCACCAGAAAGATGGCCAACCCTGGTGGGAGAACCAGGTGGGGTGCAGAAGCCAGAAAAGGTCGGGCATCGACCAGCATGGCACCCCATTCGGGCGTTGGTGGCTGGATGCCCAGGCCCAAGAAGCTCAGGCCGGCAACGGTCAGGATGATCCCGCCGATATTCAAGCTGACTTGCACGGCTACCGGGCCGAGCACGGCTGGCAGCACATGCCGCAGCAGGATACGGCGCGGCGAGGCCCCCAGAGCGTACACCGCCAGCACCCATTCCTGGATGCGCATTTGGAGCACGAGGCTGCGGGCCAGGCGGGCGTAGGGTGTCCAACTGGTTAGCGCCAAGGTCAAAACCAGGACGGGCAGGCTGGGCCCGAGCGTACCGATGCAGGCCAGCGTTACAATGATCGGCGGCAGCGCAGCAACAAAGTCGGTCAGGCGCATGGTGAGATCGTCAAGCAGCCCGCCACTGTAGCCAGCCAGCAGCCCGAGGCTCATGCCAACGGCCAGCGTCAACACCGCAATCACCGTGGCCACACTGACAGAGGTTCGCCCCGCCCACAGCAGACGGCTCCACACGTCGCGACCTAATTGATCGGTGCCCAGCCAGTGCTGCCACGAAGGGCGCTGCATACCGGCGTCCAGATCGACGGCTACCGGGTCGTAGGGCGCCAGGAGCGGCGCACCCAGACTGAGGACGATGAGCAGCCACGCCAGGCCTATCCCCAGCAAGGCAACTTGCGACCTCAGACCAGAGCGCCAGGGGCCCAGGGGCGGCTGGACGTTGACCGTGCCGTTGACGGTTTGGCTCTGGCCTGGCTCTTTCTGGAGCGTAGGTGAGGTTAAAGGTGACAAGGGTGCTCCTGCACGCCAGCGTGCCGTGCGCATAGCTTCAAGACCCCAAACGGAGGCGCGGGTCCAGCAACCCGTAGCTGAGATCGGCGAGCAAATGGACACCGACGATGATGCTCGCACAGAGCAAGACCACCGCCTGAATCACGGGCACATCCCGGAAGTGCACCGCCGCAATGTAATACGAGCCCAACCCTGGCCAGGTGAAGAGCGTTTCGATGATGATCGCCCCGCTCAACAGGAGACTAAACTGGTACGCCAAGAGCGCCACGAAGGGCACGGCAATGTTCGGCAACCCGTGGCGGAGCAGCGCGCTCGCACGGGTGCGCCCTTTGGCGCGGGCGGTGCGCAGGTAATCTTTGCCGAGCTCATCGAGCACGAGTGTGCGGGTCAAGCGACTCAACCGCGCCGCCTGCCCTAAGCCGAGGGAGAGCATGGGCAAGATAAGATGGGCACTGCTCTTCGCCCCATAACTGGGCAACCAGCCGAGCGTGATGGCAAAGACCCAGATGAGCAAGAAGGCGAGCCAGAACTCAGGCACCGAGGCGCACAGCAGCCCAAACAATTGCAGGAGCTGATCCCACAGCGTGTTGCACCGCAGCGCCGCCCACACGCCGCTGACGCCGGCCACCAGCACCACAAAAGCACTGGTCCACACGGCCAGCACCAGGGAGTAGTGCAAGGCGCGGCTCACCTCGCCGAGGATCGCCTGGCCGGTACGGATCGACAGCCCGAAGTCGCCCTGGAGCGCTCGCGTCAGCCAGCGGAGATACTGCACGAACCAGGGCTGATCCAGACCGTAGTACTGGCGCACCCAGTCCACCTGGGCGGGGTTGGGATGACCACCGAGGCGTTGGGCGGCAATCACCTGCGCTGGGTCAGATGGCGCCAAATAGATCAACAGATAGCTCAGCAGCGTCGTCCCGAGCACAATACAGCCGGCATGGAGCAGGCGTTTGAGAAGGTAGCGTCCCATAGCGGCACTTTCTTACCGGAGGCCCCCGCCGGGCAACAACATCACGCTTTTTGCTACTTCTTACCGCGTATGACCACCTGTTGCAAGGCATACGCCAGGTCATATTCCGTGCCGCCCAGGCGCAACCCGGTGACGCTGGAGCGGTGGGCGTAGAGGCGGTGGGGCGAGACGAGCGGGATGACCACCGCCTGATCGTCCATGTATTGCCAGATACGCTGATAGAGTGTATGTCTGGTCGGCACATCCGTGCTGGCGAGGGCCGCGTCGATCAAGCCATCGAGCTGGGCATCGGTATAGGCTGGCATGGCGTCTGGCGCGGGGGCGGAGCGGAAACTCCCATGCAAGAGCGTATGCGGGTCGTACGGTGGCCCCCAGGTAAAGCTCATCAGCAGGGCAAAATGGCGGCTCCGGTAGGCCTGTAGCCAGCCGCTGTAATCGTACAGGCGCAGCTTCAGGTCAATGCCGATGGCCTGCACTTGCGCCTGGATCGCTTCGGCAATGGACACGGTCTCTGGCAGCCGCGACCTATCAACGCCGAGCTCCATCTGGAGCGGTTGGCCGTCTTTGACCAGCACGCCGCGGGCATCGGGCCTCCAGCCGGCTTCGGCGAGCAGGCTCCTGGCCTGGCTTGGGTTAAAGTGGTAGAGGTCCGTGGCCGTGCGGGTCACGTAGGGAATGGCGGAGGCCATCACCCCGGTGGCGGCCTCAGCCCGTCCGCCAAAGATCGCCTGCACAATGCCCTGGCGGTCGATGGCCAGGTTGAGCGCCCGGCGCACCCGCACGTCGTCAAAAGGCGGCTTGATGTACTGGGTCATCAGGTGCAGGCTGGTGACACTGCTCCCCGTGAGTACGGCCAGCGCCGGGTCGGCCTGCAGCGTGGCCAGGCTCTCCGGGGGAATGGTGCCCAGGTATTCGCCGCCGATCATCTGTATCTCACCGCTCTGCAGGGCCGCCACACGGGTCTGGGCGTCCAGGATGACCTCAACCACGACTCCGTGTATCTGCGGCTTGGCTCCCCAGTAGGCCTCGTTACGCACCAGCACGGCGCGCCGCTCGGCCAGGGAGGCCATTTTCCACGGGCCGGTGCCGCAGGGTTGGGCAAAGACGCCGTGCCCGTCGACGGCCCGCGGGCTCAGAAAGCGCACCGGACGAATCACGCTCAACTCTTGCAGGATGGGATAGTAGGCCTGGCGCAGGGTGAGCGCCACCGTCCGGGCGTCCGGCGTTTCTACCTTGGTAATGCGCTCGGTTAATGGCAACCAACCATGCGCCGGGGCGCCGAGCCAGCGGTCGAAATTCCACTTCACCGCCGCCGCGTCGAACGGCGTGCCGTCGTGGAAGGTGACCTGCGGGCGCAGGGTAAACGTCCAGGTGAGGCCGTCGGGCGTGCTGCCCCACGACACCGCCAGCGCCGGCACCGGGGAGCCGTCCGGACCGTAACGCACCAGCGGCTCGTAGAGCAGATCGAGGAGCGCCATGTTGGAGCCGTAATCGTGGGGATTGGCCGCTCCCAACTCGTGCCCGGCGGCGAGCACAAGGGTCTGTGCGACCTTGGCGCCCGGGCCAGCCTCCTGTGACCCTGGCACGCAGCCGGCAAACGCCAGGGCGCACAGGATGGCCGTTAGAAACCCGCGAAACGGCCGCGCAGCGCGACTTCGACGCTGCGCGGTTCCCCGAGCAAGATCTGCCCGGGATAGAAAGTGTCGCCCCATACGGCATAGTCCTTATCAAAGATGTTGCGTATCCGCAGGGTCAGATGACTGTTCTTGAAGCCGTAGCCGTCTGGAAAGCGCCAACCAACAAAGGCATCCACGGTGTGATAGGCCAGCATCTTGACGGCGTTGGCGTTGTCGTTAAAGCGGCCGCTCACGTAGCGCAGCGAGCCGCCAAACTCCAGGGGGAGCCGCGCATCCGTAAGCCGGTAGGCGGTCCATAGGTTGGCCACCAGGCGGGGGACATTGGGAGGGCGATTGCCGTTGCGTGAGATCACCCCGGTGTCAGTCGTCTCGGCAAAATCATCGAACTCGGCGTCAAGGTAGGTGACATTCCCCTGCAGCTTCCACTGCGGCAGTGGCCGGAACACCGCGGCCGCTTCCAGACCATGCGAGGACTGCTGGCCAATACTGGCGACCTCCTGCGACGAAATCGGGGTGAGGAGATTGGTACGGGTGATATGAAAGTACGCCAGCGTCCACTCGGCACGGTTCTCCCAGAAGCTGTGCTTCAAGCCCAACTCCCATTGTTTCCCACGGGACAGATTGACATTTTCTGCGGCGCGCACCAGAAAAATGTTCGACAGTCCAGCCGGGTCCGCTGCCGTGCTGTACTGGCCATACAGACTGAGCGTGGGCAGGACATCGTAGATCAAACCCACACGCCAGGTCGTGGGACGAAAGGTGCGGTTGAAACTCGGCTCGGCACGCAGCACCCCGGCGGTATTGAAGAGCTTGCGATCCAGGTCAATCCACTCGGTGCGCACCCCCGCGACCAGTTTGAGAGGTTTGACGATGGTAAGCTGGTCTTCAAAGAAGAGCGCCGTCGTGTTGATCGTGGTCTCTTGTTTTGCTGAGACCAGGGGCAGACCAAAGCGGCCACGGACGGGCTGGAAGGGGTCCACACTGTCGACATCACCCTGAAAAAAGGCCGGTCGATTAAAGTCCAGATGGCTGATGTCAAACCCAAACAGAAAACGGTTGGGCAGTCCGAACAGTGGGAGCGTCAGGAGCGCGTCACTCCGATTGCCGATGATGTCCTGATCGTGCCCCACAAAAAAACGATCGCGGTCCACCCGCAGCGTTGTGGGGTTAAACGTGTACGTCTCGGCATTTTCCCAGCGCCTGTCGGCATGGTAGTAGTACAGCTCATTGCGCACCTTGAGGGCAGGTGTCACCTGCCAGTTGGCCTTCAGGCGTCCCCAGTAGTTGTCAGCATACATCACATGATCGGTCACATTGTAGTTCACCCGATCCATACGGCTATCGATGGTACGTCCGTCGCGGGTTTCCACCACCCCTGACAGCGGCCTGGTGGCGAAGGAGCGCGGCACCAGCGGCGTACCCCAGTACGGGCTGAGGTCATCGTGCTGGAAGTCAAAGGACAACTCCAGGGACAGTTGCTTGGTCACGTCAAAGAGCAGCGCACTGGTGAGACTGCGATAGGTCGACGAGGTATCGTCAATAAAGCCACTGGACGTCTGCTGGCTGAAATCGACCCGGTAAAACAGTGTGTTGGCATAGAGCGGCCCGCCGCTGCCCACGCCAAGATTGAGGGTGTTAAAGCTGCCGTAGGAGAGGAGGCCGTCCACGTGCAGGGGATCCTCCCGCTTCGGCCGTCTGATGACGTAATTGAGGGCGCCAGCGATGGCGCCCTCACCGTAGAGCACGGAGGCCGGGCCCTTTAAAATCTCGACGCGCTCGAGATTCCAGGTGTTCATCTGGCGTGAGGTCATGGTGGCGGGTCCGACACGTATCCCATCCGTCAGATGGGTAATCTGGTTATCGGTGAAGCCGCGCAGCGAAAAGGTACTGGGATCCCCGGGCGGATTGGCGGCGGTAATACCCACCCCGGACTCGATCGCTTCAAGGTTGGTGCGGTGCCCGCGTTCTTCAATGGCCTCACGCCCGATGATGTCGATACTGGCTGGCAGCCCACGGGGGGTCAGACCCAGGCGGCTGGCGGTGCCGGTAGCAGCGTCTAACCCCAGTCCGGTGGGCTCTGACGCGGCCCGCGGCCCGGTCACCAGGACGCGCTCCAGTTGCTGGCGCTCTGCGGCACTCCCGGTGTCAGTTCGGGGCCGCAGACCGCCCCCCGTCTGGGCATAGGCAAGAGACGTGCACAACAATAGACCGCACAGCGCGGACAGCGGCGTCAACAGGCTCATGCGTGTTCCTTTCTGGCGTGTAGCAGACGTCTATCTCCATCCAGAGCTCTGAGGGTAAAAAAAGCCCCCAACCTTTGAAGGTTGGGGGCCAGCACCACATCTACCGGTGCCCTTCCCCTCGAAAGGCTCCCTCGTAAAACGTCAGGCAGGTCTCCTGGCTTGCGGCGTAGGCCTACTCTCTGCGCCTTCCCAAGGTTTTCATTAAACCTCAGTGGCTCGTGCAGATTTCGTTCCGCTTACAGTTGCGGGGCAGCGATGGCTTTGACCATCTTCCCTGCTCACAGCACGACGCTGTGAGGCAACCCAACGTTCTTCAAAGCTATAAATTGTGTACTTATCCTAAAATACCTCCGCACGCTTGTCAAGCCCAGACGCTCAGGGGCTGTCGCCTACCATGTCCGCCCTGGGCGGAACACTGCGCAGGGAGCGCATAGCCATCACAATCCTCTCGGCGTCAGCGACATCCTGGCGCGCTTTGGCTTTTGTCACCCCTGGCAACACATCGTAGTCCCCCCTCTGGCGGTTCTCGCAAAGGCGTCAACAACGCGGTGAACTCCTGGGGCACAAGCCGTGCGTGCACACAAGCTCTATGAAAGGCCCCAAGCACCTGGCCATGGCGCGAGTAGGTTTCGCTGGCCTGGGACTGGGCCAGACACCCGTCATCACCACCGTACCGCATCAGCCTGCACATACCAACAACATCAGTCCGCTCTATGGTACGGATGATCGCCTCATCTTCACCTCTGACTTGCCACGGCACGGCCAGAGGCATCTCGACCCACAACTGGATGCATATGCACTGGCGCCAACCATACTCCCGCCGCCCGGCCGCCCGACGCGCCGGCGGCCCGTCCCCAGGCTGCCGGCCTGTCCGCGGCTG
>Ga0194121_10009630_pt1 | contig 11921 bp, 19 predicted proteins | sample TA2MahCa50mmetaG_FD_148609 | JGI IMG/M metagenome (GOLD analysis project Ga0194121, IMG submission 148609) | Freshwater microbial communities from Lake Tanganyika, Tanzania - TA2015020 Mahale Deep Cast 50m | ecosystem: Environmental > Aquatic > Freshwater > Lake | place: Tanzania: Lake...
CAGAGCCGCAAGGCTCACCACAGCCGGCAATGCAGGAACGCTCATCACAATGGAGGTGTTGGCCCTGCGTCATAGCGCAAGGGCCAAAGCGGAATGGATCAGCGCCCGCACATGGCCCGCAGTTCCTGCCAAGTGCCGGTTGGCTCCGGTTGCTGAGCGTCTGGGAAGCTCGCCGCAATCATCGCGGCCTCTGCTGCCAGCACCGCGGTGTAGCAACGCCACAGTTTGCGGGATTCGGCCCAGTTCTTGAGCGTGTGAGATCGCTCGAGGGCTGCACGGCAGGCCGGGGCACTGCCCGAAGCGCTGCAGCGCTGGGCCTGCTGAGTGAACGCCGAGAGATCCTGTGCCGCCGCTGCAGACCCCAGCAGCAGCGCAGCGAAGAGAAGCAGCCGCATCAACAGGACAAGCTCCACCAACCCATAGGACACAGGCGCCCTGAACACAACAAAGCCCGGAGCTGAAGGCCCCGGGCGTTTGCCTGCTCAGCTGATCTGCCCGCGGATTGGGGCCAGCGTTGCAATCGTGATGCTTGTGAACAACCTCGATCAAGGGATCAAGGTGTGAGCTCTTTGGTTGTGGGGCGGAGCTGCCGGCGCTGGCACCTGGGGCCAGGTGTCTAGGGGGACGTCCCACTGAGTCCGGGGCACCTCAAGCGGCGCGGTGGACGGCGCGATGGTCGCGCACGGGGGACATCAGAGATCCGTTGAGAGTGTTGGAGCAGGGGCCGGATCGTCAGCGCGCTCCTATCTGGTGCTCAGGGGGGGTGTCGTCCATCAATGGCGCCTCCGAATCCCGATGAGCACACGATGGACCGGCATGTGGGCGCTGGCAATGGGTGGAGCGGCATCGACATCGCTCTTCACCCAACGCAATCAGGATTCATGAAGCGACCTTCATGGGAACAGCAGACTGCCCGCAAAGCAGGCTTCAGCTACCCGGAAGGCGAGATGACGTGCTCCAGCCGCTGTGAGCAGCGCTGGGCCAAGGAGTAACTCAGGCGGGCCCTTCAGGCTCACGCAGCTGATACAGATCGCGCCGGCGCTGCAGGCCGGTGGGAATGGCCTGGCGTGCCAGCCCCACCTGGCTCAGATCCAGCTGCGCATGGAGCACTTGCTCCCCCTCACCGGCTTCGGCAATCACCGCTCCCCAGGGATCCACCACCAGCGAATGGCCGTAGCTGGGATAGCCAGAACCCTGGGGCCTGGCGCTGGAGCAAGCGATCACAAAGCACTGGGTGTCGATGGCACGGGCCCGCATCACCAGATGCCAGTGCCGCGGACCCGTGGTGGTGTTGAACGCGGCGGGACAAGCCAACACGGTGCAGCCGTGGCGTTGCTGCATCAGCAACGCCAGCTCAGGGAAGCGGATGTCGTAACAGATCAGCAGGCCGAGGTTGGGAGGCTCCAGGAGATCGGTGCCAAGGGGATCGCCGGCGCCGCTGAGCACGGTGAGTGAGTCCCCGGCCGTGAGGCTGTCGGATTCGCGGAAGCAGATCCCGCCGGGCACATCCACATCAAACAAGTGCACCTTGCGGTGCTTCGCCAGCAGCACGCCACGGTGATCGATCAGCGTGGCCGTGTTGTAAGTGCGCCCGGCGTCGCCCTGCTCCGGAATCGAACCGGCGATCACCGCCACGCCATGGCGACGGGCCAGGCTCGCCACCATGGCCAACGAAGGCGAAGGACCCTGCGTGAGATCGGCGCCAGGCTCCGGGATCGGCTCGGCAAAGGCGGCAAAGCGATCCACCGCATAGGGGGCATTCCACACCTCGGGCAGCATCAGCAACCGCGGCCGCACGCCTGCGGGAGCGTCAAGCACAGCCCGCTCCAGCCAGGCCTCGGCCTGGCGGCGATTCAGACCTGGATCCTCCGTGGCACAGAGCTGCACCAGAGCAACAGGCAACGCCGACGCAACGGTGGTCATGGCCGTTCTTCCAAGAGGTCCTTCAGGTATGTGGAAAGCCGAAAGGATGGCTCCTGCAGGTAGACGATGTCGGCAATACGCCAACCCTCCGCCGGCGTTTGCTGGAACCGATAAAGCAACTGCTGATCCGGTTCCGCCGTGCGCCCCCGCAGCCCTGCCTGCACAGCCACCCGAAGCGTGAGAACGCCCTGCTGATCGAAACGACACTCCCGCAATGCCGCCCCAATGGTGGTCACCTGGGTGCCACTGAAGGGATCGAAATCCACAAACCGCCCATCCGCGGGAGTGAGGGCATAGGCCGGCTCCAGCAGCGCAAACAGCTGCGGCATGAAGCGTTCACGCTGGCTGGCGATCGCCATCGGCCCTGGCCTCTCCTGCCGCGCAAGCTGCCAGCGATAGAGCGCATCCACCTGGGCTCGCACGGCCGCCGGACACTCCAGCCCCTCATCCACGCGCAACGGCACCATGATCCGATTGCCGTTCTGCGCATGGGTGAACACGGCATTGCCCTGCACCAGCACCTCCCGCTGCCACAGGCCGCCCAGGGAGTCCCGCAGGGTGGAGCGAGGCACGCCCTCACGCACGAGCGAGTAGGTCATCGCCAGACCATCGCTCCATTCGATCGTGAGGCTGCCATCCGCATGGTGCTGATCCCGGCAGCCCATGGCCTGATCGTTGAACCAGCAGGTTTTCCAGGGTTCGGCGATCACCTGAGCGGGCGTAGCGATAAACAATGCACCCAGGGTGGGTGCCACCATCCTTGAGAGCTGAGTCCGTTGCCTTGAGCTTTTCACCGCTCGGTCGATCGCTGATCAAGCCTGGCTTTGAGCTCTTCAATCTCTCGGCGTAACTCCTCCTGAGAAGCCTCGCCTCGAGTCATCACCGTTTTCCCATCATCGTCGTAAGCGCGCAAACCTCGAAACATCAAGCCTCCGCCAGCAGCGATCATCACCACATACACCGCCAACTGCCAGAGGCTGGTTGGCATGAACGACATTCTCAAGCTGTTCAGCACGCCCACCAGCAAGGCTGATAACGATGCCCAAATCAGCAGGTTGGCCCAACGCCTGTTGTAGCCAGCAAATAGCAAGCAGACCCCGATGCCCAAGGGCAACATCAACAACCCCATACCCGGTGTCCCCCAGGGCATAGCCCAACCGCCGCGGCTCCAATAACCCATCCCTGTGGATCTCCCAAAAACCCACTCAGAGCGGACCATCACCTGATTGGCCAAGAGGAATCCCCCTGCGCCAAAGAGGCATCCACCCACCAAAAACTGAAGGAAGTCACCCACAGCGTCACGGCGTGCCATCAGTCACGGCTCAATCTCACCTCAGGCTGCACCACGCCAGAGGTGCCGGCCACCCATAGTGAGCAGGTGAGCGCCGCCGCCCGTGAAAGAAATCAGCCTGCTTGAACTGGTCCTTCGTGCTGCGGGGAAAGTCGCAGCGGTGTCGGGCGTGATTGGGCTGCTGGTGTGGCTCACCTGGGTGATGCTCGATTTCAAGAGCATGCAGTCGGGCTTCACCCTGCCCTACTGAGCTTCCTGCTCGAGCTGCTGATGCTCCTGCCAGGCACGCTGGAGATCGATGCGGGTGATCCGGTAGCCCAAACGGCGTGCCGCCAGGATCAGCTCCTTGCGCGAACGGCAGTGCTTGAGCGCACGCTGCATGGCGGCGTCGGCCTCGGCATCGCAGACCAGCCGCTCCAGCTCAGACCAGCTCATGGGAAGCAACCCCTGGGCCTCTCACCATGCCAAGCCCGAGCGGGGTGCGCCAGGTTCCGCAGAACACACAAGCCGAAAGCGGGCATGAAGAAGGGGGCGTGGTGTACGCCCCCTTGCCCCTGAAGACCTGATTGAACAAGCGGTCTCGTCGGGTCTGCTCTTGTTCTAGATCCCGCCATTCAAGGGATGCATGGGCACAAATGCTCAGCCTTCGAACGGCAGCGACGAGTGGTGCAACACGATCCGGATCGTGCCATCGGGCTCCTTCATGAACGCCCAGGTCTTATCCACGGTGGTGGTTTTGCCGGCCGCATCCTTGAAGCTCACGTTGCCCATGGTGTTGGCGTAGCTGCCGTTGAGCTGAATCACCTGGTTGGTGACCTCGCAGGAGCGCCAGGGCTTGATGGCAAAGCCTTTGTCGTTCGGGAAGGCAGGATCACCACCCACGAAATAGGCCAGAGCCCCAGCACGGGTAGCCCGGAAGGTTTGCGATCCAGAGGCGAGGGTGGGCTTGAACGCCACAGGCCCGAATTGATAGGCGTAGCCCTGATCGATCACGGCCTCCGCTGTGGCCTTGGCCTTGCTGAAGCCTCCACTGGCATAGGCGGCACTGATCTTCAACAGACCCTGGCACCAGCCTTTCTGGGCAGCGATCACCTCAGCCTGCGTGATGTTGCCGTTGAGCACCTGCACCGTGGGGGCGGCCTGAGCCTGGAGGCCGAGGCCCAGGGCAAGAACAGGAGCAACCTGAAGAAAACGGGAGCGGACCACGGCGGCGCCAGAGCATTCCCCACACCCTGGGCAGCCCAAGACGGAAGAACAACCCGAGCGCAAAACACCGTTGCATCAGTACATTTGCACCACAGCAACCAGTGAATGGACGAGCCTCGTTTTCTGGCCGTGCGCGTGGGCGACCTCGTGGCCGTGCGCCACGCCCCGGATTGGTGGGTGGGGCAGGTGATCCACGCCGAGGGCGGAGCACGCTGCAACGCCAACTCGCTGTTTCAGATCGCCTGCATCGACTCGGGCGTGATCCGCACCGTGAATGCCGATGCCGTGATCGACATCCTCTGCCCGCGCGATCAGCAGAGCTCAGGAACGCTCGAGCCGGCGCACAATCACAGCCATCAGGCCGAGCGAACCGGCCAGTGCGATCAGGAGGGCAATCGTCATGGAGCGGTCCGGCAACGGCGCCGATTCTGACCCCTTGCTGTTCGTGTATGGCAGCCTCAAGCGCGGCATGGCCAACCACCAAGAGCTGCAAGGGGCCAGCGCACTGGGCAACGCACGCCTGCAAGGCCTCGCTCTCTATGACCTGGGCCCCTTCCCGATGGCGATTGCCTGCAGCGAGCCGGGGTGCGCCATCGAAGGCGAGCTCTACCGGGTGAGTGCGGCGCTGCTGGAGCAGCTCGATCGCTTTGAGGGAGCACCACGCCTCTACCAACGCGAACGTCACCGCCTCAGCAGCGGTGAGGCGATCTGGGTGTATGTGGGGCGGGCACGGCAGGTGCGCCATGTGAAACGCCTGGGCTCCGGGTGCTGGCAGGGGCCAGCGGCAGGCTTCAGGCGAGGGGGAGCGCCACCAGCCAACGCCCTGCCGCCGCCAGCAGCAGCGCCAGAGCCGAAGCCCCCAACCAGGTCTGCCGCGAGCGGGCCAGCTGACGGCGCAGCAGCACCACCGCCCAGCTGAGCCCCAGCACCACAGCAGCGCTCTGGCAAAACGCGATCACATGGGGATCCGCGCTCCAGACCGGGGCGGCAAGCAGACCCGACACCGGCAGCAGCGTGCCGGCTTCAGCCATCCCGATCGGCAGATGGCGCGCCAGCAGCAGCGCCCAGATCAAGGGCAACAACCCATAGAGGGTTCGGATCAGCCGTGCCTGGGAGAACCAGATCCGGGCCGCAAGAAACAGCGCCGAGGGCACAGCCAGCGCCAGGGTTGCCGCTGCCAAGCGCGGCAGCCATGGCCCCTCCACCAGGCTCACCGGCGCCAGCGCACTCCAGCCCAGCAAGCGCTGCCAGTGGTGCAGGCACACATCGCCGGCCAGCACCAGCACCAGAGCCGGCTCGCCGGGGGGCAGGGTCATCTCCCGCTGGATATCGGCCGCCGGAGGTCGCAAGGCGAGCTGCACCGAGCGATGCGGACAGGCCTGGGCGCAGGTGAGGCAGAGCACGCAGTTGCGGTTGTCGGCCAGGTGGGCCGGATGGGTGCCGAGCGGGCAACCGGCGGTGGCCAGGCCTTCGCCATCGGCGGGACCACCCTTGAAGCAGGCGTAGGTGCTGCAGCTACCGCTGCAGGTGCCCACCTGGGCCCGCAGTTCGGTGATGGCGAGCTTGGCAAACAAGCCATTCATGCCGCCCACCGGGCAGAGGTAGCGGCACCAGAAGCGCTTCTCAAAGCGCAGCGAACCGATCACGGCGCCGGCGGTGATCAGCAGCAACAGGCAACTGCTCAGCCAGGCGGTGTTCTGCAGGTTGCAGAGCTCCTCCCACAGCAGGATCAGCGCAAAGCCAGCCGCGAGCAGCGGTGAGGCCCAGCGATCGCTATCGCCCCGGGGCCAGCGCTGCGGCTGAAAGCCCAGGCGCCGCGCCAGCCGCTGGCTGATCTCCCCCCACACCATGAACGGGCAGAAGGAACACCAGAGGCGCCCCACCAGCGGGAACCCCAGCAGGATCAACGGCCACCACCAGGCCCAGAACAGATTGAGGGCGCCGTTGTGCAGGCGGTCCTGCGGACCGAGCCACAGCCACAGGTTCACCAGCACAAACAGCCAGCTCACCAGGCCGAACAGCAACCCGTTCCAGAGCCATGGCGCCCGCATCCACTCCCTGAGCTGAGGCTTCCAGCGCCAGATGTCGAAGCGCAGGCGCTGTTGGCGCGGAGCGGTCCAGAACACGTCGTCGGGCAGCACAGCGGACCAGTCCTGCCCCTGGCGGCGCACCTGCTGCAGGGCGCGATAGATCAGCACCTCCAGCTCCCGCAGGTTGTTGGGGAAGTCGTAGCTCTGCAGCCGCTTCACCACCGCCTCCGGCACCTGCGGTGGCGTGGGCCAGCCCAACTTGCGGCTGCGTTGGCGCACGCCATAGCGGAGCCATTCACCGAGGTCCTGGCGGCGTACGCGCAGCGGCGGCACCCGGATCAACGTGCAGCAGCCATCCAGCGCCGGCAGGCTGCTCTCCGCCGTGAAGAACAGGCGGCCCGCAAACGTGTGCGTCACACCGCCCGCGCACCATTGCCCGCTGCGCGCCAGCTCCAGCAGCTGCTCCTTGAGCGGATCAGGCACTTGATCGATCTTGTCGATCAGCAGCGAACCCGCACCCACCAGCTCCAGCAAGGGCGGCTCCGCGCCATCGGATCCCGCACCGAACACCTCGCTGCCATCGGCCTTCAGCAACGCGCCATCGAGCCGCAGCATCAACTGCTGCCGTTGCGCCGAGCCGTAGTGAATCAGCGCAGCGAGGTTGTCTTTCTCAAGGCCCGGTTCACCGCTGATCAGCACCGGCCGGCGCTGCGGATCCTGGGCCGCAAGCCGCACGGCATCGCGCAGGCTGCGGGCATAACGGCTGCTGCCCACCACGCCGCGGCGTGGCTGAGGAACCAGCAGCGGAGCCAGGCGCAACAGCTCAGCGTTGGGCGAGGGCACGGGCGATCAAGCACCAACACCACTGTGATGCCATGGAGGTGCTTCGGCCACGGCCACAGCTCCAGCCACGCAGCCCGATACTGAGCAGCCCGCTTCCCCACGCTCGCTCCAATGGCCCTCACCCTCTATGGCGGCGCCCGCAGCAGGGCCTCTATGCCCCGCTGGTACATGGAGGAGCGGGGCATTCCCTACACCTGGCAGCTGCTCGACATGGAAGCCGGCGAGCACCGGCAAGAGGGGTTCACAGCGATCAACCCCTTCGGCAAGGTGCCCGCGCTGGTGGATGAAGATCCGGCCCTTCCCGGCGGCCGCCTGCAGCTGTTTGAAAGCGGCGCGATCCTGCTGTATCTGGCGGAGCGCTACGGCGGCGAATGCCAAACCGCGGCCGAACGCGGCCTGGCGCAGCAGTGGGTGCTGTTCGCCAATGCCACCCTCGCTACGGCGCTGTTTGTGCCCTCCAACCGTGAGCGCGAATTTCCGCGACTGATGGAGGTGCTCGATCGCAAGCTCGGCGAAGGCCCGCTGATGGGCACCACCTGGAGCGTGGCCGACTGCGCTGTGAACGCCTACCTCGCCTACCTGCCGATCTTCTTCCCCCAGATCGATCTCAGCCCCTTCCCTCAGGTGCAGGCCACGATCGCGGCCACCCAGCAGCGGCCGGCGTATCAGCTGGTGATGGGCCAGCGGTGATCAACACCGCACCCGCCAGCGGACACGCCACCTTCACCTGGCAGGGCAGCAGCCTGGAGCTGTTGCCCCAACGGGCCCTCTGGGATGGAGCCACTGGCGCGCTGCTGGTGGCCGATCTGCATCTGGGCAAGGCCGAAAGCTTTCAGGCCAGCGGCATTCCCCTACCCAGCGACGGGGATCTGAGCACGCTCAATCAGCTGCTCGAGCTGGCGGCGCAACGGCAACCGCAGCGGGTGGTGGTGCTGGGTGATCTGATCCACAGCCGCGTGGGGCTCACCGCAGAGCTGCGCGCCAAGATCCGCGCCCTGCCGGAGCTGCTGGGCTGCCCCCTGGAGCTGATCGGCGGCAACCACGACATGGGCAGCTGGCTGGAGGGATTGAGCGCGGGGCCACCCCAGTGCTGCGGCCAGCTATGGCTCAGCCATGAACCCTGCACGCCCAATGAGGCCAACCTGCTCAACGTGGCGGGCCATGTGCACCCGGTGGCGGTGCTGGGCCAGGGGGCCGATCGCCTGCGGCTGCCTTGCTTTGCCTTGCAGCGCCAGGCGCGCCAACTGCTGCTGCCGGCCTTCGGCCACCTCACCGGCGGTTATGCCGTGTCGCCGGAGTATCAACGCTGGGTGATCGCCGAGTCTCAGGTGCTGGCCGTGCCCTAGGGGTTGCTCCGGTGGCGGCCCGTAGATTTGCAGCAACAGGCTGCTGCACCTGGATACCGCTTCCCCGCCACCACCAGCCGCCCAGCCAGCCGCCCGTCGCAAGGACCCGCGACCCCAGTGGCAGCGCAAGCGCTGGCTCACGATCGGCGTGCCACTGGCAGGGCTGGCGTTCCTGGTAGCGATCGCGCCACCACTGCCCGAGGCTCCACCAGCCGCGGAGCTCACGCAACCGGCAGCCAGCGGCGAAGCCTTCCGTTACCTCCCCAACGACGAGGTTTACGCCCTCGACTTCGACCCCCGCAAGGTGCAACTCGACCTGCTGGAAGGCTGGGATCGCGAGCAGGACGCCTTCGACGACAGCGCTGCCCTGGCCTACGTGTCGGGGCCGATGTACGAGCGGCACGTGAATGACAACGGGCAGGAGATCACCGTTCCACTCGGCGACATCAAGCTCGGCGCCCGGGTGTGGCGCGGCCGCAACCGCACCGCCGCACGCCAACGGGCCTTCATCGGCATCCGCCACAACGGCCAGGTGGATTTCGGCTACGGCGAACTCACCCCGGAGCGCGCCGCCCTTTACGACAGCTTCATCGGCGGCCTGCACAGCGTTTACAACGACCTCGAGAGCCCGCCCGCCAGCTACCGCGGCGCCTACAGCATCTCGATGGGGCAACAAATCCGCTACTTCCTGCCCCGCATCCGCATGGTGATGGGGTTGCGTCCCGATGGCCGCCTGGAGGTGCTGATGAGCCGCGACGGGCTCACCCTCGAGCAAACGAAAGACCTCGCCCGCAGACGCGGGCTCAAGGCCGCCTACCTACCCGACCACGCCTCAAAGAGCCGCCTGATCATCCCCGGCGTGAAGGGCTTCACCGAAGACGATGCCAACTGGATCAGCGGCGGTGCCACGAGCTTCGTGCATGTTCCCTATCTGCTGCGGCTGAGCCAGCGAGCCGTGCCCCTGCAGGGCAACCTGATCGACACCATCGCCAGCCGCACCAGCGCCCGCAGCTGCGGCAACCCGCTGCAATGCGGCCAATCGCTGGGAACGCAGATCCTTGATCGGGCCCTCGCTGGCTTCAACCGCCTGATGGAGCAAGGGGTCGAGCCGCTGGCGCGGTTGATCTGGGAGCCGAAGGGTCAGCGCTCGCCCAAGCGTGAAGGCCTGCAATCGCCGCTGCGCGAGCCGCCGATCACCGCCGACCCGATGGCCCTGCGGCTGCTGCAAGACAACGAAGCCGCCGCCACCAGCGAAGACACCGAACCCCTCGCACCCGATCTGCCGCCGCCGCTGCTGCTGCAGGAGGGCATGGAGCTACCGGCGGATCCGGAGGCCACCACGGCGGATCCAGGCCTCGCGCCGGATCAACCCCAAGCTGATGCGCTCAACCCGGGAGTGAACCAGCAGCCCGGCACCCTGCCGCAGGGCGCACCACCGCCGCCGCCGTTGCTGCCGCCTGTGCTGCCTCCGCCACCACTGCCCTAAGCAGCGGCCAGAGCGCGCACCACATCACCGCGGGTGAGCACGCCCACAGGCTTGTTGGCGGCATCCAACACAAACAACCGCTGGGTGCTGCGGTCGTGGAGGAGACGTGCCGCCGCCTGCAGCGACAGATCTCCCGTGCAGTGGTGGGGGTTCTTGCTCATCACCTCACCCACGGTGCTGCCCAGCACCTGGTGCACCTCCTTATCCCAGTTGAGGGGATTGCGGAGATAGATCACCGCATCGAGCAGCATCACGTAGGGACCGGCTTCAAAACCGCTCTCCCGCACCATCAGGTCTTGCTCGGTGAGCTCACCCACCAGCACGCCGGCCTCATCCAGCACCGGCAAACCGCTGACGTGGTGCTCGCTCATCAGCTGCACCGCCTCCTGCAGCGGCGTGGTGGTGGAGACACTGCGCACCGGGGTGGTCATCACTTCGGAAACGCGGCGTTCGACGACCATGGCAGGCTCGGGACTGGCGCCATTGTGACCCGCCATGAACGCAGCCCAGTGCCGCCGCCTGGCGGATGGCCTCACCGTGGGGCGCGCCGCCCTTGGCCTGCCCCTGATCCTGGCGCTGAGCGGCGGATGGAACGGTCTGGCCTGGTGGCTGCTGCTGCTGGGCGGGCTGAGCGATGCCGCGGATGGCTGGCTGGCCCGCCGCGCCGGCGGCGGCTCGGTGTGGGGAGCCCGCCTCGACCCCCTCACCGACAAGATCCTGATCCTGGCGCCGCTGCTCTGGCTGGGAGCGGCCGGCAGCCTGCCGCTGTGGGCGATCTGGCTGCTGTTGGCCCGTGAACTGCTGATCTCCGGCTGGCGCGCCGGCCAGGGCAGCGGCGGTCCCGCCTCCTGGAGCGGCAAGGCCAAAACGATCCTGCAGTTCGCCGCCCTGCTGCTGCTGCTCTGGCCCCAGAACTGGGGGTCCGGCGCGGCCGTCGGGGTGCTCCACAGCTTTGGTTTCTGGCTGTTCTGGCCGTCGCTATTGCTGGCGCTCAGCTCCGCCTGGGGCTACCTGCGCAAGGCCTGATCCGAGGACAGCACAAAGAACCCGTGCTGCACGGATTCCGTGCCAGCATTGGCAAGATGGCCAATCTCACGCTGGTGATCGACGACGCCCTGCTCAAGCGAGCACGGGAGGAAGCCCTGCGATCGAACACCTCCGTGAATGCCCTCGTGCGCGACTTTCTGAATCGCTACGTGGATGAGCGCAGCCGCAGGCTGGAAGCGCTCGCTCACTTTGAAGAGATCGCGAGCAGCTGCGAGAGCTCCAGTGAGGGCCCCTGGGATCGCGCATCGCTGAATGAACGCCATTGATGCGCGTTTTCATCGACACCAACCTCTGGGCCTACCGACTCGATCGACGCGAACCCACCAAGCGTGAACGCATCAAGCAATGGCTGGCTGAGGTGACCGCCGAGCATGAGGTGGTGATCAGCACGCAGGTGTTGATCGAACTGCGATCCGTAGCGAGCCGCAAGCTCAAGCCTGCCCTTTCTCACGAGCAGATCGAGGCGCTGCTGGCAGCTCTGAGCAGGTTTGAGGTGGTGAGCACCGAAGCCAACCTGGTGCTGGATGCCCACACCCTGGCCAGGCAGGAACAGCTGAGCTGGTTCGATGCTCTGATCGTTGAAGCGGCTCTCCGCAGCCGCTGCGACGTTCTGTTCAGCGAAGACTTCAACCACGGGGGTCGAATCGGCCAGCTGCAGCTGATCAACCCCCTCGCGTCTGCTGATCTGTAAGACGTCCGCAGGACCTCAGCCGATCAAGGCCTCATCACCGCTGAAATCAGGGCTGGTG
>Ga0194121_10009640_pt1 | contig 11915 bp, 12 predicted proteins | sample TA2MahCa50mmetaG_FD_148609 | JGI IMG/M metagenome (GOLD analysis project Ga0194121, IMG submission 148609) | Freshwater microbial communities from Lake Tanganyika, Tanzania - TA2015020 Mahale Deep Cast 50m | ecosystem: Environmental > Aquatic > Freshwater > Lake | place: Tanzania: Lake...
GAGCGCGAAATCCCGGGAGCCCGGGCCGGGCGTGGCGGGTCAGGAGGACGCCGGGGGCTCCCCCGGGGCGGCGGGAGGATCGCCGGGCGCCGTCGCGGGCATCTCGGGCCGGACGTCGACCCGCGTGTCGGCCTGGAGGGCCTCACGCAGCATCGCGTCCTCGGCGGCGCGCCGATCGGCGTCGGTGGGGTGCGCTCCCGAGGGGCTGCGTGGCCAGAGCCGCTTCGCGCGGACGACGTTGATCTCGCTGGCGAGCAGCGTGACCCGGGCGACGAGCGCGATCCAGACGAGCAGCCCGAACATCGCGGCGAACGTGCCGTACACATGGCTGGCGTCGATGATCACCCGGGCCACGTATTCGCCGCCGATGAGCTGGAGGGCCCACAGCGCGACGCCGCCGACGGCGCCACCGGGCAGCAGCGCCCGCCATCCGGGGTTCGTACGGACGAGGACCCGGAACGCCGCGGTGAGCACGGCGACGTTGATGGCGATGGCGAGGAGCGAGCCCATGAGCCGTCCGGGACCCGGGAGGTCGGGGAGGAAGGCGACGAGGTTCGTGGCCGCGGTGGTGACGAGGATGCCGGCGCCGATCACGGCCAGGGCGCCGAGGGCTCGGAGGGTCCGGGCGACGAGGTGGGGCTGGCGGTAGCGGGGGACGCCCCACTGGATGTTCACGGCGTCTTGCGCGTGCTTGGCGACGGCCAGCCCGGCCCACAGGGACACGATCAGTCCGACGGCGAGCATCCAGCCGCTCGAGTCGAGGCTCGCCGCGTCCTGTTGCAGCTGGGCGCCGAGCACGGGGATCCGCGCGTAGACGGTGTCGAGGATGCGGTTGCGGAGGTCGGCGTTGTCGTCGAGCACGATCCCGAGCACGGTGACGAGCACGAGCAGCAGTGGGAAGAGGGAGACGAAGCCGTAATAGGAGAGGAGCGCGCCGTACTGCTGTCCGCGGTCCTCTCGGTAGCGGAGGAACACGGCGACGAGGAAGCCGACCCGCCGCCGGCGCTGCTGCCACGCGTCGAGTCGGCCGACGAGTGTGTGCGCCGGAGTCAACGGCACGCCCCGCGCACCGTGCCGATCTCCGCCGCCAGCGCCGCTGAACCCACAGCGTGACGGTACCGGCGGCCGCCGTGCACAGGAGGTTGGCCTGCGGTCGCACCGACCACGAGTTCTCCGGTCCGCCGAGGTCGTCTTCGACGACCCCGTCTGACCTGGCTGCGTCAGTCGGGCGGCGGGGTCGGGGTCGACGCGAGGTAGGGGGAGATGGCCGCCGCGATCAGGGCCTCGAGCCGGTCGCGCTCGTCCTCGGTCTCCCGGGTGCCCGGGACGTAGTGCGTGCTCCGAGAGCGGCGGTCGAGCCAGAACCGTCCGGTCGACCTGACGGCGTCGTCGGCGGCCACGAGCCACACGATGGTGTCGGCGCCCTGATCGGGCGTGCGCAGCAGCGGTCCCAACACGCGCTCGAACGTCGGGAGCGCGGCGTGCACGCCCGGGGTGGCGGCCCAACCCGGGTGCATGGCGTGGACGACCACGCCCTGGGCACGGAAGCGGTCGGCCCAACGCTCGGCGAGGACCACCTGGGCCCGCTTGGCCTTGGCGTAGGCGGTGCTCCCGCGGTAGCCCCGGTCGGACTCCGGGTCGTCGACGTCGAGGCGCTGGGTGTACATCCCGCCCGACGACACCAGCACGACCCGGGCCGGCGACGGCGGGTCGGCCGCGAGGTCCGCGGTGCGGGTGAGGAGGGGGAGCAGCCGCTCGGTCAGCAGGGCCGGCCCGAGGACCATGGAGGCGAAGGTGACCTCGTGGCCCTGGGGTGACCACCGCCGGGTGGCGAGGAGCGCACCCGCGTTGTGGACGAGGGCGTCGAGGCGCGATTCGCGGGCCTCGACGTCGTCGGCGAGGGCGGCGACCTGGTCGAGGTCGGCGAGGTCGGCGAGATAGGTGGCGACGTCGGCGGCGGGCGTCGCCGCGAGGATCGCGTCGCGGGCGCGGTCGGTGCGCCCGGGATCACGGCCGACGATGCGCACCGACGCGCCCATGGTCGCGAGCCGCGTGGCGGTGGCCAGCCCGAGACCCGACGTGGCCCCGGTGACCATGACGGTCCGCCCGGTGAGGGACACCTCGTCGAGGTCGGCCCACGGGCCGAGCGCCCGGCGGGCGTCGTAGCCGAGCCGGGTGAAGCTGCCGACGACGGTGACCTCGAGCGCGGCGCCGGCCAGGCGGCGCCAGTCGGGGAGTCGGGCGGGTGGTCGCAGGGGCACACCCGGGCAACCGGGCCCGGGCGGGCCGGCATTCCCGACCCGCACGCCGTATCCCGGGTCTCCAGTCCCGTCGTGTCCTGCGAGGAGGCCCGGTCGTGATCGCGTTGGTGTGGGTGGTTGCCTCGGGGCGGCGCGATCCCTGGTCGATCCTCGGCGGTCCCGACGCCCCGCGCCACCAGCCGGGGCCCGAGACCCCTGCGGGTACCATCCGGTCGTGAGCACCCTCGACCCGACCGCTCCACCCGTCGGCCCCCGGGGCCCGGCCTCGGTCGCCGAGGTGGCCGAGGCCCTGGTCGCCCACGACTACGTCGCCGACGAAGGGCTGGCCACCGCGATCTTCCTGGCGTTGCGCCTCGGGCGGCCGCTGCTGCTCGAGGGCGAAGCCGGAGTGGGCAAGACCGAGGTGGCCAAGGTCCTGGCCCGGTGGACCGGCGCCGAGTTCCTCCGGCTCCAGTGCTACGAGGGCATCGACGTCGGCCAGGCGGTCTACGAGTGGGACTACTCCCGCCAGCTGCTCCACCTGCGCGCGGTCGAGGCCGGTGGCGGCCAGATCGACGAGGACGAGCTGTACTCGGAGCGGTTCCTCGTCCGGCGGCCGCTGCTGCGGGCGATCGCGGGGGAGGGGTCCGTGCCCCCGGTGCTGCTCGTCGACGAGGTCGATCGGGCCGACGACGAGTTCGAGGCCTTCCTGCTCGAGATCCTGTCCGACTACTCGGTGACCGTCCCCGAGCTCGGCACCTTCCACGCGGCGACCCCGCCGGTGGTCGTCCTCACGTCGAACCGGACCCGCGACGTCCACGACGCGTTGAAGCGCCGGTGCCTCTACCACTGGATCGAGCACCCCGACTTCGCCCGGGAGCTGGCCATCCTGCGGGCCCGGGTGCCGCACGTGCCCGAGGTGCTCGCCCGGCAGGTGGCGGGCGCGGTCGAGGCGCTGCGGGGCCTCGAGCTCTACAAGCCGCCGGGCGTCGCCGAGACGATCGACTGGACCCAGGCCCTCGTGGCCCTCGACCGGTCGGCGCTCGACGTCGCGACCGTCGACGCCACGCTCGGCACCGTCCTCAAGTACCGGGAGGACCAGGAGCGGGTCCGGGGCACCGGCCTCGACCGGGTCGTCGAGGCGGCCCACGCCCGTGCCTGAGGCGGCCGTCCCGGTCGGCCCCGCACCCGAGCGGGTCGTGGTCGGGTTCGTGCGGTCCCTGCGCGGCGCCGGGATCGAGGTGCCGGTGGGGTCGACGGTCGCGTTCGGGGAGGCGCTCGCCGCCCTCGACGTGTCGCGTCGGGCCGACGCGTACTGGGCCGGGCGGGCCACGCTGCTGCGCCGCCCGGAGGACGTCGCCGTCTACGACCGGGTCTTCGCAGCGTGCTTCGACGGCACCGAGCGGGTGCGGCTCGCAGTGCCCGACGTGGTCACCGTGCGCCTCGCGCTCGACGACGGCGAGGGCGACGACACCGACGCTGCGGCCGACGACGGCGAGGCGGCCGACGGCCCCACCATCTCGGTCCGGTGGAGCGCGGCGGAGGTGCTGCGCACCCGCGACTTCGCGGCCTACTCGACCGAGGAGTTCGCCGAGGCGAAGCGGATGATGGCCGACCTGCGCCTCGCCGGCGCGCTGCGGAGCTCCCGAAGGCGCACCCGGGCCAGGCGGGGTCGGCCCGACGTCCGCCGGACCGTGCGTCGCGCGCTGCGGGGCGGGGGCGAGCCGGTGCGCCGGAGCTTCGTCGGGCCGTCCACCCGCCCGCGCCGGGTCGTGCTGCTCTGCGACGTGAGCGGCTCGATGGAGCCCTACGCCCGGGCGCTGGTGCGGTTCCTGCACGCCGCCGTCGTGGGGCGGACCCAGGTCGAGGCGTTCGCCCTCGGCACCCGGCTCACCCGCATCACCCGCGAGCTGTCGTCGCGCGATCCCGACGCCGCCCTCGCCGCCGCGGCGCAGCGCGTGGTCGACTGGTCGGGCGGCACCCGCCTCGGCGACGGTCTTCGGGAGTTCAACGACCGGTGGGGTGTGCGCGGGATGGCCCGGGGCGCGGTGGTCGTGATCCTGTCCGACGGGTGGGACCGCGGCGATCCCGACGTGATGGCGGAGCAGATGGCCCGCCTCCGACGGGTCGCGTTCCGCGTGGTGTGGGTGAACCCGCTCAAGGCCACGCCCGAGTACGCCCCGCTCGCACGGGGGATGGCGGCGGCGCTGCCCTACGTCGACGAGTTCGTCGAGGGGCACTCCCTGGCGGCGTTGGAGGATCTCGTGGAGGTCATCGCCCGATGAGCGCGACGCGACCGATGAGGATCGACCCATGAGGGAGGTCCTCGACGACATCGAGCGCTGGCGGGCGGCCGGCCATCGGGTCGCCATCGCCCGCGTGGTGGGCCTCGACGGCTCCGGTCCCCGTGACCCGGGGGCGACCATGGTCGTCAACGACGCCGGTGAGGTCGCCGGATCGGTGTCGGGCGGCTGCGTCGAGGGCGCGGTGGTGGGCGAGGCGCTCGCGGTGCTCGAGGGCACCCGCGAGCGAGGCGTGATCTCGTTCGGCTACTCCGACGACGAGGCGTTCGCGGTCGGGCTCACCTGCGGTGGCACCATCCACCTCTACGTCGAGCCGCTCGACTGGTGAGCGGGCACGCCGCACCCGAGCCCGCACCCCTGTACGAGGTGGTCCGGGAGTCCCTGCGGGCCGACGAGCCCGTCGCGCTCGCCACGGTCACCGAGGGCCCTCACGTGGGCGCCAAGCTCGTGGTCCGGCCCGGCGCGGCCGTGCTCGGGACCCTCGGCGACCCCGAGCTCGACCGGGTGGTCGCCCGCGACACGCTCGCCGAGCTCGACGTGGGCCTCACCTCCACCCGGCACTACGGCCGCCACGGCGAGGCGCGCGAGCGCGAGGTCACGGTCTTCATCGAGTCGTTCGCGCCAGCGCCGCTGATGGTCATCTTCGGCGCGGTCGACTTCACCGCCGCCCTCGTCCGGGTCGGGAAGATCCTCGGGTACCGCGTGACGGTGTGCGACGCCCGCTCGGTGTTCGCCACCCGAGCCCGGTTCCCCATGGCCGACGAGGTGGTCAACGACTGGCCCGACCGCTACCTCGAGAAGGTCGCCGACCGGCTCGGCCCCCGCGACGCGGTGTGCGTGCTCACCCACGACGCGAAGTTCGACGTGCCGGCCATCGTCGGGGCGGTCGCGACCCGCGTCGGCTACATCGGGGCGATGGGCTCGCGGCGGACCCACGCCACCCGCACCGACCGGCTGCGCGCGGCCGGCCTCGACGACGCCGCGCTCGCCCGGGTCATGGCCCCGATCGGGATCGACATCGGCTCACGCACGCCGGAGGAGACGGCGGTGTCGATCTGCGCGGAGATCATCGCCCATCGGGCCGGGGTGGCGGTGCCCAACCTGCGCGACGGGCGGGGCCCGATCCACCGCAGCGGCCCGCCGCCGGGCTGATCCCCGCGCGGGCGTCGGTCGCACGACGCGCATGACGAGGACGACGAGCGAGGACGAGGGGAGACCCGATGGATCTGGGGATCGCAGGGAGGCGGGCCGCGGTGGCGGCCGGTTCGGCCGGTCTCGGGCTGGCCGTGGCGCGGTCGCTCGCCGCGGCCGGCGTGCAGGTCGCGATCTGCGGCCGCGACGCCGAGCGGGTGGCCGACGCCGCCGGGGCCCATGGGCTCGTCGGGCTGGTGGCCGACGTGTCGACCCCCGAGGGCGCCACGGGCTTCGCCCACGCCGCGCGCGACGCCCTGGGCGGCGTCGACATCGTCGTGGGCAACGCCGGCGGTCCGCCCGGCGGCGGGTTCGACGACTTCCCGGATCCGCGGGCCTACGCCGACGCGTTCGCGCTCAACGCGCTGTCGACCATCGCCCTGTGCCAGGCGTTGGTGCCCGACATGCGGGAGCGGGGCTGGGGTCGGGTGCTCGCCATCACCTCGATCGCGGCCCGGCAGTCGTCGCCCCACCTGATCCTCTCGACCACCGCCCGCGCGGGCCTCACCGGGTTCCTCAAGACGCTCGCCACCCAGGTGGCGCCCGACGGCGTGACCGTCAACTCGCTGCAGCCGGGGCTGCACGCCACCGACCGGCTGACGGCCCTGTTCGGCGGTGACCCCGCGGGGGTCGCCGCCACGGTGCCCACCGGCGAGCTGGGCCGGCCCGAGGACTTCGGCGACGTCGCCGCGTTCGTCTGCTCGACCCAGGCCCGGTTCGTCACCGGCTCCGCGATCCTCGTCGACGGCGGCGCCTACCTCGGCCTCCAGTAGCCGGCGCCCACCTTCGCCGGCGCCCGCGCCCACCGCCCGCGCGCCCGGTTCGGTGCCGGTCGGGGCCGGGGCTCGTACGCTGGTCGTCGTGGCTGCTGAGGAAGCCCTCTTCTCCCGGGTCTGGACGGTGCCCAACCTCATCTCGTTGGTGCGGTTGTTCTGCGCTCCCGTGGTGTGGTGGCTGCTGTTCGCGGTCGACGAGCCCTGGCCGGCGGCGATCCTGCTCGGTGTGCTGGGTGCCAGCGACTGGGTCGACGGCTGGATCGCCCGGAAGTGGGACCAGGGCAGCGAGCTCGGGAAGATCCTCGACCCCACGGCCGATCGGATCCTGCTGCTCACGGGGATGCTCGCGCTGCTCATCGACGGCAGCGTGCCCGTCTGGTACGGCGTGCTGATCCTCGCCCGGGAGATCGTCATCGCCGTGACCACGCTCGCGCTCGCCGCGGCCGGGGCCCGGCGCATCGACGTGCTGTGGGCGGGCAAGGCCGGCACCTTGTTCACGATGTTCTCCCTCCCGGCGTTCCTCGGCGCGTCGATCACCGACGGTTGGTTCCACGTGGTCTGTGTGATCGCGGCGTACGGGTTCGCCATCCCCGCGCTGGCGTTCAGCTACTACGCGGCCGTGAAGTACGTGCCCGAGGCCCGCCGCGCGCTGCGCGAGGGGCGGGCCGAGCGGGCCGCCCACGACGCGGTCGGCCCGGAGGTGGCCCGATGAAGGCGGTGATCCTCGCCGGCGGGGAGGGGACCCGACTGCGACCGCTCACCAGCAACCAGCCCAAGCCGATGATGCCGCTCGTCAACAGGCCGATGCTCGAGCACATCGTGGCCCTGCTGGCCCAGCACGGGTTCGACGAGATCGTGGTCACCGTCGCCTTCCTCGGGAACCAGATCCGCGACTTCTTCGGCGACGGATCCGACTTCGGGGTGCGCATGCGGTACGCGACCGAGGAACGGCCCCTCGGCACCGCGGGGTCGGTGCGCAACGCCGCCGACGAGCTCGACGAGACCTTCCTCGTCATCTCGGGCGACGTCCTCACCGACATCGACCTCACCGCGTTCGTCGAGGCGCACCGCGCCCGGGCGGCGACGGCGTCGATCGCGCTCAAGCGGGTGGAGAACCCCCTCGACTTCGGCATCGTGATCACCCGCCCCGACGGCTCGATCGAGCGGTTCCTCGAGAAGCCGACGTGGGGCGAGGTGTTCAGCGACACGATCAACACCGGGATCTACGTGCTCGAGCCGGAGATCTTCGAGCACATCCCGGAGGGGGAGGTCGTCGACTTCTCCGGTGACGTGTTCCCCGCGCTGCTCGCCGACGGCGGCACCATCCACGGGCACGTGGCCGAGGGCTACTGGGAGGACGTCGGTACCACCGAGGCCTACCTCCGGGCCCACGCCGACGTGCTCGACGGGCGGGTCGACGTGGAGATCCGCGGGTTCTCGCTCGCGGAGGGGGTGTGGCTGGGCGAGGGCTCCGAGGTCCACCCCGACGCCCAGGTGGAGGCCCCGGTGGTCATCGGGCCCAACTGCCGCATCGAGGCCGGGGCCAAGCTGCGGGCCTACACGGTGCTCGGCACCGACGTCGTGGTACGGGCCGACGCGATGCTCGAGCGCTCGGTCTGCCACGACCACGTGTTCGTCGGGCGCTCGGTGCACCTGCGGGGCGCGGTCGTGGGTCGCTCCACCGACCTGCGGCCCCACGCGCGGCTCGAGGAGGGCGTCGTCGTCGGCGACGAGTGCTTCGTCGGCGAGAACGCGGTGGTCAACCCGGGCGTGCGCATCTACCCGTTCAAGACCGTCGAGGCCGACGCCGTGGTCAACGCGTCGATCGTGTGGGAGAGCCGCGCCGCGCGCACCCTGTTCGGCCCACGCGGCATCCGCGGCCTCGCCAACGTCGACGTCACTCCCGAGGTGGCCGTACGGGTGGCGGCTGCGTTCGGCACCGCGCTGGCCAAGGGCTCGGTGGTCACGGTCAGTCGTGACACGAGCCGGGCCGCCCGGGCGCTCAAGCGGGCCGTGATCGGCGGGTTGAACCTCGCAGGCATCAACGTCGAGGACATCGAGCTCGCGACCGTTCCGGTCACCCGCTTCCAGGTGCGCAACAGCCGGGCCGACGCCGGCGTGACCGTGCGCCTCGCGCCGGACGACAGCGACAGCGTCGAGCTCCGCTTCTTCGACGCCGACGGCCTCGACATCGACGCGAGCATGCAGCGCAAGATCGAGCGGCTGCTCAACCGCGAGGACTTCCGCCGGGCCTTCGCCGGTGACATCGGCGACATCGTGTTCCCGCCCCGCTCGATCGAGTTCTACACCGCTGCGCTCGAGCGCAGCGTCGACGCACAGCGCCTGCGCGAACGGGCCCGCAAGGTGGTGATCGACTACTGCCACGGCGCCGCGTCGGTGGTCATGCCGTCGGTGCTGGCCAAGCTGGGTGCCGAGGTGCTCGCGGTCAACCCCTTCGCGAGCACCGGCCCGTCGCTGGCGATGGCCGACCCCCAGACCCGGGGTGAGGCGATGGCCCCGCTGGTGCGAGCGTCGGGCAGCGACCTCGGGTTCGTGATCGGCCCCCACGGTGAGCAGGCCACCATCGTCGACGACGAAGGCGCGGTGCTCGGCCCCGACCAGACCCTGCTGCTCCTCGTGCACCTCGTGACCCTGCACCACGCCGGGGCCCGCATCGCGCTCCCGGTCTCCACCACGGCCCACGCGGCGCGCATCGCCCGCGACCACGGCGCCGAGGTGGTCTGGACCCCCACCGGCGAGGCCGGGCTCCAGGAGGTGGCGGCCCAGGGCGACATCACGTTCGCGGCGTCGGCCGACGGCGCCTACATCTGGCCCGACTTCCTCCCGGCGAGCGACGCCAGCGCCACGCTGGCCAAGCTGCTCGACCTCCTCGCCGGCAGCGACCGCCCGCTGTCGGCCCTGGTCCGCGACCTGCCGGCGGTGCACATCGCCCGCGAGTCGGTCCCGACGCCGTGGGAGCGCAAGGGCGCGGTGATGCGCGAGCTCGTCGAGCGGGTGCCACCCGACTCCCTCGAGCTGGTCGACGGCGTGAAGATCCGCCGCGACGACGGCTGGGTGCTCGTCCTGCCCGACCCGGAGGACGCGGTCACGCACGTGCTGGCCGAGGCGGGGTCTGCCGCCGCCGCCCGCCAGGTCGCCCAGGAGTACGCGCGGCGGATCCGCCAGAGCGTGCGCTGACCCGAGCGGTCGCGGGGGCGTCCCGGTCGCGACCGCGCGACGGCCGCGGGGTGGACCGACCGGGCCCGGAGCGACCGTCGAGCGCCGGGGCGAATAGTTTGGAGGGATGGACTACCCCGACCACCTGAAGTACTCCGCCGAGCACGAGTGGGTCGCCGTCGACGGCACCCGGGCCCGCATCGGCATCACCGACTTCGCGCAGGACGCGCTCGGTGACGTGGTATTCGTCAACCTCCCGGCGCTCGGCACCACGGTCGCGGCCGGGGCCACCTGCGCCGAGGTCGAGTCGACCAAGTCGGTCTCCGACATCTACGCCCCCGTGTCGGGCGAGATCGTGGAGGTCAACGGTGCCCTCGACGACGCACCGGAGATGGTCAACACCGACCCCTACGGCGAGGGCTGGATCTTCGTGGTCGAGCTGCGCGATCCGGGCGAGCTCGACGCCCTGATGGACGCCGCCGGCTACCGCGGGATGGTCGAGGAGGGCTGAGTGCCCGAGGGCGCGCCGCCGGGGGAGGGTGTGGCCGCCCTCCCCGTGTGGCGGCTCGTCGACGACCTCGACGCGCCGCTCGACGCCGCCGGCCAGATGGCGGCCGACCTCGCGCTGCTCGACGCGGTGGTGGCCGGGGCGCCTCCGGCCCTGCGGCTGTACCGCTGGCAAGGGCCGTCGGTGAGCCTCGGCCGGTTCCAGCCCGAATCCGACCTCGACCTCGCCGCCTGCGCCCGGCTCGGGGTCGAGGTCGTGCGGCGTCCCACCGGGGGCCGGGCCCTGCTCCACGGCGGCGACCTCACCTACGCCGTCGTGTGCCCGGAGGCCGACGTCCCCGGGTCCGGGTCCGGGCCCGGCGTCGACGCCGTCTACCGCTGGATCGCCGGCGCCCTCGTCGCCGGTCTGGCCCGGCTGGGGGTGACCGCGGCGGTCGCCCACCACGGAGGGCCGGCCGGGGCGGTGTGCATGGCCACCCAGCAGGGCGCCGATCTGCGGGTGGGGGAGCGCAAGGTCTGCGGATCGGCCCAGGTCCGCCACCTCGGGGGCGTGCTCCAGCACGGATCGGTGCTGCTCGAGCGCCTCCCGTTCGACGAGACCGACCTGGTCGCCGGCGGCGGCGACCGCGCGGCGCTGCGGGCCGCGACCGTCACCCTCGCCGAGCTCGGGGCGCCGACCGATCCGCGGGTGGTCGCCGACGCCCTGGTCGACGGCTTCGCCCGCACGCTCGAGGTCGACCTCACGTCGATCCCGACGGCTCCGTCGGCGGCCTGAGCCGCCGGGGTGCGACCCCGGCCGGCCTCGGGCTGAGGTGGAGGTCGAACGCCCATCATCGTTGTGGGCGGGGTCGGCGCTCGGTACGCTCGTCGGCGTGATGCGATGCCGCCGGTGCGGCCACCACAACGAGCCCGGGGCCAACTACTGCTCCTCGTGTGGCACGCCGCTGACCGGCGAAGACGACGAGACCACGTTGAGCCTCGCCGCCCTCGAGGACCGTCAGGCGATCGAGGAGGAGTTCGGCGACCTCCTCGCCGAGGTGCCGGAGGGCACCGCGGTGCTGGTCGTGCGCCGCGGCCCCAACAAGGGGTCGACCTTCATGCTCGACCGCACGGTCACGTCGCTCGGGCGCCACCCCGACTCCGACATCTTCCTCGACGACGTCACCGTGTCCCGCCGCCACGCCGAGATCACCCGCAACGACCGGGGCTACGAGGTGCGCGACGCCGGTTCGCTCAACGGGACCTACGTCGACCACGAGCGGGTCGACGTCGCCCCGCTCCGTGACCTCAACGAGGTCCAGGTGGGCCGCTTCGTCCTGACGTTCGTGCTGGGCGCCGGCCCCGACACCCGGGAAGAGAGGGGAACATGAGCGAGTCCGGCGACCACCTGTCGATCGGGGAGGTGCTGGCCACGCTCCAGGTGGAGTTCCCCGACGTCACCGTCTCGAAGATCCGCTTCCTGGAGAGCCAGGGCCTCATCGATCCGGAGCGCACGCCGTCGGGGTACCGGAAGTTCTACGACCACGACGTCGCCCGGCTGCGCTGGATCCTCACGGAGCAGCGCGACCACTACATGCCGCTCAAGGTCATCAAGGAGCGGCTCGAAGCCCACGACCCCGCGACCGGGGATCTCCCGGCGCCCACGCCCTCCTCCGAGACCCCGCCCGCGGCCGCCGCGGCCCCGGCCCCCGGTCCCACGGGGAGCGGGCCCTTCGGCGCCC
>Ga0194121_10009641_pt1 | contig 11914 bp, 10 predicted proteins | sample TA2MahCa50mmetaG_FD_148609 | JGI IMG/M metagenome (GOLD analysis project Ga0194121, IMG submission 148609) | Freshwater microbial communities from Lake Tanganyika, Tanzania - TA2015020 Mahale Deep Cast 50m | ecosystem: Environmental > Aquatic > Freshwater > Lake | place: Tanzania: Lake...
CATCGCGTGGATGTTTCGTTTCTTCCCACTGCTTGGCATATGCTTTCATGGTCTTTAATTTCCTTGCTATCGATTGAACTTCGTCGTCGTCAACTCCCCAAATCGCCGCTTCCCAATTTCCAGTGCGATCATTCTTTTTGACCGAAACCGAATTGGGTATTTTGCCCTCGCGCCTCAGATCCCAAAATTTCTTGGATGGTGAAAATGAATGGACATGGCGCGGCCCGTTTTTGGTGTTCACTTGTTTGGTGTCCACGGTTGATTGCGGTGCTGATGCTGGTGCTGGCTCTGGTACTGCTACTTTCTTGATGTCAGATAAATTTGGGATAGTGATTCCAGCTCTTCCCAACTGACCTTTGTATTTCGTAATCATCTTCAGAGTAGCAAATGCCTGATTCTCACTTAGTGATTCCAAATTTGCCATTCGTTCGCCAAATTTAGAATCAAACTTATTGAATCCTTCGCCGTTTATTTCGCTCGCAAAATCATCGTTTAATCCATGGAGATGGCGCACTGCTTGATGAATCTGATCATGCTGTTCTTTTGAAACGAAATACGTTGCCGATGAAACGGAGGGCTGTTCCGATGAAACGGAGGGCTGGAATTCAGATGCAGGCGGCGCCAATTCTCGCAGAGGTTTCGGCGGTTGGGGTGGCCGCGGTGGCCGAATCAAACTCTTGCTCCATTCGTAGGGCTCATCTTCTATCTGTACTCGCTGTTGAACTTCTTTACTGCTTTCAATCAAATCCCGCATATTCCTGGATAGCACGGCGCCCATCGTTTTGAGTTTCTTCCCGAGTAAACCCATGTTCCACTTGTCTACCCGATGGTCGCTTGTGAAATTGACGATTCGCGCACGGGACTTGGTCGACAATCGATTTACGCGCCCGGCTGCTTGCATCATGTCGTTGGCCGATAGCGGTGGAGTCATCATCAAAACAGTTCGCGGGCGATCGCCCACGGTGTCATCAAGATTGATACCAGTTCCGCCGCTTTGAATCGTCGAAATCAACAGCTTTGTCTTTCCGCTGTTGAATTTGTTGACTGCCGATTCTTTTTGTGCGGCTGTCTTGGTCGCCGCGCCGTGCAATTCGCCGATTTCGTTTTCTGGTATTCCGGCGCTAATAAGTGCTTGCTTCAGGACTTTGGCGGTTGTGGTATCAATCTCGCCATCGTCGTCGTCGTCTTTTTCAGACTCTGAATCGGGCTCGTTAACTCGACCAAGGAAAACGATTGGCGCCCGACCTTCCGCCATTTCCTTTTTAATCCGATCGACCACGGAAGGAATCTTGTGCACTTCCTGAGCGAGTCGCATTTCCAAGATGGCGCCAACTTCATTGCCGCGATTCATTGCACGATCATAAGTTTGTTCAATCGTGTTTTTGATATCTTGGCTAAAGGTAATTGCTTCATTCTCAATATCGACGTTGTCCATCGAAATCGAACGCTGGACCATTAGCCCCTCTTGCGTCATCTGGTCCATTAAGCCGCTGATTCGCCGAATCACTTCGGCGGTTCCAATGCTTTTATTGACGACCCATTTTTTGATTGTCTGACCTGTATATCGATTGTAAATTTCTTCTTGTACTAATCCGAGTTCGCGATAGGTGTCTTCAGACTTGCCCCAGAACTTTTTCGATTCGGTATCACCTCCGCCAAATACGCCGGCTCGCATTAGATGCGAAACATGTAGTGGCTTGTCGGCCGGCGTGGCTGTAGCGTAAAGAACTTTACCAGCTTTGAAACCAATCTCCCGACCCTGCTTACCACGCTGACTATTGCTGTTTTTCAGGAAGTGTGATTCGTCGAAAATAACAACGGTATTATCGTCTATTTGCGGTATCAGTTCCTTCATTTGGTTGTAGGTTGTGAGATTTACTTTACCGGCTTTAATATCGCCGCTATCGCCTTTTAAGAGAGTCGGCAAAACTCCCATTGCGTTTCCGTCTTTGGTATATGAACCGCCAAACTTGCCTTTCTTCCAATCGGGCTTGATGACTTCGGAAGGCGCAACGATTAGAACTTTTTTGCCTTCCTGGGCGTACTTGTCGGCAATCGCTAATAGTTGCCGAGTCTTTCCAACACCGGTTCCATCGGCTAACAAAAATCCACCAACCTTTTCGAGCGATTCAATTGCTTTCGCAACGCCGAATTTTTGATTATCGTTTAGCGAATCTTTGAACTTCGCCGGCACAAGTTCTAGCTTTGCTGGTCCGGTATGTTCGGCTCGGTCAGTGAGGATTGTTTGCTTGCTCGATACATTTCCGCTAACCAGCTCGCTTCCAGCTCGTTCCAACTCGGGCCGTCCCAATCCACTATTACTTTCTTCTTTGGCTTCTTCTTGTGGCTGCTGTAAAGGCTCTTCTGTTTCTGTTTCTGAAACATTCTTCTTGCTAACTTCCGGATTCTCGACGTTTGTGACATTTGATTCCTCTAATTTCGTAAGCTCTTGTGGTTTGGTTTCCTCTAGCTTGGTTTCCTCTGGCTTGGGTTCCTCTGGCTTCGAAGACTCAACTAATCCTTTCTCCTCTAGCGCTTTCGTCACCTTGGCAACCATGTCTTCGGGAATGCCAACATCCGCAAACAAATTCATCTGACATGGCAATCCGGATTTAACGAATAGACTGCCCTGTTTTCCGGCAAGTGCTTTGGTTGGATCTTCCTTTTTTGGAGTCTCTTTCTTGATTGGATTGCCGAACAAATCAACAGACTTATGTGTAAACTTGCCGTCAGCGCTCCGAGGATGCAAAGATTCGTCCCACAATGTTTGCTGACCTAAAGACGGCTTGCGTGTTGCTTTTTTTGTTACCTTAGTCGTCAGGCTTGTTAAATCAGCGCGATTCAAACAATAGATTGCCAGCTCCAATAAACTACGCATATGCATCGAATCCTATTGCAACAATTGCTGAAGTAATGGGCCAAACTCTTGATCTTGATCACCGCCTGGCTGGCCCTGCTGTGCCATCTGCTGATCTTGTTGCTCTAGTTGCTGGACAGCACCCAGGATCTGAGGATTGAACAACGTTTCTTCGTCATCGGTGGGCGCCGATGCGCCGATAATGTCCATCACATCGCGCGCACGTAGCTTGGCCCCCATGTCCCAGGCGGTTCGGAACGCCGCTAGTTTCTTGTCCGAACTGCTGTCCTCTGTGTTGATTTTGAACGATATCCGGATGTTCCGCGCCCACGGGAAGTTTATATCCTTCAGAACTTCAACCGTATCCTTGGTTATCGACTCTTCAAGGTTTGACGCATCGTATGCGATGATTTGCAGCGCAGTATCGTGATGTAGATCTGCAACGCCCGACCCGAGACCTGTAGACAATGCTTCAGACGACAGAGTTTGACCCAGGATATACCGTTTAATTTGGTGGCCGAAAAACTCATGAATAACGTTCTTCATGGTTTCGATGCCGGCTGTCGACGGCTCGATGCGCTCAATACCGAATGCGTCCAGGGTTGGATCGCCCGGCATTCTTGGCATCACAATTACGTTTGACCGGGTTTGCTTTTGTCCCAACTCTTCCATTTCCTGTTTCGCTTGGGCGTTTCCGTATGGGTACCAGTAAATCGTGAACCCGGTTCCGGTTCGCTCGATCACCTCCATCAGACTCGCGCTAGTCTCTTGCTTGAGTAGCCAACACCAATAAATGCGGTCTCGAATTCCAACGCCGTGAATTCGACCCGCAGAAATGATTGATTCGTACCAACCATCTTCAATCATGTGCTTGTGGACACAGATCGAACGGCGCTCCCACGGTGCCAAGAAATACGCCTGGCCGTATTCGCCTGTCGTTTCTATTTTACGTCCACCAAATACATCGCCTTTGGCATACGTCAAACCAATACGAATACCTAAATCTCCGCTCTTATATTTTCCGCTCCCATCGTCGAATCGGAACGCCAGTTTGTCGCCGTTAATTGGCTGCCAGTCTTTAATGACTCTGTAACGCTTGTTACGAATTACGTCGAACCCGAAAGCATGCTGGACTGCATAGCGTCCGTACCAAACGGCTTCGAGCAGATTGCGACGGTATTCGGTAAACAATGGCGTTCTCGCCAAGATGGCCGTTAGCTCAGTTGCCAAAGCTTTCTGCCGCTTGTCGTTCTCGTCTTCGGGCTCCAAACTCCAATTGAGAAGCGCAACGCCGCGCTGACGTGCTTCCACGCATTCCATGATCGAACAATCGTTCCGCATGAATCTTGCGTTTTGGATATTATCCCGCATGGCATTATCGGGATTGAGATACACTTGCGCCGTAGTCGCTACCCTCGCTCCGTACGTGAAAATCGACGGTAGCGCATAGCGTCCAAAATTCGGGGGCGCAAATGGAACGCCTTCGGCAGGATCTTTCATACGGTCCGGCTGTGGCTGCCGAAATCGCTGAGGAATAGATTCGCCAGCTTTGAAAGTTTTTCCCTTAAGCCGCATTCCAGATTCAGGTGCTCTTGTGATCATCTATCACCTAACAAAAAAAGCCCGCTACTAAGTAGCGGGCTTGATGTTTTCAATGCCGGTCGCAATTCAACTGACTTTTGCTGACTGCTCTATTTTTATTTCGGTGCTATCAATATAGCCAAGTTTTATCTGACATTTGACTTCAATATTACCGTAATACTCTGGTGATGAACACTTCTCTAGGCAGTCTTTGATTTGGCCGTGCATCGTACTAGATACGCCTCTAATCAATTCGCTTTCGATTGTGGTATTGCTTCGAATCGAACAAGACGAGGACACTTTCACCGTGTGTATTGATCCGCATTGGATCGTGCACAAAACGGACACCTTTCCGGTAAAATCCGGACCGAACAAGATGTTCCGCAAATGCCGCTCTAGCGATAGTGAAATACTACGGACGACGTCGAGTCGAGAACCCAACTTGTCCGGGTAACGTGCTTGTCTGGAAACCACGGGCTCCTCTTCCCAGATCCGCCACAGATCTAGTTTTAAATCCTAACCGAGTAGCTTTTCTCGGAATGTAAACGCCAGAAACACCGCCGCCTCCGCCGGTAATAACGGCGCCCTGGACCAATGCGTAGTTGACCTGGTGGCCGTAAACAGTTCCACGCACCCGCAAATGATCCCAAACAAATTTGCCTTTCGATACTGCCGCCCGCATGCTCTCATATAGCCGTTGCATCGGCTTATTATGCCGATTACTTCGCGCTCCCCAATAAGCATACTGAGCACCACGAGAATTCGACCGACCGCTAATTGCTCCAGATCTTCCAACTAATTGAGACCTGGACAAACGCCCGCCAAGTTTTCGTTTTCCGGTTGTTATGTGACTCGATTTCAACTCAGGAGCTTTGTAGGTTACATACAGAATATCTGAATCCGGATCATAGGAGAATGAAAATACGTTGCTCGAATGTGGCGTCAGTATCTCTTGACCGTACGGCGGCTGGCCCCCACGAGGTGGCAAATGGCGCCGCAGCACATCTTGCGGCAAATCCGGTTGTGGTGGCCCTGGATCGGAACGACTTGGCGGTGGCGCTGAGGGGCTTGGTGCTGGTCGCGGGCTCACGATCACAGGCGGTGGCGCTGAGGGGCTTGGTGCTGGTCGCGGGCTCACGATCACAGGCGGTGGCCCAGATCTTCGTTCTCGCTGCTGCTGCTCTTGCCGCTCGATTTCGGCAATCTTCTCAAAAAACCGCTCCGCTTCGCGCTCGCTTGGTCCGGATATCGGATCTTCTCGCCGACCAAGACCGAATAGCGTATTCAACGCTCGCCTAACCCAGGATTTTTGCGCTGGTGCCTGAGCGTATCGCATAACTTCCGCTTCGGTCATTCCGATTGATTTGCCGATGTCCTGGGCTGCTTTTCGGTTGAACATTATCGCCTCGACCGCTTGAACATTTCCGAAACCCTAGATCGACCTGGATGCGATTGGGACGTTGTAACACCCAGCTTGGCCCCGGCTGACTTCATTGAATACAAGCCGTAACGCAATGCATCTAGGGCGTGATTGTCCACATCCATCGGAACATCGCGCGGATTGCGCTGATCGGTACCATCAGGCCACCGGTATCGCGGTATTTCGCGAATCAGATTGCGGCAAGTATTGAAAATCACAAGGGACGGCAGCTTGTCCGCGCCAACGTGCATCAACGTCCGAATGTATTCGATACCCTGGTTGATCGCCTTATTCGCTGGTGTGCATCGGATTCCATAATTTTCCAGCTCCGCCCGCTGCTGGGCGTCGTGATCCGTAAACGTTTGTCCGAAATGCGGCTCGCCGTCCTGCCAATTCCGCTCGCCAATCTTCTGAGCATGGTGGACGTTTAGCTTTTGGCTTTCGTAATGTTCGTCATAAATCCACCAACGCCCATCGTGATCGCGGGCTCCCCACAAACAACAAAACGGATTATTGAATCCGAAATCGATCATTCGGATTTTCAACCAATCGTGCGGAATTCGGAACGGCTCAACAATGTGACGGGCGGGGTTCCATTCCTTATAGACAGTTCCGCTAAGATTTGTGAACCGACCGTATTGCCGCAATTCAAGCGTATCGGTCGGAATACCCTTCTTGTAACCAATCCACCAATCGGCAACCGCTTCGTTGCACTCGGTGTTGAGATGATAGAACCGCCATCCCTTGGGTGCGCTTGGGTCGTTTTGCTGGCACAATTCATAGGCAATTGGCCATTCCGGATCTTTGCACTCCAACGGCGTGAAATCTGCCCAACCTGGCGAATTGTAATCCCTGCAACGGCCCTGGATTTCGAAAACCATGTGATAAGGGATTTCTTCGTTGCACCAATATCCGCCGATTGATGCGGCTTTCATCGAGCCTAGACCTTGCTCGTAACTTTTGAACTCGATCACCCAACCGACATCGGAGGGATCGTATGGATTCTTCAGCAAAACCGACCTGGGCCATTTGCGCCGATAGCTGTGCCACGCAATTTGGGCGATCGCCGAATCGGTGATGAATTGCGAAAGTTTTTCCAACCAAGCTACTTGGCAGATCTGCTCAAGAGTCTCGCCCACAATCCAAAATGGACACCTCGCCCGAGGCGGCCTTGTACCAAGTAGAAAATTGGCCGTCTTTACGGCCGCGGCAATTGTCTTGCCCGAACCAGTGCCACCCAGGCAAATCGAAAATCGAGATTTAGAATCATCAATAAAAGACGTTTGCTGATCAAACAAATCCTCGTTGTCTGGCCGTGATTGAAAATACTGGTAGGGAAGAGTCGCCCACTGTTTTGCCAACTCCACGAGATCATCATCGCCGGATTCTAGCATCCATTCAATTTCTTCCGGCGTGAGAATCTCAGACATTGTTGCCCCAAATGGTAGCGAAACGGTAGCGAAACGGTAGCGAAACGGTGCGCACCGTTTCCTATCCGTTTTACATCGTAGCTAATTCGGCTGATTTCTTGTTTTTTGCCGCATTTGCTTGTCGTTCCGCCCCCAGGCGAACATATTCGGCATGAATTTCGGCAGGCGGACGAATTAGCATTTTCGCCGCTTGCTCAACGCTGACGCCTTGCCGGAATAGAGTTTCCAACGATTCTGGACATGGTTTCGGCTCAGGCTTCTTCGGTCTGATCGGAAGTTTGTCGGTTGCCGGCTCGTCATCTGCTTCTTCGACTACCGGAGGGTCTAACGGATCGAACCAATCTCGACCATCGACGGCGCCCGGTGTTTGCGTAACGCTCCCCGGCTTTTCCAGCTCCATCGAAACCAAATGCGGCATTGGGTTGCCATGCCGATCAATGAACCCATACATCTTGGCGACTTGCATAGTTGTCATGCCTGGTAAATCGACTAAGTCGCGGAGGGGCTCAGTTTTCTTCTTGGGTGCTTGTTCCTTCTGCACGAAAAAACTTCGAATCGATTGCACCGCTCCCCAAAACCGATCGCCCGGATTTTGATTTGTTGCCGAGGCAACCGTGTTGAAAGCGTCATTGGCGTCCGACAGCTTTTCGACTAACGAATGTAATTCCCGGCATGAATTTGGAATGTCTCCGTTATCCCAAACGTCTACCATGGCGTCGTAAGCTTCCCAGTACGACGTATCCGGATCATCAGGCCGATTCGCCTTGGGATCTGCCCAACGATCATGTGCTGCCAAAAACTCCTTCGTCGCCTCCATCAATTGCGTGCTTCGCCGACCCATTTTCGTTCTCTCCTTCATCAATATGGAAAGTTTCCACGTCCAAGCTATCCGAACCTGGATTATCCAAATTGGGCGATTCGAATTTCATTCGAACTTCGCGGATTCTTTCCCGAACCATAATTGTAAACTCTTCCCGAGACTTCGGGATTTCGCCCATGTGCCGCAACGCCTCTGGACGATCCAAACCACGGTATTTTGCTCTCCGTTCTAAAACTGATATCACAATTCGCGCCGCTTCCGGATCGCCAGCTAAAGCCCGCTCACCCCACACGATTAACAAATCGTCTGTGAGGTCCCAGTCATGCTCCATCCACTGATCAATGCGAATTGCAGTGTGATTTCGCCGCCGCTGAATCTCGTCCATCTCTTTCCGGCAAATAGACGATACTTTCGAAAACGGCTGCTTGAGGTATTTTGCAATTTCGGAAAGCGTATACCCCTGAATCCGCATCAGGATAACGTGACCTTTTATGATCGACGAATAAGCTTTTTCGCGGACTGGCTTTTTAGGTTTCGGAAAATTCTCGATTTCGGCAGAAACCGGCAACTCTTCTTCTTTTATGTGACTAAGATCGTCAAATGTCTTCTTCCGATCCTCGTCATACAAAACGAAATCGCGCGTGCGCTCGCGATCTTTTTTCATGGGTGTTTCGGTGCTATTACTACCGCAAGTTTTTTTTCTTCGCGCGGAAACGTATCACGTTTTCCGGCTGACGTAACTACAAAATAAATCCAGAAGATACCCGCTGTAATTACGTCCGCAGATTGGAACGAGTATTGAACCAAACCGTTTGCCGCATCAGTGATTGACACCCCTGTAGAAGTTTCTGCAATCCATGCCGTATTGTCGGACTTCTCGCCCCGAACGGTAACCGACTTTCCGGTTAAATTGACACTGGATAACACACCAGTTGAATCACGCTGCTTTAGTTGGGCTGTCAATGGTGTCAGCGTATCGCCCACTGTCAAACGGTGTTCTTTTGTCATGGTCCAATCAATACGATCCTATGTTTCGATGGTCCAATCAATTCAATTGCAAACATGTTCATTGGCGCAGCTACTGCACCAATTGAATAACCGATAGTCGGCAACAAATTGACCGAACCGAACGACCCGAAACCCATAGTTACAACAGTTGCAATCATATTACGATGCCTCCGTTATAGACGTTGGCGCAGTGGACGAATCAAGCGTATATGTCTTGGCTGTTGTTCCGTCCAATTTGCGGACTGTTTTAGTCGTTCCCGCAATCACAAAATCGGTAATGTTCGCATGAATTTCGAAAATCATTTGGGCTAAACTTCCCGCAACACCTGTCGCTCGATACGCTTCTGTCATCTGTGTTGTGAATACATTTGCCACGCTCGCAAGAGACCCAACCGAACCCGTAACCGACCCAACTGAACCCGTAACGGAACCGACCGCGCCCGTAACCGATGCCGCAACGATTTGACCAGCTCCAACATTAAATCCGGTCCCATCAAACGCCGCTTCCAAATTATCAGCGGCTGTTGCATCGCTCGAAATTTGCGTAATGTTCGCGCTAACCATAGCGGTAACCGAACCAACCGCCCCGGTAACACTAGCCGACACGATTTGACCAGCACCCACGTTGAAACCGGTCCCTTCACACGCCGATTCCAAGTTATCCGCCGCTGTCGCATCACCCGAAATCTGCGTCACATTGGACGGAACCGCCGTACCTGGCGCAAATGTCGCTGTGTCGATCGCATTATCGGCAATTGCCGCTGCGTCGATCGCCCCAGCCGAAAATGCCGAAGCACCAATTGCGCCCGTCTGAAAAGATCCGACCTCAACGCCGCCGCTCGCGTCAACATCCATTCCACGGCCAGACACATTCGGGAATGCATGATCGTCAGGTATGCGAGTCGACACCCGAAATTGCAGATTGACTTGCTTTACGCCCGAGGCCGAAAACGAAATCGTCAGAACACCCAGGGTATCAGTGTGGGACGTCGACAACTGCGCATGGTAAAAACCGTTCTCACGTTCCGTTACAGTAACCGTCATCGCGGCGAATGCTGCACCGTATTTGCTGATTCGCTTCGTCCAATTGCCGTCAACTTTTCCGGTAACACCGTCACCATTCGCGTCGAACGCGAAAAAAATGAAATCTAATGCTGTGCTTTGTTTGACCGGATACATCAGTTAACCCTTCGCGAAATACCGCCCGAGTGGAATCGATGAAACGACCGATCCATAATGACTATCGTACTACCGCCACCTCCACCACTCGCCGCAATCCCACGATATGCATATGCGATATGCTGGCGATCCGCCTGGATCGCTAAACTCCCGTCAGGATTAGGTGCTGAGAACTTCCACGGGCTGCCGATGTTCAAACAATTCGATCGCTTGTCCCGAGTATCGACAGCCATTATGCAAACTTACCTCTCGTGAATGTCGTTCCATCATCCGAGACTGTAGAGGTTCCAATCGTAGCACTGTCAGCATTGTTGCGTAGAAGTTGAGTAGTTGACGTTTGGGTAATCTTGTTTCGAGCCGTCAGGAACAACCATTGAATAGCAGCCAGGACAGTATCGGTTACACCTGGAACACTAGCCAACTCACTCATCGCCTGAGCCCAGACTGCATCACGTATCTCATTGGCTGCATCAGTCGCTAATGCTGCCGCATTAATCGCACCCGCCGCAAACTTGTCCGATGTGATCGCTCCAGTATCTATAGCAGCCGCATTAATCGCACCAGTATCAAATTTAGCCGATGTTATTGCTCCAGCGGCTATTGCAGGAGCTGTAATTGCATTAAGACCAAATCGGTCCGATGTAATCGCACCAATCGCAATCTTTGAATTACTAATCGCATCGCTCGCAATCGCTGCATTGTTAATTGCTCCAGCCGCAAATGTTGCAGCATCAATTGCACCATTCTCAATCTTAGCCGCCGTAATCGCGTCAGTGGCAATCTTAGCCGCTGTGATAGCGTCATTGGCGATCTTAGCCGATGTGATAGCGTCCGCTGCAATCTTAGCTGCCGTTATTGCATCCGCTGCAATGGCATTGGCTGTGATTGAATTGTTAGCGAATGTAGCTGCATCGATCGCACCATCCGCAATCTTTGCTGCGGTGATCGCATCCGCTGCAATTGATGTTGCCGTAATGACATTAGCCGCCAAGCCGTTCACGGTTGTTACCGCCGTTGCCGTTCCTACCGTAGTTGCCGACAGAGACACGGTTGAACCTGGTGTTCCAACATTAGCCCAATCAAGACCAGCTTCACCACCAGAGGATACGTCAAGAGTCCTATCAGCAACAGTTGGACGAATGCCAGCACGATTCGACAGTGAAAATGAACCGACAACCATTCCAACAACAGATATGCTATCCACGGTTCCTGTCGTAATCACAATGTCAAAATCATTTCCAGCAGCATAAAACGTCCCATCTGCCGAGGTGTCGATTGCAACATGATTCATGCCGGTTCGCGAATCATAGTCGACTGTCAGCGTAACACCAGAAGTACTTTCAGTTGTGCTGTTTTTATAAACGCTAATCGCCGGCGTACCGGCCAAAGCAATTGGAGTACCATCCGCTTTGTGGCTATTGAATCGCCGGACAATCGTCTTGCCGGGAGTAAATTCGCCGAGGTACATTTTTCACCCACTTATTAGTGCTGATTGTCCAATTAACCTTGCCCCAGGCGACCCGCCAGCAGCCGGAGTCCCAAGAATACCAATCGGAGTATATGCGTCAGTGTTTGACCCATTAAACACCTGAGGCAAGCCAGCGTCACGCAATAACGCC